>Ga0307477_10000763_pt1 | contig 31673 bp, 35 predicted proteins | sample atmos_gasesECM2C_FD_203316 | JGI IMG/M metagenome (GOLD analysis project Ga0307477, IMG submission 203316) | Hardwood forest soil microbial communities from Morgan-Monroe State Forest, Indiana, United States - atmos_gasesECM2C_515 | ecosystem: Environmental > Terrestrial > Soil > Temperate...
TCTCCTGAGGCTGAATTCGAGCCGTGGATCGGGCGTTCGGGAAAGTGGCTGATTGCTACACGCTCAAGGGTCTCTCGCAGATTCATCAGGGACAGGAATGTACAGAGGATGCGTCTTTTAAGTTCGTCCGGTAAGCACAGGTTGCCGCTGACCCGCGCAAGGAGCAGGGAGCATGCTCCAATGTACGTTCCCACCTCGGCCTGGCGTTCAGCCGTAGCCCCGCGCAGTGCAATCTGGCGATGGATCTCAGAGCAGGTCCGCTCCACGCTCGATGTAAAGTGGTAGACGCAGAGCCCCGCCGGATCGAGCTCCACGGGCACAGGGAGGTCGCACCGGTGACTACAAACTTGATGGCCGCTGGGCTTGCTCATTCCGGCCCCCTGACTCGCCTTGGTGCAACGGGGGTACCAAAGCTTGTGGCGAGTATGAGTTCAAACCGACTCCGGTGGAGCTTTATGGAGGCCATACCGCGAAGCTAGGGCTAGGGTTAGTGGTCAATGATCTCGGAAACTGGCAAGGGCGTGAGGCTCGGCACACTTCTACTTGGAAGATCCCATGCAAGCGCAGATCGTGGCTAAGTCCTTAGCATGCAGGCCAATACATCGCTGAACGGAAGCTTGCCGGCCCCCCGGAGTCAAACCCCAGACGGGACTGCTTGCTAGGTTCCTTATCCGCGCTACATCACATTTGTGAAGGCTTCGAGTGCATCGCTGCTGGCATTACGGGCGTAGTGGCGTCCAAGAGATGGCTAGTACTTGCTATACGACTGCAATAGTAGTCCTAGCCTATGCCGTAAATGGGAAATAGGATTCCCACAGGGGATGCAGTAAGTTCCAGAGCCGCTGCCGCCCGCTCAATCACCGGAGGTTAAGCGGCTGGGCGCTGCTGCGTATGGAGGTTCATGACCTGGCGGGCGACTTCCTTGACGTTGGAGACACCAAAGAGGCCGAGGGTAACTTGAGAGACGGAATTGTTGCTGCGGGTTTGCGCGGTGGTGCGGATGAGGACGTCGCCGGAGCCGTCGGGGCGCTCGCGATGGTCCACGGAGACGATGTCAGCGGGGGTGCAGGACTTGACGGAGCGGCTGGTGCCACCGGCGATAATCATGACGCGCTGGTTGGTGACGGCGTAGACGGTGCTGAGTCCCTTGAGATAGACCCAGAGGGGAGTCAAGATGACGCCGAGGCCGATGAGCAGGAAGGGCAAGCCGAAGAGTGGAAAGATCGCGAGACCCCTCGTGAATGAGTTGCTGCTGGACCTGGACATGGCGCTGGTGGCGTGGTACGCGCTGGTGATCCAGAAGAGTGCGAAACCGGCGAAGGGAATGCCGAACAATCCGGCGGGAAGGGCCATCAAGGCAGCACGGCGAGGGTCGGCGGTGCCGGTCCAGTAGAGGCTTTCGCCGGACTGAAGTTCTGACTGAGCGCGCTGTTGTGCGTCGCTAAGGGTCATGGACGGAGCTCCTTTTGCAGTGACACGAGAAGGTGCATACTCCCTCAATTTTATCGACAGCATAGAGTGCCGCCTATAGCAGTTTGGATACAAAAAAGGGATTTGCCTAAACAAGTACCGGAAGAGGGGAGATGCGCAGCCGGGGATCGTCGCAGAGTAGGGAGGGGCGGGCTATGTTGGAGCGGGAGGGATCACCGGGAGGCGGCGACGGCAACGCCAAGTTCTTTAAGCCTTGCGCGCGCGCGGCGCTCCTCCTCCGTGCCGGGGTAACGAGTGACGACCTCGCGCAGCTCGCGGATGGCCGCGGATTTCTGGCCCAGCGCAAGCAGCGCCATGCCCTTTTTCAAGCGCGCGGGTGCAAGCTTGAAACTCTTTGGATAGTTGGTCAGAACCTTTTCGTATTCCGCGACTGCCTGATCGTAATTCTTCTGGGAGTAGGCGATCTCTCCCAGATAGAACTGCGCATTCGAGGCGAGGTCTGTGTCACGGTAGTATTTCAAGTAGTCCTGGAATTCCGAGCGCGCCAAATCGTATTTTCCGCTGGTGATGTCGCGAAGGCCATTCGAATAAAGCGTATCCGCAGAGGGCCCCGAGCCGGCGGCGGGAGACGCGCCTCCCGTGGCAGCCCCGCCGGTGTTCGCGGGATTCGCGGCGGTCGGCGCGCCCCCAGGAAACTTGGCATCGAGCGCCTGAACGGAGTTTTGCAGATCCACGAGCTGCTGATTGAGTTTACCGAGGCGCGACTTGATTTCTTCAAGGTTGTCCGAGAGCCCCTGGACTTGAGTGGACATGGTGTCCAGGCGGGCCCCGGAATTGGCCTGCACGTCCTGCACGGATTTCTGCAACGAGCCCATAATTCCGCTGAGCTTGCCAACGTTGTCGTTGGTCTGTTCGACAAGAGTTTTCGTCACGGTATGGTCCTGGGTCATCTGGGTAATCTGGTCCTTCTGACCCTGGAGCAGGGTGGTAACGTCTCGCTGGAGCTCGATGAGTTCGCGCGCAACGGCTTCGGCGGGGCGGGGACCAATAAGGCTCCCGGCGATGGCCCCGGCAAAGATGGCGGCGCTAAAAGCTGCAAGATTACGGAAACGCATGGACTTTCCTCCTAAGAATTTCGAAAGCACCGTTGTGTCACAACCGGCCGGGGGAGAAGACTCCACTCTAATGGCAGAGCCGCGAGCGAGCAAGAGTTTGCCCGAGGCGCGGCTCTGCGGAGAAGGCGGCAATTACTGGAACGGCCGAGTCCTTATCTCGCCATAATGAAGTGGCCGCGGCGGTTCTGCTGCCAGCAGGTCTCGCTGTGCTCCATGCAGAAGGGCTTTTCCTTGCCGTAACTGACGGTGTTCATGCGGTCGGCGGAAATGCCCAGGGAAACGAGGTACTGCTTGGTTGCGTTGGCTCGGCGATCGCCAAGGCCCAGGTTGTACTCGGTGGAGCCGCGCTCGTCGCAGTGACCTTCGATGGTGACCTTGACCTCCGGATGATCGCGCAGGAAACCCGCCGTTTTACCAAGCGCATCACGCGCGTCAGGACGGATGTCAGCTTTGTTGAAATCGAAGTAGGAATCCTTCACATCCCGCGCAAAAAGCTCTTCGATGGAGGGACCAGCCGGAGGAGGTGGAGGTGGAGGAGCAGCGACGGTCACGCGGACGCTGGCATCGGCGTTTCCGCCGGGGCCGGAGGCGGTAATCATGTAGGTCACGGACTCGGCGGGTGTGACTTTGGTGGAACCTTCGGGCGAGACAGCGTGGACGTCAGGCGCAATAAAGAGCGATGTCGCGTTGGTGGAAGACCAGCTCAAGGTGGTGGAATCACCTTTGTTGATGGACGTCGGGCTGGCCTGCAGCGTCACGGTCGGGCGAGCCGCGGGCGGAGGCGGCGGCGGCGGAGGCGGAGGTGCTGCAACGGGTTTTTTAGCGCAACCAATCGTGAATACGGCAGCGGCGAAAGCGGTCAAAAGAAAGGAGCGGTAGAGCGATCGTGAAGCCAGATTCATGCGATTCCTCCTCAGCAGTAAAGTACCCGTGTTCGTCCCGCCAGAAAGAGCATGGTATCACCAGAGGGCTGGATTCGGGCAATATATCGTATCACGATATTTTGTGCATCGTATAGCACATCTGAAAAGAGATTGATCCAGGCAACCCTCCGTGATGTTGGATGCATACGGCGGCTCCGCCGATTCACTCCTGTGCGCTCATCGTGGCGACCAATTGGGCGACTCGTTGTTTCCACTGTTGGTGAGCTGGCGGGGTTGCGTGCCGTCGGCGATCATCACCCAGATTTGGCGCGTGCCTGTGCGTGTGGACTCGAAGACGATGTGCCGGCCGTCGGGCGCCCAGCTGGGACGTTCATTGCGTCCGGCATCGCGCGTGATTTCCACGATCCGGCGCGAGGAGGGATCCATCACGTAAATGTCGTAATTGCCGTCGGGCCGCCGCCAACTGAAGGCCAGCAACTGGCCGTTGGGCGACCAAGCGGGGTCGATCAAATAACCTTTGTCGGGAAGGTCCAACTCAGTGACGTTGGTGCCGTCGGCATTCATGAGGTACAGCTTGGGAATGCCGCCGCGGTCGCTGACGAATGCGACAGTCTGGCCAGTCTTGGGATTCCAAGCCGGGGATGTGCTCGCGCCGTTCGCAAACGTCAGACGCTTGGGCCGGTTGCCGCTGCTGTCCGTTACGTAAAGTTCCGGATTGCCCTGCATGGAAGAGGAAAACATGATTTGCGTGCCGTCGGGAGACCAGGCGGGGGCGCTGTTGGTGCCGCGAAAACGCGCGAAGCTCAACACCTTTCCGGCGTCGAGCGAATACATACAGATTTGCGCGCTGACCAGCCCATTGGCCGGCATAAAGCAAGTGAAGGCGATTCGCGAGGCATCAGGGGACCAGCGCGGGGTAAGAGAAATGGTGCGCAACGATGTCAACGGCCGCTGGTTTGCGCCGTCGTAGTCCATCATCCAGATCTCTTTGGCGCCATTGCGCGCGCTGACAAAGGCGATCTGCGTGGAAGCCACGCCCGGGAGGCCGCCGGAAAGCTTGCCGAGGATTTCGTCGGCGAATTGATGCGCGAACTTGCGCACCTCGGCGTCGGTGGGCGCGCCGCGATAAACTTTTCCGACGACGGGTTGCATGGAGACGCTGCGAACGTCAAAGAGCCAGGCTTCGATGGCCACTTCCGCCGTGCTCTCCGACACGTTGCCGAAACCGACGAAATTCGCGTTGGTCGGTGGATCGGTCCAGATCGCAAATTTCAATTCCGCGGGGACGCTGGGGGCCTGGGGGGGATAAAAGCTGGAACTGGGGACTTCCAGAATGCCGCTGAATTGGAGATCGTCGCGCACGACCTGGGTGAAGGCCGCGGCGTGAGATTTGGCGGAATCGGCGCGGGGGGCAAAGTCGGCGATGGCGACGCGGGGCTTGTTGACATCCATACCGATCGAAGTTCGAAACCAGTCCTGGCCAATAGCCGGCTTCGCGAAGAGCGCGAGAGAAATCAAAATTGAGATTGAACCAATCCGTCTAAACTTTGAGAGCACCTTCACCTCCGGCACGCCGCCAAGCTGCTAAATTACGGGCTCGAGCATTTAGTGAATCGACGGCGGATTGAAATCCAGCGTCGCTTCCACATATGCCCCCGAATAATCACCCGGCAATTTCCCAACATTTCCCGTGTTTACCACCGCATGCAACGCCGCGCTGTCATAAGAGTAGTTCCCGCTGGGCTCGGAAATATGCACGTCCTTGACTGATCCATCACGATTGATCGTAAAAGTGACCGCGCAATGCGCGGTGCGCGAAGCGCGGCCGGCAGCATCGATCGTCCATTGTTGCCAATTGCCATAAATTCTGTTCTTCACGCCTTCGATATACCAGCCATAGCGGGAAGCGAAATCAGCGCCGCCTTGACCCTTTACAGTGACGCCGCTCGAACCGTCGGAGGGAGTCTGAGAATAACCGGTTGGCACGTCGGGATTGCCGCCTTTGCCATAGGGAACCGCGTTATCGGGGGGCGGCGTCTTGCTTTCGAAAGTCTTCGATTTGTGCGAAGGAGGAAGGGGTTTTTCTTTTTCGAATTTCGGAATTTTTGTCGCGTCGGTTTTGGGTTCCGGCGGCTTGGGGGGCTCTTCTTTGTAAAGGCCTTTGGTGGGATCCACGGCCTTACTCTCCGTAACCACGGGCTCCTTGGGCAAGGGAATTCCGGCAGCAGTGACCAGATTCACTTTTGTGCCGCCAAGTTCGCCACCCACTCCGCCCCAGGCATTGCCGCGACGATCAAAAACCGTGGCCGTGAACACGGCCACTGTTAGCGCCGCGTGAAGCACGAGGGAATATATAAGGTAGTTTCGAAGAGTCACATCTTGCGGATTGGCGACGGCAGTAGTCATTTTCTAGCGAGTGCGCGCCCTGTCGGTAATGGGCTCGGTGACGATGCTGATGTTGTTGATGCCAGACTGGCGGAGCGCGTCAACGACAGCGGCAAAGCTGCCAAAGGGAACAGTCTCGTCGCAGCGAAGGAAGACACCCTCCTGGGTACTCTTTAGCTGCGCATGGATCCGCGCGCCGAGCTGGTGGATATTGATGGGCTCATTTCCCAAGTAGATGCGTTGCGCCTTGTCCACGGTGACGACCAGGCGTTCCTGGTTGATTTCCTTCACCGTCCGCGTCTTCGGCACGTCCACTTCGATACCCGACTGCAGAATCGGCGCCGTGATCATGAAGATGATCAGCAGCACGAGGACGACATCAATGAAGGGCACCATATTGATGTCGGAGAGCGAAGTGTGCGTCTGTTTGGAGAGTTGCGGCATCGTTTCTTTTGACTATCGGCGGCCGGGTCGGGGCGGCCGCGCTTGCTCAGCTGAAAGTTTTTTCGATCTGCGCGGTGACTTCCATCGCAAATGTGTCCAGCCGCTGCGCGAGATCGCGAATATTCTGCAAAAACTGGTTGTAGAAAATCAGCGCGGGAATCGCGGTGAAGAGTCCCGCGGCCGTGGTGACAAGCGCTTCGGCGATGCCCGGAGCGACGGCGCGCAGACTCGCCGCACCAGCGCTGCCGAGGCCAGAAAAGGCATCGATGATTCCCCAAACAGTCCCAAAGAGCCCGATGAACGGCGTGACCGAAGCGGTGGTCGCGAGCCAGGACATTCCTTTTTCCACGCGGCGCACTTCTTCCGTGGATGCCAATTGCATGCTTACGGCAATAGCCTGCAAGCTTTTAAGTTTCGTTGGGTGAGGATTTCCGGAGCTCCCGCCGACCTGGCTCTGCAATTCGCGATAGCCGGCAGCAAACACGTTAGAAAAAGGCGAGCCGGAACTGGCCAGCGCCTGCGGATTGGCGACACCGCGGGTGGCGCGGAAGACGCGCAGGAACTGGTCGCTCTGGATGCGGATGCGGCCAAACATGCCGAGCTTCTGAAAAATCATGGCCCAGGAAATAACGGAGAAGAGCAGAAGAAGCGCGAGCACGCCGCGGGCAACCCAGCCGGTTTGCGAAAGAAGATTCTCCAGGTCAATCAACAGAAAAACAGTGAGCAGAAAAGTGATATCAGCCCCTCAGTGACTGCAAAAATTTTCCGACTTCAGCAACGTAGCACACGGATGAAGTGGAATCAACGAAACCTCGCGATCGAGTGTCTGTATCTTTACACGGCCCGGGGCCGCCAGAGCAGACGTCCTTGAACGGCTCGCGCAGAAGAATGACTGACCAGCTGTGATAAACTGCGCTTTGGCCATGGGCAAATTGTTCGACATTGGATTGGAATCGCTCACCGGACGCGGGGTTGCCAGCTCAGCCGCGGCGCGCGGCTGGGTATCCGCGCCCGCCCGGGGTACGTTCTTTCTCGAGACCTTCGGCTGCCAGATGAACGATCACGATTCCGAAAAGGTCGCCGGCCTGTTGCTCTCCCGCGGGTACCGTCAGGTGGAATCTCCCGACGCGGCGTCGCTGATTCTCTACAACACGTGCAGCATAAGGGAAAAGGCCGCGCAAAAAGTGTTCTCGCGGCTCGGCGAATACCGCACCAAACAAGCCGAGGGACAGATCATTGGCGTTTTGGGGTGTGTTGCACAACAGGAAGGAGAGGAAATTTTTGCGCGAGCGCCCTGGGTGAGCCTGGTTTGCGGCTCGGCGAGCTACGGGAAACTGCCGGAGCTGCTCAGCCGGCTCGAAGCAGGGAATCACCGCGTGACCGGGCTCGACAATGATACAGACGAGACTTTTGAGACGGAAATGACCCGGCGGGACAATCCCTGGCGCGCTTATCTGACCATCATCGAAGGCTGCGACAAAGCTTGCGCCTATTGCGTCGTGCCGTTCACCCGCGGACCGGAGCGCAGCCGCACCAGCGATTCCATTTTGAAAGAAGTGAAGCAACTCGCGGAGCTGGGATACTCCGAGGTCCAGCTTCTCGGGCAAACGGTCAATTCCTACGCTGATCCCTCTTCGCGAAAAATGCGCTTCTCGGAATTATTGTTGGAAGTCGCGGATGTGCCGGGGATTCGCCGCGTGCGGTTTACGACGTCTCATCCCAGCGACTTCTCCCAGCACATCGTTCGCGCCATTGAGTCGCAGGCCAAAATTTGCGACCACGTGCACTTGCCCGTGCAGTCCGGCTCGAGCAGGGTGCTGCGGGCCATGCAGCGCACCTACACGCGAGAGGAGTATCTCGAAAAGATCGCGATGATGCGTGCCGCCAAGCGGCCCATCAGCATTACGACGGACATCATCGTGGGGTTCCCGGGCGAGACGCAGGAGGATTTTGAAGAGACACTGTCTTTGCTCGATGAGGTGCGGTATGACGGAATGTTTTCGTTCAAATATTCGCCGCGCCCCAATACGCCTTCGCTGGCTATGAATGATCCGATCGCCGAAGAAGAGAAGGGCCGCCGCCTGGCCATTCTCCAGGAAAAGCAGCGGCAGATTCAGGGAGTGCGGAACGCGGCGCTCATCGGGGAGACGTTTGAAGTTCTAGTCTGCGGAAAGTCGCGGCGCGAAAACCAATGGTCGGGACACACATCTAGTCACCGGGTACTGAATTTCACTTCAAAGCAGCAAGAACTTCTGGGACACTACGTACAGGTTCGTGTGGTGAGTGCGGGTCCGAACAGCCTGGTGGGCGAGCAGGTTTTCTAGCTCGCGGGGAGGACGCGATGGAAGTGGAAATGAAAATCCGCGGCCTGATGATGGACCCCGTCACAAACATGCCCATCGTTGTCTTGAAGGATGTGCAGGGGCAGGCGATTCTGCCGATTTGGGTGGGAGTGTACGAAGCCAACGCCATCGCGCTGGAGATCGAAAAAGTGCAGACGCCGCGTCCGATGACGCATGACCTGCTGAAGAATGTCCTGCTGGGTCTTGAAGTGCGCGTCGAGAAAGTGGTCGTGAACGAACTGAAGGACGACACGTTTTACGCGCTGATCTGGGTGGAACGCGAAGGACAGATGATGACGATTGATTCTCGCCCCAGCGACGCCCTGGCGCTGGCCCTGCGCGTGGATTGCCCCATCTTTGTCGATGAGGAAGTATTGAAGAATTCGAAAGTTTCCAGCGCCATCTCCGAACGCAACACCAACGAGCAACTGCGTTCGTGGCTCGAAGGCCTCTCCGACGAAGACCTCGGCCGCTACAAGATGTAAAAATCCCCCCAGGTTCACATTCCCAAATTCGCAATCGAGTGTCCCCTAGCTGTTCTACAGCGCGGCAAGGCGGCGGACGGCGCGGCGCCAGACGAACAACAGCACGAGGCCGATGAGAATGAGGGCAAGGCTGAGGCCGGCCCACAGACCGAAGGCTCCCCAGCCGCGGCGGAAGCACAGCCATGAGCCGAGAGGCAAACCAATGACCCAATACGCGGTGAGATGGCAGAGCATCGGGGTGCGCGTGTCACCCGCGCCGCGGAGCGCTCCGGTGGCTACGGTCTGGATTCCGTCGAATAGCTGAAAGGCGGCGCCGGCCGCGAGGAGGCTGACCGTGCTGCGAATCACGGTTTCGTCCGGCGTGTAGATGCGCGCGATCCAGCGGGGGAAAACGAGCAAGGCGATGCCCGCAAGCGTCATGAAGGACGCTCCCAGAAATATGGCCGTGCCGCCTGCATCGCCCGCAGCTCGTCTATCCTTGCGGCCGATGGCCTGGCCAACGCGTACGGCAGCGGCGGAGGCGATTCCGAGGGGCACCATGTAGGTGAAGGCCACGGTATTGAGCGCGATCTGATGGCTGGCGAGCGGCACGGCGCCCAGTTGCGCGATCAATGCCGTCACGAGAGCGAAGACTCCGCTCTCGAGCGTGAACTGCATGGCGGCGGGAAATCCCAGGGTGATAAGTCGCCGGATGCGGGGCAGATCGACTTCGACGGGGGTCTTGAGCAGGTCCGTGCGGTGGCGGCGATCGTACCAGAGAAGATAACCGACGAGAACGCTGGCCATGTAGGTTCGCGCGATGGCTGTGGACCAGCCGGAGCCTACTGTGCCCATGGCGTGCACGCCCAATTTTCCGTAGACCAAAATCCAATTGCAGAGGGCATTGACGATATTCGCGCTGACGAGCGCGAAGGCGACAGGTTTCACCATGTTCATCGCCTGCAAACAACGGCGCACGGCGAAATAGAGCAAGAGGGGAAGCAAACCGGCTGTGAGCGCCTTGGTGTAGGGAATGGCGAGGGCCAGGACGGCAGGATCGACGCGCATGCGGCTGAACAGCGAGGGCAGGAGCCAGACCGGTATCGCGAGCAGCGGAGCCAGCGCGAAACTCAAGTAAATGCTGTTGAGCAGCGAGCGGTGACAATCCTCGCGCTTGCCGGCGCCGAAAGCCTGAGAGACGAGCGTGTCCAATCCCATCAGCAACCCGCCGCCAAAGAGCGCCAGGACGATAAAGAGATTGGAACCCAGGCTGACCGCGCCCATCGCGGTGGCGCTGTTGGGAAGCCGGCCGACCATCATGGTGTCCACGATGGCCATGCTCATCCAGCCGAGTTCGGCGAGAACCAAAGGCAGTGCCAGCTTCAAGGTAGGGCGCAATTCGGTGCGGAGTGTCTGCAGTCGGGACATGGCGGCGCGGTGAAAACAATGAGTGTAAGTTGGGCGGTGAAAAGTCGCAAACGCTCCTGTGCAACTCCGCCCGCTATTGCATGTCGGACCGGACAGTTACTTCTGGGGAGTGGATTGCTGGAAGTTCCATTGACGGGTGCCGCTGAGGTTCGTAACCTTGCGGCTGACCCTTCAGAAGCCGCGTAGTACTTAGGAGACGAGTGTGCCACTGGCAAACGATGTTAGTTTCGAGACGCGGATGAAGTACACGCGTGCAGAAGGTCGGCTTAATTCCAGAGTCGCGATTGCGGTCGAATGGATAGAAGATGGGCGGACATTGCGAGCCGAGGGATACACGGCGGACGTGAGTCCGAAAGGTTGCCTGGCCATTGTCCCGCAAGGATTCGTGGTCGGACAACGAATGCGGCTGATTAATTTGATCAACAAAAACGCTAGCGAAGCGGTACTCGTCTGGCGGGGGCATGAGGGCCGGGCGGGATGGGAACTCGGGCTGGAGCTGGAGGGCAGGGCGGGTGATTTTTGGGGACTAGAATTCTAATGCTTGATAGGAGTGAAGCCGGAACGAGTTAGAGCGAAACTCCTGCACGAGATTTCCCATGCTTCTCCCGCCGCAAACACAAATTTTCCCTTGCTTTACAATGGGTTAGAAACGTAGAGTGTCACTAGGCCTAGGGGGTTTTCTGCGGGCAGCACCCATATATAGGAAGCCGGTTGCTGGAGCGTGCCGGCTCGTTTTCGCACGCGCGGGCGGAGGCAGAAAAAGATGACTGCCATCATCACCATTGCGAATCAAAAAGGCGGCGTGGGAAAAACAACCACGGCGATTAATTTGGCCGCCGCCATCGCAAATCGCGGGAAACGCACGCTGCTCATTGATCTGGACCCGCAAGCAAATTCCACCATCGCATTTTACGATTCTGGAGAAATTGCGGCGTCCATGTTCGACGTGCTCAGCGATCACCGAGCGGATATGGCCGCGGTGATCAAGCCGACGAAACATCCAACGTTGTTTCTGGGACCCGGGCGGCTGGCGCTGGCAAAGCTGGAACAGGTTCTGGCGGGGCAGTTTGACGCGCCGTTCAAGCTGAAAGACGCGCTGATGCCAGTGCTGAAAGATTACGACTACATCGTTTTGGATACGCCGCCGTCGCTGGGCATCCTGACGGTAAATGCGCTGGTGGCTTCGACGCACTTGCTGGTACCGATACAAGCGGCGTATTTCGCGATCGAGGGAACGGACGATTTGCTGGAAACGTACGAAAGAATTCGCGCGCGGCCGAATCCGGCCCTGAAGGTGCTAGGCGTGGTGATCACGCTATTCGACCGGCGCACGAATATTTCGAAAGACACGCACGGGCAGATCAAGTCGGTGTTCGGCGAGGTGCTGTTCAAGACGAAAATCAGCAAGAACGTGCGGCTGGAAGAGAGCCCGGCTTACAAGGAAACGATTTTTACGTTTGCGCCGAAATCACCAGGCGCGATCGAGTACAAGAAACTTGCGGGGGAGGTTATCCAACGTGTCGAAGAGGATCGGCTTACCCGTCACGCTGAAGATGCGGCATGACGCGCATTACGTCGAGTCACTGACAACCTATAGCGGGGCGGCGGTGGGGCGGATGATCCCCGTGGAGCAGATTCGCCCGAATCCGGACCAGCCGCGAAAGGCGCTGGGCGACCTGCGCGAATTAGCGGAGTCCATCCGCGAGAAGGGAATCCTCGAACCGTTGCTGGTGCGGTTTGTGCCGCGCGAGGACTGCTACTACATCATCTCCGGCGAACGGAGATATCACGCGGCGCGCGCGGCGGCTTTGCGCGAAGTGCCGTGCATCGAAAAGACCGCCGACGATGCGGAGACACTCGAGATCGGGTTGATCGAAAATATCCAGCGCAAGGACCTGACTCCTTTTGAAGAAGCGGACGGGCTGCACCGCCTGAGCACGCAGTTTGAATATACCCACGAAGACGTGGCGAAGAAAATCGGGAAAGCGCGCTCGTCGGTCACGGAAACGCTTTCGCTGCGGAATATTCCGGATTCGCTGCGGAAAAAGTGCATCGAGCAGGGAATCGTGTCGAAGTCGCTTCTTCTGCAAATCGCGCGGCAGCCTTCGGAAAAGAAAATGGCCGAGATGCTGCGGCGCATCCTGCAGGGCGGCTTGACGCGTGACGAGGCGCGCCGCGAACGCCGGGAAGACCAGGCCGGTCCGCAGCGACCGCAGCCGTTCATTTTTCATTTCGAGCCGCAAAATGAAAGTTTCAAGTTCCGCATCCAGTTCAAAAAGAGCCATGTTTCGCGGGACGAGTTGATCAGCACACTGCGAGAAATCCTCGCGCAGCTGGAAGGCTCTTCGTCCGAAGCGGATTCGACGGCGGCTTAGCGATTCGCGAGAACGGGCGGAGCCCGGGGCAAGCCAGCCCGTCCCTACAAATTGTTTTGCAACCCATGGTTGAACTGACGCCGCAGCAGATGCAGACGATGGAGCGGCTCTTCGCGGCGGGCTTTCGTCCCATCGCCATCCCAATCCCACCTTATGAAAGCGCATTGTGTGTGCGTCGCGGCGAGTGCGCCGCTTTGCTCGCGCCCGTCCCTGGCGGCGGCTTGAAGCTTCTCGCGGCTCCATCGTATCTGCTGGAAGGCAATCTGAGCGTGAGGTTGAAGAAAGGCGCAGCAGAAGTTTTTGTTTGGAAGAAGAAGGAGATTGCCGCCACGCCGGAACGTCTGCTCGAACTGGAAACTTTCCGGCGCGAATTGACGGCGTTACTCGAACAAGCGCCGACAGAGTGATTTCGGGTAGTGGGTCAGTTTCCGGTTATCCGACTTACCAGGAGTTGACCACGGAGATCATGAAACAGATTTGCCATCATTGCGAACCAAGATAGTGGGCTGATGAGCTATCCCAAGTGAGCCGACCTGGGCGTCCAAGGAGCAGCAGCTTAGAGGTTAAGGACTCTGTGGCCGTCGGCGACTTCGCGGCAGGCATCCGTAAGGCAGCCGGAACGTAGCCGATCGATCTCCGCAGGGCTCAGTTTCCAATTTTTCGCATGTGCAAGTGCGGAGGCAAGCGCCTGCTCCAATTGGTTTGCCTGCTGAGCGGGATTTGCGCTCGCGCTGAAGTTCATTGTAGCGACTTGCAACTCCGAGGCACGATCGTGCCAGGCAGTCCACAAAGATTCGAGGCGTTGCCAAAGAAGGTCCTGGCTAGAAGGCGAGCCGTGCTCGCCCAGAAACAGGGCGGCCTGTGTGACGGTGATTGGATTTGGTGACTTCAGCGCTTGGCTGACGAACGAAAGAAGTTCATCTGAATAGCGCACCGCATGTAATGACCGGAGCACTTGGCAGCCACAATCGTCCTTCCTGTCCCACAGCTCCGAGCTAAGGAGCTTTCCGGCAGTGGGGTCGCCTATTCGAAACAGATATCCCAGTAAATCGGCCTCGACATCGGCAGCGCAGCCCGGCTTCCCCGTCAGTTCTATCAGCCAAGCTTTGACCGGCACGGCTAGGTTGCGGCTGGCTGCGCGCAGAATCACCGCGGCAAAGCGCTGGGACTGCGCCCAGTCCTGACGCGCCTTGGGATCACTGAGCTGCTCCTTCAGAGGACTATCAAGCTCAGTATGTTCCCCTTCTTCCATAAGCAGGATGACGTTTTTGTTAGTCCTAAACTGCGAGCGCTGAATATCCGCGAGAATCGCCGAGCGACATTCTTCGGGCGCATCTTCGCACCAGAGTTTGTATGGCTCAATGCTGTCAAACGATGCCCCTGCCGTCCCGCTGTCGCTCGCCAGAGAGCGAATGATCGGTAGAAGCAGTTGATGTGGCATCGTTTGGCGCGCAATGACAACGAATTGAAGCCGCTGAGCGTGGGTCAACTGATTTTCAGCAGCGAGAACGTTGAATCGAAGCTCAGAAAGCAGATCGGGCGATAAAGGCTTGGTGCGATAAGACACTTCTGCGTCGTACCACGCCTGATAAATGGCGGTAGCGCGCTGGGGTCCCGACCGTTTAGGGATGCTAGCTACGAGGAGAGCGTTGGCCTGCTCGAAATATTTCTCTTGAAGATCCGACCGGCGTTTTGCTTTCGCATTCCACTCGGGCTTGCTAGCGTCATCGGTTGGGTAAGGTGGCAGAACGCCGAGATCTTTCCTCGTGTGAAGGTCGGCCAGGAGTTGCGGCAGGGTAGAAGGGACCTTTGTGGATGGATCCGAAAGTGCCGCTTCAAGCGCAGGAATGATGACTTCGAGTTGGGAAGACTCGCGCAGAGTGGAGGCTACCAACCATTCGGGTCCAGCTGTTTCAGCCCGTAGGAGATAAAGCTGCAGAAGCTTGCGCACCGAAGCTACGGTGTCCAAACGGCCCAGGCGGCCAATCGCAAGATCTGCCGCGCCAGGCTCTGCACTGTTCAGCTCAGACTGAACGCTGTTGAGTTCTGCGGCGGCCCAAGCAGGATCAGGTGGCAAAATGTCAAACTCGATCTCGTTGGATTCGAGTGTGAGATGCTCAAGTCCCCCGCCTTCTTCGGCGGTCTTGATACGCGAGACTTCATTGCTTGTGATATGGACGGAGTAATGACCGGCTTTTTCAAGCCGGTACAAGCTGCACAGATCGATCTGCTGGGTTGTCGGCTGTGAACTCAGCACTCCGATGCTACCGATACTAGAGCCCGCCCACCCGCGCTCAAATCTCAGCACATTGAGATCGAGCACTCCATCGGTGGGGACAATGTGAATTTGGATTCCTTGCAATGCCGAACTGGAGCTCCGCTGATACTTGTCCTTGGTTGAGGTGGAATACGAGATTTCTAAGGGAATCGACTCGCCTCGATGGTAGACAGGAGTCTCCTTAACTAAACGCAATTGGAATCCGAGGTCCTGAGGATTGGAGGCCATCGCACGGGAGCTGAATAACAAAGAAACCAACACGAATGGAACAAGCAGGCGGCACAACTGGCGTCGCCTATTTCGAATGAAGATCCGCGAGGGCTTCGTAGCGGTCCTGTACACAACCCATTGAGTCTACGACTGACCAGGGATGCTAGGGCGAAAATTTCTTGGTCAAGTCCTGATTAACGCGCTAATCGGAAACTGACCTAATACCCGATTTCGCCTCAATTTGCAATTTGGCGGGACTCCCCGCAAACTGAAATCGTCATGGGAATCTACGACATTATTTGCATTGGAGCGGGGCCGACGGGCCTTGCGACTGCCATCGAGGCCAAGCGAGCCGGGATGCAGCCGCTGGTGATCGACAAAGCGTGCCTGTGCAATTCGATTTTTCACTACCCCGTGAACATGGTTTTCTTCACGACGCCTGAGTTGCTGGAGATTGGAGATTTGCCGCTGGTTTGTGCGGCGGATAAACCGACGCGCGTAGAAGCTCTGAAGTATTACCGCAAAGCGGCGGAACATTATGGATTGGAACTGCGGCTCTACGAGCGGGTGACCCGGCTGGAAGGCAGCGACGGCAACTTCACATTGCTAACGCGTACAGATAAAGGAACAGAGGAAAAATATCGGTGCAAAAAAGTTGTGGTCGCAACGGGCTATTACGATCTGCCGAACACCCTCGGGGTGCCGGGAGAAAGCCTGCCGCATGTTTCGCATTACTACACCGAGCCGCACGCGTTTTGGAATCAGGATGTCGTGGTGATTGGGGGGAAGAATTCCGCGGCGGAGGCAGCGCTGGATCTCTATCGCAACGGCGCGCGCGTGACACTGGTGCACCGGAACAAAGAGCTGGGAGCAACGATCAAATACTGGGTCCGGCCGGACATCGAAAATCGCATCAAAGCGGGGCAAGTCCACGCGCTTTTTGGCGCGCACGTTACGCAGATCATGAAGGATGCCGTGATTGTCCAAAATGGCGGCGGTGAGAAACGTCTGCCGGCCCGGCAGGTTTTTGCGTTGACCGGCTATCATCCCGACTTCGAGTTCATCGACAGCCTGGGCGTGCAGCTGGACCCGGTAACCCGGAAACCTTCGCTGAACCCAAAAACGCTGGAAAGCAATGTGCCCGGCGTACATTTGGCGGGAGTGGTCATCGGGGGGCGGCACACGGGCGAGATTTTCATCGAAAACGGCCGCTTTCACGGGAAGCAAATCATCGAAGCTCTAAAGGCATGAAATTGCGAGGAAGAAGGTCCGGCGGTAGTGGGTCAGTTTCCGGTTACGGCGTTAATCAGGACTCAAGCGAAACTGCCAACAGATAAGGCTCTCCGTCGCGGTGTGCCTCCCTCCCGCGAACAAACGAGCCCGGTAGGAACTCCCAATGTTCGTTGTCCGGGTCGTAATCTATTGCCGGGAGCAACTCAAAGAGCCCGTTTCCCAAGGCCAAGACCTGCGTGGGTCGTGAGCGGGGCGTGCCTTCGTTCAGCAAGTTAACGTAGATTTGGACGATTGGAGGTGGCCGAAACTCTGACCTGACCCTTTTGCCAGTGAGTAATGCGAGCCAAGCAATTCCCGCGACGATTGGGAGAGCATTCAGTGCGATGAATAGTCCATCGGAGACCAAAGAAGTGCGTAGCCAGAGAAATGGTTTCAGAAAAATCCATCCGAAAAGGACCCAAGGTCCTGCTAGGAGGATTGCAAAAATGCGCCCCCAATTACGACGAAGCAAAAGTCCGAACCCAACAACCACCGTGCCTACACTCATGCAGCCAAGAACCGACCATGTGACGATTAACTTTTGCGGAAGCCCTGAGTAATTACTGTCGAGTTTCATTCCCCAAAGGGATAGCCCGATAACACCGAGCCAATAACAGCCAGTCACGATTGCGAGAACCGCTGCGGTAGTCACAGCAAGGGAGCGAGGCGGCAACAATTCACTCATTTGCGGCGAGTATACCATCTGGGGAAACGACGTATTGGTGCACGTGCAGGGGAGATTAGGCTAAGTCCTGGTAAGTCGGATTATCGGAAACTGACCCACTACCGATCCTGCGGCCGGTTTGCCCAGTCGGTAGGTGTTTGCTAGACTTCTAATCCATGGCATCGATCCTTCGCGAAGTCGGTGAGACGTTTATCACGCTGGCCAAAGGGTTCAGCGTGACCTTCCGGAATATGTTCCGGAAGACGGTGACGGAAAACTATCCTTACGAACCGGTGCATTTCCAGCCGCGCTACCGCGGGATTCATGTCCTGCACCGCGACGAATCGGGCTTGGAGAAGTGCGTGGGATGTTTTCTCTGCGCCGCTGCCTGCCCGGCGAATTGCATCTATATCGAAGCCGCGGAAAATACGGATGCAAACCGCATTTCCGCCGGCGAGCGCTACGCCAGCGTTTACAATATCGATTATTCGCGCTGCATTTTCTGCGGCTATTGCGTGGAAGCGTGTCCCACGGACGCCATCACGCACGGTCACGGCTTTGAGCTGGCGACGTACGACATCAATTCGTTGGTGTACCGCAAGGAACAACTCCTCGAGAAAAGTCCAGTTGCGGCTGCTTCAACGCGTTAACTTCCCCTAAATCTAATTCACTAGTTAAGGAGTTCTAGTGTGTCGTGGTGTGCCTGCGCCGATTTCATCGCCGCCTGGCGCGCTTCTGCGTAGTAGGTGTCCTATAACTCATATTATGTTAACTAGCAAATAGGTGTGAATTTCGCGTCCATCCCTCACCCGTACCCCCTTATGAGGGCCACTCCCCTCTTCCCGCTCGGTTATCTCTGATCGGCGGTTTTGCTGCGCGCTATTTCGTATTGGATGTACTGCTCAATGATGCGGGGATCCACGCCGACAATTCGCCGGCCGTTGACAAACATCGTCGGAGTGCTCGCGACTTCGAGCAGCTGGCCGTTGGCGCGGCTGGCGTCAAGGGCGGCGGCAGCCTCCGGGCTGGCCAGGCAGGACTTGAAGCGATCAGGGGCAAGCCCAACCTGCCCGGCGAAGTCATTCATTTTTGTCCACGCATTCTCCGCCGAAATGAGGTCCTGCCCGTCGTAGATCAGGTCATAGATCTTCCAGAAAGCTTTGGGGTCCTGTAGATAGGCGCAGCGCCCGGCGAGCGCGGCGGTCCGCGCCCAGGGATGGAGCTGTTCGATGGGAAAATCCTTGAAGATGATTTGCAGCTGAGGATAGGTTGGCAGCAATCCACGCAGGACATCATGAAGATTTCGGCAGACCGGGCACTCGAAGTCCGAGAATTCCACCAGCTTCACCGGGGCCTTGGGGTCGCCGAGTACCGGTGCATCCTGCGTTTGCAGCTTGGCGCGCGCCTCGGCCAGCGGGTCCCTGGTCAAGTCGGAAAGTTCTCCGCGCAATAAATATTTGCCGTCCTTGCTCACATAGAGCGTCGCTGTCTGCTGGCTACCTTCAATCTTCAGCTCCACCGTGGTTTCCAAGAGCCCAGGCACGCCAGTTTCTTTCAGCGTGCTGAAGGTAAGCTTGGTCTCGGGTCCGAAGGCATAGACGTGACGCAGATAAGCTTCAACCGTCTTCTGAATCTCAGCCGGAGCGGCTGACGACGCCGCAGCAGAGTTGGGTTGCGAACGTTGCGCTTGTGCCGCGGGAAAGAGCGCGCCGGCTACAAGGACAGCAACCACACTCAAGTATGTTTTCACGCGAAACCTCATGAACTACGGGATGAATTTCTGAGCGATTGGGAATGGCCGGCCAAAACCAAAGGCTCGCGAGGTGATCTTTAGTCCCGGCGCGGCCTGTTTGCGTTTGTACTCGTTGCGATCCACGTGGAGCGCAATGTCTCGTACCATTTTTATGTCGAAGCCGTAGTGATCAGCGATCTCCTGGGGGCTGCGCAGATCCTCGATATAGGCTTTCAGGATGCGGTCCAGAACATCATAAGGAGGCAGGCTGTCTTCATCTTTTTGGTTGGGCCGCAACTCGGCCGACGGCGCTTTCTCGATCGTCGACGTGGGGATCAGGTCCCTCTCGCGGTTGATGTAACTCGCAAGCTCGTACACCATCAGTTTAGGCACGTCGGAGATGACCCCGAGACCTCCGGCCATGTCTCCGTACAACGTGCAGTAGCCAACCGCGAGCTCCGACTTGTTTCCCGTGCTCAGCACCATCGAGCCAAACTTATTCGAGAGCGCCATCAAATAATTTCCGCGGATGCGCGCCTGAATATTTTCTTCGGTCACATCGCGCGGACGCTCGCCAAATGCGGGGGCCAGCGACTTCAAGTAGGCCTCGAAGACATCGGTTATGGGCACTGTCACGAATTGAATCCCCAGATTCTCTGCGATCGTCTTGGCGTCCGCGCGGCTCCCTTCCGAGGAATAGGGTCCCGGCATGGAAACGCCGAGAAGATTTTCCGGCCCGAGTGCATCCGTCGCGATCGCCGCGACAACGGCAGAATCGATACCTCCGCTCAGCCCCACCAGCACTTTCTTGAAGCCGCATTTATAGACATAGTCGCGCGTTCCAATGACAAGAGCGTGGTAGGCGTAGGCAATTTCCTCTTTGGGCTGCGGATGCATTTCGCCTATACCGCTGACCGTATCAAAGAGAACCAAGTCTTCCTCAAACGAAAGCGCCTGGGCCGCGACTTTGCCGTCCGCCGTGAGAGCCATACTCGCGCCATCAAAGATCAGGCTGTCGTCGCCCCCGACTTGATTGACGTACACCACGGGACGCCGCTGATTCACGGCGATGGAGCGCAGCATCTCGAAACGCAGCGCGCGCTTGTCAATCGTGTACGGCGAAGCCGAAATATTCAGCAGCAGGGTAGTTCCCTGCCCGACGAGTTCCGTCACCGGGTCGCGGTCGTAGCGACGGCTGGCCCAGAAATTCTTGTCGTTCCAGGCGTCTTCGCAAATAGTGATTCCGAGCTGCTCGCCGTTAAACCCGAAGACGGATTGGCGCTCCGCGGGTTGAAAGTAACGCGATTCGTCGAAGACGTCGTACGTGGGAAGCAGCATCTTGCTCTGCTCGAAGACGACCCGCCCGCCGCACAGGAAAGCGGCCTTGTTGGCGATAGACTTCCCCGTTCCGTTTTTGACGCGGCCGACATAGCCGACGATGGCGGGAAGCGACAGCTTGGCAGCAAGGTTCTTCAATTCCGTGTGGTTTCGTTCGATGAACGCGGGACGTTCGAGAAGGTCCTGAGGGAGATACCCGCAAAGGCAGAGTTCGGAAAAAATGGCGAGTTCGGCGCCGCGCTGTTTGGCTTGCGCCGCCAGGCTCAAAATACGAGCCGAATTCCCCGCAAAGTCGCCAACGGTAGGATTGAACTGCGCGAGCGCTAGTTTCATGCCCGGAGTTTAGAATACGGTTGCGCGAGAGAGATTGCAAACGCCAACCACAAAGCCTGTGCGCTATGCATTGAAATGGGAGAGTTCATCTCGTGTGACCGGCTTTTTGCGCAACCAAAGTAGCAATTCCCTGCCCCGCGCGCAGCTCGCGATAAAACACCAATTCGAGCGACTGAAAAGCGCCACGCAACTCGCCAGCTTTCACCAAGAAAGCGGGATTGTGCGGCCCGTGCGCGAATTCCAGCTGTGGCAGTGTGTACGTTTCAAAGACAAGCATTCCCCGGGGAGCGAGCGCGCGTACGATCCGCGGATGCAACGAGCGTTGTAGATAATGAACGCACAGGATGACGGCAAATGACGCCGTAGGCAGAATCGCCCTTTCAAGGTCAGCCTGCACGAGGCGAATATGGCGGTTCCGATTTTCCGCCTCAATTTCGCGTTTGTTCGAGTGGTGCACCTCGAAATTCTGAGCGCGGGCTCGTTCGGCGAGAATGTCCAATGCAACGGATGAGCCGTCCACCGCTGTCACAGGATGAGAAGCTTCAGCAAGCAACAGTGAGTGGCGTCCTGTGCCACAAGCTAAGTCAAGCACTGGGCCGTCGGGTAAGACCGGCACGAGTTCCTGGACAATGCCCGCGGGTTCTGCCAATCCTTTGCCTGCGGCGAGGCGATGCTTAGAATCCCATTCGGCGAGGTTCGATGGCATAAAAAAGGCTCCCGGACGCGGTGTCCAAGAGCCTGGAAATTCAAGGTCGAAGTGCCGAACCACTCCGGGGTCGGTGGCTAAACGCTGAACGAACTGCCGCAGCCGCAAGTGCTCTTCACGTTGGGGTTGTTGAATTTAAAGCCGGCGCCCTCGAGTGTCTCGATGTAGTCAATCTCGATGCCTTCCAGATACATTGAGCTCATTTGGTCAACCGCAACTTTCAAGCCGTTGAAATCAAAAATCTGGTCGGTCTCATTGGTTTGGTTCTCGAACGCCATGTGGTACTGGAAACCCGAACAGCCGCCTCCCACCACGGCAACGCGCAGCGCCACAGGCACGGGGCTCTGCATGTTCATGATTTCCTTGACCTTTGTGCTGGCAACGGGCGTGAGATTAATCATATTCTTCCTGGCCTCCATTCGCAGACATACCTGCGAACTTCTCTTCCCCCCATATTATAGCAAATCCGTCGCTCTTCCGCACAATAGCTGATCTGCCATCGCGTTCTTCCATGGAAACGCCCGCTCATGGCGCTTTTCGACAAGCCTGTAACCATCGCATACAATGAGATGCTCATATGAGACACAAAGTTACCTTGATTTCCGGCGAAGGCATTGGGCCGGAAGTGGCCGCCGCGACGAGGCGCGTTATCGACGCTACGGGCGTGCAAATCGATTGGGAAGAAGTCGAAGCCCGCGCCGATCAGGCTACCGAAAAGGGCCAATTCCTGCAGCAGGCGGCCGTAGAATCAGTCCGGCGCAATCGCGTCGCATTGAAGGGCCCCATGGGAACGGCCATTGCGGGAGGTGCGCCGAGCATCAACGTGGCTTTGAGAAAAACCCTGGACCTTTACGCCAATCTGCGGCCAGTAAAGAACCTGCCCGGGGTGAAATCGCACTTCGACAATGTGGATGTCGTTCTTGTCCGTGAAAATACGGAAGACCTGTACTCCGGCCTGGAGCATGAAGTCGTCCCGGGAGTCGTTGAGAGCCTGAAAATCATCACCGAGCGCGCTTCCACGCGGATCGCACGATTTGCCTTTGCCTACGCGAAGAAGCACGGGCGAAAGAAAATTCACGCCATCCACAAAGCGAATATTATGAAGCTTTCCGACGGGCTATTTCTGAAATCCATCCGCACCGTGGCGCGTGAATTTCCCGATATCGAATACAAAGAATTGATCGTCGACAACGCTTGCATGCAAATCGTGATGAATCCGAGACAGTTCGACGTGCTGCTTTTGCCCAACCTCTATGGGGACGTGATGAGCGACCTTGCGGCTGGGCTGGTAGGCGGGCTAGGCGTGGTGGGCAGTGCGAACATTGGGGACGAAGCCGCAATGTTTGAGGCCGTCCATGGCACGGCGCCCGATATCGCTGGAAAAGGCCTGGCCAATCCAACGGCCCTCCTCATGAGCAGCATCTTGATGCTCGATCATCTGGGGGAACATTCCGCGGCCCGGAGCATTGAGGCCGCTCTAAACCGCGTGTACCGCGATGCAAAATGCACCACGCCAGACGTCGGCGGCAAAGCAAGCACCGCGGATTTCAGGGACGCGGTCATTGCCGCCCTCCGATCCTCCTAAATACCGCCGGGGACGCTCAACAAAAGTATTGTTTTTTAGCTTCTTGCATGGCATGCTTCCAGGCTTGTCTCCCGGGAGCCCCGTCAAGAGCGGCAAATGCAACGTTCTCGATACCCCGAACGGCGCCACACGGTACGCGTATCCCTCCAGATACCGCTGACGGTTCGCTGCCAATCGTATGACGGTGACGCTGTCTACTTGAAGGCCGCAACGCACTCGGTAAGCGCCAAGGGCGCTCTTGTATTCATGGCGGAACGCTTGGCGCCGGGGCAAGCCGTGCGTCTTTACAACGAAATGACCAACGAGTCGGCGGAATGCTTCGTAACCTCTGTAAGAGAAAAACGGGAAGGGCATTTCATCGGGGTCGGTTTCGCCGCTCCACAAAACGACTTCTGGCACATGGTCTTCCCTAAGGCGGGAACGCGCCAGGCGGTTCGTTCTTCGCAAACCGGGGCGCTCATCTCACCCGGAGTGGCAATCCACAAGGCTCCCCAAGCCTAGTCGTAGGTTAGACGATTCGGAGTTCATGGCTACGTCTGTGTTTACACACCCCGCGCATACAGGTGGTAGAGCAGGAAGTAGACGACGACTCCGGTAACCGAAACGTAGAACCAGAGCGGCAACGTCCATCGCGCGATGCGGCGGTGCCGGTCAAATTGTTCCAGCCACGCCCGCCTCAGCGTAATCAGGATCATCGGTACGATCACCACCGCAAGAATTGTGTGCGACCCCAGCAAAACGAAATAAACCGGCCGGATCCATCCTTGTCCCTGAAAAGGCACGCTTCCGACCCGCACGTGGTAGACGACATAGGAAATCAAAAATACGGAAGAAACCGCGAAGGCCGCGATCATGAAAGCCTTGTGCACGGCGATTTTCCCGCTGCGTATTGCCGCGTAACCCGATGCTAGTAAAATGGCGCTGGTTCCGTTCAGAGAGGCATTCAGGGCTGCTTGCGAGAACATGGGTTGGCTCGTTCCTTCTTTCCGAGTGCATGTACTAGCGCGGAATCTTGTCGTAAATCATGAGGCCCAGCAGCACGGGAATGTGCAGCACGGTGGCGTGCATCAACCATTTGGCGCGCACATTCGTCCTGGCGCTGGCCGCCCACAAGCAAACTTGAAGCATAGCCAGGCTGGTGACAAGCGCGCCGAAAAAGTAGAGCACGCCGGCCAGACCCGCGATCGCCGGCAACAAACTGACTCCCACGAGAGCCACCGACGCGAAAATAATCTGCCGAAAGGTCCGCGATCCCTCCCGATCAACCACGGGAAGCATCAGAATGCCTGCGCGCGCGTAATCTTCGCGGTACATCCATGCGATGGCGTGAAAGTGCGGGAACTGCCAGAAAAAGAGAATGGCGAACAGAAGCCACGCGCCTCGATCCAAGGAACCCGTAGCAGCAGCCCATCCGATCATCGGTGGAACAGCGCCGGGAAATGCGCCGACAAAAGTGGCCCACACCGTCTTCTTCTTGAGCGGCGTGTAGGCCAGAAGATAACTCAGGCACGTGACCACGCCTAGTCCGCTGGCAAGGGCGCCGGAGGTCACAAACAGATAAGCGGCGCCGGAGATGGAAAGCACCACGCCGAATACCAGCGCGTCGCGAGGCCTCAAGATGCCACTCGGGAGCGGACGCGCCGCCGTCCGGCGCATGTAGCGGTCCGTTTCGCGTTCAGCGTAGTGATTCAGCGCGGCCGTGCCCGCTGCAATGAGCATCGTGCCAAAGATCGTATGCAGCATGTGGAGCCATGCGACAGGTCCGCGCGTGCCCATGTAATAGCCGGCCGCAGTGGTCATTAGGACGAGGAAGGAGACGTCGGGCTTGGTCAACGCGACATAGGCATTCGCGCGGGAAAACAGAGTCAATTCAGCAGTGCGCAGCGTGCTCATCAGATGGCTGCCTGGCTGTGCGCCGCGGCCGCCAGTTCCCTTCTCCGTGGAACAACCCGGTAACATAGCAGCACAATGACGACCGATACTGCGAAGACCAGCGCGCCGACGACAGTATGTGTGACCGTCAGCGCGATCGTGAGCGGCATGGGCTGCGGCGCATCAACAGTGGAAAGCCGCGACCAGTAGGCCCCGAGGCCCAGCAGAAACTGCACGCCGAAGACCGCGTGCAGCAGGATCCTGCTTCGGGAGAGCTCGCGTGACTCCGAAAATCGCTTGCGGAGAACGACGGCAGTCCAGATCACCACGGCAAGCACGGCCAGCGCGCCGGCAAAGTGCGGCCAAATGGGCAATTCCTGATGCCGAAAGGCCGCGCCGAGAAACACCTGGAGGAAAATCACGCCAGCATTGAGCAGTGCAAGAGTATGAATAGAAGGTGACCCGCGGTCTTCAAGCTGCGGCCGTTCGGACATCCACCACCTGCTCGTGAATACCGCTATGCTCAGCACAGCGGCGAAGACGATCTGTGCGAAGCAAGCGTGGATGACCGGGAGCCAATAATGTAACAACCGGATAACGACCTGGCCGCCGAGGACGGCTTGAACGATTACTCCGAGCACCGCGATCACGCCAAACCAACGCAGCCAGCGGCGTTCGTCCGCAATCCACAGGACAACTGCCAACACCAACGTAAAAATCCCCAGGCCAGCGGCAATCAGCCGATGGGAATGCTCGTAAATGATGCCGCCAACCATAGGAGGGGTAAGCGTGCCGTACGACAACGGCCAGTCAGGGACGGAAAGCGCGGCGTCATTGGAAGTCACCAGGGCTCCGGCGATCAAAAGAAGAATCGTCCAGAGCACCACGAAAACAGCGAAGCGGTGCACAAAATCATTGTAGGTCGCCGGCATAGCGTGAGCTCAGGATTCAGCCGGGGATTATACCTCAGTGACCTCCGCAGCGCCCCTGCGGAAAACCACTCACCCAGCAGCGGAATCCGCGCCGATGCCGACGGCGCGCAATACCAGGTCCTTGAGCGCAGCAATGAAAAGGGGCGAATCGCCGACCGCCGGCATCATGCGGAACGTCTGGATGCCCACCTTAATGGCTTCCACACGTGCTTCGATATTGATTTCGTGCAGCGTCTCGATGTGTTCGGTAACAAAAGAAATGGGCACTACAAGCACTTCCTTTACGCCTTCATTGCCCAGCCTTTCAATAGTGCCGGTCAGGGGCGGCTGAAGCCATTTGGCGGGTCCGACTCGACTCTGATAGCAGAGCAGGTGCGTGCGCGGCCAACCGGACAATTCCTTTGCGCCTTGCGCGCACGCGAGCCGCACGGTTTCTTCGATTTGCTGGGGATAGGGATCGCCTTTCTTAACCAGACTCATCGGCAGGCCGTGCGCACTGAAGATGAGATGGATGCGCGAACTGTCCGGAAATTGGCGTAGGACAGAACCAATCCTTTGAACCAGCGCCTGAATGTAGAGTGGATGATCGTAATAGTGCTCAATGGTGCGCTCGGGAGGTCCGCCATTGGGGCTTCCGTACGCGCGGCGCCATTCTTTCAAACTACTGAGCGTCGTGGCGTAGGAATACTGCGGATAGAGCGGGAGCAGTACGACTTCATCGAGCGGTCCTGCTTTGCGTAAAGCCTCCACGGCTTCAGACGTCAAGGGGTGCCAGTAGCGCATCGCCGTGACGGCCACGGGGTCGATGTACGGCGCGACTGCTTCCACCAAGCCCTGCCGTTGCCGCTCGGTCAACGCCCCGATAGGCGAGCGGCCTCCGATCTCTGCGTAGCGCGCGCGAACCGGAACCGATCGCCGCGAAGAAATAAGTTTCGCGATCGGACGGCGAAGCCACCCAAGTGGACCCAGAGGGATAATGTCGGGATCGAGGAACAGGTTTAGCAGGAAGGGCTCAACAGCATCGAGCGAGTCCGGTCCGCCAAGCTGGAAGAGGACAATGCCGACGCGCTTCTTCCCTGCCAAGTTATTTTCCCCTGCGGATGGAATCCTTCAGGCGTTCAATCTCGTCGCGCAGAGCGGAAGTGCGTTTTGCGACGCTCAAATAAAAAACGAAAAACACGGCCCAGCCGATCAAATATGCCGCGAAAACACTATCCAAGTTTTTCATAACGCCTCCGCCTCGCGGCGAACCACGTCAAGTTTCGTGCGCAACTTCTCAAGCCGATAGCGTTCCGCAATCAGAAACACCATCAGGGCATGAAGTGCAAGCACACTGAAGAAAAATACCTTCCGCATAGTCGGCTCGAGCCCGGAGCCCGGCCCGCCCATGATGACCGGCTGGGGATGCTGGGTCCGCCACCAGCGAATGGAGCCGTAGACCAGCGGGACATCAACGAATGCGAATATGCCAAAAATCGCGCTCAGCAGATCCCGTCGGTCCGGATCTTCAATGAGCGTGCGCAGCAACAGATATGAAACGTAGAGCAGCCACAAAACAAAAGTTGAAGTAAGCCGCGCGTCCCAGGTCCACCAGATGCCCCATACGGGGTGCGCCCAAATGGGGCCAGTGATGAGCACAACCGTGATGAAGGCCACGCCCACTTCTGCGGCGGAAACGGCCAGCGAATCCCATTTCTGCTGGCGGCGCCAAACGTACTGAAGGTTCGCAACGAAGCAGACGAAAAAAGCCGTCATGCCTGCCCAGGCGCTCGCCGCATGGAAATAAAATATCCGCTGGATCAGCCCCATGGTGCGTTCGGGCGGCGCAACAAAAAACGCTGCATACGCCGCGGCTGCCATAAGCCCCACAACCAAAACCCCGGCAATTACTTGCTTTATCACGCGCGGCTCACTCCTCCAGAAGATATTCGCCGAAAAGCCATAGCGCCGTCAAAAAAACCAAATCGAAGACGGCAAGAAACCCGATTCCCTTCCAAGAGACATACGGCGATGGATCGAGCAGAGCTTTGGTCACCTCCGTGCTCGCAACGAGTACGGGTGTAAGCAATGGAAGCAGCAACAACGGAAGGAGCAACTCGCGCATGCGCGCCTGAGCGGAGATGGCCGAAAGCGCTGTTCCGGCGATCGAAACTCCCAAGCTCCCGAGAAAAAACACGAAAATCAACCACCCGAGAACAGGCAGAACCGCGACGTTGTACAAGACGGAGAAAATAGGGAGCAGCAAAAACTCAGTTAGCAGAAGAAACAAAGTATTTGCCGTCAGTTTGGCGAGAAAGATGGCAAAAGGATCCTCGACGGAAAGCCGCAAGGCGCTGAGCGTGTCGTTGGTCTGTTCGCGCAAAAAACAAGGCTGCAACATCAGCGAAGCCGCAAAGAGAAACGCCAGCCAGAGAAGGCCCGGACCAAATCGGCGCGATTCGGCCGATGTGGGATCGAATGTAAAGCTGAATAGCACGATGACCATCAGAATAAACACAACTGTCGTGGTGAGAAGCTCGCGCGAGCGGAATTCCGTGCGGAGCTCTTTGCCCAGCAGCACAGACGCGTTGGCTAGCAAGCTCATTCAAGCATCGGCAAACGTGAGTATGGATTGAAGCGTGGCGCCCGTTCTTGTGTCGGCGGCGACCCTGCCGGCTTCCAGGCGGATGCCGCGCGTTGCGAGCGAGGATATGTTCGATTCCCCATGCAGACTCATAAGAATCGTGCAGCCCGCATCGCGGAGCCGCCGCAAAGTCTCCGCCAGCCACGCCGTCCCTTGCGGGTCGAGGCCCGTGGCAGGTTCATCAAGAAGTAGTAAGGGGGGTTCATGCAGCAAAGCGCGCGCGATGGCCACGCGCTGGCGCATTCCGCGTGAAAACGTGCGGACTAACGAGGAGCGCCGATCGACAAGCCCCACTTCCAGGAGCAGCTTTCCCACTCTAGTTTGAGGATCTGGAATTTCCAGGAGCCGCGCGAAAAGCGTCAGGTTTTCTTCCGCCGTCAGCTCGTCATACACCATCGTTGCGTGCGCTACGAACCCAGTTGGCGCGTCGCCTGCTGCTGGAGACTTGTGCGCGGATGGAAACGTCACGATTCCACTAGACGGCCGCACGAGCCGCGCCGCAATTCTCAACAACGTCGTTTTTCCTGAACCGTTTGGTCCAGCGAGCACAACGCACTCACCCGGCGTGACCTCCATCGTCAGGCGGCGCAAGGCGTACAGCCCGCCGTAACGTTTGTCGATGTTTTCAAAGCGAATGCCGCTGGAAGGACCTGCCGGCGGCGTCACCGAACTACCTCGAAGATGGGAAGATTGAGCCGGTTGTACACCGCTCACCCTCGCACGAGATCTCGCAGTACTTTTTCCGCGCGTGCCCGTTCCCGAGCGTACTCTTCCTCGGAAATGGTGCCGGCTTGCCGCCGCAGTTCGAGCCGGAAAATCGTGTCTTTCAAAGCATCCAGACTCGTGCTGACAGCAGCGTCAACCTGGGCGAGACTCGCCTGGTTCTCTTGAGATTTCGTCGCCGTCTGCTTTCTAGTTGGTTTTAGCGATGGTGCATCTTCCCGTTCGCCCGTTGGAAGGCTTGCCACTACGGTCACGGGTTTGCGTGCCAGCAATATTGCCCCGAGAGCAAAAACGCCGAGAAACCCCGCTATCAAGGGCCACTTCAGAACGTCAAGGCGCCCGGGAATTTGCTGGATGTTGGCACCCACTGCCGCTGTCCCCTGTTGCACATTCTGGTCGCCTGGCGAACCAGAATCCCCACCCCCAGCGGCACTGGGGGGCGGAGCTGTGCCGGAGAGGCTCACGGAAATCGTGGTGTTGGTGGGAACCCCAGAGCGCTCGTAAATACTCATGCCCTGCTCCTGGCCTGCGGGAGTCAGGCCGTCGCCGCTGAGTTGTACCGTGGGTGGAGCGACGACCATCAAACGCCCGCCGGCATAGACCGTAGAAATCTTTACCGTAGCGGTGTTGCCGGGATAGGGTAGCTTGTAGGAGTACCGCACGCCGCTCTCACCGGGACGAAACGCAAATGCAACTGCGTAGCGGTTTTTCCCGCGGTCGATCGTGGCCTGCACCACGGGCATTCCCGCCGGACCCCATGCCGCGACTTGTTGCAGGTCAGCCTTCTCCGGAAGCATAAAATCGAAATTTCCGTCCGCGCGGAAATAGGCCACCGGTGGTTGCGAGTGGTTCTGAACGGAGTATTCCTCGCCGACGATCAGCGATTCACCGTCTGGTTGGAAAATCACCACGCGCGACGGCACAGTGATGGTCCTGGGGTCCTGCGTGGGGTCGAATACTTCAATCTCCAACTCGTTTTTCCCGGGAGGCACCGGCTGGTGAAAATTTACGCCACGATAGACTGCTCGCACAAGCATGGGCTGCGCGCCCAGTGAGGGATGATCAAACGTGAATTGGCCCTGCGCGTCGGTCTTGGAATTGACGACTGGCTGCATTCCGCCCTGCAACTGAATCAGAATGATGTCGATCCCGGCCGCGGGCTTGCCGGTTGTGCCGTTTTTCACCGTGCCATGAACCGTGCCAGCCTGCACACCAGCAAACGGTAAGAGCACGAGGCACGCAAAAACCGCTAATCGCCCGGCAAAGGCCCTCACGGAGCGGTCCGATCGGCCTGCGCAGGGCGCGCCGCCCTGGGTCTCCGCACTTGCGATTCCGTCACCTGATCAATTTCGGCAAGCACCAACGCCGCTTCCGTTTCAAGCGCAGCTTTCATCGTTTCATAATCGGCTTCGGAATATTTTCCCGATCGATATTCAAATCGTAGGTCGCGGAGATTATCGTAAATCGTGTCGCGACGCTCCAGCAATTGATCCAGCTTTGACCGGTGAGGGGCAAGGTCTGAAGCATCAGGTTGAATATATAAAATGAAAACCAGCGTCGCGACCGCGAGGGCTAGACAAGCCCCCAGCACCGCCCAATCCGCGGAAGCGAGAACAAACGCGCTAACAATCAGAAGCGGGGCAGCCATCAATCCTCGGTATCTCGCGCCGCCTGGGCGCGCGCGCGTGCGAGGAGTTCCGCAGGTACCGTGCTTGCAGCGCTCGCTCCCGGTGCCGCGGCCAGGGAGACATTCCTCTTGCGCCAGCGGACGATTATGAAAATAACCAGCACCGTTCCAGAAAACAGGTAGATGCTCGGCAGCATCCAGGCGACCAGGCTGAGCCCCGACTTCGGCGGCTCTGCGTAGACCTTGGTCCCAAATTCAAGGACAAACTCTTGCGTGATCTTTTCCTCGGAATCGCCGCGAGCCACCGCTTGATCCACTTCTTTCAGCATGCTGGCCGAAGTCGTGCATCCGACGTGGTTGCACTGCGTCAGAACCTGGCTACAGCCGCACATGCACATGAACTTGCCGCCGACTTGTTTGGCGCGATCGGTTTCTTGTGCGCCGGCGCGCAAAGAAATAAGCGGCGAAAACGCGGCACTCAAGATCAACATTCCGGAGATGAGAGAGACCTTGCGATTCCTGTAGAGACTAGTCATGACCTTCTCGAAGGGTGACCGACGGAGTGAGCGCGTGAGTGAGCGGCCGTAGTGCCGCCGGCTGTTCCGCTCCCGAAAGGACCAGCACTGCACGGCGGTTCGGCAACAAAGCCACCAGTGTTCCGAGAACTACAACCGCGCCGCCGAGCCAAATGAATTTCACCAGCGGATTCAAATACGCGTGCATCACCGGAAGTTGCGTCTCCGGACTCTGTCCCGCATAGACGACGTACAGGTCTTCGCGCAATGTGGAATAGATCGCCACCATCGTCCCGGACTGTTCATTGGTTTGGAAAAAACGCCGCTCCGGATAAAGCATCATAAGCGGCTTGTTATCTCGCAGCACTTCCACGATCATACGCTCGGCGGTGTAG
>Ga0307477_10000764_pt1 | contig 31658 bp, 27 predicted proteins | sample atmos_gasesECM2C_FD_203316 | JGI IMG/M metagenome (GOLD analysis project Ga0307477, IMG submission 203316) | Hardwood forest soil microbial communities from Morgan-Monroe State Forest, Indiana, United States - atmos_gasesECM2C_515 | ecosystem: Environmental > Terrestrial > Soil > Temperate...
CCGGCCCAAACGCTTGAGGCTTGACGGCCAGCATTTGCACGCTTTCACCGCGCACCTCATGCGAAGGACGCCGATTGACCGCAAAACATTCCAGGTCGCGTTTGTGGCTGTCGATCGCTGCGCTAACCGCCTTCAGCCAAACCAGCACGTCCCGGCTCGCGGGAAGTCCGGTTTGTTCGACCAACGTTTGGGCGATAGCGATCGCCCCTTCGGCAAAAGTTGAAAGGTGCCCGATCTCCCGGTTGAACTCGACATCGCTTGCGGAAGCCTGGTCAAACGCAGCGTTCATATCGTCCAGCGCCGCATTAAGCCGCTTGGCTTGGCTTGCGGACGCGGGTAAGCGATCGCTCAGGCTATCGAAAGCCTCGCGAGCAAGGCCAAGGCTGTCCTTTATGCCGGCCAATCGCCGCTCTCCTCCCAGCGGCACTTTCATGTGACGGCAGGCATGCTTGAGCACGATGAGATGACCGGCCAGATTTCCGCTGTCCACGGTAGAAATATATTTCGGGTGAAGAGGCCGCAGATCTTCGGTGGCGTACCAATTGTAGAAATGTCCGTGAAACCGCTCGAGTGACTTCATGCCAGAGAGCGTTTGCTCAAGGCGCTCGACGGCCTCGATGGTGCCGATCCAGCCAAAATCGCGCGCCGTAATGATGGCGAGCAGATAAAGGCCCATATTTGTCGGCGACGTACGGCGCGCGACGACGGGTTTGGGTTCCTCCTGGAAATTGTCCGGCGGAAGCATGTGATCGCCCGCGACGATGAAGGTCTCGAAGAACCGCCATGTGCGGCGCGCCACCATGCGCAAGGTTTGCACGTCGGCCGGATCGACAGGCAGATAGCCTACGGTTGGAGGAGAGCGGCTCGCCCACCATGCTATGGGGGGAGAAAAAGCCCATAGCGTGAGAAACGGAGCAGCTGTGAACTCGGTACCTTTGCGGGCGAAAAGCAGCAAAGCCAAAACGGCTACCGAGAAAATTACGCTTCCGGCCATTTGGCTTAAGGTCGCGTGCGTATCCTCCCGGGCGGCCCGGCTCACCTGCGCGGCGGTAACCCACTCCAACAGCCGCTTGCGGCGCAACAAGCGAAATACCGTACGCACTACAGCGTCGACCATGACCCAGGCTTGATGCGCGAGGAAGGTAATGAGAAAGCCGACTTGAATCGCGGCAATCGCGAAATCCGCTCCAACGCCACGCAGATGGCTGCGCTTCGAAATGCCTCTTTGGTGCGGCACGAGCCCGGTGATCCAGGGAAGAAGCGACGGCAGCACCATGACCGCAAGGATGAAGCCGGTCCAAATTTCGGCTGCGCGAAATGGCAGCATCCAGCCGAAAAGCAACGCCAAAAGGGTTGCTGGCGCGGACAAGGATCGGCGCAGATTATCCAACATTTTCCAGCGGCCGATCAGGTGGAGGATGTTGCGCTTGCGTCCCCGCGGGTCGCGCCCATATCCGAAAATCCACGGCAGTAACTGCCAGTCGCCGCGAACCCAGCGATGCTGCCGCGCCGATGCAACATCGTAGCGGCTGGGGAACTCTTCAATCACCTCAATGTCTGAAACCAGGCCGGCGCGGGCGAAGGACCCTTCCAGAAGATCGTGACTAAGCACGGAATTTTCCGGAATGCGGCCGTCGAGCGCGGCTTCGAAGACATCGACATCGTAAATTCCCTTGCCCGTATAAGAACCCTCCTGGAACAAATCCTGATAGACATCGGAAACCGCAAAGGCGTAAGGGTCCAAACCACGAGGCGACGAGAATACGCGCTGAAAGAGCGAGCCTTCGCGATCGATCGGTAAAGACGGCGTTACGCGCGGCTGAAGAATCGAGTGTCCTTCGACGACGCGCCCTAATTTGGCATCGAGCCGCGGCCGGTTCAGCGGATGGGCCATTTTGCCGATCAACTGCTTCGCGGCTTCGCGCGGCAGCCTTGTGTCGGCATCGAGCGTGATGACATATCGCACAGCCGGTGGCACTGATGGGGGTTTCCCACCCAAGGGAAGAAAATTCGTATCAGTTGCCGCACGCAGGAGGCGATTGAGCTCGTGGAGCTTGCCCCGTTTGCGCTCCCAGCCTATCCACCGGCCTTCGCCTTCATTCCATACGCGTTTGCGATGCAGAAGCAGGAATCGCGGGCCAGCAGCGCCGGGCCCGTAACGGCGGTTGAGCCGCGCAATCCCTTGCTGGGCAGTTTCGAGCAGCAATTGATCGTCCAACGCGGTCTCGGTCTGCGCATCTGTCCAATCGGAGAGCAAGGCGAAATAGAGATCGCCATCGGTGCTAGCGAGGTAATGCACCTCCAAACGCTCGACGAGCTCTTGGATCTGGGCCCGCGTTGTCAGCAGAACCGGCATCGTCACGAGAGTGCGCAAATGGCTGGGAACGCCTTCCGCCAACTCCATCCCGGGTAAGATCGCCGGACCGATGCGATTGGAGATGGCACGATTGACCATGCTGACCGCCAGGTCCGATGCCGGAAGAATTGCGAGAATTCCAAGAGCCGGCAGGATCCAACCGGAAAGCTCCTCTTGCGCCAGGAAATAGAGCGGGATCGCCGCGAAAATTACCGTCGCGAGCGCGATCATGCCGAGATAACCGGAGCATCCGATTGCCGCGTTGAGTCGGCTTGGCCACTCGGTAAGCTTTGGCCGGTACCCCAGTTCCCGTTCCAAGCGGCGTGCGCCCCTGCCGATCAAATAGTATCCCGGGTCGCGCTCGCGATCGGACAGTTTCCCGTCCGGGGCGCGCTGTGCCGCCTGCTTGGCCGAAGCGACGGAATGTCGTGCAACCTCAAGCTCGCTTCGGCCGCAGCCGCGGGCGAGCCGCTCGATGGCGCCGCGGTAGAGGTTCCGGGTGGCAAAATTCATCCCGTCGAATTCGCTGTCAGCGCGGAGTTCCGCATCGACAAGGCTGACGCTTTCGAAAAAATCCGCCCAATTGATGTCGGAAATCATGCGCATACTGGTGATGACGTTGCGCACCGTCACGTTGAGCGCCCCTTGCCGGCGCAACTCATCCTGCACGATCTGATCCGGTGTGGTTCCTTGCGCGGCAAGGCGTTCGGTCAACCAGGCAAGCGCCGGCGCAACGATTTCATCCTGGTCGCGCAACCGGTAATCGAGTTGCGAAGCAAACGCCCCGGACAGCGGCACGCCACCGTAATCGCGAAGGACCTTCGCCATCGGCTCAGGCTCTTCCCCGTTTGTGCCGAGCAGACGGTCCACAAATGCATCAGCCTTCCGGATCTCCTCCCGATTCCTGACGATTGTCTGCGCCAAGCGCCTGAGGTTCTCGACTAGGGTAATCCGGAGGGTGATCGCGATTGCCCAGAGTTCTCCGATCGTGAGCGGCTGGACGCGCTGGTAAGCCGTGACGAAGCGAACCAACGCGTGAAAATCGAACCGGCTATCGGTGTGAGCGACGAATGCCCAGGCAATCCCGAAAATCCGAGGGTAGCCTTCGAGGTGTCCTTCAGCGAGTTTCGGCAGCTCGCGATAGTAGCGCGGCGGCAGATCATTCTTGATCTCTCTGATCTGCTCCTCGACGACGTGAAAATTATCGAGCAGCCATTCGGCCGCTGGAGCGATCGGTCTTCCCGTGCGGGTTGTATCGGCGATGACGCGATATGCATCCACCAGAACCTTGGTGTCCTCATACATGCGGCTGGATAGACGGCGGCCGGCCGAGCGCCGTGGCAAGACATGCTGCGCCGCAGCGAGGCTCTCGGCATGACTTTCCAGCCGTTCGACGCTGAAAAGTTCCGAGCGGATGGGCTCTTCCGGCGCTGAGGGGGAGAGGCGAAGAAACGAATGTCTCAATTGTTCAGTACCTTGCGAGCCCTAAGCCAACAGGTTTTCGCCGGGTGTCTGAAACTGATGCCCGGCCTGGTGCGCTCCGGCTTACGCTTCCGAGAACGCATCGTTGTGGGTTCCGTTCCTCAAGCCAAAACGGTCAGAATTTCGCGTTTCTCTGACGCGGATTACATTTATCTTCGGGCGACCGAACCGCGGTTACGGCGTTATGTAGAATCGATTCCTCCATAGCTGGGCATGGCTGCGAATAGAGGGCGGCGGAACAATCGAAAACGAGGTTGAATGGGGCATGGATAGGCCAAGCGGATATTCCACAGACCGGCTCGCTATCGACACGATCCGCACGCTGGCAATGGACGCGGTAGAAGCGGCCAAATCCGGTCATCCCGGCACGCCGATGGCGATGGCGCCCGTGCTCTACACGCTGTGGCAGCGTTTTTTGCGCTATGACCCGCAGAACCCGACGTGGCCTAATCGCGACCGTTTTGTGCTTTCCGCAGGCCACGCCTCGATGTTGCTCTATGCGGTTTTGTATCTTGGCGGCGTGAAAGGACCGGATAGCCGGCCGGCGGTCACGCTTGATGACATCAAGAGTTTTCGCCAACTTGGCAGCCATTGTCCCGGACATCCCGAATATGGCCATACGGCCGGTGTGGAAACGACAACCGGGCCTTTGGGGCAGGGTTGCGGCAACAGCGTTGGGATGGCGATGGCGGCACGCTTCCTCGTCAAACGTTTCAACCGGCCCGATTTCGAACTGTTCGATTATGATGTCTATGCGCTTTGCAGCGACGGCGACATGATGGAAGGAGTGGGGAGCGAAGCGGCATCGATTGCCGGCCACCTTTCGCTCGCCAATCTGTGCTGGATTTATGACAATAACAACGTGACCATCGAAGGCCATACGGACCTGGCCTTTCGCGAGGACGTGGCGGCGCGCTTTCTCGCCTATGGCTGGAATGTCGAGCGGGTCGGCGACGCTAATGATTGCGAAAGGCTGGCCCAGGCGCTTGAGAAGTTCCGGGCCAATCGCGGCGCTCCTATGCTGATTGTGGTCGACAGCCATATCGGTTACGGCGCGCCGCATAAACAGGACACTGCGGCCGCGCATGGCGAGGCTTTGGGCGAAGAAGAGGTTCGCCTTGCCAAGCGGTTTTACGGCTGGCCGGAGGATGCGAAATTCCTCGTTCCCGACGGAGTCCGGGAACAGTTCGGCTCCTCTTCGGGGGTGCGCGGCCGCGATCTTTCCGCTCATTGGTATGAAAAATTGCAGGCATTTCGGGCGCGGTATCCCGATCTCGCGGATGAACTCGATAGAATGGAACGGGGCGAATTACCGGAGGGATGGGATAGGGACTTGCCAAAATTTTCTCCCGATCCCAAAGGCGTTGCGACCCGCGATGCATCCGGTAAGGCTCTGAACGCCATCGCGCCGCATTACCCTTGGCTCTTAGGTGGTGCAGGCGACCTCGCGAGTTCAACCAAAACACTGATCAAAGGCGAGGACGATTTCGGCGACGAAAAACCAGGACGCAACCTCCATTTCGGGGTGCGCGAACACGCGATGGGCGCGATTTCGAGCGGTCTTGCGCTTTCCAAGCTCCGGCCCTACGCCGCGACGTTTCTAATCTTTTCCGATTACATGAAGCCCGCGATCCGTCTGGCGGCGATGATGAAATTGCCGGTGATTTATGTCTTCACCCACGATTCGATCGGGCTTGGCGAGGACGGCCCCACGCACCAGCCGGTCGAGGAACTGATCCAGTTGCGGGCTATACCCGGGCTGGTGACGCTGAGGCCCGGCGATGCAAACGAAGTCACAGAGGCTTGGCGCTTCGCAATCGAAGCAAGAAGGCCGACGGCACTTGTCCTGACTCGGCAGGCTCTTCCGACGCTGGATCGCACGCGATATGCCGCGGCATCCGGGCTGAGCCGTGGCGCCTACATCCTAGCCGATCCCGATCACCGCGAACCGGACGTCATTCTGATCGCAACAGGAAGCGAGGTTTCGCTCTGCGTCAAGGCACACGATGAGCTCACGAAACAGGGCATATTTGCCCGCCTTGTCAGCATGCCATCTTGGGAATTATTCGAGGAAACAGACCAAGCCTATCGCGACTCGGTTCTTCCTCCGGCGATAAAGGCGCGTGTTTCGGTCGAGACTGCCTCGCCGATGGGATGGGACCGCTATGTCGGGCCGACAGGCGCCCGCATCGCAATGACAAGCTTCGGCGCCTCGGCGCCCTATAAGGATTTGTTCCAGCACTTCGGCTTCACCGTCGAGCATGTGGTTGCCGTCGCCAAGGAGCAGATCGCCAAACATAAGGAACGACACCGTGAATCCGCTTAAATCGCTGCATGAAAAGGGACAGGCCATCTGGCTCGATTTCCTCTCGCGCCGCTTCATTGCGGAAGGTGGGCTGAAAAAACTGGTCGAGGAGGATGGGCTGTCGGGCGTAACGTCCAATCCGACGATCTTCAAAAAGGCCATCGCCGGCGGCAGCGATTACGACGCCTCCTTAAATGACAATTTGAGCGGCTCGGATTGCGACGTGATGACGCTCTATGAACGCCTGGCTATCGAGGATATCCGCCACGCCGCCGACGTTCTGCTCCCGGTCTATCGGCAAACCGAATGTGCCGACGGCTTCGTGAGCCTGGAGGTGTCGCCATATATCGCCAATGATACGCAAGCCACCATTGCCGAAGCGCGGCGGCTATGGAAGCAGGTGGAGCGCAAGAATCTGATGATCAAGGTGCCGGGGACCGAGGCCGGGATCCCGGCGATCCGTCAACTGATCGGCGAAGGCATCAATATCAATATTACTCTGCTGTTCTCGCGCGCGGTTTATGCCCAAGTCGCCGAGGCTTACCTCGCAGGACTTGAGCATTTTGTTTCCAACGGTGGCGATCCTCGCACGCTTTCGAGCGTTGCGAGCTTTTTTGTCAGCCGGATCGACAGCGCGGTGGACAAGCTTATCGAGCAACATCTGAAAAAGCTTCCTTCGGGCGGGACGACCGATGCCTTGGCCGGCTTGCGTGGAAAGATCGCCGTCGCAAATGCGAAGCTCGCCTATCAGGACTCTAAGCGCCTCTTCGCAAGCGAGCGTTGGCGAAAACTGCGGGATTCCGGAGCGCGCGTGCAGCGGCTCCTTTGGGCGAGCACCAGCACCAAAAATCCCGCCTATCGCGATGTGCTGTACGTCGAAGAACTGATCGGCGCCGATACAATCAACACCATGCCGCCAGAGACGATGGATGCATTTCGCGAACATGGCTCCATTCGCCCCAGTCTCGAAGAAAACATCACCGCCGCCGAGAACCTGTTGGCGATGCTCGCTCAATTCGGAATCTCACTGGATGAGGTGACCGCAAAGCTAACCGTCGAGGGCGTAGAGCTCTTCGCCGATTCCTTCGACGGGCTGCTTGCGGCGATCGCCAATAAGCGGGCGGCAAAACTTGGATCTGCGCTTAATCGGCAATCGGCCAAGCTGCCGGCCGATCTGGAAAAGACCGTTCAAGGCTCGCTCGATGAGTGGCGCAAGGACGGCGATATTAGGCGGTTATGGCGCGGAGACGCCAAGCTCTGGACCGGCGCCGATGAAGCAAAATGGCTGGGCTGGCTTAACGTGGTTGCCGAGCAACGCGACAAACAACAACAGTTCGATAGGTTGGCGGCCAATGTGCGGAAGGCAAAATTCAGCCATGCCGTGCTTTTGGGCATGGGTGGATCGAGCCTTGGCGCGGAGGTGTTCGCCAAAACGTTCGAAGTCCAGACCGGCTGCCCCAAATTACTGGTGCTTGATTCCACCGATCCCGCCGCGATCAAGGCGATCGAAAGCGCAATCGATCTCGCGCATACGCTCTTCATCGTGTCGAGCAAGTCCGGCACGACGTTGGAGCCGAATATCCTCATGGATTACTTCTTCGCGCGCGTCGAATCCGTGCTCGGCAAAGGCAAGGCGGGAGCGAATTTCATCGCCATTACCGATCCGGGCTCCAAACTTGCCGGCGTTGCGGGAGAAAAAGAATTCCGCTTTCAATACAACGGCAAGCCCGAGATCGGAGGCCGCTACTCCGTGCTGTCGGAATTCGGCCTTGTTCCCGCAACTATCATGGGCATCGATGTCGCGAAGCTGCTGACCTCGTCGGCTAATATGGTCCGGTCCTGCGATGCTCACGTGCCGCCGGAGGAAAATCCCGGCGTATTCCTGGGCACGATTTTAGGAACGCTCGCAAAGGCCGGCCGCGACAAGGTTACGATCGCAGCGTCGCCGGCAATTGCCGATTTCGGTGCCTGGTTGGAACAACTTCTTGCCGAATCGACAGGTAAACTGGGCAAGGGCGTGATCCCCGTGGATGGAGAGGCCTTGGGGCCTGCCGATTTTTATGGCAACGACCGCTTATTCGTTTATCTCCGGCTCGAGGATGCGTTCGATGTCAGGCAGGACGAGGCGATCGCTAAACTCGAGCAAGCGGGTCAGCCGGTGGTTCGAATCGCGATTGCGGACCGCTATGGGATTGGGCAGGAATTCTTCCGCTGGGAGATCGCCACCGCAGTCGCCGGATCCATCATTGGCATCGATCCCTTCGATCAGCCCGATGTCGAGGCGAGCAAAGTCAAAACCCGCGAGTTGATGCAGGCCTACGAGCAAAAAGGCTCGCTTCCCGCGCGTACTCCATTGTTGGAGCAAAATGGCATCAAAATTTTTGCCGACGAAAACAACAGCATGGTATTGAAACAGGCCGGCGACGGGACGCAACTGGTCAGCTCGCTCAAAGCCCATCTCTCGCGCCTTCATTCCGGCGATTATTGCGCGGTGCTCGCCTATTTGAATCAGAATCAAAAACACCGGGATATCTTGCAGGACATTCGCCTGATCATCCGCGATAAGAAAAAAGTGGCAACCTGCCTCGGGTTCGGCCCGCGGTTTTTGCATTCAACGGGTCAGGCCTACAAGGGCGGGCCGAATACCGGCGTTTTCCTTCAAATAACCGCCGATCATCAGTCGGATATTCCCGTTCCCGGGCACAAATACAGCTTCGGCAATGTCATCGACGCCACCGCGGAAGGCGATTTCGCGGTGCTCAACGAACGCGGACGGCGCGCCCTGCGGGTGCATCTTGGCGGCGATACCGGCGGCGGTCTGCTGAAATTGAAGGAAGCCGTGCGGGAAGCGCTCGGCCGATAAAGGGACACCTATGCAAATCGGGATCGTGGGCCTCGGCCGCATGGGCGGAAACATCGCGCGCCGCCTGATGCGCAATGGCCATCATTGTGTGGTTTACGATGTGGCGCCGGCGGCAGTTCGCGAATTGGCGAACGATGGTGCCACAGGCGCTACGGACATGGAGGATTTTGTCAACCGGCTGCAACAGCCGCGCGCAGTTTGGCTGATGTTGCCGGCCGGAACGATCACCGAGCAGACGATCTCACAACTAGGACCCTTGATGAACGCCGGCGATATCCTGATCGACGGAGGAAACAGCTATTATCGCGACGATATCCGGCGCGCGCGCCTGCTTAAGGAAAAAGATATCCGCTATGTCGATGTCGGGACCAGCGGCGGCGTATGGGGTCTGGAACGCGGCTATTGCATGATGATCGGCGGGGAGGCTGCTGCAGTCCAATACCTCGATCCTATTTTCAACGCTTTGGCGCCGGGCGCTGGAACCATTGCACGCACGCCGGGACGCGCATCGGAGGCAAGTACCGAACGTGGCTATCTCTATTGCGGTCCGGCGGGCGCCGGCCATTTCGTCAAGATGATCCACAACGGAATCGAATACGGACTGATGGAAGCCTACGCGGAAGGATTCGACATTCTGCATCAGGCTGCATCGGCCTCGCGCCCGGAAGACGAGCGTTATGCCCTCAATATCGCCGACATCGCGGAAGTCTGGCGGCGTGGCAGCGTAATCGGCTCTTGGCTGCTCGATCTCACGGCGTCGGCTTTGGCTGAAGATAAAGAACTCAAAAGTTTCTCCGGCTATGTCGAGGATTCCGGAGAAGGCCGCTGGACGCTGATGGCCGCCGTCGAAACGGGCGTGCCCGCCGACGTATTGTCGGCGGCACTTTACGCACGCTTTCGTTCGCGCGACGAAGCGCGCTTCGCAAATAAGCTCCTCTCCGCGATGCGTAACGAATTCGGGGGCCACGTCGAACCCAAGCACGGCTCTTGATTCATGAACGACCCCGTCCCCGCCGGCCCCTGCGCATTTGTGATTTTCGGCGCCTCGGGCGACCTGACCAAGCGGTTGCTGATTCCCGCCCTCTACCATTTGAAGCGCGCGAAGATGCTGCCCGATGCTTTCGCGCTGATTGGGATTTCACGCACCCAAGAATCCAGCGACGCGTTCCGCGGCCAGCTCGAAAAGAGCCTGCGGGAACTCGACGGCGAGGCGATCGATGCCGGCGATTGGAATTGGTTTTCACAACGCATGCATTATATGCCCGGCGATCTGGACGATCTGTCGACCTACGAACGCCTCAAATCGCTGCTGAAGAAAACCGATGCCGAGCAGCACACCGCGGGCAATTATCTGTTTTATCTCGCCATCCCCGAAACGGAGTTTGCAAACGTCGCGCAGCGCTTGGGCGCGGCCGGTCTTTCCCACGAAGAGAACGGAACATGGCGCAGGGTCGTGGTCGAGAAGCCGTTCGGAACCGATTTGCCATCGGCGAAAGAACTCAACAGCGTGCTACTCGAGGTCCTCAAGGAGGATCAGATCTTCCGGATCGATCACTATCTCGGAAAAGAAACCGTTCAGAACATCATGGTCTTTCGTTTCGGGAACGGTCTGTTCGAGCCGCTCTGGAACCGCAGCCATATCGATCATGTCGAAATCACCGTCGCCGAAACGCTCGGCGTCGAACGCCGGGGCAAATTTTATGACGCCACGGGCGCGCTTCGCGACATGGTTCCCAATCATATGTTTCAGCTTCTGACTCTCATCGCGATGGAGCCGCCAACCTGCTTCGACGCCCAGGCCTCACGAAACGAAAAGGCAAAGGTTCTGGATTCCGTCCGACGTTTTAGCCCCGAGACAGCGCGCGCAAATGTGGTTCGTGCGCAATATGCGGCGGGGCAGATCGGAGAAAAGCAGTTCAACGCCTACCGCGACGAACCGAATGTCGCGAAGGATTCGATGACCGAAACCTATGTCGCCTTGAGACTGATCATCGACAATTGGCGCTGGGCCGGCGTGCCGTTTTACCTCCGCACCGGGAAAGCGCTTGCCGCGAAGCACAGCCAGATCGTGATCCAATTCAAACAGGCGCCCTTGACCATTTTCCACGGCACGCCCGTGGAGCGGCTTACACCCAACGATTTGACCCTCGACATCCAACCCGATGAAGGCGTGAGTCTGCGCTTCGGCGCGAAAATTCCCGGAATGACGATGCAGATTGGCGACGTCGAAATGAAATTCCGTTACAGCGATTACTTTCGGGCGATAGCCAATACCGGCTACGAGACGCCGCTGTACGATTGCATGATCGGCGATGCGAGCCTGTTTCAGCGGGCCGACAGCATCGAATCCGCATGGGGCATTATTCAGCCGGTGATGGATGCGTGGCGCGAAGATCGCGTCAACCGGCTCCCGTTATATCCAGCGGGTAGTCAAGGCCCTACCGAAGCCGACGCCCTGATTCAGCGCGACGGAAGAAATTGGCGCCCCATCGCCGCAGGAAAGAAGCCGGCTTGATGCCGGCCGGCCCTGCTATCGAAGTCCTTCCGGATACGGATGCTTTCGCACGCCGCGTCGCCGGTTGGGTGCTGGATATCGCGCTTGCGAGCAATGACCGGTTCGCCGTCGCGCTCTCCGGCGGTTCGACCCCGCGCGCCGTTTATGAATTGCTCGCCAGTCCTTCCTATCGCAAGCGCTTTCCTTGGGATCGCGCGCATTGGTTCTGGGGCGACGAGAGATTCGTCCCGCATGACAATCTGCGGAGCAATTACGGTATGGCGTGGAAAGCTTTCCTTTCACACGCTCCGGCGCCGTCCGCCAACATTCATCCGGTACCCACTGAGGGCATGACTGCGCAAGCGGCCGCTGCCGAGTATGAGCGGCAATTGGGGGCGTTTTATGGAAAGGCAAAGCTCGACTCCTCCCGGCCGTTGTTTGAAATCAATCTGCTGGGACTCGGCGAGAATGGGCATTTTGCCTCGCTCTTTCCCGGGGCGAGTGCGCTTGACGAGCGACAGCGTTGGGTGGCTGCCACGAGCGATCCGCAATCGGAACTGCGCATTACCCTCACCTATCCTGCCCTCGAAAGCAGCCGGCATGCGGCCTTTCTTATTACCGGCAACGCAAAAGCCCAGATGCTGCAACGGCTGATCGCGGGCGATGAGACGATTCCGGCCGGCCGCTTCCATCCGGCTGGCGCGTATTACATTTTCGCCGACCAAGCAGCCGTCGGCCCGTCCAAAATCCCCTCTGGCACAAATAGGCTTTAGCTGCGTTTAATAGCGGGCTCGTTTTACTCGCGCCCATGAGGGGCCATTTTACACGCCGCAGGTTTCCTATGTATCGCACTGCCCTGAAGGACGCGCCGAGCGATCAAGCGGTGTTTGCCTCGCGCTATGCGGCCGTACGCCAAACGACGGAGAAACTGGCAGAGCCGCTGGGGCCGGAGGATCAATGCGTCCAGTCCATGCCCGATGCGAGCCCATTGAAATGGCACCTTGCGCATACCACATGGTTTTTCGAAACTCTCGTCCTGATGCAGCATTTGCCGGATTACGAGCCGTATGACCGGCGCTACCATTACCTTTTCAATTCCTATTACGAGGCGCTGGGGCCGAGGCACCCGCGGCCGCAAAGAGGATTGCTCACGCGCCCAACCGTGTCCGAGGTGATGGACTATCGGCACTATGTCGATGCGGCGGTGCTGCGGTTGTCCGAACGTGCAAACTGTTTTGGTGCTGATTCGGCCGCCGAACTCGGTTTGCAGCACGAGCAGCAGCATCAAGAGCTGATTCTCACGGACATCAAGCACGCATTTTCGTGTAATCCGCTGTTGCCCTCATACCGGCCACCTGCGGTCACGAGCAAAGGGACCGCGCCGCCGCTCGAATGGCGTGAATATGCAGGCGGCGTTGTATCGATCGGCGGCGGCGAGCATGGATTTGCTTTCGACAATGAGCGGCCGAACCATCGTGTGCTGCTGACGCCCTACAGGCTTGCTTCGCGCCTGATCACCTGCGGAGAATATCTCCTCTTCGTCGAAGACGGCGGGTATCGCAGTCCCGAGTTGTGGCTGTCGGACGGCTGGACGTTCATTCAAACGCATGGTTTGGAGGCTCCGTTATATTGGTCGAAGGCGCCGGGCGATTGGCACATCTTCACGCTTAACGGCGTGCAGCCGCTGCAACCGGACGAGCCCGTCGTGCATGTCAGCCTTTATGAAGCAGCCGCTTACGCCAGTTGGGCGAAAAAGCGGCTCCCGACGGAATTTGAATGGGAAGCAGCCGCCGCGGCCGAACCAATCGCCGGAAATTTGCTCGATCCCGCGCGCCCGCATCCGAAATCCGCCCCAGCCGGCGATGGTATCGCACAATTATTTGGCGACGCCTGGGAATGGACACGATCGAGCTACGATCCTTATCCCGGGTTTAAGCCGCTTGAGGGGCCGGCAGCGGAATACAATGGCAAATTCATGTGCGGTCAAATTGTGCTGCGCGGCGGCTCTTGCGCGACACCCGCGGATCATATCCGGCCGAGCTACCGCAATTTTTTCTCGCCCTCGGCGCGTTGGCAGTTCTCAGGCATTCGCCTGGCGGAGGATGCATGACACCCCCGGCCTCCCGGAGACTCACCGAAGCGGGCGCGCTGCCGATTTGCTCAGACGATTTCCCGGACGCTTTGCTCGGCGGATTGAGGAGCACACCTAAAAACATTCCATGCAAATATTTCTACGATGCGGAAGGGTCGCGTCTATTTGAGCAAATTTGCAGGCTTCCGGAATATTATCCCACCCGCACCGAATTCTCACTCTTGCAAACCCACGCCGAAGAGATCACGGCCTTTATCGGGCCTCATGCCGAAATCATGGAATTTGGCGCCGGAGCCGGTGAAAAGATCAGACCGCTGCTCGATGTTCTGCATCGCCCGAGCGCCTATATTCCGGTCGATATTTCCGAATCTTATCTTAAGAGCGTGACAGCGCGGCTAAGCGCGGATTATCCTTCGTTGCCGATCCACCCGCTGATGGCCGATTTTACGGGCGAGCTTTCCTGGCCGTCTGCGTCTGGCTTGCCGCGCGTGGGTTTTTTCCCCGGTTCGACCATCGGAAATTTCCAACCGGAAGAGGCACGCGATTTTCTGGGCAATAGCGCCAAATTGCTCAAAGGCGGCGGGCTCCTGATCGGCGTCGATCTGGTCAAAGATCCGGCGATTTTGCACGCGGCCTATAATGATCGCGCGGGAATAACCGCCGCTTTCAACCGGAATCTGCTCGCGCGCGCCAATCGCGAAGCCGGCGCCAATTTCGAACTCTCGCGCTTTGCGCATTATGCTTTCTATAATCCCGTCGAACATCGCATCGAGATGTATCTTATCAGCTCGATGGCGCAACGCGTTCAAATTTGCGGCCGGATGATTTCGTTTTCGGAGGGCCAGGCCATCCACACCGAGTATTCCTACAAATATACGGTGCCCGCTTTTCGCGAGCTGGCCGCATCGGCTGGCTTTATCCCCCGCGCGGTATGGACTGACCCTGAAAGCCTGTTCAGCATCCATTGGCTGGAATCGCCCTAACGCTCACCCTTTCCACAGGTCGCGAAAACGAACTGCAACGACATCCTCATAAGCAGGATGGCCTTTGAGGATCCCCACATCGCGGGCGAATTGGTTCATGCCGGCGACAAATTCCCTGGAAATGGACGCGTCATAATAGGGCAGATCGCGCCGGATCAGCTCGGCGATCAGCGCCGCTTCGGATGGGGGAAAGAGCTTGCGCCCCACCTCGGTGGCGCGTGCGGGATTCGAGCGCAACACAGCCTGGGTTTTCACGATGGCGCGCACCGCGGCTGCTGCTTTATCCGGCGCGCGGGCAATCAGCACATCGGTCGCGGCGAGCGAGGCCATGGTGTAGTTGAAACATGGCTTCGGCCCATCGCCCCGGCGTATGTCCAGCACAATTGTACCAATGCCGCGTCTGACCGCGACTTCGGCGCCCATGCCATTCGCCCAAAAACCGTCGATCTTCCGTTCCTCCAGAGCTTTCGCCGCGGTGACACCGAAATTCACGCCCACACCTTGCGCGCCCGGCACCGGCGCGATGGTCACGCCGTCGCGCGCAATATCGATGCCGGCTTCGGCGAGGAGGCGGCGCAAGCCCATCTCCACCCAAGGTGCAGCACCAATGCTTTTGCCTTTAACGCAAGTGAGATCCCCGCGCTTCGCCGAGAAATCGACATGCATGACGAGAAACCAGTACATGCCTTGTCCTTGCGCGCAGAGCAGCTTGACGCCGCGCCATTCCGGGAACGCGGCAAGCGCGGAATGTGCCGAACCGCCGACGAAATCGACCCCCCCGTCGCGCAAGGTCGTATAGGCCTTGTCCACCGGAAAGATCAGCTCGAGCGAGACATCGAGTCCCTGTTCGCGAAAAAAGCCCATTTCGACGGCGGCGGCCGCAGGGAAATAGGAGTTCGAAATAAGATCGGGAACGGCGAGCTTCATATGCAGCTCAGGCTTTTCTTTGCAGCCAATCGCGAATCCACGAAGCGATGGCGATCAATTTCTCATCCTCCTGTTCGAAGCCGAGCAGCTGAAGGCCAAGCGGCAAGCCGTCGTCCAAAAGCAGAGGAAGAGAAACGGCCGGAATGCCAAGCAATGAGCCAGGAGCCGCGAAAATGGGATTGCCGGTCGAGAGCAGACCGCGCGGCGCCGCGCCGATGGCAGAAAGCGTGACGACGGCGTCCGCGGCGGGCGCAAGTGTTGCGTACAGGCTGCGAATCCGCGCGCGCTCCGCGAGCGCCGAGCGGTAATCATTGATGTTCATGCGCTCGGCTTCGGCCAGCCGGTCGAGCATTGTTTGGCTCAGCCCGTCGGGGTTCTTCTTATGATAGGTGTTGAGCGGCCAGCGCGACTCCCAGGTGTTGATGCGATCGGTGAGCGCACGCGCTTCAATCAGTGCGGTTTCGATCTCGGCTACACGCGCATCGGTTCGCCGGTCGATAATGGCGATTCGCAACGCCCGCAGGCGCGCAACAGCTGCTTCCAAAGCAGCCTTGGCGCCGTCCGAGGCAAGCGCCCAGCCGGCCGTTTCCAGGACCGCAAGCGTCTCCGGCCGCTTGGCCTGCGGCATCTGCTCCGGACCGGCAAGACCGGGGAAACCGGGATCGCCGCCTGCGCGCTGCGCAACGGCCCAGCAGAAATTCCAGGCATCTTCGAGGCTCGCCGCCAGAACGCCATCGCAGCTTTGGCTGAGATTATCGTGACTGCCGCCGCGATTGATCGCGCCCAGACTCGGTTTGAACCCGAAGCAGCCGCAAAAACTCGCCGGGCGGATGATGGAGCCGACAACCTGCGTGCCAAGCCCGGCGGAGATCATGCCCGCGGCAACGGCGGCGGCCGAACCGCTGCTCGATCCGCCGGGCGTGCGTGCCAGATCCCAAGGATTGCGCGTTCCGGCAGGATGCGTGGCCGCGAATTCGGTGGTGACGGTTTTCCCGACAATCACCGCGCCCGCTTCGCGCAACGCGGCAACCGCCGCCGCATCGCGGCCGGAATGCCAGCCGGCATAGAGGGGCGATCCCATCTGCGTCGGCATGTCGATCGTTTCGACGATATCCTTGATGCCGACCGGCATACCGTCGATCAAGGACAAGGGTTTGCCGGCTTTCCAGCGCTCAGTGGAATCATGCGCGGCCTTGCGAGCGCTCTCCTCGTCGCGATGCACAAAGGCGCCGATTTCAGGTTCGAGCTCGACAATGTTGGCGAGGCAATCCGCAAAGAACGCGGAGGGCGAATCCGTTCCGGCGGCGAAACGACGAACCGCGGCATGAAACGGCCGCAGCGCAAACGCGCGCAATTTGGGCGGCTTATTTGCTGCTTTCGTCATAATAATGGATTTCGAACAGCATGCAGCCTTGCTGCGATTTGAACGGGCCGTGGTGGACGCCGGGCGGCCGGCAGGCATAGGTCGGACTATGAAAGGCTTTGCCGCCTTTGCCTTGCGCATCATTGCCGACGATCAGATCGCCGGCGAGGAGATAAACCTCCTCCCAGTGATCGTGCACAAACGTTTCGGTGGTGAACTCGCCGGGATCGAAACGCAGCAGGCGCGTGCGGCTGCCGGTTTTCTTCCTTTCGTCGATGTCGCTCGCGAGAATCTTCTGCTTGATCCCGGGCGGGTAACCCGAAGGCGTCGCCCAGCCAGAGCTCATATCGAGAGCGGCAAATTCCAGATGAGGTTTGTTCATCGGCATTTGGAATTTCCTCAACCGAATATTGGAAGGCTCACGACATCATAGCCGTGATGGATTTTTCTTCCCTTAACGGGGTCTTCCAGCTCGAACTCGAAACGCTGAGCCGGTCTGACGCCGCCATGCACGGCGAGCGTGCCGCAAAACATCAGCAGGCCTTCGGGAACCGGCTCTCTCGTGAAACGGGAAAGCAAATCCTCGGGGTGCAAAATGGCGCCAACCGGGCCCTCTTGATAGAGCGCGCGCACGCCGTCGATGGTCGCGTAAGAGCGCAGCAGCAAGCGGTCCCAATGGGCGGCAACCGATTCGAAGCGCCAGAACGCCGGTGCGACCGGCTTTTCGCAGAGCTGTTTCGAAACCGAAACGCCATAGGTTTCCACTTCGCGATCGGTATGGTCCGAACCAGCGCCAACCCAAAGCAAACCTTGGGTTTGCAAGAGGACGAACTCCACTTCACCGCTGGTCGTGTTGCCGAGCACCTCGATGGCGGCATCCGTCGTGAGCCGGGCGGCAGCGACGCGGTAGAAGATCGGCGTGCTCGCCGGACGCTTCACCCCGAGGACTTCCAACTCCTTTATATGTTTTTCGACTGCCGCGGCATCGCGGCCGGTCCAACCGGCGATGACCGCCTGCTTAACCGCGACATTGCAGGGGCGCGAGCCCCCTGCCCCGTTCTCCAGTAGAAGAGGCAAAACCCGAGACGGCACGTAAAACCCCAAATAACCAAGATGATGGCGGCATTTCGCACGAGTAGCCTTGAGCGGTCAAATACGGCAAAATCCACCTTCCAGAAGGAGGAAGCCATGTCCGCGCGCATCAATCATGTCGCGATCACCAGCGATTATTACGCAATGAATGCGCGCTTTTATGAGGCGCTGTTCGGCATGAAGACCGGCAAGAAGACCTTGCCGCCGGCCCGCGCGATTTCGCTGGGCGACGGCTATGTCGGCATGACTCATATTCCGCGGCGCGATGGACGCACGGCCGGGTTGGACCATTTCGGCATCGAAGTGGACGACATCGAGGACACCATCGTCCGGATGCAGAAGTTCGATCCGGAATTGTCCGCGCTGAAACGCCCGCCAATCCGCCCTTACGCCGCCTTTAGCGCGCATGATCCCGACACCAATATCTTCGATCTGTCGCAGCGCAATATCGGCTTCCAAAAAGACGTTTATGCCGACAATAAGGGCGATGAAGTCCAGCCGCGCGCAATCAGTCATATCGCGCTGCGCACCCGCAACGCGGAACATTGTGCCCATTTCTATGCCGAAGTGTTCGGCCTGCCGCTGCTGAACCGGCCCAGCGACGAGAATTATTATTTGAGCGACGGGCGCGTGACGCTGATGATCATGCCGTGGAAATTGTCCGATTATTACGGCATGGACCCGGCGCGAGTCGGGCTCGATCACATCGGTTTCAAGGTCGAAAGCGTGGACGCGGTGAAGCACGACCTCGAATTCCTCATCGGCGAGAATCCCCATATGCATGGCCGTCCGCTCGGTTACGGCTCGGAAGGCGAAGCGCGGCTGAAACTGTTCCAGAAATGCCCGCTCGGCTGCCACCATTTTACCGATATCGAAGGCGTCTATATCGATATCGCCAACGGCGAAGCGCATTAGCATGGGCGTTCGCGTCAACCATATCGCCATCGCCAGCGATCAATATGCCTTGAACGGCAGATTCTATCAGTCCTTGTTCGGTATGCGGCCGTCGAGCAAGCCGCGCCCCGCGCGTTCGGTGGTCGTGGGCGACGGCTATGTCGGCATGAACTGCATTCCGCGCCGTGACGGGCGGTATAGCGGGCTCGATCATTTCGGCATCGAAGTGGACGATCTCGAAGACACTATCGCGCGGATGGTCAAGTTCGATTCCTCCTTGAGTGCGGTCAAGCGCCCGCCGATCCGCCCGTTTGCCGCCTATAGCGCACACGATCCCGACACTAATATCTTCGATCTTTCGCAGAGAGACCTGGGGTTACAAAAGGACGTTTACTCCGAAAACGACTGGGTACAGACGCGCACGATTAGCCATATCGCCTTGCGCACCCGGCATGCCGAACGCTGTGCGGAGTTTTACGCCGACGTGTTCGGACTAAAGCTGCTGGAGCGGCCGAAGGATGAGAATTTCTATCTTTCCGACGGACGCATCACGCTGATGATCATACCATGGCGGATCACCGACTATTATGCGCAGGACCCCGCGCGCACCGGTCTAGATCATATCGGTTTCAAGGTCGAAAGCGTGGAGGCGGTGAAACACGATATGGAATTTCTCATCGGCGAGAATCCGCACATGAAAGGGCGGCCGCTGGGTTATGGATCGGAAGGCGAAGCGCGGCTGAAACTGCTGCAGAAATGCCCATTTGGTTGCTTCCAGCTCACCGATGTGGAGGGCGTGCACATCGACGTGGCGGAGGGGTGAATAACCTAAAATCTCCCCTCACCCGGCGCGCCAATAGCGCGCGTTCCGCGCGCGGCGCGCCGCCCTCTCCCTCAGGGGGAGAGGGGGATTCAATTGGCGGTGCAGACGACGTTGAGGAGCGCTTGCTGGCCGGCGCTGACGCGTTCCAGCGCGCGGTCGAGTGCCGCGGGTAAAGCCGCCGCATCCACCACCTGTTCGCCATAGCCGCCAAGCGCTTCGATGGCTTTTTCGTAACGCGTGCCCGGCTCGAAATAAGTCAGCGGTTCGCGATTGCTTTTGGCGGCGTAGCCGTCGGGATAGACATCGCGCGTATTGCGCCGGACCGCGTTCCACATCTCGTTGTTGTAGACCACCGTGAGCGTGGGAAGTTTTTCGGCTTTGCCGACATAATGCGCCGGGATGGGATTGCCGAACATGTAAGAGCCATCGCCAACCGCGCAAATCACCAACTTGTCCGGCTTAGCCGCTTTCATTCCGAGGGCAGTTCCCAGACTCCAGCCGAGCGCGCCGCCCTGACCAAGCGAGAAATAGGTGCCCGGCTGCGTGAACTCCAGATGATCGGAAGAGGTCAGTGCTTCCTTCAGGACAATCCCGTCATCGCCTTTCACCTGATTGATGCAGTAATTGATCCAGCTTTGGCTGATCGGCGTGCTGTTGCGCACTTTGGCAAGCGAAGCGGATAACCGGTCGAGCAGCTTGGCGCGCTGTTGGGCGACGCGCTTGCGGCGCGCATCGATGCGGGCGGCCGCCGGTTTTTCGCGCGCGGCCAGCGCATCGGCAAGCATGGGCAGGGTGAGGCCAATCACGCCGGTGATCGCAAGATCGCAGGTAAAGCCGCGCAAAGGATAATTGGAAAAGATCGGGTCCATGCCGATATGGATGATCTTGCAATCGGGCCGCGGCGCTTTGCGCTTGGGTATCCACGGCACATCGCATTCCAGCACGACAATGACATCGGCATCGTCGAAATAGGGTTCCGGCGCGGTGCCGAGATTCATCGCGTGCGCATCGGGCAGGCACATATAGCGCGCTTTGCGCTGCACGACCGGAATAGCAAAGCGCTCCGCCACGGCCGCCAATTTTGCCACATCGGACTCCACTCGCCCGGCGCTGTTGGTGACGATCAGCGGGTTCTCCGCGGCGGCGAGTAAATCGGCCGCTTCATCGATCGCATTGGCGTCGGGCGACAGCGGCGACGGCGTGCGGTGGCGCGTGGGCGATGCGTAACGGAAATTCTCGATCGGCGCGGCGAGCGTCTCGCGCGGCAAGGTCATGTAAACCGGCCCGCGCGGCTCGGTCATGGCGATATTCAGAGCGCGGTCGATGGCGGATTCCAGCACCTGCGCGTTGGGCAGCTCGTAATCCCATTTGACGAATTCCCGCACCATGGCGCGTTGGTCGCGCATTTCCTGCGGCCAGTGGATTTCGCCGCTACGTTCGCCGGGAAGCCCGCCTTCTTCGGAATAGGGCGTGCGGCCCGAGGTGAAGAAGACCGGCACATTACCGCGCCAACCATTGATGAGCCCACACATGGCGTTGGCGGTACCGACATTCACGTGCACCATGACCGCTTGCGGACGGCCGGTCTTGAGGTAATAGCCTTGCGCCATGCCGATAGCGACATTCTCATGGGGCACCGTGACGGGCTTGGGCACTTTGGTGCCGTGAGCTTGCGCCTTGGCGAAGGATTCGATGATCGGCGCAAAATCCGTGCCGGCATTGGCGAAGAGATAATCGATGCCGCGATCGGCGAGCAGCGCGAGATAGGCATCGGCGACAGTTCCCGATGCGATGGTCTTTACCGGCACGGCGTCCTCACGCTTACAAACGAACCACTTTTGTCATGGCCCGCAACAGCGGGCCATCCAGGCGAAACAGACTCATACGCCGCGCGGACGCGCGGCGACTGGGTGGCCCGATCAAGTCGGGCCATGACACCGAGGAAAAATAGGTTCATTTCGAGGCAGCTTTCAAAAATGGGACGGTGAGGCGAATGAAGTCGTCCGCGGCATCCCAGGGAAGCAGATGCTTGCAATTATCCACGATGTGAACGTTGAGCTGCGGATATTTCTCTTTCAGCATGACGGCTCGCTGCGCGGCGTTGGCGCGGTCATTGCGGCCGAAAATCATTAACAGAGGCACTTGCAATTCGGTAAGGCGCTGCCAGAGCGGCGTTGCCGGTTGTTTGGGCGGGGCGGCTTCAGCTGCTTCGCTGCGGGCGACAAAGGTCTCGAAATTGCGGCCGATGCTGCGCGAATGACGGAGCGCAAGCTCTTCCGGCGTGATCAGCTCGTGATGATAAAGCGTGGCCTCGAGCTGCTTGCGGGTGTCCTCGATGGTGGGTTCGGATGAGGCCATGCGGCGCTCCAGCCGCTGCTGCGCGGCGGCGTCGCGGCCTTCTTCGCCGCCTTCCAGCGGCGGCAACAGGCTGCCGGTTGCCAGCACGACGACGTGGCTATAGCGCCGTGGTTCTTTCAGCGCGAGCTGCACGGCCGGGTTGCCGGCTTGAGAATGTCCAATCAGTGCCGGGGTTTTCAGTCCAACCGCGTCAGCGAATTTGGGAATGCTATCGCGGCGGTAACCGGCGGAAAGGTCTGTGGGCACATCGGACAGGCCGAAGCCCGGCTGATCGAACGCAATGGCGCGGAATCCGGCGCGGGCGAGCGGCGCGAGGTTGCGGATGAACACATCGGCGGACGATCCGAGCGAGGCTCCATGCAGCAACAGCACTGCGGGGCCCTCGCCTTCTTCGATGAAACGCAGTTTGAGACCGTCGACGGTGGCGAACTTGTCTTTCACGCGGGTCATGACATTGGTGCTCATTGGTCGATTCCTACTCGTCGGTGATGTCGAGCCAATTCCCGTCGGAATCGGCCATCTGAAATTTGCCGTTTGCTTGGTCAGTAAAAAACCGCTTCCGCACCTCGGATTCCGGGCTGCCGCCCAACGGCACCGGCGCAAGATAGGGATTGGCGCCGGCCACTTCCGCCACTTTGGCCTTGAATGCAGCCATGTCGGCGATGTGAAAACCGATATGGTCGGGGCCTGGTCGCTTGATCGAGATGCCGGCGAATACCGGTATCGACCACGGCAGTATTGAAAGCGTCACGCGGCCGTCGCTCAGATGATAGCCGGGCGCGCGGTTCAGCAGCTCGAATTCGAACACATCGCGATAGAACTCCGCCACCTGTTCCGCATTCGGCGTGCGGATAGCGAATTTGTTGAGATAATTGTCCTGCGCCCAGCCTTGCGCCGCGATTTCAGCATAGACCTCTTTGCGCGTGTCATCCTTCTTCTGCGCCAGATCGAACACATTGCCGTCGGGATCGTGCCCGCTATAGGCGGCGAAGGGCCGGGCCGATGGGCGTTTCACCAGATTGGCCTTTTTGTGCTTCTTCTGCATGCGCTCGAGCACCGGTTCTACGTCATCGACCACCATGCCGAAATGATCGATGCCTGCGATATAACCGTCGCGCCGCGGAATGATGTTCAGCCCCACATAACCGTCGCCGATAGTGATGGCAGCGGCCGGCCGGGTTTTGCTGGAGGGTTTCAATCCGAACACCGCTTCGTAGAATTTGCCGAGCATGGGATAGCGCGGGCTGATCATCGCCATGTGATTGATTTGCGCGAACATCGGTCCAATCATTCGTCGGTAATGTCGAGCCAATTGCCGTCGGGATCGGCCATCTGAAATTTGCCCGTGGCGGCGTTTTCGAAGAAGCGCTTGCGCACCTCCGATTCCTTGCTGCCGCCCAGGGGAACCGGTGCAAGATAGGGATTGGCGCCGGCGATTTCCGCGACGTGCTTCTTGAACACGTCCATGTTTTCCACATGGAAGCCGATGTGATCGGGGCCAGGGCGCTTGATCGAGATGCCTTCGAAAATCGGGATCGACCAGGGCAGGATCGAAAGCGTCATCCGCCCATCGGTCAAATGGAAACCGGGCGATTCGGTCTTGCGGTTCACCGGCTGCAATTCGAACACATCGGCAAAGAATTCCGCGCATTGCTCGGCGTTGGGCGTGCGGATGGCGAATTTGTTGAAATAGCGGTCCTGAGTCCAACCGTTGGTTGCCTGCTCCTTGTAAAGATCCACCCGCGTATCGTTTTTCTTTTGCGCGAGATCGAACACATTGCCGTCGGGATCGTGCCCGCTATAGGCGGCGAAAGGGCGCGTCGAGGGGCGCTTCACGATGTTGGCCTTTTTGTGCTTCTTCTGCATCCGCTCGAGCACGGTTTCGACATCGTCCACCACCATGCCGAAATGATCGATGCCGCCGACATAGCCGTCGCGGCGCGGAATCAACTGCATTCCGACGTAGCCGTCGGCATAGATCGGCGCGTCGGTCACGCGAAAGCTCGAATATTTGAGCCCGAAGACGGCTTCGTAGAATTTGCCCAGCATCGGATATTGATGGCTGATAATGGCGGTGTGGTTGATCTGCGCGAACATTCACGTCTCCGTCTCGGGCCTGTATTCACAGTGTCATGGCCCGCCACAGCGGGCCATCCAGGCGGTCCTATTACTCGTGGCTCGCGGACGCTCGCCTGCTGGGTGGCCCGATCAAGTCGGGCCATGACACTCTATCAAATGCGCTCCAATTCGTCGCCGGCTGCGGCGATGCCGTTCAAGTAAAGCTCCCAAACCAGAAGGTTTTTGCGGCAGGCTTCGACCACCGCGTCCTCCATGTGCAAATCGCGTGAAAAGCGGGCGATCGCGGCCCATCCCATATTGGAGTGTTCGATGTCGGCTTCCTCGTGAAGCTCAAAAAAATCGAGCTGTTCGTTGTTCAGCTTGAAAAGCTCGCCCCAGCGTTTGCGCTCGAGTCCGAACCAGCCTTTGTCGCGCATCACGCCTTCGCCGTAACCCGGAACATTGGCGCGTTCCGCACAGGTGTTGGCGACAATGCCCTCGAGCCAATGGCGGTTGGCCATCAGCCCTTCCCAGGCGGCCCAGGCGATTTGCGTGCTGTCGAGGGGATGCGCCGCGCGGATTTGCTCGAGGCTCATGCCGATATGGGTGCCGAGTTCCTCCAAGATTTGCCAATGCGCTTTGCCGTGCCCGTGTTCGTGATCGGCGATGATCTCCTCGGTGCAGGCGCCGATGATGCGAAGCCGCGTCTCCCAGTCCGGGCAATTGGCGGCGACTTTCAGCTTCAGAACCGAATTGCGATGGCGGGTGTTTTGCCGGTGCTGCATAACGAACATGCGGGCGCGGGTTTTAGTCATGGGCTCGCGGAAAAAGCGGGTCCGGCGGCAGAACTCGTCAACCACGGAATCGAGACGGCGAAGAACCGAAGGCTCGGGCATTACTTTTTGCGCGCCTTGCGAGCGGCATAGCGGTGGTCTCGCGCCGCCTTGCGCTCGGCCTCCAATGCGATCTCGCGCGCGCGCTTTTCGGCGCGTTCCGCTTCCTGCAAGGCCTTGCGCTGCGACGCCAGTGTCTCCTCATCCCGCTTGGCCTGAGCAAGTTCGGCCTCCCGCGCGGTGGCCTGAGCGGCCTCGGCGGCGGCTTGCTCCTTGAGCTTGCGCGCTTTGGCGGCTTTGCGTTCGCCGATGCGCGTATCGCGTGCCTCGCTCTTCGCCCGTCTCGCAGTCTGCCGTTCCGCAAGCCCGGGATTGTTCGCGGCAGCCATGGCGCGCGCTTTTTCGAGCTGCGCCTGTTTGGCCTTCGCCGATGTGGCCCTTCGCTCCTCCAGAGTGGGTTCTCTATCCTTCATCGATTCTTTCCGTGTTTCCTCGATCGATTCGTGCAAGTCTTTTTATTGGGGCCGAATGGGATGGAATCCGCGGCCCAAGATCACAACCTATAGAACAACCCCGTGCCGCGTCCAACGCAATGCCGTGCCTGAACATCGTTCGGCGCCTTATCGAAAACCTCCTGCTGAACTGTCCAAGTGTTCGAAAGTCATATTTTACGGGCTTTTTTGCGCGTTGCAGAAGTGTACGCACAACTGTACGGGCGGCGGTCGAAGTGTACACTCCGGACATCGGCGTTCTCCCGGATGAGCGGGCAAGTGTTTGCGCAAAACACATTGGCGAGACCCATGTCAGGCCCTGGGGTGTGGATTTTTTTGCTCCGAAAAAGCTTGCGCCCGGCAGCGTTCTCGGCTCCGGGCGCAATTTCGATCATTGCTAAAACACCTATCTCCATCCCCGGGGATGATCAAGCGAGTGTTTTGCGCAAAACAGGTTGGCGAGACCGATGTCGGGCCCTAGGGCTGTGGATTTTTTACCCGAAAAAGCTTGCGCCCGGCAGCGTTCTTAGCTCCGGACGCAATTTCGATGAATACTGAAACACCTATCTCCATCCCCGGGGATGCGCAAGCAGGTGTTTTGCGCAAAACACCCGCCTGACATTCACGCGGCGGCTCATGCCGGTGAAGCGGGTTGGCGTGCAGCGCCGGGCATGGCGCCGGCAAGCGGATCGGGGCCAAAGCGGTTTGCGCCGGCCGTGCCCTTGGTGCAGTACCAGACGATCAGCATGATCGCGAAGCCCAAGCCGATAATCGCGAGAACGGCTCCGAGCAACACGACGAGCATGATCCCGCTCATACTTGCGACACCCGCCAGTACCGCACCGAAAATGATAAACGGCAGCGGCAGAAGCATCCACCATCCGCGGCGGTTGGTATCGTGAAGCCGCCGCGCCGCCACCGCGAGCGAAGGCAGGAAGAGTGCGAGTGTGACGACAGCGGTGAAGGGCTTTTGTCCTCCCGCAACGAGTGCGCTGTCGAGAATGCCGGCGGCGATCCCCAGCAAGATCTGAAACAGAAAGAACGGCCAAAATTCGGAACGGCGCGCGCGTCCGGAAAAAGTGACGTATTTCGAAAAGCAGGTGCGAATTGCCTCGATGAAATTCATCTGCCCCTCCGCAGGTGTTCGCAGACATGCGCGAGTCGATTCTTAACGCAATTACGGGGAAAAGATGAGGATTGAGTGAATGAGCAGCGCTGCCAGGTGAGCCGAGAAATTCACCTCACCCGGCGCGCCCATGGCGTGCGCGTCTTGCTGAGGTGGGCGGCCGTCCTTCGAGGCGCCGCTTCCGCGGCGCACCTCAGGATGACGGCCGCCCCTAGAAGCACGTCCTTCGAGGCGCCGCTTCCGCGGCGCACCTCAGGATGACGGCCGCCCCTCGAAGCACGTTCGCGGCGCGCCCAGGGGCTAGGCGTGGGTTTCGAGGATGCAGAAGGGGGAGCGGGTGGGGATGAGGCGGGGTTCGCGAAAGCCGGCGGCGCCGAAGAGCTGCGCGAATTCTTTAAGCGTGCGTTCCTTGGCCCCGGGAAACAGCACCATCATGTCCATGTCGGAGAGGAAATTCAGGGGATTGGTCCGGCCAGGCACCTCGTCGAGAACGCGTTCGATGACAAGAAGCCGCGCAGCGGGGCGCATCGCAGTACGGCAGTTCGCGAGAATCTGCACGGCGCGCTCGTCGCTCCAATCGTGGAGAATCTGGGAGAGAATATAGATGTCGGGGCCGGCCGGAGCGCGTTCCAAGAAATCTCCGGCTTCAACGATGCAGCGGCCGATATGCGCGCCGAGTGTGGGGTTTGAACCGGAGACAACATTCGCGCGGTCGAACAGAAGACCTCTCGCGTTGGGATTGGCAGCGAGGATTGCTGCCAGCAGAGCGCCATTGCCGCCGCCCACGTCCACGATCTGGTGCGCATTCGAGAAATCATAGGCTTCCACCACCGCAGCGTGGCGGCCGTCCGGACTATGCTGCATGAAGGCGTCGAACAATTCGGCGGCGTCGGGGTGCTGTTTGAGATATTCGAAATTCGGCATGCCGTATTCGAGCTCGAAGGCGGGTTTGCCGGTGCGGATGGTGTCTTCGAGCCTGCTCCACGCGGCCCAATTGCTTGGCATGGTCCAATAGCGCGCGGCGTAATGAAGGGTGGGCTTGGCGTCGCGGCGGAGCTGAAGCGAGCGCGCGGTGTTGGCGATGTTGCCTTCGGCGTCGACGGCGAAGATGCCGAAAGCCGCGAGTGCACGGGAGAGGCGCAGGAGCATTGCCGGATCGGCGCCGCATTCGCGCGCGAGTTCTGCGATGGGGCGCGGTTTGTCCGAGATGCGATCGGCGAGGCCGAGGTTCGCGGCAACTTGCAGCATTTTGGCGAGCTGGAAGGAGCGGATGAGGACCGCCATATTGGTCAGTGGATCGGGTTCCATGGACGAAATTTCCCCTCACCCAGCGCGCCAGTCCCCTCCCCGAAGCGCTGCGCGCTTCGACCCTCCCTCAAGGGGAGGGTAGAACAATAATATCGAACATTGGACGCCTACGCTCCTCTCGATTCTAAGGGACGCCCATGGCCGATCTGTGGTTTCGTGTGAAGGTACGGATGACGGGGCTTCTTTGGCGGGCCGCCGGTCCGGTTCGGCGAATCTATTGGCGCGTGGTGCGGCCGCGGACGCAAGGCGTCAAGTGCATTGTCATGTACGAAAACGAAGTCCTGCTTGTGCGGCTCAACTATGCTCATCGGAGGTGGACATTGCCGGGAGGCGGCGTCGGGCGGCGGGAAAGTCTGAAAGAAGCCGTCATTCGCGAAGTGCTTGAAGAAACCGGCGTCGCCATACCGGATGCAGCGAAGGTCACGGAATATGTCACCACGGCAGAATTCAAATTCGATACGGTGCATGTTTTCCATGCGAGTTTGGAGCGCAAGCCGGAACCCCGCGCGGACGGAATCGAAATTGCCGAGGCCGCTTGGTTCGCGGCCAATCGCTTGCCGTCGAATCGCGTGGCGCGCCTCGAACCGCTCATCGCGCTGGTCAGAGGCAGCCCAGCGGAGGAAAGATGACCAATAGTAAAGCAGCGGTCACCCCAATCGAGGTCCGGGTCGAGAACGTCGCGCAATTGTTCGATACCTTGGACCCGTTTCCGTTTCAAGAACGCGATCTCGACAAGGACGCCGAAGAATATATCGTCGCCTGGGCACGCGAATTGCCGCGCGATCAGGCGATCAAACTCATCATCCATCTGCCGGCCGGGGAAATGGCCAAACAGGATACGAGCGCAGTCGCCGGCGCGCTCAACCGGTATTTCGATTACCGGGCGGGAATCATCTCGCGCGATCTGAATGAATTATTTCGGGTGGGCAGAATGGCACTTTTGATTGGGCTGTCCGTGCTCGCGCTTTGCCTCACCGCAGCTCGCTTCGGCGCCCGGCAAATGGGCGACACGCCCCTCAGCCGCTTCATTCAGGAGAGTCTCGTCATTCTCGGCTGGGTCGCCAATTGGAAGCCGATCGAAACGTTTCTCTATGACTGGTGGCCGCTGGTTCGCCGGCGCAACCTCTATCGGCGGCTGGCACACGCGACGGTCGAGCTGAAACCCTATGGTTAGAAGTGAAACCGCGCGAGCCATCGCGTTCGATGGTTCATAATAACGTCACGCTGAGATGCGAAAGTGGTGGCCTATAAAAAAGGCCGTCCGCTTATCTCCCTCGGAAGGCTCGCAGTCCGGCTGCGAGCCTTCTTTTTGTTTATCTAGCGATAATAGTGCCGGTGGCCGTAACGGTCGTAATAAAAGGCCACGCGAGGCGCGTAGTAGGGACGCCGCTCGTAGCGGCTGTTGTAGCTGTAGCGAGACCTACAACCGCTGCTGCCAATGGCGTTGCCGGCCAAGCCGCCGAACACCGCGCCGGCAATGGTGCCGACCGCGCTGCCATGCGACACGGCATTGCCGACCACGCCGCCGCCAACTGCGCCAACCGCAGTTCCTGTATCACGGCGGCCTTGGCAACCAGCTTCCGCCGACATGGTCGTGACGCCCAGCGTAAGCGCGGCTAGGGCGATCATTGTTGCGCATTTGCGCTTCATCTTCTTTACCCTTTTCAACACTCAACCGCCGCACAATGCCACGGCCGGAGCTGTTAAAAAAACGTGCCGCAGGGAGATGCGTTCCGCGTGGCAGCGACAGCTCGGCTGTGCCCGATTCTTAAAAAAGCGAAAGGGCCGGAAACCGGCCCCTTCGCTTTCAGCCGAGGAGATGAGGTTTAGAAGGTTAGGCCGGCCTTTCTTCGAGCTGATTGTAGGTGAGATCGGCAATCACGATGTTCCGCAACGGGTCATAACGCAGATGCTGATCGCCGACGACGACGGTCTCGTTGTTGTTCAGTGTTATCACCGCTGCGCCCTCACCGTTCCGGCGCGTGAAGTGGCGGAAATTGCCGACGGCATAGCCCATGCGATCAAGCACCGTCGCGCCATGCAGCGATAGATCGGGATTGGCGATGGTGTTGAAAATGACCAGCCGCCGGTACCCGGCGGGATAGATCGTCACCCACTCGTCTCCGACAGGAACAGCGGCGACGACCGTCGTATTATTCAAATCCGCCAGATTCTGCTCATACGCCTGCTTCTCGCGGTTGTAGGCGTCGAGCTTCTGCTGATAGGCCTGCTCCTGCATCGCGTAGCCGCTGGCTTGCGTCCCGTAAGAGCTGGCTTGGGAGTTGTATTGCGACTGCGCGCTGGTCTGCGCCGCGAGTGCGTTGTTGTAAGCGAGCGTGGCGCTGTCGTTCTGGTTTTCGTTCAAGGCCACAACGGTCGTGCCCGGCAAAGCGGCGGCCGCAGTCGCGTCCTGCGACGGAAGGATTCCCGGAACGGAGGCTTGCTGCGCGTTCAGCGCCTCGGTTTGGGAGTGTTCGGCCGGGGTGGAATAGGGCTGAGCATTGCTCAGGCCCGCGGCAGCAAAGGCAAAGGCGAGACTCGCCGCGCTGCCGAGAATAAGGTTGCGCTTCAACATGGCTTTTCTCCTTTGGAGCATGGTTGCGGCGAGCAAGCTCGCCATCACCCAACGAGAAAACGCCGTTTAGCGCATTGATATTCGACACGGCCGCGTGAGCCAGGCCGGGTGAATTTTTTGTAAGCGACAGGGAATTGGCGCCGGTTGCTCGGTAGATCATGCCTGCGGTTTGATGCGCACAGCGCCTTCGGATACCCTATGCCTTGAAGGCAAGGTCTGTGCATACAGGTCTCGTTCGAAGGCAGTTTTTCATATCCCAATACTCCAACGGGCTTCGCGAGATGATCCAAGGAGATTGCTGTCATGACCAGCCTCGCTAACAAGACTGCCCTGATTACCGGCGCCTCCCGCGGAATGGGGCGGGCGACTGCGCTAGCGCTCGGCGCCGCCGGCGCGCGAGTCATCGTGCACTATGGCCGCAACGCCAACGAAGCCAAAACGGTCGCCGATCAAATCCGCGCGGGTGGCGGACGCGCCGATATAGTTTCCACCGACCTTGCCCCGCCTGACGGCGCCCACAAGCTTGCCGCCCAGGTCCGCGACCTGATTGGAGATCGGCTCGACATCCTTGTATCAAACGCGGGAATCTCGAACGCAACGACGTTGGAGAACATGACGGTCAAGGACTTCGACAACCTGTTCGCCGTCAATGTCCGCGCGCCCTACTTCCTCGTTCAGCAGCTGTTGCCGATCCTAGGTAATGGCAGCAACATCGTCTTTCTATCCTCGCTCGGCTCGCGCGCAGCCGTCGGCACGCTGTCAGCCTATGCGAGTTCGAAGGGCGCCATCAACACGCTGGTGAAATATTTCGCCGCGGCTTTGGGACCGCGCGGTATCCGAGTCAACGCTGTCGCGCCCGGTGTGATCGATACGGACATGTCGAACTTCACCAAGACCGAAGAAGGGCGCGCGGTGGTTATGGCAATGCAGACGCTGAAGCGGATCGGCCAACCCGAAGATGTTGCTTCGGTCATCGCGTTCCTCGTCTCGGACGAAGCCCGCTGGATCACCGGCGATATCGTCGCCGTCGATGGCGGCTCCAAGCTCTGAGCTGCAGCCGAGGGATTCCTGAACCCCAGGGAATCACCAAGGCTCGACGGATCATGCCTTTGGTTTGACGCGCGCGATGCCTTCGGTCACGAGCCGATCAGGCCTGCTTCGCGTGAGTTCGCCGGCGCTCGGAGAGGCAAGCCCTTCCTCAATCCGCTCACGCATCCAGCCGCGGATCGAGTTTT
>Ga0307477_10000765_pt1 | contig 31650 bp, 29 predicted proteins | sample atmos_gasesECM2C_FD_203316 | JGI IMG/M metagenome (GOLD analysis project Ga0307477, IMG submission 203316) | Hardwood forest soil microbial communities from Morgan-Monroe State Forest, Indiana, United States - atmos_gasesECM2C_515 | ecosystem: Environmental > Terrestrial > Soil > Temperate...
CAGCGACTTGACAAGCAGACGCACGGAAAATGCAAGCCGAAATTGGTTGGCCTACCCATGACAGCCGAGGAACTTCGTGGCTTAAAGCCCTTCGAGTTCCAGAACTGGGTAATCCAACGCTGCCACGGCAAAGCTGCTCCCAGGAAGTCGGGTGACATGGGCATCGACGGTTTCGCATTTATGACGCATGACCCGATCCAAGTAAAGCAGTCACAACATGTCGGACGAAATGTCGTAGACAATTTCGAGACGGCTTTGCGACGAGAGGGACGAGATCATGGCTACATCGTCGCTTTCAGTTTCACCAAGAACGCCCACGAGGAAGTCGCCCGGGCAAGATGGGAAGACCACCTCGACATCGAGTTGGTAACGGTGGCAGAAATGCTCAATCCCCCGGTGCGGAAACCTCTGTCACTGATACCTACTCCGGCACAGCTGATAGAGATGCCGCTGCCTGAAGCGCGATCGGCCGATGCACGTCCCACCGTCGAAGAGCTGATTGCAAGCGACAAGGCCGGGTAAAAGGAGAACGATGCACCCTGTTGAAATTCAGCAACAGATCATCAACGACGTAGAAGTCAGCGGTCTATCACTAACTTTTTGGCGTACACAAACCGGAGAAGCGCGACTTCGTATTGAAGGAGACCATCTCCTCTTCGGAAACCGCGACTTTCAGTTCGACAGCAATGGTCATCTCGTCGGCGTCGGAACCGCTGCCGGGTCCTGCCCGACCTACCTCCAGGTTGTCAGCTAGGCCGAGCGCTCGTTACAACGCGGGAGGCGCCCGTAGGCGGCCTTGTAGGCCGTCAGCAGTTCCTTTTCCCTGGCGACCGGTCGACTGGTCACCTCTCGCTTGTAGGAGCTGGCCGCCTTCGTGCATGCACCCTCGTCGCCCCGGCGGTGGCACTGGAGGCGGGTTCGGATGCTGTCCGTCGCCCGGCCGTAGTAGATCACGGAGCCGTCCTGAGCCAGCAGGGCGTACACCCCCGGCGAATCAGGGGCCTGGTTGACATTTTCCTTCGTGAATCCGTAGGTCTTTCCTGCGACTGGCATATTTGCCGCCCCTCCTCCTGAGGTCTGATCTTCTTCGTTGGTGGTCAGATCGCCCCTGACCTGGGCGTTTCTAATAACAAATCACGCTATCCCCACGCGGTCTACATGGTCAATAGGCGATTCCGCCTGGCAGTCAAGCCCTCGGGTACACCGCCACCCCAATGGGACCCCGTCGGGCAACCCGTCAAGGGGCACCCCAAGTCGGGTCCCCTCGCTCGCTCCGCTCGCCCCGACCAGCGCCGCTCGAAACCCTTGACCGAACGCCCTCGTGGTCCCTGATCGGCCGCATCTAGCGACCGAAGCCACGGTGGCTTCGTCCCGAAGGGGGTGGACATCACATGCAACCGATCAATTGCGCCGGGTGCCACCGCAAGACCTGGCCGTCTCATCCCGACCTCGACACCTCCCTCTGTGCGGAGTGTGCTGAGGATGACCAGGTCATCCAAGTCTTTCTGGCGTACCTGACCGAGAAGGAGGGCGTGTCATGATGACCCGGCGTGGCGTTTCTGCACAGTTCAATAGGTATGGGTATCAAGGAGGTCGAGCGGCGCCTGTACCCGGCGACCATCCGGTCGTTCATCGCGCAGCTCGAGTCCCAGGGGGCGGCGCGGTGAGGGCGCTCGTCTCGGTGTACGACAAGACCGGGCTCCTCGAGCTGGCTCGGGGCCTGCGCTCGCTCGGGTGGGAGCTGATCGCGAGCGGCAAGACGGCTGCCGTCCTCGACGAGGCGGGGATCGAGGCTGCGGAAGTGGCGACGCTCACCGGCGCCCCCGAGATGCTCGGCGGCCGGGTGAAGACGCTGCACCCGGACGTGCACGGCGCCATCCTGGCGGACCGGTCCGATCCCGCCCACCTCGCCGACCTCGAGGCCCGCGGCATCGTCCCCATCGACCTCGTGGTGTGCAACCTCTACCCGTTCGGCTCCGATCCCTCGGTGGAGCTGATCGACGTCGGCGGGCCGACCATGGTGCGCGCCGCGGCCAAGAACCACGCCCACGTCGGCGTGGTGGTCGACCCCGCCGACTACTCGGGGGTCCTCGAGGAGCTGCGCGCCTCGGGCTCGCTGTCGGAGGTCACGCGCCGGCGCCTGGCGCGGGCCGCCTTCGCCCACACCGCGGCGTACGACGCGGCCATCGTCGACTGGTTCGACCGGGGCGGCGCGGGCGGTGAGCCCGAGCTGTTCGCGCCCACGCGCCACGTGACCCTCGAGCGCGCCGCGCTGCTGCGGTACGGCGAGAACCCCCATCAGCGCGGCGCGCGCTACCGCGTGGTGGGGGAGCCGACGTGGTGGGACGGCGTGGTCCAGCACGGTGGGACCGACCTGTCGTACCTCAACCTGTTGGACGCCGACGCGGCGTGGCGGCTCGTGGGCGAGCTGGGTGGGGAGGGTCAGGTGGCCGCGGTCATCGTCAAGCACGCCAACCCGTGCGGCGCGGCGCTGTCCACCGACCTGGCCGCCGCCTACCGCCGTGCCCTCGAGGGCGACCCCGTGTCCGCTTTCGGCGGCGTGGTAGCGCTGGGTGGGCGGTGCACCGAAGCAGTGGCCCGGGCCGTGGCCGACGGCCCCCAGGCCGACGTCGTCGTGGCGAGCTCGTTCGAGGCCGCCGCGGTCAAGGTGCTGGCGGCGCGCCGCAAGGCGACCCGGGTGCTCGAAGCCCCACCGCACACGGGCTCCACCATGGAATTGCGCAGCGTCGGCGGGGGGTTCCTCGTCCAGGAAGCCGACCGCTTCGTGTCGGACCGCTCCGACTGGCAGGTGGCGACCAAGACTGCGCCCACCGCCGACCAGTGGCTCGACATCGAGCTCGCCTGGCGGGTGTGCGCCCGCACCTGGTCGAACGCCGTGGTCGTGGCCGGCGGGGGCCAGGTCCTGGGTGTCGGGGCGGGACAGCCGAGCCGGGTGGACGCCGCCGCGATCGCCGTCAACAAGGCGGGTGACCGCGCCCGCGGGGCGGCCGCCGCCAGCGACGCCTTCTTTCCTTTCCGCGACGGTCTCGACGTGCTGGCTGCGGCCGGCGTCGCGGCGGTCGTGCAACCGGGCGGCTCGGTGCGCGACTCCGAGGTGGTGGCCGCCGCCGATGAACACGGCATGGCCATGGTCCTTACGGGCGAACGACACTTTCGGCACTGAGGAACCGGTGACCGCGACCATTCTCGACGGCGAGTCGCTCGCCAGCCGCATTCGCACCGAGATCGCGGCGCGCGTGGCGAAGCTGGTGGCGCAGGGAGTCCGTCCGGGGCTCGGCACCATCCTGGTGGGCGACTACCCCGCGAGCGCGCGGTACGTCGAGCTCAAGCACCGCGACTGCGAAGCGGTCGGGATGATCTCTGTCCACGAGCACCTGGCGGCGGACGTCGGCCAGGACGAGTTGCTGGCGGTGATCCGGCGCTTCAACGCCGATCCGGCCGTGCATGCCTACCTGGTGCAGCTTCCCCTCCCGGCCCACCTCGACGAGGACGCCGCGCTCATGGCGGTCGACCCCGACAAGGACGTCGACGGGCTCCACCCCGTCAACCTCGGCCGTCTCGTCATGGGGGCGTCCGCCCCCCTGGCGTGCACGCCGGCCGGGATCGTCGAACTGCTCCACGCCTACGACGTCCCGATCGAGGGCAGACACGTGGTCGTCATCGGGCGCGGTCTCACCATCGGCCGGCCCCTGGCACTGCTCCTGGCCCTCAAGCGTCCCGGCCTCAATGCGGCGGTGACTGTGGTCCACACCGGCGTGGCCGAGCTGGCCGGGCTCGTGCGCCAGGGCGACGTGGTCGTGGCCGCAGCCGGTTCGCCCGGTCTCGTCACGCCCGAGATGGTGAAGCCGGGTGCTGCCGTGGTCGGCGCGGGCACGTCGTGGGAGGGCCGCCGGTTGTTGTCGGACGTCGACGAGGCCGTGGCCGACGTCGCCGGTTGGATCACGCCCCGCATCGGCGGAGTCGGGCCTATGACCCGCGCCATGCTGCTGCGCAACGCGCTCGCCGCGGCCGAACGAGTTGCCTCGGCCCCGGCGATCCCGGGCGGCTGAGCCTCGCCGGAAGCGACCGAGGGACGAGGTCGTCGGTGCGGGAGGAACGGTGATCGAAACCGAGGGCCTCACGCACGTGCAACTCGTGGTGCGCGACCTCCGACGCTCGCTCGACTTCTACCAGCGGGTGTTCGGCATGCAGGTCAAGTTTTGGGACGGCGAGCGGATGGTCTTCATCGGCACCCCCGGGCGGCGCGACACGATCACGCTCAATCAGAGCGACGCCGCCCGTGCCGGGCTCCCGGGCGGGATCGACCACATCGGTTTCCGGTTGCTCGACCCGAGCAGATTGGACGACGCCGTCAGGCAGGTGGTCGAAGCAGGCGGACGTCTGGTGGAGCAGGGCGAGCGGGCGTCCGGGGACTCGTTCGCGTACGTCGCCGATCCCGACGGTTACGTCATCGAGCTCTGACGATCGACCATGCGGACTGTCACGTGCTGGGACTGCGGGCGCGCCGTGCCGGAGGAGGATGCGGTCCGATCCGACATCATCAGGACCCGCGGGATCATGGTCGGCCGTCCGCAGCGCGTGACCCTGTGCGCGGCGTGCGCGGCCAAATCTCGCGGTGTCATGGGTTGGGTCGGACGTCTCCTGGGCCGGGTGCGGCAGCACCCGGCGTAGTCGAGGCGTGGCAGCTGGCATGATGCGCCCACGGTGTCGAACCGGGGGAGAGCCGAGCATCCCCAAGTAGGATCGCGAGGTCATGACCTGGATCTCCGACCTTCTGGCGGCCGGTCCGACCTTCTCCTTCGAGTTCTTTCCCCCCAAGAACGACGAGGAGCAGACCACGTTGGTCCGGACCCTGCGCGACCTCGAGCCGCTCGGGCCGTCGTTCGTGTCGGTCACCTACCGCGGGGGACGGGAATCGCGCCAGCGCACCCACGACCTCGTGGCCGGGATGCTGCGCACGACGACCCTCACGCCCATGGCCCACCTGGTGTGCGTGGCCCACACCCGCCTCGAGCTGGCCGAGATCCTCGTCTCGTTCCGCAAGGCGGGGGTCGAGAACCTGATGGCCCTCGGGGGCGACCCGCCCACCGACCCGGCGGCCGGTCCGGGCGAGCTCCGCCACGCCATCGAGCTCGTCGAACTGGCCCGAGCCGTGGGAGGGTTCTCGATCGGGGTGGCCGCGCACCCGGCCGGGCACCCGGCGTCGCCCGACATGACGAGCGACCGCGACATGCTGGCGCGCAAGCTCGAGCTGTCGGACTTCGCCGTCACACAATTTTTCTTCGAGGTGGACGAGTACCTCGGCCTCATGGACGACCTCGCGGCGCGGGGCATGGACAAGCCCGTCCTGCCGGGGATCATGCCCGTGACATCCCTCCGCTCGGTGCCCCGCATGGCCCAGATGGGCGCGGCCGTACCGGGATGGGCGGTCGAGCGCCTCGAGTCGGCCGCGGCCGGGGGAGGAGACGAGGCAGTGCGTCGCACCGGCGTCGACCTCGCCACCGAGCTGTGCGAGAAGCTGCTCGGCGCGGGCGCGCCGGGGCTGCACTTCTACACGCTCAACCGGTCGAGCGCGACGCGCGAGATCTACTCCGCCCTGGGCCTCCAGGCGGAAAAGCAGGTGTGAGGCGCGGCCCGTCCGACTGCCGCTCCGCTGGGCCCGACCGCCCCCGAAGTGCCCGGGTCGGCCCCCATTAGGCTCCCGTCCATGGCACAGCGCATCACCATGGGACCGGGCGGCGAGCTGTCGGTGCCCGACGAGCCGATCATCCCCTACATCGAGGGCGACGGCACCGGCGTCGACATCTGGCCCGCAGCGCGCCACGTGCTCGACGCGGCGGCGGCCGGCCACGGCACCAAGGTGGCGTGGAAGGAAGTGCTGGCGGGAGAGAAGGCGTTCAAGGAGACCGGAGACTGGCTGCCCGAGGAGACGGTCGAGGCGTTCCGTGAGCACCTGATCGGGATCAAGGGCCCGCTCACCACGCCCGTGGGGGGCGGCATCCGCTCGCTCAACGTCGCCCTGCGCCAGATCCTCGACCTCTACGTCTGTCTTCGCCCCGTGCGGTGGTTCGCGGGCGTGCCTTCCCCCGTCCGCCACCCCGAAAAGGTCGACGTGGTGATCTTCCGGGAGAACACCGAGGACGTCTACGCCGGGCTCGAGGTCCAGGCCGGGACGCCCGAGGCCGACCGGCTGGCCTCGTTCCTGCGCGACGAGATGGGGTGGGAGATCCGGCCCAACTCGGGTATCGGGATCAAGCCGATCTCCGAGCTCGGGTCGAAGCGCTTGATCCGCGCCGCCATCCAGTACGCACTGCGCCACGGGCGAAAGAGCGTGACGCTCGTGCACAAGGGCAACATCCAGAAGTTCACCGAGGGGGCGTTCCGCAACTGGGGCTACGACCTCGTCCGCGACGAGTTCTCGGATGTCGCCGTCGGCTGGGACGACTGTGGCGGGGACCCGGGCGGCAAGTTGCTCGTCAAGGACGCCATCGCCGACATCACCCTCCAGCAGGTGCTCACCCGGCCCGACGAGTTCGACGTCGTCGCCACCACCAACCTGAACGGCGACTACCTGTCGGACGCGCTCGCCGCCCAGGTGGGCGGTATCGGCATCGCGCCGGGAGGGAACATCAACTACGTGACCGGACACGGCGTGTTCGAGGCGACGCACGGCACCGCCCCCAAGTACGCCGGGCTCGACAAGGTCAACCCCGGGTCGCTCATCTTGTCGGGTGTGCTCATGTTCGAGCACCTGGGGTGGGTCGACGCCGCGGCCGACATCGTCCGGGCGCTCGAGGCCACCATCGCCGAGAAGATCGTCACGTACGACTTCGCCCGGCTCATGGAGGGTGCGACCGAGGTGAAGTGCTCCGAATTCGCGGCCGCCATCGTGGATCGCCTGTGACGAGGGCCGAAGGGCGTCCGGTGAGCACCTGGCCGGCACGCTCGGCGCACCGGTAGCCTCGCCTGCCATGTCTCCGCAACGCTCGCCGTCTCTTCGTCCGCCTGTACAGGTCACCGTCACCGGCGCCGCCGGGCAGATCGGCTACTCGCTGCTGTTCCGCATCGCCTCGGGCGAGATGTTCGGCCCCGACCAGCCGGTCGCGCTGCGGCTGCTCGAGATCGAGGCCGCCATGAGCCCGCTGTCGGGCGTGGTGATGGAGCTCGAAGACGGCGCCTTTCCTCTCCTGGCCGGCATCGAGGCCACCGCCGACGCCAAGACCGCGTTCGACGGAGCGTCCTGGGCGCTGTTGGTGGGGTCGATCCCGCGCAAGGCGGGCATGGAGCGAAACGACCTCTTGTCGGTGAACGGGGCGATCTTCGGCCCGCAAGGCGAGGCCATTGCGTCTCAGGCCGCGTCGGACGTCCGGGTGCTCGTGGTCGGGAATCCGTGCAACACCAATTGCCTGATCGCGCGCTCCCACGCACCCGACGTCCCCGACGAGCGGTGGTTCGCCATGACCCGTCTCGACCAGAACCGGGCTGAGAGCCTGCTCGCCCGAAAGGCTGCCGTGCCCGTGACGTCGGTGACGAACCTGGCCGTGTGGGGGAACCATTCGTCGACCCAGTTCCCCGACTTCGAGAACGCCCGCATCGACGGTCGGCCCGCGGCCGACGTTGTCGACGACCTGAGGTGGCTCCAGGGCGAGTTCATCGTCACCGTCCAGCAACGCGGCGCCAAGATCATCGAGGCGCGGGGGCTGTCCTCGGCCGCGTCGGCGGCCAACGCCGTGGTCGACTCCGTTCGCAGCATCCGCGAGCCGACTCCGGAAGGCGACTGCGCGTCGCTGGCCGTGGTGTCCCACGGCGAGTACGACACGCCCGCGGGGCTCGTGTTCGGTCTTCCCGTCCGCTCCGACGGCTCGGGGTGGGAGGTGGTGGGCGGGTTCGAGCACAGCCCGTTCGCGCGTGAGCGCGTGCAGGTGACGACCGAAGAGCTCGAATCCGAGCGCGACGCGGTGCGCGACCTCCTCGGCTAGAACGCGACCCCCGGATCGCCGGGGCCGGGCGGAGCTTTTCCGTCGGCGATGTCGTAGAGCTCGAGGACCCGGTTCCTCTTGACCTCGTCGTCGGGGTCGTTCCTCGCCTGAACGTCTTGATCACGTGAAACCACCCGCCCTCCCCTCGGAGCAGGACCCAAGGGCCCTCATGGCCGACGTCGTCGACCTCCCGCGGCGACCACGAACCCAGCCGGCTCGCTGAGCGACCTGGCGAAGATGTCGAGAATTGGTGGCCTGCTTCGTCCCAGGGTGCATCCGGCCGGCAGAGCCGACCTCACACAAGGAGAACACAATGGCCAAGTACCTGTTGCTCAAGCATTACCGAGGCGCGCCGGCGCCCGTGAACGATGTTCCGATGGACCAGTGGAGGCCCGACGAGGTCGAGGCACACATCCGGTTCATGAACGACTTCGCAGCTCGGCTCGAGACCAACGGCGAGTTCATCGACGGACAGGCACTGTCGCCCGACGGCGTGTGGGTCCGCTACGACGGAGAGGGGCGGCCGCCGGTGACCGACGGCCCGTTCGCGGAAACGAAGGACCTGATTGCGGGATGGATGGTGATCGACGTCGACAGCTACGAACGAGCGATCGCTCTCGCCGGTGAGCTGTCGGCCGCACCTGGAGCCGGCGGCGAACCGATCCACGAATGGTTGGAGGTCCGACCCTTCCTGACGGCGCCGCCCACCGTCACCCAGTGACCGTGGACGACGTCGAGCTACGCGAGCTCGTCCCACGTGCCCTGAGCGTCCTCGTCTGTCGCGGTGCGGACTTCGCGACAGCCGAGGACGCCGTACAAGAGGCGCTCATCCGGGCGCTCTCCGCGTGGGAAGACGAGTTGCCCGCCGACCCCACGGGGTGGCTCATCACGGTCGCGTGGAGAGCCTTTCTCGACATGACGCGGTCAGGCGCGGCGCGTCGCGACCGAGAGCTCCGATTCGACACCGAACCGCCGGCCGGTACGATCCCGAGCGCCGACGACACACTGCACCTCTACTTCCTGTGCGCCCACCCCGATCTGACGTCGTCGTCGGCGGTTGCGTTGACCCTCCGAGCCGTGGGTGGCCTCACCACACGCCAGATCGCTCGGGCCTACCTCGTGCCCGAGCGAACCATGGCGCAGCGCATTAGCCGCGCCAAGCGCATGGTCGGTCGTACCGGTGTCGATCGTCCCGGCGACGTGCGCACGGTGATGCGGGTGCTGTACCTCGTCTTCAACGAGGGCTATTCCGGCGACGTCGATCTCGCGGCCGAGGCGATCCGGCTGACTCGGCAGCTGGCTGCCTTGGTGGACGACCCCGAGGTCAACGGGCTGCTCGCCCTGATGCTCCTCCATCATGCCCGCCGCCGCAGCCGCACCCGATCGGACGGAAGCATCGTGCCCCTCGCCGATCAGGACCGCAGCCAGTGGGACACAGGGCTCATCGCCGAGGGAATCGACGTCGCACAATCTGCGCTTCGGCGCGATCAGCTCGGCGAATATCAGGCGCAAGCGGCGATCGCCGCGCTCCATGCCGACGCGCCCCGTGTCGAGGAGACCGACTGGGTCCAGATCGTGGAGTGGTACGACGAGCTGCTCCGGTTCGCCGACACTCCGATCGTCCGGCTCAACCGTGCGGTCGCGGTCGGCGAGGCCGAGGGCGCGCCGGCAGGACTGGCGGCACTGGCCCAGGTCGACGAACACGTCCCGCGGCGCGAAGCGGTCGCCGCGTACCTCCACGAAAAGAACGGCGATCTCGAACTCGCGGCCCGCCTTTATGCCGACGCAGCTCGCAACGCACCCAACCTCGCAGAACGCGACCACCAGACGCGCCAAGCAGCGCGACTCAACCAGCACCTGCGACACCCCAGATGACCGAAAGACAGCGTTGTCCGACGCGGCTTCAGCGTCCCGGAACCCTCACGAATCGGGCCAAAGGATCCCCCACGCCCCCACGCCGCCCCGCCCAGGCGGTCCCCGCGGTTAGACGGGCGCAGCCTGCGGGATGTCGATACCCATGCGGCGGAGGAAGGCCAGCTTCCGTGCCAACGTGTGTCGCCAGGCCGAAAGGTCCTCTTCGAAGTGGGCCCGGTCGCCCTCCTCGTAGGCGTGCTCCAGCTCGTCGAACGCGGCATCCTCGGCGTCGAGAAGCTCGCGGTACCGACGAAGGGCCTGGTCGTCCAACACCCCTGGCACGGTCATAGGACCTCCCCTCCTGTGGCGCCCGGTGCGGCGCCGCTGCGTCGAGGTTACCCCTGGGCGGCCGTCAAAATCCTGCCCGGACTCGCCCGTGCGACCCGCCCAGCAGGGACGGGACCGCCCGCCCGACCTGCCGACGCGACCTGTCCGAGGTGCCGACGCGCTGTCCGACCTCCCGGGCTGATCCCGGCCTGCCTCAGCCCGGGCTCGTGTCGGGGTCGGACTGGGGTGCGACGGCGGCGGGGACCGGCGCGCCGGGCCCGGACCGCTCGGTGGAACGCACGGGAGCGTCGAGCGCGCGCTCGGGCGCCGGAGGCTTGGTGCGGCGGCGGATGCGGCGTCCGAGCCAGGCGATCGGGTCGTAGGACGAGTCGATGACGCGCTCTTTGAGCGGGATAATCGCGTTGTCCGTGATCTTGATGTGCTCCGGACAGACCTCGGTGCAGCACTTGGTGATGTTGCAGTAGCCGATGCCCATGTGCTTGCGCAGCAGCTCGCGCCGGTCGTCGGTGTCCAGCGGGTGTGACTCGAGCTCCATGAAGCGGATGAACAGCCGCGGCCCCGCGAAGTTCGCCTTGTTCTCCTCGTGGTCGCGGATGACGTGGCACACGTCTTGGCACATGAAGCACTCGATGCACTTGCGGAACTCCTGGCCGCGCTCGATGTCGATCTGCATCATGCGGTACGTGCCGTCCGCTTCGGGGGGGCCGGGCTTGAGGGGCGGGACCATGCGGGCCAGTTCGTAGTTGAACGACACGTCGGTCACGAGGTCGCGGACGATGGGGAAGGTCCGCAGGGGCGCCACCACGACGGCTTCGTCGGGCGGGAGCGTGTCGAGGCGCGTCATGCACAGGAGCCGGGGCAGCCCGTTGATCTCGGCCGAGCAGGAGCCGCACTTCCCCGCCTTGCAGTTCCACCGGCACGCCAGGTCGGGAGCCGGGCCGGCCTGGATGCGGTGGATCACGTCGAGGACGACCTCGCCCTCCACCGCGGGCATCACGTACTCGGCGAAGCGTCCGCCTGCGTCGTCCCCGCGCCACACCTGCAGCGTCACCTCGGACATCAGTGCGGGTCCTCCTCGAACAGCGACGCCAGGTCGGAGGGCATCTCGGGCAGCGGCTCGGGGGTGAGCGTGAACCGCCCGGCCGCGTCGATGCGCTGGACGAGATTGACCTTGCCCAGTTCCGGGTCCGCCGCCGGGTAGTCGTCGCGGGTGTGCCCTCCCCGGCTCTCGTGCCGCTCCAGCGCGGCCCGGGCGACGAGGCGCGACACGGTGAGCATGGCGGGCAGGTCCGTCGCCAGGTTCCACCCCGGGTTGTAGGCGCGCCCGCCCGACACCGACATCTTCTCAGTGCGCTGTTGGAGCTGGTCGAGCTCCTCGAGTGCCTGGGTGAGCTCCGACTCGGTGCGGATGATCCCCACCTTCTCCTGCATGACCTGTTGCAGGTCGTGGTGGATGGCGTAGGGGCTCTCGCCGCCGTCGCGTTCGAGCGGCGCCTCGGCGTCGGCCACGGCGGCCGCGATCTCCTCGGCGTCCGGCGCGGGGGCCCCGGGCCGCCCTAGCGCGAACTGGGCCGCGGCGAGTCCCGCCCGCCGGCCGAAGACGAGAAGGTCGGACAGCGAATTCCCGCCCAACCGGTTGGCGCCGTGCATGCCCCCCGCCACTTCGCCGGCCGCGAACAGACCGGGCACGGTGGTGGCCTCGGTGTCGGCCTCCACCCGCACCCCGCCCATGATGTAGTGGCACGTCGGGCCGACCTCCATGGGCTGGGCGGTGATGTCGACCCCGGCGAGCTCCATGAACTGGTGGTACATCGACGGCAGGCGCCGGCGGATGTACTCGGGGCTGCGCCGCGACGCGATGTCGAGGAACACCCCGCCGTGCGGGCTGCCCCGGCCTCCTTTCACCTCGGCGTTGATCGACCGGGCCACCTCGTCACGCGGCAGCAGCTCGGGCGGGCGGCGGTAGTTGATGTGGTCCTCGTACCAGTTGTCGGCCTCGAACTCGGTGTCCGCCGTCTCCTTGGCGAACATCTCGGGGATGTAGTCGAACATGAAGCGGCGGCCCTCGGCGTTGCGGAGCACGCCTCCGTCGCCGCGCACGCTCTCGGTCACGAGGATGCCGCGCACCGACAGCGGCCACACCATGCCGGTCGGGTGGAACTGCACGAACTCCATGTCGATCATGTCGGCGCCCGCCCACGCCGCCATGGCGTGCCCGTCGCCGGTCGACTCCCACGAGTTCGACGTGTACAGCCACGCCCGGCCCACGCTGCCGGTGGCGAGCACGAACGACTTGGCGGTGAAGGTGACGAAGTCGCCGCTGGCGCGCCAGTAGCCCACCGCCGCGCTCACCCTGCCCTGGTCGTCGTGGACCAGCCGCAGGACCTTGCACTCCATGAACACCTCGATGCCGAGGGCCACGGCCCGCTGTTGCAGGGTGCGGATCAGCTCGAGGCCGGTGCGGTCCCCCACGTGCGCCAGGCGGGCGTAGCGGTGGCCGCCGAAGTCGCGCTGGAGGATGCGCCCGTCGGCGGTGCGGTCGAACAGCGCCCCCCACCGCTCGAGCTCGTAGATGCGGTCGGGCGCCTCCTGGGCATGCAGCTGGGCCATGCGCCAGTTGTTGAGCATCTTCCCGCCGCGCATGGTGTCGCGGAAGTGGACCTTCCAGTTGTCCTCGGGCCACACGTTGCCCATGGCCGCCGCCGCGCCCCCCTCGGCCATGACGGTGTGCGCCTTGCCGAGGAGCGACTTGCACACGAGCGCGGTGCGGAGGCCCTGTTCCTGCGCCTCGATGGCGGCGCGCAGCCCGGCGCCTCCCGCCCCGATGATGACGACGTCGAAATCGTGGCTCTCGTAACCGGGCATCAGATGATCTTGGGGTCGGAGAACACCCCGCTCGCCACGAGCCTGACGTACAGGTCGGCGAAGGCCACGATGGCGAGGCTGGCCCACGCGATCTGCATGTGGCGCGCGTTGAGCACGCTCGCCGCCTTCCACAGCCGGTGGCGGACGGGGTGCTCGGAGAAGCGGTCGAGGTTCCCGCCGCACAGGTGGCGGCACGCGTGGCACGACCCCGAGTACAGCCAGAGGAACGCGGCGTTCACGACCAGCACGAGCGTTCCCACGCTGATGCCGAAGCCGCCCTCGCCCGGGAGCCGGAACGCCATCACTGCGTCGATGGTGAGGATGACGTTGAAGATGAGGGCGAGGACGAAGAAGTAGCGGTGCAGGTTCTGCAGCACGAGGGGGAAGCGCGTCTCACCCGTGTAGCGGGGGTGCCCGTCGGCCACCCCGCACGCCGGGGGCGACTGCCAGAAGCCGCGGTAGTACGCCTTGCGGTAGTAGTAGCAGGTCACCCGGAACGCACCCGGCACGATGAGGGCGAGAATGCCGGGGGAGATCCGCCACCACGTGAGGAAGAAGCCGCCGCGTGCGCCCGGGACGCAGCTGGCGGTGATGCACGGCGAGAAGAGGGGCGAGATCAGGTCGCGGTGGCTCGCCGCGCCCACGTAGTAGTAGGCGTTCTGGAACACCGCCCACGTGGCGTAGACGACGATCACCGTCAGGAACACGACCGTGGCGGCGGGGGTGCGCCACCAGGTGTCGCGGCGCAGGGTCCGGACCTCGGGCCCGCCGCGTACCCCGCCCAGGCTGTGGTGCTCACGCCGGTGTCGTCCTCCTTCGTCCGCGGGTGCGCGCCGGGACCACCCCTCCGAGAGCGCACCCGCACCCGTGGCCGCGGCGCCGGGACGGCCCGGGCGGCGGCGTTTCGGGAGCTGACGGTGCATCATCTTCCCCCTCGGCCCCGCCCTGGCGCAATCCGCCCGCCCGGGTCGCCCCCGGCCGTGGGCGCGGCGGAGCCCTCCGGTGGGGCCGCGTAGGCTCGCCGCCATGAGCGCCATCTTCCCCCCCGAACCACCGCCGGACCTTCCGACCACCCTCGGCGAGCTCCGAGCATCGGGGTGGGAGTCGGTGCCGGTGCACGAGGAGCTGCGGCGCAACGCCGCGGCGCGCATCGCGGCGGGCGCCCCCATCGTGGAGGGGGTGCTCGGCTTCGAGGACACGGTGCTGCCCCAGCTCGAGAACGCGCTGCTCGCCGGGCACGACGTCATCATGCTGGGCGAGCGGGGCCAGGCGAAGACGCGCATCGTCCGCTCGCTCACCACGCTCCTCGACGAGTGGCTGCCCGTGGTGGCGGGGTCCGACATCCGCGACGACCCGTACCAGCCCGTCTCGCGCTTCGGGCGCGACCTCGTGGCCGAGCGCGGCGACGCCACGCCGGTGGCGTGGGTGCACCGGGATCTCCGTTTCGCCGAGAAGCTCGCCACCCCCGACACCTCGATCGCGGACCTCATCGGCGAGGTCGACCCCATTCGCGTCGCCGAGGGCCGCTACCTGTCGGACGAGCTCACGTTGCACTACGGCCTCGTGCCGCGCGCCAACCGGGGCATCTTCGCCGTGAACGAGCTGCCCGACCTGGCCGAGCGCATCCAGGTGGGGTTGCTCAACGTCCTGGAGGAGCGCGACGTCCAGATCCGCGGCTTCGTCGTCCGGCTCCCGCTCGACCTGGTGCTCGTGGCGACGGCCAACCCCGAGGACTACACCAACCGGGGCCGGATCATCACCCCGCTGAAGGACCGTTTCGGCGCGCAGATCCGCACCCACTACCCCTTCGACACCGAGACCGAGCTCGCCATCGTCCGCCAGGAGGCCCGGCCGCCGGTGGGCGCGCCCGACGGCCCCCGCGTCGAGGTGCCCGACGTCATGGCCGAGATCGTGGCCGAGGTGTCCCAGCTGGCGCGCCAATCCCCGCACGTGAACCAGCGCTCGGGCGTGTCGGTGCGCCTCAGCATCTCGAACTACGAGACCCTGGCGGCCAACGCGGTGCGCCGGGCGCTGCGCTTGGGCGAGGCCGAGGCCGTGCCCCGCGTGAGCGACCTGGCCGCCATCGTCACCTCGACCCAGGGCAAGATCGAGATCGAGGCGCTCGAGGAAGGACGCGAGGAGCGCATCCTCCAGGGCCTCGTGTCCGCTGCGGTGCTGGCGGTGTTCCGCCGCCGCTGTCCCACCGAGCAGCTCGCCGCGGTGGTGTCCGCCTTCGACGAGGCGCGCGTCGTCCACGCCGGCGACGACCTCCCCGCGGCCGCCTACGGCGAGGTGCTCGCGCAGGTCCCTGCGCTGGAGGGCCCGGTGCTGGCCCTCGCCGGGAGCGAGACGCCGGGGGCCGTCGCCAGCGCGACCGAGTTCATCCTGGAGGGCCTGCATCTCACCAAGCGTCTCAACAAAGAGGCGGCGGGGGGCAAGGCCACGTACCGGGGACGTGGGTGAATGGTCCCCCGACGGGGGACGTGGGTGAATGGTCCCCGACGGGGGACGTGGTGAGTGGATGAGAGGCCCGTGGTGAGCGGGCCGGGGACCTCCCGATGAGCGCCCCGCCGCGCCGGTGGGCCTACCGGCGCTGGGACGGCACCCAGCGCGGCTTCGAGGACGAGGTCGACGAGCTGTTCTCGCAGCTGGCCGACGACCTCCTCTACCACGGCGACCCCGACGCGGCGCTGCGGCGCCTGCTCACCTCGGGCTTCCGCCGCCCCGACGGCGAGCGCGTCCAGGGGCTGCGCGAGCTGATGGAGCGCCTGCGGCGTGAGCGCCAGCACGAGCTCGACCGGGGCGAGCTGGGCGGGGCGTTCCACGAGATCGCCCAGGAATTGGAACAAGTGGTGGGCGAGGAGCGCGCCGGCCTGGACGCGCTGTCGGAGCAGGCGCGCGACTCCGGTGACGAGCGCCGGCGCGAGGTGACCGACGAGGTCGTGTCCGAGCGCACGGTCGAGCTCGACCTGCTGCCGCCCGACCTGGCCGGCAAGGTGCGCGGCCTGCAGCAGTACGACTTCGTGTCCTCCGAGGCGCGCGAGCACTTCGAGCAGCTGCTCGAGAAACTGCGCGAGGAGATCGCCAAGAGCTGGTTCGACCAGATGTCCGACTCGCTCACCAACCCCGATCCGGAGCAGTTGGAGCGGGCCCGCCAGATGTTCGACGCCTTGAACCGCATGATCGAGCAGCGCGAGCGGGGGGAGCCCCTCGACCCCTCGTTCGAGGACTTCATGGCGCGCTTCGGCGACTTCTTCCCCGGCAACCCGCAGAACCTGGACGAGCTCCTCGAGCAGTTCGCGGCGCAGATGGCGGCGGTGCAGGCCGTGCTCGACTCGATGACGCCCGAACAGCGGGCCCAGCTCCAGGCCCTGGCCGAGTCGCTGTTCGAGGACCTCGACCTCCGCTGGCAGGTCGAGCGGCTCGCCGACAACCTGCGCCGGGCCGTGCCCGGGGCGGGGTGGGGACGGCGCTACCGCTTCAGCGGCACCGACCCCATGGGCCTGGCCGACGCGGCCGCGGCGGCCCGCCGGCTGGGCGAGATGGACCAGCTCGAGCAGTTCCTGCGGTCGGCGTCCTCCCCCGGCGCCCTGGCCGAGGTCGACCTCGACCAGGTGGCCAAGTACCTGGGCGACGACGGGGCACGCTCGCTCGACCGGCTGGCCCGGCTGGCCAAGGAGCTCGAGGCGGCCGGGCTGATCGAGCAGCGCGAGGGGCGCTACGAGCTCACCGCCCTCGGCATCCGGCGCATCGGACAGCGCGCCCTGTCAGACCTGTTCTCCAAGCTGGCCAAGGACCGCCTGGGCGGGCACCGCAACACCTTCGTCGGCACCGGTCACGAGCCCGAGGGCCAGACCAAGCCGTACGAATTCGGCGACCCGTTCACCCTCGACATCGAGCGCACGGTGCACAACGCGGTGCGCCGCCAGGGCACCGGCACCCCGGTGCGGCTCGCCCCCGAGGACTTCGAGATCGCGCGCACCGAGCACCTCACCCGGTCGTCGACGGTGCTCATGGTCGACCTGTCGCTGTCGATGCCGATGCGCGACAACTTCCTCGCCGCGAAGAAGGTGGCCATCGCGCTGCACACCTTGATCTCGACCCGGTTCCCGCGTGACTTCCTCGGGCTGGTGGGCTTCTCCGAGGTGGCGCGCGAGATCAAGGCCGAGGAGCTTCCCGAGGTGTCGTGGGACTTCGTCTACGGGACGAACATGCAGCACGGGTTGATGCTCGCTCGGCGCATGCTGGCGCACCGCCCCGGGACGCGCCAGATCATCATGATCACCGACGGCGAGCCCACCGCCCACCTGATCCCGGAGCGGGGCGGGGACAGCTACGAGGTGTCGTTCAGCTACCCGCCCACGGCCGAGACGCTGCGCGTCACCCTGGCCGAGGTGGTCCGCTGCACCCGGGCTCAGATCACGATCAACACCTTCATGCTCGACGCCAACCGCTCGCTCCAGGGCTTCGTCGAGCAGATGACCAAGCTGAACCGGGGCCGGGCCTTCTTCACCACGCCCGAGACCCTGGGGGACTACGTGCTGGTCGACTTCCTGGAGCACCGCCGGACCACGCGTTCGGCCACCCGCCGCGGCGCCTAGATGGGTGATTCCGTAGGCTCGCGGTCGTGAACCCGGAGGAGCTCGCCAACCTGGCTCACCTGCGCCGGGCGCGTGACCTGATGGATCGCGCCTATGCCGAGCCGCTCGACGTGCCGGCGCTGGCCCGGGCCGCGTTGATGTCGCCCGCGCATTTCTCCCGGCAGTTCCGCGCCGCCTACGGCGAGACGCCGTACTCGTACCTGATGACGCGGCGCATCGAACGCGCCAAGGCGCTGCTGCGCCGCCGCGACGTTTCGGTGACCGACGCGTGCATGGCGGTGGGATGCACGTCGCTCGGGTCGTTCAGTTCCCGGTTCACCGAGCTCGTCGGCGAGACGCCGACCGCGTACCGCGCCCGCGATCACGGTGGTCTGGCCGTCGTCCCGGCTTGCGTGGCGAAGACGCACACCCGACCGAGCAGGAACGGAGAAGCCAAGCGCGCCGCGGTCTCGTAGCGTCGTGGGCATGGACATCTCACTCAAGCACTGCTTCATCAACGTGACCGACGCCGAGCAGGCCCTGACGTTCTACCGGGACGCGCTCGGCCTCGAGCTGCGCAACGACGTGGCTCGCGAAGGATTCCGCTGGCTCACCCTGTCCTCCTCCTCGCCGGCGCAGCCGGGCGTGGAGATCGTGGTCAGCGACTACCTCGGCAACTCGCCCGCCGATCGGGACACGCTCGCCACGCTCATCACCAAGGGCGCCATGATGGGCGCCGTCTTCGCCACCCCCGACCTGGACGCCACGTTCGAGAAGGTGCGTGCCTCGGGCGCCGAGGTACTGCAGGAGCCGATGGACCCCGGCTACGGCACTCGCGACTGCGCGTTCCGCGACCCGGCCGGGAACATGGTCCGCATCACCCAGGCGTAGCCCGCCTCTCACCTCCCCGATCGACGTAGCGCCTACGACACGAATTCCTGGCGTCTTTTCGGCAACGGCCTCACGGCCGCCGCACCTCACTCACCACGGTCCGTGTCCAAAACGGGCCATTCTCCCCAAGTTGTCCCACGCTTTGTGAGGAGTCCTGCTCGAGCGCGCCGATATTCCTCTTGCACCCCCCGGGGTCATCGACCATGATGACAAGGCTGTAACTACACCGATGCCACTCGGTGGGGTGGCGAGGGGAGGCGTACCGGTGGACGCCGTTTCACTGCTCTATGGCCGCCAGGAGCGCGACTGGCAGTCCAGGGCCAACTGCATGGGGGTCGACCCCGACCTGTTCTTCCCGGAGCGTGGCGCGTCCACGCGCGAGGCGAAGGAGGTGTGCCGGGGCTGCGTGGTGCGCGAGGACTGCCTCGAGTACGCCCTGGCGAACGGGGAGAAGTTCGGGATCTGGGGAGGTCTGTCCGAGCGCGAGCGGCGCCGTCTGCGCCGGGCCCGCGCCATGAGCCGCCGCGCCGCGGCCGCCGCCGCTTCGGCTTCCTGACGCTTTCGGCTTTCTGGCGCTGTCGGCTTTCTGGCGCGGTCGGCTTCCTGACCACGGTCGGAGCCGTCAGCGGCTCCCGGCCCGGCTGAGGCGGGCCTCGAGGGTGCGGTCTTCGTCCAGGTCGAGGATGCTCCATCGTCGACGTGGCACCGCCCGCACCACTTCGGACGGCGCCAGGCCCACGAGCTCGCCCCGGGTGACGCGGATGTCCTTGGCGCCCGCCACCTCGGCCACGGCGTCGTAGGCGTCGGCCGGCCCGAGCCGCCAGGGGTCGACGAGGTTGCACGACACCTGGGTGGCGCCGCCGGCCAAGAGGCCGAGCGCCCGCAGGGCTGGGCTCCGCACGGCCGCCGCCACGGCCCGGGCGGACTCGACGTCGGGGGAGTCGAGCCAGACGTTGTAGGCGACGAGCACGCCCCGGGCCCCCACGGCGCACGCCCCCGCGGTGGCATGGGGCCGGGCCGGGCCGGTGTCGGGCTCGAGATCGCGCCACGCCCGCCGGCGCACCTCGGGAAGGGGGCGCTCGGGCCCGTAGAGGAAGCACGGGAGGCCGAGCTCGGTCCCGGCCCAGGTGGCGAAGCCGTCCCGGGCGGTCAGGGCGGGGGCGAGATCCGGGTCCCGCTGGGCGTTCCCGTCGGGGCCGAGCGGGACGAACGGCACCACGTCGAGGACTCCCAGGCGGGGGTGGACGCCCTGGTGTCCGCCCAGGTCGAGGGTGGCGACCACCCGGCGGGCCAGCTCGCGGACGGCCGGTTCGACGTCCGGGCCGGCCAGAGTGAGCACCGACCGGTGGTGGTCAGGGTCACTGTGGACGTCGAGGAGCGACATGCCCGCCGCCTCGGCCAGGGCATCGACGACGGCGCGGTCCCGCCCCTCTGAGACGTTGACGACGCACTCGAGCACGCCGAGGACCCACCCCCCGGGCGTCCCGGCCGGCGGCCGGGATCAGTTCGGGCTGGCCTGCAGCCTCGACAGCCGGCGCCGGCGCAGGATGCGTCGGCGCTCCCGCTCGGAGGTGCCGCCCCATACGCCGTGGTCCACCCGGTTGACGAGGGCGTATTCCAGGCAGGGCGTCTTCACCGGACACTCCGCGCAGATGCGCTGGGCGACTTGGACCCCGATCCCGTCACTGGGGAAGAAGACCGCAGGGTCCATGTCCCTGCACTTCCCCCGGGCCATCCACTCGCATTCCATCAAGGCCTCCGATATCGATCTCACCCTACCAGCGAAGGTTTTGACGCCAGCCTGGCTGTACCCCCTGTGAATCTCCTGTGCACCCATCTCGCACCCCGTCCGTAGCGCCCGCTGACCCTGGCGTCGGCGAGCGCATGGTCCGCCCGTGTCGTCGGCTGTCCCTGCGTCCGCCCGTGTCGTTCACGTTCCGACCGCGCGGACGCGTTGTCCGCCATCCCCGACTACGGTCGGCGACCCGCGATCCGTCAACGCGCCATCCCGGAAACGGGGAGGAGGTGCCCGTGGCCGACGAAATCGAAGAGCACGACGAGGACCAGCCCCCGCGCGGCCACGTCAAGGTGGTGTACCAGGGGCCGGTCGCGCCGCACTGGGAGGTCGAGTCGACCTGGGGCGAGGCCGACGTGATCGGGCCGTTTCGCGACCGGAGCCTGGCCCGCCTCACGCTGCTCCCGCCGCACGACCCCCAATTCCGCCGCAACCGCGAGCGGGTGGTGCGCGACGCCGAGCGCGAGCACCTCGAGCTCGAGTGGGACCTCGGCGTCCCCGAGGAGGAGTCGGCCGAGCCGGCCGAGCCGGCCGAGCCGGCCTCGTCCTGAACCGGCCGCCGCCCCCGGTCTTCGCCCAGGCGAAGTTCGCTCGGGGAGTTCGCTAGAGGAGGTCGCTGGAGAAGATCGCTCGGAAGTTCGCTCGGGCGAGCGGGGGGAGTCGCTAGGGCGAGGGGGCGAGGTCGATGCGCTCGAGCCACAGCCCGGGGGCGTCCACCTCGGCGGGGGTGGGAAGCGTGTGCGCGGCCGACCACAGGCGAGCCAGGCCCTCTTCCCCGGCGCGTTCGAGGACACCTCGGACGAAATCGGACCCCCGGTCGATCTGGACGGGCCCGAGGTCGAGGCCGAGCATCGCTTCGGCGGCGCGGTCCGCGGTTTCGCGGCCGACCTGGCGGCGGCGCCACGCCTCGCGGATCGCGCTGCGGCCTCCCAGCAACCGGTGTGCGGCTTGGTCGAGCACGTGCTCGACGTAACCCAGCAGCGCGGCGGTCACCGCCATCAGATCGGCGACGGCCCGCTCGCGCGCCGGCGACGGCTCCTCGATCTCGGCCAGCGCGGTCGGGTCGCTCAAGATCCGCTGCAGCGACTCGGGGTCTGACAGGTCGAGCCCCTGGAAACGCTCCATCACCTCGCCCGCCTCCGCGGCCGTGCCGTGGACGACTTCGACGAGCAGCTGTCGCAGCCGCTCCGCCACGAACGGTCGTGACAGCACGGCCTGGACGGTCTGCTCCCGCAGGCACACCCACAGCCGCACCTCGTCGGGGGGAAGGCTCCACCCTTCGGCGAACGCGACGATGTTGGCGGGGACCACGAGGAGGCGAGGGGTCGGTCTCGGGACGGGGAGCTCGAACGGACCCAGGGTGGAGCGGGCGAGGTGTCCCACCGCCGAGCCGAGCTGGATGGCGGCGAGCATCGGCCCGAACGTCGCCATCCACCGGGCGAACATCTCGGGGCCGGGGGCACCCGGGTACTCCTCCAGCTCGTCACCCGGGCGCACCCCGGGCGTGCCCTCGCCCTGGTCTGGGCCGGTGGCGCCGGGATCCGAGGGGCGAACGGCGGTGCCGCCAGCAGGAGACGTGCCGTCGGCGGGCGGGGCGGGTGCCGACATCGCCTCGAGAAGGAAGCGCCAGTCGTCCACGGTGTGCCACGCCCACAACCCGGGCGTCACCGCCATCAATTCCAGGGGCACGCCCGTCGGGGTGACGGAGAGGCCGGTGAGCTCGGTGACGTGCAGCTCGGCCACGTGAGCCAGCTGCTCGATCTGGATGCGCTCCGACGGATCGACGTTGCGCTCGGGCTCGCTGCCCGCCGCGATCTGCTGGGCCCAGGTTCGGGCGACGTCGACGCGAGCGCCGCTCGACGACCCGCCCATGACCTTGATCAGGTCACCCAGGATCTGCTCGAAGAAATTGCCCCCGCCCGAGCCCGGAAACGTCACTACTGGATCGTACGCGGCACGGGGCGCGATCCGGTCCGTCAGCTGCCCGGGGACTCGGCCAGGGTCGCGCTCATGTCGACATTGCCATCGCTGCGTTTGACCGTCAGCTGTACGGCCTGACCGGGCAGCACGGTGTAGAGGCGCTCTTGCAGCTCGGCCAGCGAACCCACCGGGTGCGCGCCCACCGAGGTGACGACGTCGCCCGGCTTGAGCCCTGCGCCCGCCGCCGGGCTCCCGGACATGACGCGCGTCACCGTCGCACCGTTCGAGCCCGCGTCCGCGCACTCCACCCCGAGCCATCCGTGGTCGAGGCGGTGCGACGCGGCGAGCTCCTGGGCTACGCCGAGTGCGAGCGGAGCGGGCACGAACACTCCGACGGTGTCGTTGGCGTCGCCTGTTGCGACGCCGTCGAGGACGCCCATCACCCGTCCGTGGCTGTCGACCAGGACGCCGCCCCACGGTGCATTGGCGAGCGGCATCTCCGCTTCGATCGTGTCGACGAGCACTGGTTCTCCTTGGGGCGCGACGCCCAGACCTGCTTGGGTGACGGTGCTCATGGCGGCGTCGGCAGCCGAGTCCGACCGCGATCCCTCGCCCGAGGCGGCCGTCGAGCACAGGCACGCCACGAGCGCGAAGTCTCCCGCCCCGACCGGTTCGTCCGCGAACTGGGCCGGGACGAGGCCCCCGTCGGTGGACACGACTGCGACGCCCGAGTGGGAGTCCGACCCGACGAGGTGACCCCGGTGGCGCTTGCCGTCCGCGGTGACCACGTCAACTCGCGACATACCCGCCATTGCCGACGCCGCAGTGACCACGAGTGCCCCGCCGGGCAGCACCACGCCGGTCACATGCCGGGCACTGCCGCCCGACTGTTCGATCCCGACGAGCGACGGTCGCAGCGACGCCATGAGTTGCCTGACGTTCTGCGGCACGCTCAGCGTGGACGTTGCAGACGACGTGGCGATGGTCACCGCGTTCGGCGACGTCTCCGGGTTGGCGCCTCGTATCGGGCCGGTCCCGGTGGCATCGACGACGATCAGGGCGACCGCCACGGCCGCGGCCATCGCGGCCACGCCGGCGGCACCGACCGCCAGGGACGATCGGCGGATCCGGTGCCGCTGCCACCGGTCGCTTGCCACGTCGAACAGCGGGAACGTCGACCGGGGCAGGCCGTGCCGGGAGATCTCGGAGGGGTGGCGCCACAGGCGATCCTCGGGCGGCACCCACCCGCGCGAATCGGACCCCGCTTCTTCGAATTGGCCCTCGGAGTCCTCGGGGTCGTCCCCTCCAGTGAACGAACCGCCTCCGTGCATCAGGGACGAGGTTACTTTGAGGTCTTTCGCCGGGGACGTCGCGCGCCGCTGGTGACGCACCTCGTCCCGGGCCTCCTCGCTCACCCCGTACCATGGTCCCCCGTGCGTGTGGGGCGACGTGGCTAGGGACCTCGCCATCGATCTCGGCACGGCGAACACCCTTGTGTACGCGAGGGGCAGGGGCATCGTGCTCAACGAGCCGACCGTCATCGCCCTCAACACGCGGACCCAGGAAGTGCTCGCCATGGGCCAGGACGCGTGGCAGATGATCGGCCGGACACCCGGCTACATCGTGGCCGTGCGCCCGCTGCGCCAGGGAGCCATCACCGACTTCGACGTCACCGAGCGCATGATCAGACTGCTGCTCCACCGCTGCGGGGTGTCGCGCCTCAACCGGCCCCGGGTACTCATCTGCGTGCCCTCCGCCATCACGTCGGTCGAGCGGCGCGCCGTCAAGGAGGCCACCCACCGCGCCGGGGCGTCGGCGGCGTACCTCATCGAGCAGCCCATGGCGGCGGCCATCGGTGCGGGCCTGTCGATCCACGAGCCCATCGGCAACATGGTGGTGGACGTCGGGGGCGGCACGTCGGAGACCGCCGTCATCTCACTCGGCGGGTTGGTGGCGTCGGAGGCGATCCGCTGCGGTGGATTCGACATCGACGCCGCCATCCAGACCTTCGTCCGGCGCGAGTACGGCGTCGCGATCGGAGAGCGCACGGCCGAGGAGATCAAGCTCGCCATCGGCTCCGCCGCTCCCTACGCGGACGAGGTGAAGGCCGAGGTGCGCGGTCGGGAGCTCATGACCGGAATGCCGAAGACGGTGGTGCTGTCGCCCTCCGAGCTGCGCGGCGCGGTCGAGGACCAGATACGCCAGATCATCGAGGCGGCGGTGGAGTGCCTCGGTGCCGCTCCCCCCGAGCTCGCCCAGGACATCATCTCCCAGGGGATCCACCTGGTGGGAGGGGGCGCCCTCTTGCGCGGCCTGGCCCACCGTCTCGCCAACGAGACCGCTGTGCCCGTGCACCTGGTCGACATGCCGCTCGAGTGCGTTGCCCTCGGCGCGGGCCACTGCCTCGAGTCGTTCGACGCGCTGCGTCAGCTGTTCGTCGCGGCCGACGTCTGAGCGCTCGTCGACGGTCTCTTTCTCACGATCCTTTCTTCACGATCGCCCTCGGCCGAGCAGATCCTCGGCCGCTTGGCGGACCTGCCAGTCGCGATCGGTAAGGCAGCGGCGCAGGGCGTCGTCGGCGCGCCGGTCGTCGAACGCCGCAAGCGCGATGGCGGCCCGGCGCCGCACCGCCGCCTTGTCGTGGGTCGCGTCGATGACGGCGTCGAGCGTACGGGGGTCGCCGACTGCGCCGAGGGCCGCCACCGCCGCTTCGCGGCAGAGCGGGTCGGGATGCGCTCGCGCCGTGGCGACGAGGGTGTCGACGCACCACGCCGGACAGTGGGCGGCGGCTTCGCCCAGTGCCCAGGCGGCCGTCTCCACCACCGCGGCGTCCTCGTCCGACGACAACCGGTCGGCGACCGCCGTCACGATCGCGTCGTCGGGACGGCCGGTTCCGAAGGCCCGACCGGCGAGGCCGCATGCCCGCCGCCGCAGGTCCGGGTCCGGGTCACGGATCGCCCCCGCCAACAGGTCAGGGTCGAGCACGCCGCGCCGTGCCAGCGCGCCCAGAGCCGCGGCGCGAACGGCGGGATGAGGGTCCCGTGCGAGATCGGCTGCTTCCTCGAGGGCGCCCCGGTGGCCCGCGGCGACGGCGCGGCGGATCCGGGCGACGGGGGCGGACGGATCATCCGTGGCAGGCTGGTGCCTTTCCCCGGATCCCCTTCGCATGTCGACCTCCGAAACCACGCTACCGCCCCGCACCGTGCGCGCCCCGAGGCGCCGCCGCAGGTGGCCGGTCGCCGTGGGTGCGCTGCTCGCCCTGGTGGTGGCGTTCGTCGTCGTTGCGTCGCTCGTCACCGTGCCCTACTACGCCATCGTCCCCGGCGACGCCATCGGTGTGGACCGGCTCATCACGGTGCCGTCGCAACAGCGCCATCCCGTCCACGGCCGGGTGCTGCTCACCGACGTGGGCGTGAACACGCTCAAGTTGATCCAGTGGATCCCGGCCCGGCTCGGCCTCGAGCCCAACACCGACCTGGTCCCGAAGACGCTGTTGACGGGCGGGCTCCCGGTGAAGGAGTTCGACGAACAGGGCATCGTGGACATGGCCGAGTCGCAACTGAGCGCCGAGGCGGTCGCGCTGCGACAGCTGGGCTACTCGGTGCCCGAGCACGACGTCGGCGTCACCTTGTACATCATCATCCCGGGGTCGGCCGCGTGGGTGAGCGGCCTGCAGGTCGGGGACGTGGTCACCGCCATCGACCACACACCCACCCCCAACCCCGACGCGCTCGTCGCCGCAGTGCGCGCGCATCACCCGGGTGACGTCATCGCCGTCCAGGTGGGCTCGATCGCGCATCCACTCCCTGGCCATACCGTCAGGGTGCGGCTCCGCTCGGCCACACAGAACGGCCAGACCGTCCCGGTGCTCGGCATCCCCAGATCGACCTCGCCGGATCAACCTCGGGGCATGGGAACCCAACCCGTGTACGACTTCCCCTTCCCGGTGAGCATCAACAGCGACCAGATCGGGGGCCCGTCCGCCGGCCTGGCGTTCACGCTCGGCATCATCAACTCGCTCGCGGGCGGTGACATCACGGGGGGCCGGGTCGTGGCCGCCACGGGAACCATCCGCCCCGACGGCACGGTCGGAGACGTCGGCGGTGTCAAGCAGAAGACGATCGCGGTGGAGCAAGCGGGCGCCACGGTCTTCTTCGTGCCTCCGTCACCGGACGGGGCCCACGCCGAGCTGAAGCTGGCGCAGCAGGTCGCGAACGGCAACCTCAAGGTGTTCGAGGTGGGGTCGCTGTCCGACGCGATGGCGCAGCTCGGGCGTCTCGGCGGTGTCCTCGGCCGCGCCCAGGCGGGGCCCCCGCCGGGACCCGGCGGCCACAGCACGCCGTACGGGTGGCCGACCGCACCCTGGAGTTGAGCGCGCCGCGCGCCGCGGCCGGGCGCAACTGCGACACGGCGGTCGTGCGCCCGTCCTCGTCAGCGCGTGTGCCAGCGACACGCCCCCGGGCTGGGTCGTAGGCTTTCCGCCATGCCCGAGGACAGGCTCACGATCTCGTCGTCCACGCGACTGCACCCCGACGAGGTTGCCCGGCACACCTTCGGCACCACGCGGCGTGGCTTCGACCCGGCCGAGGTCCGCACCTATCTCGAGGCGGTGGCGCGCGAGATGGTGGCCGCCGCCGACCGGGAGCATGAACTGCGCCGGGCCGTGGCCGAGGCGGAACATCGGGCCGCCCATCCCGTGCTCGACGAGGCGACGCTGACCGCTTCGCTCGGACAGGAGACCGCCCGGGTGTTGCGTTCGGCCCACGACGCGTCCGCCGACCTGGTGGCGAAGGCCGAGGCCGAAGCGGCCCGGATGCGGTCCGAGGCCCAGGAGGAGGCGGACAAGCTGCGGGCCCGCACCGAGCAGTCCGCGGGTGAGCGGACGGCCGAGGCCGACGCGGCCGCGAACGAGATGCGCCGGCGGTCCGAGGAGGAGGCGAGCGGCCGCGTCGAGAGCGCCAAGCTCGAGGCCGAGGCGATGATCGCCAAGTCGCGCGAAGAGTGCCGCGCCATGGTGCAAGAGGCGCAGGAGCTCCGGGCGCGCGTCCTGGCCGACTTCACCCGCCGGCGCCGCGTGCTGCACAGTCAGATCGAACAGCTGCGCGCCGGGCGCGAGCGCTTGGCCGAGACGATCGGCGACGTGCGCGCCGCGGTCGACCACATCGCCGACGACCTGTTCCGGGCCGAGGACGAGGCGCGCCTGGCGGCCGAGGTGGCCGGACGTCAGGTCGCCGCGCAGGACGACGCCGACATCGAGCTCGAGCTCGACAAGCGCGCGTCCGAGGTGCCGGGCGCGACCGGGACGGCCGACGACGCGACCGAGCCGAGCGACGCGGCCCGGGCCAAGGTCGACGAGCTATTCGCACGGCTGCGGGCCGAGCGTGTCACCAACCCGACGCCCGACGTCGGGCCCGACACCGAGGAGCGTGACGCCCCCGGGGTCGAGGACACCGCCCCGACCACGGTGGTCGCCCCCCGGGGGGGTACCTCTTCGGCCGGATCGAAGGCGGCGGTCGCCAACGGGGCGGAGACCGACCGGTCCGAATCCGAGGGGCCGGATGTGCCGGGCGAAGCAGACGGCGAGCCACCCGACCCGCTCGTGGGGCGTCGAGACGAGGTGCTGGGCCCCATTGGGGTCACGCTGGCACGCCGTCTCAAGCGCGCCTTGCAGGACGACCAGAACGACATTCTCGACCGGCTCCGGGCCAAGGGGGGCTGGGTGCCGGGAGTTCTCCTGCCCGAGGACGAGCACGAACAGCGGTACGTGCGCGCGTCGCTCGAGCCGCTGCGGGACGCGGCGCGTGCCGGGGCGAGCTTCGCAGGCGCAGGCGCCCGCGACGCGGTGTCGGTCGAGGCCGTCGCGAGCGAGCTCGCCGCCGGCATCGTCGGACCGCTCCGGCGCCGGCTCGACAGCGACGGGGATTCGGTCGACGACGGGGACGACGCCGCGCTGGTGGAGCTCGTGGGCGCGGCGTACCGCGACTGGAAGGGCGCACGAGTGGAGCGCCTGGCGGCGGACCAGGCCGTCGCGGCGTTTTCGTACGCGTCGGTGTCGGCACTCGGTTCGGGTGCCAAGGTGCGCTGGATCGTCGACGACGAGGGTGTGCAGTGCCCCGACTGCGACGACAACGCGCTGGCGGGTTCGATTCCCGCCGGTGATGCGTTCCCCACCGGCCACCCGCATCCACCGGCTCACGCCGGTTGCCGCTGCTTGCTGGCCCCCCTGAACGCGTAGGCTGCCACTTCGTGCGCGCCCCGCAGGAGCTGCCCCGGCGGCCGCGTCGCGCCGGCCGGCGGGCCCGCTTCTGGATCATCATCGGGGTCGTCGTGGTGGTCGTGGTGGTGGCGTCGCTGCGCACCCTGGCCACCTTCTACACCGACTACCTCTGGTTCGGATCCGTGCACCTCGCCGGGGTGTGGCGGCGCCTGTTCGTCGTCAAGGTCGGGTTGTACTTCGGGTTCGCGGCGGTCTTCTTCGTCTTGTTGTGGACGAACCTGGCGGTCGTCGACCGCCTGGGACCGAGCGAGCTCGCGCTCGGTCCGGAGGACGAGCTCGTCCGGCGCTACCAGCAGCGGATCGCCCCCCGTGCCGTGCTGGTCCGGACCCTCGTCTCGCTGGTCGTGGCGCTGATCGCCGCGTCCGGGGCCATCAGCCAGTGGAAGAGCTTCCTGCTGTTCGTGAACGGCACGGCGTTCGACTCGGTGGACCCCCAGTTCCACAAGAACGTGGGGTTCTTCGTGTTCCGGCTGCCGTTCCTGTCCTACATCGTGAGCTGGGTCTTCGTCTCGCTCGTGGTGATCGCCCTCATCACCGTGGTGGCGCATTACCTGAACGGCGGGATCCGCATCCAGTCGGGCGCCCCGAGCGTCGCGCCGCAGGTGAAGGTGCACATCTCGGTGCTGCTGGCGTGCATGGCCATCGTCAAGGCGGTCGGCTACGTGCTCGCCCGCTACAACCTGGACCTCTCCCAGAACGGCTTCGTGCAGGGTGCGGGGTACACCGACGTCCATTCCCGCCTGCCCGCGCTCACCTTGCTCATCTGGATCTCGCTGCTCTCCGCCGTGATCCTGCTCGTGAACGTGCGCCGGCGCGGTTGGGCACTGCCCGTCCTGGCGGTCGGACTATGGGCGTTCGTCGCCCTGGTGGTGGGGGCGATCTATCCCGCCATCGTGCAGGCCCTCAAGGTCAATCCGGCCCGCAATGTCCTGGAGAAGCCCTACATCACGAGGAACATCGACGCCACGCGCCGGGCCATGGGGATCACGAACGTGCACACCCACGCGTTCCCGGCCGACCAGTCGCTCAGCGCGGCGGGACTCGTCGCCAACCAGGCCACGCTGAACGACGTCCGGGTGTGGGACCCCGAGCTCACGGGAGCGACCTATCTCAAGCTCCAGGCCATCCGGAATTACTTCAACTTCGAGACCCTGGCGGTCGACCGCTACATGGTCAACGGCGTGCTGACACCGGTCGTGGTGGGAGTGCGCCAGATCAACACGGGCGACCTGCCCGCGCAAGGCTGGGTCAACACCCACCTCCAGTACACCCACGGATACGGCATGATCGTCTCGCCCGCCAACCAGGTGACGGGCAGCGGCCAGCCGAATTTCGCCATCTTCGACGTGCCGCCGCAATCGGCGCAAGGGTTGGCGACGGTCGGCCAGCCCTCGGTGTACTACGGCCTCAACAACTCCGGAAACCAGGCCCCGTACGTGATCGCCGACACCCGCCAGGCGGAGATCGACTACCAGCTCCAGAACGGCGCCAACAAGGAGACCCATTACACGAGCACCGGAGGGGTACAGCTCACCTCGTTCGCCCGACGGCTCGCCTTCGCGGTGCGCTTCGGCGACCTCAACATGCTCATCTCGAACCTGATGACCCGCCGCTCGCGGGTGATGTTCAACACCGACGTGCGGACCGCGGTGCAGAAGGCGGCTCCCTTCTTGAGCCTCGACGCCGATCCCTACCCCGTGCTCGTGGGGGGTCACATCGACTGGGTGCTCGACGCCTACACCACGACGGATCACTTCCCGTACGCGCAGACGGCCGACACCGGCGCCCTCCCGGGGGGAAGCGGGCTGCAGCAGAACTTCAACTACGTCCGCAATTCGGTGAAGGTCGTCGTCGACGCGTACTCGGGCGCGATGACCTTCTACGACATGTCGTCGATCACCGGCCACCGCGACCCCATCCTCCAGGCGTGGGAGCGGGCGTTCCCGGGGATGTTCACCCCCGGCTCGAAGATGCATCCCGACCTGCGTGTCCACCTGCGCTATCCGGAGGACCTCTTCACCGTGCAGGCGGGCGCGTACGGCCGCTACCACATCACCGACCCGCTCGCCTTCTTCAACGCGGGCGACGCATGGAACATCTCGCAGAGCCCGGGTGCTGGGCCGCCGCAGCAGGCGCTCCAGTCCACGTTCACCACCAACTCCCAGGGGCAGACCGTGAGCACCGGCCAGGTGGCCCGCATGGCGCCTCTGTACCAGGTGCTCAGGATCCCGGGACAGTCGAGTCCCGCCTTCAACCTGATGGACGCGTTCGTGCCCGTGTCGGGTGGCGACCAGATCCAGACCCTGTCCGCCTTCATGGTGGCCGGCTCCGACGGCGCCCAGTACGGCGACCTCAACGTGTACGTCACCCCCCGGGGCACACCCGTCGACGGCCCGGCCCTCATCGACGCCCGCATCCAATCCGTGCCCGAGATCTCGCAGGACAACACCCTCTTCAACACCAACGGCTCGAGCGTGATCCTGGGGAACGTCCTCATGGTCCCAGTGAACAACTCGATGCTGTACTTCCGCCCGTACTACGTGCAGTCGTCTCGCAACGCGCTGCCCGTGCTCAAGTTCGTGATCGCGGCGTACAGCGGTCCGTCCGGGAACACCCAGGTAGCCATCGGCGCCACCCTCGAGAACGCGCTGGAAAAGGTCTTCAACGCGGCCGTGCCCATCGGGGGACAGCAGGCTCCGACCGTGACGCCGCCGACCGCGCCCAGCCCGCTCACCTCGCAGATCCAGAACCTGATCAACCAGCTGGGCCAGCTGTCGCAGCAGGAACAGAACGACCTCAAGAACGGCAACCTCGGGCAGTACCAGACCGACGTCAACTCGATCAACAGCATCATCCAGCAGCTCCAACAGCTGGAAGGGGGGACGTCGTCGCGGTCCTCGGGCTCGAGCACCACCTCCTCCACCACCACGACGGTGCGAAGCGGTGTGGCGCTCCGTTCAGGACGCCCGCTGCCTTGACGATCACCCTCCGCTCGGGCCCGGAACGTCTCGGAGCGCCCGGTGGTATCCTCTTATTTCCGCCGCGGGGTGGAGCAGTCTGGTAGCTCGTCGGGCTCATAACCCGAAGGTCGGAGGTTCAAATCCTCCCCCCGCCACCACT
>Ga0307477_10000766_pt1 | contig 31633 bp, 31 predicted proteins | sample atmos_gasesECM2C_FD_203316 | JGI IMG/M metagenome (GOLD analysis project Ga0307477, IMG submission 203316) | Hardwood forest soil microbial communities from Morgan-Monroe State Forest, Indiana, United States - atmos_gasesECM2C_515 | ecosystem: Environmental > Terrestrial > Soil > Temperate...
GCTCTCGCAGCGCCAAGCAGATCGTCGACGACATCCAATCGAAGGTCTCGGGCATCAAGGAAGGGTTTGTTTTCGTGCTGAACCCACCGCCGATCCTCGGGCTCGGAAACGGCGCGGGCTATTCGGCGTTCGTCGAGGACCGCGGCGGCGCGGGCTACGGCGCGCTGCAGGGGGCGGTGGGCACGCTGCAGGGCGCCGTGATGAAGGCGCCGGGCATGGGTTTCCCGTTCAGCACCTATCAGTCCAACGTGCCGCAGCTCGATGTAGAGGTTGACCGTGTCAAGGCGAAGATGCAGGGCGTGGCGTTGACTGACCTGTTCGAGACCCTGCAGGTCTATCTCGGTTCGTCCTACGTCAACGACTTCAATCTGTTCGGTCGCACCTGGCGTGTGTATGCGCAGGCTGACGGCGACTTTCGCAAACGCACGGAGGACATCACCAACCTGAAGACACGCAACGATCACGGCGAAATGGTGCCCATCGGCTCGATGGTGAAGGTCAGTTCGACCTATGGCCCCGATCCGGTGTTGCGTTACAACGGTTATCCGGCCGCCGACTTCCTGGGCGAGTCCGATCCCAGGCTGCTGTCCTCAGCGCAGGCGATGGACAACATCAACGAGATCGCGGAGAAGGTGCTACCGAATGGCATGAACATCGAATGGACCGACCTGAGCTTCCAGGAGGCTACTCAGGGCAGGGCGGCCCTGGTCGTGTTCCCGATCGCGATCCTGCTCGCCTTCCTCGTGCTGGCCGCGCTCTACGAGAGCTGGGTGCTGCCACTCGCGGTGATCCTGATTGTGCCGATGTGCATGCTGTCGGCGCTGGCCGGCGTAAAGCTGTTCGGCGGTGACAACAACACCTTCGTCCAAGTCGGGCTAGTCGTGCTGATGGGCTTGGCATGCAAGAACGCGATCCTGATCGTGGAGTTCGCGCGCGAGCTCGAATTCCAGGGCAAAGGCATCGTCGAGGCGGCGCTGGAAGCCTGCCGGCTGCGCCTACGCCCGATCGTGATGACTTCCGTTGCGTTCATCGCTGGCACGGTGCCATTGGTGCTCTCGCACGGTGCCGGCGCCGAGGTGCGCTCGGCGACCGGTATCACCGTGTTCGCCGGCATGATCGGAGTGACGCTGTTCGGTCTGTTTCTGACCCCGGTGTTCTATGTCGGCCTGCGCAAGCTGTCGGGCCTCAAGCTGGTCCAGCACGGCGAAGCGAGTCTGGCGCACGGCTGAAGCCAAGCAGGTGCCGTTTGGTCCGCGCGTAACTACCTGTTTTTCTTGTATTCTCTGGAGAAGAGCGAGCCGGATGCGACCCGTTGTGACCCCCCGATTAGAGGTAATTGGCTCCCCGGGTTGGAATCGAACCAACGACCAACGGATTAACAGACGGCCTTCTTTCTCTTTACCACTCTCAGCCACACACTGAGCCTCAGCGTAAATCATTGATTCCAGAACCGACGACGCGGCCGGGCCCTGTGTCAAGAAGTGTGCCATGGTGTCGCGGCGAGTTAGTCACTGCACGGAATTTGCACGGAATGACCAACGGACTTTCGCTGTTTTTGTGCATTTGGTCGGAACCAATTCCGTGCACTGCGACCCCCGGATTGTAATTCCGTTGGTCGCCGGATCGATTCCGCCGAGCAGACCGAATGCAGTGACTCCCAACATCCCGAAGAGCACCGCTGTCCCCAGCGATTGGCGCATCTCAGCGCCGGCGCCGGTGGCCACGGCCCAGGGGAGCGACGCCGAGGATCACAGTCACGCCGGCCCGCCCCCGGCAAGCAGCAGATGCTGGCCGCTGACGAATTTTGCCAACGGACCGGCGAGGTATTCTGCAGCATCGGCCACGTCTTCCACGGTTCCCATGCGCTTCATCGGATTGTAGCGCTCGATGAAGTCACGCACGGCCGGGCGCACTTCGTCGGTGGAAACGCCGGCGCCCTCAATTGCGGTTGGCAGAATCGAGTTCACCGTCACGCCGCGCGCACCTAGTTCCTTGGCCATTACTTCGACGAGGAAGCGCGGCGCCATTTTACTGCCACCGTAGAGCGCATGGCCCGGCATCGGAAAAGCCGTGGTGCTGGAGCCGACGTACAGGATGCGACCACCGTCCTCGACCGTGCGGGCCGCCTGCTGCAGCGTGAAAAAGGTGCCCTTGGTGTTTACCGCGAAGGCGCGGTCGAACTGTTCCTCGGTGAAGTCGAGCGACGAGATGCCGACGATTTCGACTCCGGCGTTGGCCACGACGATGTCGATTCGCCCAAATGTCTGCCGAGCCTGCGCGAAAAGCACTTCGATCTCGGCGACGCTGGCGACGTCAGCTTTAACCGCAATGGCCTTGCCGCCAGCGCATTCTATGGCCGCGACACATTCCTGGGCCCCCTTGGCGCTGGAAGTGTAGTTGACGACGACATTCGCGCCGAGCTGGCCGTAGCGCTCGGCAATGGCGCGGCCAATGCCGCGGCTCGCTCCCGTCACCAGTGCGACCTTTCCGTTGAGTGCTCTCATGGCTCCTTCCTCCGGCCACGCCTCTCAATACGAGGCCTGGCTCGTGCTACGTGGATTACAGGCGCATGCCACCGGAGACTTCTATCCGCTGTGCGTTGATCCAGTGATTGGCATCGGACAGCAAAGACGCGACCATCGGGCCGATGTCCTCGGGCAGTCCCGGACGGCCTAGGGCCGTCATGTTGGCCACGATCTTGTTGACCACCGGGTTATCGCGCACCACGCCACCGCTGAAGTCCGTCTGAATCGCGCCTGGGGCAACGGTGTTCACGTTGATGTTGCGCGGGCCGAGATCGTGCGCGAGATAACGGGTGAAAATCTCCACCGCCCCCTTAAAGGTGGCATAGGCCACGCTATCCGGGTTGACGAAGCGGGTCACGCCGGAGGAGATGTTCACGATCTGGCCGCCATCGCGGATCAAAGGCAGCAGCTTCTGCGTGAGGAAGAACACACCCTTGAAGTTGACCTGGTACTGCTGATCCAGCTCCTGCTCGGTCACTTTCGTAAACGGCGTGTGACTTGAGATGCCGGCGTTGTTCACCAGGTAGTCGAACTTGTCAGTCCCCAGTTGCTTCAAAGCCGACCGCACATCGCCCACGAAGGCATCGAAACTGGCCATCTTGCCAGTATCAAGCTTGAGCGCGATGGCCTTGGCACCCGCCGCTTCCGCCTCCGCGACGACTTTCTTGGCTTCGTCAGAACTAGAGTTGTAAGTGAAGAGGCTAATGAGGCCGCGCCTGGCAAGGTTCAGCACCATGCTACGGCCCAGCCCACGGCTGCCGCCGGTAACGATGGCAATCTTGGATGCGTTATTCATGGCTTCAATCTCCTTTGCTCAGCCAACGTCAGATAAGATAATGACGAGTGCAGCAGCCATGATGCTTGCTAGTGGCGATTTCTTGCCTGATTGTGCTCGCGCACGCCTTGCGCTCCCGGAGCGAGGACATGACGCAGATGCCCGATGAACTCGCAGCCCTTGTCAGCCGTCATACGATGCTGAGCAGGGAGCAGACCCCTTTCAAGACACCGATCCCGGGCGTCACCCTGGTTCGTGCCAGCAGGGGGCGTCATCCACGCCACGTCCTGCACCAACCGGCGCTGTGCCTGGTCGTGCAAGGCGCGAAGCGGACGGTATTCGGTGAAACTCCCTTCGACTACGGAGCTGGGCAGGGATTGATCGTCAGCACGACGATCCCCGGCGTGAGTCGGATTAGACAGGCAACGGCCGTGGCGCCTTACCTAGGCGTGATTATCGAGTTCGACGTTGCCATCCTGCGCGATGTCTACCTGGACATGGTGCCGCCGCCGGCGCCATCCACGGCCAGCGCCCATGCTGCATTTATGGTCGAATTGGACGAACGGCTGCGTGATTGCGTGCTGCGCGGCCTGCGGCTGCTGGAGACGCCGAAAGCGATACCGGCCCTCTACCCGGCGTTCATGCGGGAACTGTGCTTCTGGCTGCTTGCCGGTCCGCTCGGCGCGAACGTGGCGCGTATTGCCAGCGGCGACGCGCGTTCGGCGCACATGCTCAAAACCATACAACGGCTGCGCGACAGTTTTGCCGAGCCGTTGAAGATCGATGAACTGGCCTCCACAGCACACCTCAGTCGCTCTGCCTTCCATCGCCAATTCAAGGCACTGACCGGAATGACCCCGCTGGATTACCAGAAGCAACTGAGGCTACTGGAGGCTCGCCATCTGCTGTCCTCGGGAGAACACAAGGCCGAAGCGGTCGCACAGCGAGTGGGCTACCAGAGTGCATCGCAGTTCAGCCGCGAATATGCTCGGAACTTCGGCTTGCCACCGAAGCGGGACATAGCAGCGTTGGCTCGCCAAGGTGGTACGGCAGCGGTCAATGGACTTCGTCTTTCGTGATATGGCCTACGCGCCATGCAATCGAGGGAGCTTTAGAGGCGGACTACCGCCGGGCTGACGCCGGCGCGCCACCCATTCTCTAATAGCATCGGCTTGATATAGAGTGGCGCTCGACTCATGCGCGAGATCTCCCTCCGCGGCCTGCTGGCCTTAGCAGGCCAGCATGTGTTTTTCGAAGGACTGTGTGCCGTGGAGCTTGTCCAGTTCGCGCATGACATCCAGGACGCATTCAATGGCGTCATCTACCCCCTTCTGTAGCCGTGAGTGGTAATCGTCGTAGTGTTCCGAGGCGGCATCGAGCCGCTCCAAAGGGAACGCCTTTGACTTCGCGTGCACCAAGTCATTTCTAAGGCGGGTTAGGTTTCTAACGAGTTCGAATGTGTGCTCACTCTTTTTGGGAGCGGTACCGCACACCAACTTCGGATAGACCAGGTACTTCGATGGCAGATCGAGCTTGTCGAGATGATCCTTGACGTACTGGTCGCCAAGAGCGTCAGCGGCGTAGTCGTAGAAGAACGCCTCAAGGGTCATGCCGGCGAACGTCACGGTAATCATTGCCGCCTGCCATTGCTGCTCGGTCAGCCGCTCAATCGTCTCAAACGCCTCGACCAGCTCGTCCTCCCCGACATTGCCTTCTCGCGCCACGCAGTTCTGCTTACATTGGTGAAATAGGTCTCGGTTGATCTGAGCGATCCGGAAATAGGTCCGGTACGCGGTGATCCTATGCTCGGCGTTGGCGAAGATGCTCATGAACTATAGGATAACTGGTAATGTTCATTGCCATCCTCACGCCCTTGGCTGCGACCGCGCCGGACGTTCGGCGCGGGAAGCCGTTGCGGCGCCTGCAGCGGTGACCCTCGAGATCCTTGAGCCCCTGGAGATTGCCTTCCAGGAAGCTGACAAGGCGGATCAGCGTCTGGACGAATTCCTGGTGCGCGACCGCTTAGCGCGGATCCTGAGCGATCTCGGCAAGTTCACCCCGGAACAGCGTCGAGGCAACTTCGCGGTGGTCGCAGCCCTGGAATTTCAGCCCCGACGGATGTACGGGCAGCCGATCTGGGACATGTATTGGCAGCCCCTGAGCAGCGCCACCGACAAAGCAGGCAAGGACCATTACTTTCCTGATGTGGCGGAGGTGGATGCGGAGATTATCGGGGAGTGGTCGGCCCGCGCCCAGACGACACGCCACCCGTTGCTGCGCGCTCGCTACGCGGACTTAGCCTGGGAAGTCACGCAGTACCGCTGCAAGGAACTCGAACGACGGCCTGACGTTGCCATGGCGCGAACCGCAGTCGACGGCTATTTCGATGCAAACGAGGGGACACTGTTCATCGACGACATCTACGCCTGGAACTACGTTGAGCGCGCCATCGAACTCGCGGCATCGATCAGGGATAAGGGGCGGCTCCAGCGCGCCAAGGCGATCTTCTTCAATTTTCGCGCGGCTTGCGAGTCACGCGATCCTCGGTATGCATTTTGGCGCTTTCACGAGATCGCATGGAGCCATGCGCGTGTCCTGGGCCTCACTGACATGGAGCGGGCCGAGATTGTGCAGGTGCTGGAATCTCAACTCGACCTGCGCTCGCGCATCGAGAATCCGCAGACCTTCGACCCGCATCTTGCCAGGACCGCTGCAGACGCCCTGAAACTCTGGCGCGGTTTCGCCGGTGAGAGGGCCGCGGCCGACCGCGCTGCACTCAAGGCCGGCGAAGCGTTCGAGGCCGCAGCCTCTCAGGCAAACGGGCTGACCGCCATCATGTGGCTCAGCGAACAGCTGACACGATATCGGCAACTGGGCAATCACGAGGCGGTCGCTCGCGTTGAGCGGGCCATCAGAGACCGCTCCGGGGATGCCCAAGGCGAGATGAAGCGCATCTCCGTCCCCCTCAACGTGACCCGTGAAGAACTGGAAACGTGGGCTGATCGTGTGGCTGGCGAAAACCTCGAAGACGGGCTGCGTGGCTTTGCGGCAATTGGCCTCGTCGGCCGCAACTCAACCGAGCGCACGGTGCTAAGCACCGAAACGCATGCGCCCGTACTCGCAAACATCCCGATTGCAATAACGGGGCGGGACGGCTTTACGAAGGCCACCATCGGCTCGCTTAAGGATGACCTCGATGGACGCACGGTTTACCAAGCTGCACAGCTGATTTCCCAGGGCGCTCCGTGGCTCAACCTGGCGTGGCAGAAAATCCAGGCCAAGCACAGCGCGAATCTGGAGAACCTCCTCGAGTGGCTGTCGCAGTGCCCATATTTTCCGGCCGATCGGCTGCGATTTGTTCGCGAGGGTCTGGCTGCGTGGCTGACCGGGGACATGCTGAAGGCAATTCACGTCCTCGTCCCGCAAGTCGAGGCGGCTCTACGCGATGTCCTCGCATCGTTGGGAGGCGTGGTGACCAGGCCGGATTTCCATGGCGGCACACAGATGATCTCCCTGGGGGACGTACTGAGCCACGAGAGATTCGTGCAGGTGGTGCCCGACGATATTAGGTTCCACCTCCAGGTGCTCTATCAAGACTCTCGCGGTCTCAACTTCAGAAACGAACTGGCACACGGCATTGCGGCATTTGAGCTTTTTGGGCTTGGGATGGCAAACACCGTCGTGCACTCAGTGATCCTGATCGGAACTTTTCGCGTCCACCGGAACGCATCCCCGCCCGCGCAACAGCCTCCCGCGACGACAACCTGACGCCGGCCTCTTCCTCGCGGCCTCGGCCTCGCCACCGCGACCACCTCGGCGACCTTCTTGCCGCACTGTGAACAGCGCACTCGGGTCGCCAGCGCCGCGAGCGTCACCTTCATGCCCGCCAGCCGGGCGAACGCCTCGGGCTCGATGTGCCGGGACGCCCCGCACGGGCAGGTGACGCGCACAAGGAAGTCGCCGAGCGCATCGTCGAGCTTCTTGATGTGAGGCAGCACGCGCACGAGCGGATGGTGCGAAAGTGGCTGGTTTCATTGAGCGGGGGGCAACATGCCGAGAACAAGGGCCAAGCGCGACAAAGAGTTACCGGGAAGTGAGCAGATCTCGGTATTGAATGGAAGTTCTCGAGCTAAAGAACGGATCGGTACGGATTCTTCAACCGTGCAGCGACTCGTGTAGGTTCAATTCACGGGCGTAAATACGCAGTGGCCTACGGAGGATACCGCTGTCACTGGCCCCTTAAGGAATCATCAACTTTGGCAGAGCCACCACCTTCTGCAAGGCTTGGTACGTTAGCCCGCTCCGCCACTTCGCAACGTCAAGGACCAGCACATCGAGCCTTCCGAAAGCGCCAAGCGTCGCCTCGATTGCGGTCTCCGCCGCAGACCCATCGGTGACTTCTATGGGTACGATGTGCAGCTGATCCCCATAGCGCTCGACAAGCTCCTTGAGTGGCGCAGTATCGACTGCCGTTGCGACAAGGTTGTGCCCGCTCGCGAGCACTGCGTCGGCGAGTGCCTGCACCAACGCACGGCAGTTGCACGTGATTAACCACACTTTAGTCATGGCATCCTCTTCCCAGTCCAGGGAGCCGCACTAGGCTCAAGTGCGCCCGGCTCTGGGCTTGCGCGGGCTCAGTTAGTGGTCGCACAACCAGCCTCCGGGTAGTCGATCGGAGCCGATCGCCGTCGTAACAATGGCGTTCGGTCAAGCAGGTTCAGCAGACGCCGCCAGGCGCGCGAGTAACGCGCGGTCAGTTCGTCAACTTGGAAACTGCGAGGCTCCCCACGAACACACCATTCGCAGAAGTGTTCGCAGTTATTTTTCAGGGGGTGGTAGCGATTCTCACCGAGCCGCAAGCGGGCCCGGTGGATCACATCCTCCCGGTTGAAGCGGTTTGCCTCCTCTGACCGGACCCAGATCTCGCGCCCCCGAGCAAACTGCGATAGCGAAACTTCTTCAACGGGGCCTCGACGCAGCCCGCGTGAGAGCCCGCCGTACTGCACGACCCGCCCTTCACCGACGTAGATCCCGTGATGCGTATAACCTCGACGGGGTGTCATGATGTGCGCGCCGATGGGTGGTTCACCTCCCGGATCACGCACTTCGTCGGTCGTCCGCACGTGGAACTCCTTTAAGTCCGCGTGAGACAACCGTATCTGCGGACAAGGGTCCGCGCATCGCGCGTTCGAGGGTGCAACCGACAGTCAATAAGTGTGGAAGCTAACCGCCTCTTTGCCGATCCATGTCGACATTGCTGATCCTCTCTGAAGCACGCTCGGTGACAGTAGCGACTAGTAGTCGAAACTACAGGTCTTGGAGTCCGGCTCGACTTGCGGACCTACAGTTCAAGGAATCCACGCTTCATTGCGATCGTAACCGCATGGGTGCGATCGCTGGCATTGAGCTTGGAAAGGATGCTGCGAACGTGGCCCTTCACCGTGTCTTCACTGATTCCTAGACGGTCGGCAACAACCTTGTTCGAACAGCCACTAGCGATCTGCTTGAGCACTTCAATCTCTCGTTCTGTTAACGCGTCGTCCATCGCATGCTGTGCAAGCTCGGACGCAACCTCGGGGGGGATCTTGCGGTGGCCGCTGTGAACTGCACGGACGGTATCCAGAAGGTCACGTCGCAGTGTCGCCTTCATCAAGTATCCCATGGCGCCGGCTTGCAAGGCCCGTAACACCTGAACGTCTCCGAGGTACGTTGTCAGGACTATGATCCGGGCGCTTGGGTATTCCGAGCGGATGATTCTTATCGCATCGATGCCATTCATGTCCGCGAGTCGCAGATCCATCAGAGTGATGTCGGGGCGGTGCTCCCTGAACAAGCTGATCGCGAGCTCGCCCGAATCGGCCTCCGCGACCAGTGCCATGTCAGGCTGGCTACCAATCATGGCCGCAAGTCCCTCGCGCAGCGTCGGATGGTCATCGACAGCGAGGATACGGATACGTTGTGCCTGTTCGTCCGGCATATTCTCGCCTCGTCTCCGTTTCCTCGCCCAACCCGGGACGGACTCAAGAAGAACGGCGCGCGATCTTCTCAGACCCGGCTGGGGCGACGCACCCCCCTTTCGAGCTGTGCAAACCGGAGGCCCTTAATCTACGCTTGTCTACGGAAGCGGGGGCACCAGGTGCAAAGGCTGCAGTCCGGTCTGCGGCGCGCCTGAACCAGAAATCCTTTATGGCCAAGAAAGCCCAGTGGCCTTGCCCTAGATCGACCGTGATAGCGGTAGCGGCGGCTGCACTATTGGGCACAGCCTCGCCTGCATGTTCTGGCTCCGCGCAGGAGCAAGCGTTGTCTCAGATGGATCACGTGACGTGGACCGCGCGGGACGGCGCGCCACAAGCCATCCGGGCATTAGCTCAGGCAGCGGACGGCACGCTGTGGATCGGGTCCGACGCGGGTCTCTTCAATTTCGATGGACGCACATTCAGTGCGGTCAAGGCGCCTGCAGGTGAGCCGCAGATTCCCGCCAAACCTGTCCGTTCAATCTGTATCTCGAAAGACGGCACCGTGTGGGTGGGATTTTTATACGGGGGTGTGGCTCACCTTTCACACGGGCGGGTCAAGCTCTACTCGAAGGCGGACACAGAACCGTTACTCCTGCTGGAGAATCTGAGGCAGGCCTCTGATGGCAGTGTCTGGGGAGTTGCCAATCAGAACTGGCTAGTGCGCTTCGGCGCAGATCTCGCATGGCATATAGAGCCGACGCCCAAGCCCGGTGCACGCGTGTTCTTTTTTATTGATTCGTCCAATACGCTCTGGTTGGTGCAGGGTGGCCGCCTCTACAGACGGTCACTACCTCAGTCCACTTACACACCGACAGATATTCAGGCCGACTACGCATTTGGCTTCGCCGAGACACGTGACGGCAGCATTTGGATGACGGACGTCATAACCAAGGTCGACCGCGGACGAACGCAACTCTTCGATCATTTCGGTCACCTCATAACCATGCTTCCAGATTCCACGGAAGGATATGACCTACTCTACGCACCGGACGGTTCCTTCATCCTTTCTACCCAGCACGTCGGGCTACGCAGGTTTCTCGCGAAAGACCTGGCCGCCTTCCAAGGCTCCCATAGACAAGTCTCACACAGACCAGTCCAGCCAGATACGTACACCACCATCGATGGTCTCTCCTCCAATGAGGTGCGTGCCTTGTTGCTGGATGCCGACGGCAACATATGGGCCGGGGGTCGACGGGGCCTGGATCGGTTTCGAAAGGCGCAATTAGTGCGTTTTGTCCCCCGGGCTCCCGCGGGCGATTGGCGCATCTGCGCCAACAAGCAGGGCGCGGTCTGGATCGCCAGCAAGGCCGGACAGCTTTACAAGCTGTCCGGCGGCGCTACCGTCTCGTTTTCGAACGTGGGTGATGTCTACTGGCTTTACTGCGCCGACGATGGCGATGTGTGGCTCATGGATCACGCTGGGATTTGGCGCGTGCATGCCGATCGCCTGAAGACAGTTCCATATGTCCCCGGTGCACTTCCGTACCAAGTGACGCAAGTAGTGTCGACGTCCGACCATACGTTGTACGCGGCCGCCAGCCCAAGCAGTGCTGCTAAAGGAGTTTGGCGATACAAGAGTGATAGGTGGGGCAAGCTTGTTCTCGAAGCCGTGCTGGGCAGAGGGGGGCTCGAATACGTCGACTCGCAGGATCGACTCTGGATGGGCTACCGCGACGGCGGGATTTCTGTACCGCTCGAGGGTCGACGGTTGTCATCCGGCGAGCCCGGACTGGGGACCGTGAGAGCGATCGTGGAGACTTCGCACGGCATGTTCGCAACGGGGGCAAACGGGGTGGCAGTGCTTCGCGACAATCGTGTCGAGATGCTTGCCTTTGCAGATGAGTCCTCCGCCCGTGGCGTTGGAGGCCTGGTCGAATCTCGTAATGGCGACCTGTGGTTGAACGCGTCGCGCGGCATCGTGCGCATAAGCGCGAGCGAAGTGGCGACCGCGCTTAGCCGACCGGACTACCGGATCAAAGCTGATCTTTTGACGGAAGGAGACTTCGTCGGCGCCTCGCAGGATATCGGCCAGACAGCAGCCGCGGCTCGGGATGCTGAGGGCAATCTTTGGTTCGTCACGCTAAACGGTGTGGTTCGTATCGATCCCGAGCATTGGCGCTCGGAGAGTCAGCCACCGATCGTATCGATCAAATCGATTACCGCGGATCACCGCCCGCTTGATGAGAGGGGAGTGTTCGGGCCCCGAACTCAAGCGTTGGAGATTCGTTACTTTGGCGTGAATTTGACGGCGCCCGATCAGGTCATCTACCGGTATCGGCTCGATGGATTTGATAGTGCCTGGCAGGATGTGGGTCACCGCACGGAGGCCATTTACACTCGGGTTCCCGCAGGGACTTACACCTTTCGAGTGGTGGCATCGAACGGCAATGGCGTGTGGACCTCGCCGGTCTCCTCTGCGGCATTTACTGTGTTGCCGAGTTTTTATCAGACAACCTGGTTTGCGGCCATATGTGTCTGCACAGGTCTCGCCATCGCCTGGCTGGTTTACGATATTCGGGTACGGACCATTACGCGGTCAGTGCGAGCGCGCGCGGAAGAGCGCGCCGATGAGCGGATTCGGATTGCGAGAGACCTCCACGATACCCTGCTTCAGGGTATTCAGGGTCTGCTACTGACATTCCACGTAGCCGCTGAGAAGGTCTCACCGGATGACGAGTCAAAAGCCATCCTCGAAAGGGCCCTCGCAACAGCGGACCGGATCATTATCGAGGGGCGCAATCGGGTCAGTCGCCTCCGATCCGAGCATCTCAGCGGCTCCGAGCTGGTTGCGTCGCTGGAGAATCTCTGCAACGACCTTAAGGGCAAAAATGGAGTGCAATGCCGCGTCAACCGCTGTGGTGTAGATGCGGCGCTGAACGCGCACGTCGCGGACGAGATCTTTTGCGTGGCACGTGAGGCACTAACGAACGCGTTTCGGCACTCACACGCCCCGCATGTAACTGTGGATCTCTTATACGGTAAGCGTTTCTTCTCAATAGCCTGCAAGGACGATGGCTGCGGCTTTGAGCCGCAAGAACAAGACAAGAGCGGACACTGGGGTCTCAAGGGGATGGCAGAGCGCGTGCAAGCGCTCGGTGGTCGACTGCGCTGCCGAAGTGCGCCCCAACGCGGAACAGAAATTCTGGTTTCGATTCCTTCCTATCGAGCCTATTCAAACCAGTTTCGCGTAATGTTCTACCTTCGTGCGCTGACTTTCTCCGAAAGAAACCCGCTGAGGGCGTAGAGGCCCTGGTTCCGTCGCGGGGCCTGTGGCGATCCGCTTCGGAATGATCCGGGTCGTCGACGTCGGTCGGCAGAGAGGTCGTCGCCTTCCCCCACTTTATGACTGGCCGTGGCGCACCCGAACGTGCGATGCGCCAGGCCTTGGCGTTCTGCTGTGATCCGACTCGGGTTGTGAGCTCTTGCAGGCACACCCAGATCGAACCACCAGTTGCTGAGGAGGTCGTCATGGAAAAAGCGCCCGGCCTAAATCGCCGTCGCTTCTGCGGTGCCGCAGCGGCAACCGTGGCTGCGACAGGTCTTTCCACTCTCTTACTTTCCGACAGGAGCAAGGCAATGAATGCAGTCGCACAACCGACGGCAGTGGCAACGCCGCCATTCGCCCATTTCGTGTGAACGTCCCGGAAGCGGAGCTGACGGAATTGGTGAGGCGCGTGAACGCGACACGGTGGCCCGAGCGGGAGACGGTTTCGGATAGATCGCAGGGCCCTCAGCTCGCGACTCTCCAGAAACTCGCACGCTATTGGGCGACAGACTACGACTGGCGCAAGATCGAAGCGAAGCTGAACGCCGTGCCGAATTTCACGACCGAGATCGACGGGCTCGACATTCACTTCATTCACGTTCGTTCGAAACACAAGAACGCGTTGCCGCTCCTCGTGACGCACGGCTGGCCGGGCTCGGTGATCGAGCAGCTGAAGATCGTCGATCCGCTGACCAATCCGACGGCACACGGCGCGAGTGCGGCGGACGCCTTCGACCTGGTGATTCCGTCAATCCCGGGCTACGGCTTTTCGGGCAGGCCAACCACTACAGGCTGGGACCCTGCCCACATCGGGCGTGCATGGGTCGTGCTGATGAAGCGCCTTGGATACACGAAATTCGTGGCACAAGGCGGCGATTGGGGCGCGATTATCACGGACGTGATGGCCACACAGGGGCATCCGGAACTGCTTGGCATTCACTCCAACATGCCAGGCGTGATTCCACCCGACATTGACAAGGCTGCCAGTGCGGGCGCTCCGACGCCGTCCGATCTCTCCGCTGACGAGAGACTCGCGTACGAGCGGTTGACCTTCGTATATGCGAAGGGCATCGGCTACGGGTACCAGATGGGGTTGCGCCCGCAGGCGCTGTACGGGATCGCAGATTCCCCCGTCGGCGTAGCCGGCTATTTCCTCGATCACGACGCGCGTAGTTTGGCAATGATCTCACGGGCGTTTGACGGGCAACCCGAAGGCCTTACGCGAGATGATATCCTGGACAATGTCACGCTTACCTGGTTGACGGACACCTTTATATCCGGGGGGCGCCTCTATTGGGAGGCGTTTGAAAACAAGGTTACTTTCTTCGGTGTCAAAGGCGTCTCCATCCCGGTTGCCGTGAGCGTCTTTCCTGACGAGCTGTATCCAGCTCCGCGGAGTTGGTCAGAGCGGGCCTATCCCAAGCTCATGTACTACAACAAGCTCGACAAGGGCGGACACTTTGCAGCCTGGGAACAGCCGAAGCTCTTCTCAGAAGAGGTTAGGGCGGGCTTTCGGTCGCTGCGCTCATAGTGGGGCGGAAGTAGAGGCCCGCAGACATCGTCTGCGGGCCTCTAAGCCGCCCACCTATGCCAGGTCTTCTCGGTTCTTTGGAACGGAGTAAAGCGATGAATGCCTCTATACAGCAGACGGGGAGTGGCACAACCGCTATTCGTCCGTTTCAGGTGGAGTTTCCGGACTCGGAACTTTCCGAATTACGTAGACGCGTAAACGCGACGAGGTGGCCTGAGCGGGAAACCGTCTCAGATGAATCGCAGGGCGTGCCGCTCGCCCTGATGCAGCAACTCGCCCGTTATTGGGCGACGGATTACGACTGGCGCAAGTTTGAGGCCAGACTGAACGCTCTGCCGCAGTTCATCACCGAGATTGATGGGCTCGACATCCATTTCATTCATGTTCGTTCGAAGCATGAGAATGCGTTGCCGCTCATCGTCACGCACGGATGGCCGGGCTCGATCATCTGGTACCTGAAGATCATCGATCCTCTGACGAATCCCACGGCGCACGGCGGAAGTGCATCGGATGCCTTTCATGTCGTGATTCCATCTATACCCGGGTACGGTTTCTCCGGCAGGCCGACCGCAACTGGTTGGGGGCCCGGCCGTATTGCACGCGCCTGGACTGTCCTGATGAAGCGGCTCGGCTACACGAAGTTCGTCGCGTCAGGCGGCGATTGGGGCGCGATTGTCACGGACGTCATGGCTGTGCAGGCGCCTCCGGAATTGCTGGGCATTCACACCAACATGCCTGGTGCTGTGCCACCGGACGTGTCAAAGGCGATTGGGTCCGGTGGCCCGCCGCCCGCGGGCCTGTCCGATGAGGAGCGACACGCGTACGAGAAGCTGAAGGACTTCCTCGCGAAATCCGTCTACTACGCATATGAGATGGCGACGCGCCCGCAAACGCTCTGCGGAATCGCGGATTCACCCGTTGGCCTGGCAGCTTGGCTCATTGACCTCGGTGACGGTGATGCCCAGCCGGCAGCGGCGATCACCGCGGCACTGAACACGCCGTCGACAGGGCATGCCCAATACGAGCTCACCCGAGACGATGTGCTCGACAACATCACGCTCTTCTGGTTGACGAACACGGCAATTTCTTCGGGTCGTCTCTACTGGGAGAACAAGTTCCCCTTCTTCGACTTCAAGGGCGTCACGATCCCCGTTGCCGTAAGCGTTTTTCCCGGCGAGATCTATCAGCCTCCGCGGAGTTGGGCGCAGCGGGCGTATCCCCAACTCATCCACTACAACAAGCTCGACAAGGGGGGCCACTTCGCGGCCTGGGAGCAGCCGCTCCTCTTTGCGCAGGAGGTTCGCACGGGTTTCAGGTCGCTGCGCTCATAGTGGCGTGGAAGTAGAGGCGCGCAGACATCGTCTGTGGGCCTCTGACTGTGGTAGGACGTCATGAAGGCCGTCAAGACCTACTCGACACGAGTGGATGCGGATGTGGCAAAGATCGCACTAGATGCCGCCGGCGTTCCCTCAGTCGTCGTCGGTATAGGAGCGGAGGTGGAAGGTGGAGCAGCAGGTGTGCAATTGCTCGTTCCAGACGAGTGCGTCGAAGCGGCACTCATGGCACTTGAACGTGGGTAATTGGGAGGACGCTGAACAGCAGCGCCAGCGGTCCGTGGGATCGGTTTCATGATGAAGGCACACCAAGTCCTGCTCAGCGCGACTCTCGCGAGTGCGATCGCCGGCACTGTGACGCTGACCGAGGGCAATACAGTGGAGCAGCAGATGGCACGTTCAACGATTCAATTGCCGATCCGAGGTGACATCCCCTCTCTCGGCGGTGCTCGCGAGTGGCTCAATTCGCCGCGGCTCACGCCGGCGGGCCTGCGCGGAAAAGTCGTGCTGATCGACTTTTGGACTTATACGTGCATCAACTGGCGACGCACCCTTCCGTACGTGCGTGCTTGGGCCGAGAAATACAAAGACCACGGCCTGGTCGTGATCGGGGTACATACCCCCGAATTTGGCTTTGAGAAAGCGCTCGACAACGTGCACCGTGCAGTGACTGAGTTCGAGATTCATTATCCGGTCGCAGTCGACAGTGACTACGTGATCTGGCGTGCCTTCAGGAACCAGTACTGGCCCGCGCTCTATATTGCGGATGCTCAGGGACGCATCCGGCACCAACAGTTCGGCGAGGGAGGCTACGAACGGACTGAAAGAATCATTCAGCAGTTGCTTACGGAAGCGGGTAACACCGATTTCCGCCGTGAGCTGGTTTCCATCAATCCCCAGGGGGTGGAAGCAGCCGCCGATTGGGCCAGTCTGAAGTCCCCTGAAAACTATGTCGGCTATGAGAAAGCCGAATACTTTGCGTCACCCGGCGATGCCGCACGCGACAGGCCGCGTGTCTACACTGCGCCTTCTCGATTGGGGCTTGACGAGTGGGCGCTTGTGGGTGACTGGACGATTGGAGCCGAGGCCGCCACTCTCAAAGCCCCAAGCGGGCGAATTGTGTACCGCTTCCATGCGCGCGATCTCAATCTAATCATGGGGCCAACCGTGCAAGGCGCCCGAGTCAGTTTTCGCGTCCGAATCGATGGTAAGCCTCCGGGCTCCGCTCACGGGATCGACGTTGACGAGCAGGGCAATGGGACGGTGAGCGAGCCACGGATGTACCAGCTGATTCGACAATCCGAGCCCATCGCGGATCGACTGTTCGACATCGAATTTGTCGGTCCGGGCGTTGAGGCCTTTGACTTCACGTTTGGCTGAATTTATAGCGGGAGTCGGATCAATTCTTAGGAGAATGTTTCATGAAACGGATCAGCGTTCGACTGTTCGCGGTGGCGGCCTGTATCGGCGCGTCGACGCCTTTTGCGGCCCCAGGAGTTGATGAGGCTGCATCCCCGATCTTCGGAGTCAAAATTCCCCCCGGATACCGCGACTGGAGGGTGATCTCCGTGGCCCACGAGGCAGGCAACAACAACGATCTCCGCGTCATTCTCGGCAACGATGTAGCGATTAAGGCCTTCCGGGAAGGGAAGCTGCCGTTCCCGGATGGCACAATCATTGCCCGGGTGGCCTGGAGTTACGTTCCGTCTGAGGAAAACAACAAAGTCTTTGGCCGTGCCCAGTCTTTCGTTGCCGGGCCCCCCATAAACCTTCAGTTGTCGGTCAAGGACTCAAGAAAATACGCGTCGACGGGCGGCTGGGGGTTCGCTCAATTCAAAGACGGCAAACCTGCCGACGAGGGGGTGCATAAAACCTGCTTCGCCTGCCACGAGCCCGCCAAAGCTCGCGACTTTGTCTTCACGCATTACTCACCCTCACCTTGATACAAAGAATCGGAAAAAACTGCCAGGGAGAGGCCTCGAACCTCAGCCGCAAATTCCGGAGCAATCAGAGTCTTGGCGGAGTGGGACTTTTTGAGTTACCCAGAAAGTTACCCATCCCAATCGCGCGCTGCGATGGGACCGCTTGGTATCGGTTGGAGTGTCGTAGTGCGCCTCCGCGTCGCACGGAGCAAGATGCACGACTTTTAATCCGCTGCGCCTGTTGCGCGGGCCTCGCCCTAAGAATCATCTGAATACTTTTGGCCAGCCCTTCTAGCGCCGCTCGCTTTTCTTTCGCGTAGTCGTGCCGGTCATAAATCTCTGCGACGTCGTCGATCGTATGATTGAGGACCTTCTCGACATGCAGGCGTGGTACCCCGTTGGCCGTCATCAAGCTGGCCGCCGTGCGACGCAAGTCGTGAGGTGTAAAGCTTGGTAAGCCAAAATGCTCTCGGCGGTCGCGGATGCCCTGGCTCAGGGCCCGGATAGTAATTGGCGCGCGCCTTCCAGCGGCGTGAAGGAATTAGATGATCAGTCTCGCCAAATCGCCGTCTTACGTGGCGGACAAGGGTCAGCGCTAGATCGGAAAGCGGCACCTGGTGCTCCTGTCCGTTCTTTGACCGCTCGGGCGGGATTGTCCAAACCTTCCGCTCCTCAACCAGGTCCATTTCCAATCAAGTATCGCATCGACCCATTTCGGGTCTCTTTGAGATGAAATCGTCACATCCCTGCTCTTCGCTATGTCTTTTTGCTAGTTATGGCTTCAAAGATCTGTCCCATCAGGGTAGCGAAGTCGAGGTCGGTCGCCGCATACACCTTGTTGGCGAGTGGATCAGCGTTGGTTGCCATGATTTCACACATGAGTGAGAAATAGTCGACTGGGATTACACCGGCCTGTTGAATTCTGGCGATACCAACCTGGCGCTGGGTTGCGCTGAACACCCCTGACGCATCGACTGCGACATAAGACTTGTAGCCGGCGGCCAAAGCCGAGTAAGCAGGAAGCGCCGCACAGACTTGAAGAGTAACGCCCGCGAAGATGAGGTGCTTCCGGCCTGTTGCTTGAACCGCCTTTACGAAGTTCCGGTCATCCCATGCATTCACCGTCATTCGGTCAATAATGGGATACCTTTTTGTATCAAGCACAGCGACCAGTTCAGGAAACGTCGGTCCCCACAGCACATCTTTAGCTGTGGTAGCCGCGATGGTGGGCATCCCTAGAACTCTTGCCGCCTTGGCCAGACCTACTACGTTGTGTTTCAACTCTGCAACTGTAATATCGCGCACTCCACTCAATAGCCCGACCTGATGGTCAATCAGACACACTGCTGAGTTGTCTCTCGTGATTCGTTCCATCACGTTCTCCTTGTGGGTGTTCGTGGGCACGATTACGCGCTACCTCAGTCCAAGAGCCTCGATCTTTGCTGCCACATGCGGTGTCGGCCAGATCGCCTCCTCCCTCGGCCGAGCGGTACTGCTTGTCGTACATTCAGCCCTCAGAGGTTTCGGCTTCGGGGCAAGACTGCTGGCCGTCCTGACAAGCGCTGTGCCGACCCCGCGGACACTCTTGTTGGCATTGGCGTCGTTGAGGAGTCTTTGCTCGTCAAAAGCCTGATGAGCCAGACACAGAGCGAACGAATTGGGAATGACCAGCACTCCAAGCTTATTCAGCGAAATCTGGAGGACAATTTGCGCGCGCATTCCGCCCAATACGCCGGGGGATGCAGAGACCACGGCTGCAACCTTGCCCGCAAACACTTCGAGGCCCGTGGGATCGCTTTCACTCGGGCGGCTGGCCCAATCAAGAGCGTTCTTCAGGAGCGCCGTGTAGCCGCCGTTATGCTCGGGGGTCGCGACTAGCAGCGCATGATGCTCTGCAAGCAATCCCTTGAGCGCGCGCGCGTGTTCGGGAAGTCCATGTTCAGCTTCCCAATCGCCGTCATAAATCGGCAACGGGAAATCGAGCAAGCGTATCTTCGCTACTTGCGCACCGGCCTCGAGTGCGCCCAGAACTGCTATATCGAGCAGTTTCTGATTCAACGAGTTGCGACGCGAGCTGCCACAGAACGCGAGGATTTTGATTTGCACAGTTGACTCCTACGTGGAGCGGATTCTGTCATCGGGAGACGTCTAACCAACGCTCACCACGCGCTCAATACATGATCTTGCCGCCGTCCACGTTCAGCAGCTGACCCGACATGAAGTCGCTGTCGGCGCTGGCAAGGAAGATTGCTACGCCACTCAAATCTGCCGGCAGCATGTCTCGCTTGATGACACGCGTCGCTACCGTAGGCGCACGACCTTGAGTCAAGTCCGGGTGGTTCTCAACGCCTTCGCTCATGGTGAGACCGGGCGCGATCGTGTTGACGCAGATTTCTCGATCGCCCAGCTCGCGCGCCATCGCACGGGTCATCGCAACGATCGCGCCCTTCGACGCGACATAGTGCATCATTCCGGCAAGTCCGGAGAAAATGGTCCCGGAACTGATGTTGATGATTTTGCCACGGCCAGCTTTCACCATGCTTGGAACGACCGCCTTTACCGCTTGAAAGGTCCCGCGGACGTTGATGCGCATGACCCTATCCCATTCGTCCTCGTCGATCTGCTCAAATGGTTTCACTCGCAGTGCGGAAAAGAGCGAAGCATTATTCAAAAGGATTTCGATTGGGCCTAATCGCTCTTCAGCGGCCCGCACCAAATCTCCCAATTCTCCATTATTGGTGATATCGGCCTTGACGCCGATCGCCTCGCCGCCTTCCCGCTCGATCGCTCCGACCGTTTGCGTGCAATCGACGGTATCGGAGACCACGAGCTTTGCGCCGGCGCGCGCAAGATCGCGGGCGAGCGTCGCCCCAATCCCCTGCGCTGAACCGGTGACGAGGGCAACTTTGCCTTCTAAGCGCGACATCGAATAAACCTCCGTATCACGTTATTTCTGTTGTGGGCTGAGCTGCCAGCTGAAGAAGGCGCGACATCTGGGCAGGTCAGATGACCCTGCAGAAGCCATCATCGTTCATCAGATGTCGGGGCCAATCTGGGCGCTCTGAACTGAGCTTTCTGATCCTGGCGAGGAACGCCCGGTCCTGGTTGTCACCTTCGCTGCAATCGAGGCCAGCATCGACCGTTTTCCGAGTGAATTGCTTGCACAGAACGACCTGTCCTAGTCTGGATCGCGCCGGATCGTGTGGGTCAGATCCTGCTCACCGCCTCGTTGCGTGGCGGCGTCGCCACCTAGCGCTCATGCGCAATAGCGTTCTGCCGCACGCGGAGCGAAATGTTCCAAGACGTACGCGCTGAAGCAAGCCACCAGCCGGTCGAGCAAGGCAGCATGCGGCCATGCCGATCTTACGTGCGGGTGCGATGCAACGGGCTCAGGAGGGGCTCAGATGACCCGAACTGTCGCGGATCAGTTCGCAATACCGCCGGCCATCACACCGGAGATGGCAAAAGGCTTCACGCTGTACATGATCAAAGCCGATTTGAGCGGCAAAGGCGACGATGTGATCGACCTGGCGTGATCGAACTTACGGCGATGCCGCCTTGGAGCTCACGCTCCCCACGCCGGGGGGCAGCCCACCTATGCGTCACCACGGAGTCTTCTCATGATTATGCCGCAAGCCCAAGAATTGCAGGTCCTGCCTGCCGCGACAGTCCAAAATTCCCCTACGCCTGTTTCCCTGAGCCAACCAAAGGCCTCAGTCCTCAAGCTGTTGTGCGACATCGCTGGACGTGTCCTGCTGTCCACGGTGTTCTTGCTCGAGGGGCTCGACAAGATCGGCAATTACGCAGGCACTGTCGCCTTCATGTCTTCGCTCGGCGTGCCGGGTGCACTCCTCCCCATCGTCATCGTCACCGAGGTGGCCGGCGCCCTCTCCATCATCCTGGGCTGGAAAACCCGCATCACCGCCTTTCTTCTCGCCGGCTACTGCCTGCTGACCGGACTCATCTTCCACCACCATCTTGCTGATCAGATTCAAATGATTATGTTCCTGAAGAACGTCTCCATCGCCGGAGGCTTTCTCCTGCTGCTTGCGAACGGCGCCGGCCCGCTGAGCCTGGATCGGAGACTTTCAACGTGACGACGGACCGTCGAAGGCACGAGGGTGGTTTACGCACCCGTTGCTGCGCCAACGCGGGGATTTCCTCATCGGGACAAACCGAGGTCGAAATAGTGTACGGAGGGCTTTTCACTAGTATGCGATCTCAATCGAACTCACTGAGTGCGCAGGATGGTCAGGCCGAGACAGTTTGCGCTCTTTTCCGGCGTTACCGGGATTCCGCCCGATGTCGTCAAACGCAAAGAGCATCGCGGCGCACGTCGACCGAATTTCAGATCTCAGGAGTCGTCAAGTCATGAAGAGCTTGCTTCGCAACTACGTGAACGGAGAGTGGGTAGACACCGGGCGTAAGTACCCGAACATCAATCCGGTAGACGGCTCAAAGGTCTGCGACGTATCGGAAGCCGATGCTGATACCGTCGACCGTGCGGTAAAGGGCGCGGGCGGCGATGAACGGCGACTGGGGTCGGCTCAGCGCTGTCGACCGTGCCGCGATGCTGCACAAGGTGGCCGATCGCATCGAAGCGCGCTTCGACGACTTTCTCACGGCGGAAGTCGCCGACACCGGGCATGCCTATCCACACGCACGGACCATTGACATACCGCGCGGTGCCGCGAATTTCAGGATATTTGCCGACCTTATCAGGAGCTACCCGGTGGCGTCGCGTGATCGATGTCAATCTGAACGGCCTCTTCTACTGCAATCGTGCCGCCGTGCCCCACATGGAACGCAACGGCTACGGTCGCATCGTCAATGTCGCCTCCGTCGCCGGCAAGGAGGGCAACCCGAATGCCTCCGCCTATAGCGCTTCCAAGGCGGCGGTGATCGGTTTCACAAAATCGCTGGGCAAGGAGCTTGCGAAGACTGAGATCCGGGTGAACTGCGTAGCCCCTGGGGCAGTGCGAACTGCGATCTTCGACCAGATGCAACCTGCGCACATCGAGTTCATGCTCTCTAAAATCCCGCTCGGCCGCTTCGGCACGCTCGACGAGGTGTCATCGCTGGTGTGCTGGCTGGCGAGCGAAGAATCATCTTTCAGCACCGGTGCGGTGTTCGATGCATCCGGAGGACGTGCGACCTATTGACCGGGTGCTGCTCCGAAACTCACCTGATCAGCGGCGCTCCGGATCGCCACGCGGAATCACTCGCGGTCGGGGCCATCCACATGGCGCGATCCTAAGCGCGCCGCTGAACGCGTCGGATGTCCCCGTCACCAGATATGTACCCGCTCTTCGGGGGACAGATAAAGCTTGTCGCCCGGCTTGACATGAAGTGCTGAATACCACGCGTCGACGTTCCCGATCACACCGTTCACGCGAAACTGCGCAGGTATGCGGGTCGGTCATTACATGATTGCGAAGGCTCTCCGGGCGGATCAGCTCACGCCAGCCCTGCGCCCACGCGAGAAAGAAGAGCTGGTCCCCCGGTCAGCACACAACCCAGGAGCACATTAGGCAGGTCACTAGGGGTGTTTTCGATGTCATGGCCGTCCGCGGCCATGACATCGAGCGCGCCGGCGGCGGACGACTGTCAGAAAGTTGATGAATGCGTCCGTAGGGTGAAAAGCCGGCTCACGCGAGCCCAAGAGATGCGAAGCGGTCCTATCACAGCGCGCGATTGAGATGGGTAACTTTCTGCGTACCAAACGGGGTCGCGGAGTAAGTGCTTGAGTCCCGTGCCGAAAGCGCTCGCTTCGAGTAATCTCCCGGCACCAGCTTGCGTTCCCACCTCTTCTCGCGATCTCACTGCATTCCGAGCCGTCATGGTTTTCCCTTTTATTTCCATTCGTTTGCGCTGGCAAAATGAAGTCATTCCGATCAATCCGGCTTGATCTGGCGAACCAGTGCCTTTGGCGCGGCGAGCACAGCGTGCCGCTCACACCAAAGGCATTCGATGTGCTGCGCTATCTGGTGGAGCACCCCGGACGGCTCGTGACGCAGGATGAAATTCTGGAAGCAGTATGGCCGAAAACCTATGTCAGTCCGGAGGTCATCAGGAAATACATCCAGGAACTCCGGAAAGTACTGGGAGATCGGACCAACAAACCGATATTCATTGAAACGCGGCCCAAGCGTGGATACCAGTTTATTGCTCCGGTCATCGAGGAAGGCACTGCTAAGCCGTTTGACTTACCTACGGAGGCGGCGAAAAAGATCGTAGGCCGCGAACCGGCACTGGCCGAGTTGGACCGCTGTCTTAGTAAAGCCGTGCGGGGACAGCGGCAGATCGTTTTTATCACGGGGGAGCCGGGCATCGGAAAAACCACGCTAGTCGACGAATTCCAACGACGCGCTGCCGCTAACGTACTCTCCCTTCGTATTGCTCGCGGACAGTGCGTGGAAGGCTATGGAGGCAAGGAAGCGCACTACTCGATGCTGGAGGCGCTGGGTGGGTTGTGCCGAGGCTCGGGAGGAGAATCCCTCGTCCAAACGTTGGCCGCTCAAGCTCCTACCTGGCTGGTGCAGTTTCCGGCACTGCTGAAACCAGAACACCGCGAGACACTGCAGCGAGAGATCCTTGGCGCCACGCGGGAGCGCATGCTGCGGGAGATCGGTGAGGTGTTGGACACGATCACCTCGGAAAACCCGCTGTTGCTTGTTTTCGAGGACCTACACTGGGCGGATGCTTCCACGGTTGATCTCATCTCGGCCCTGGCACGCCGACGGCCACCCGCCAAGCTGATGGTCATCGGCACCTATCGCCCGGTGGATGTGATCATGTCGCAACATCCCTTGAATGCTCTCAAGCAGGAGCTGCTGATTCATCAGTTATGTCGCGAGATCGCTTTGGAGCTGCTGGACGAAACCGAAGTGGCCGAATATCTCGCGGCAGAGTCGTCGGGAGCCAACCTGCCGGATGGCTTGGCCAGCCTGGTCTACGAGCGCTCGGAGGGCAATCCGTTGTTCATGGTGGCGGCACTGGACCACATGACTGAGCGGGGCCTGATCTCCCGGGAGAAAGGAAGCTGGCAACTCCGGGTCGCTATGAAGGGAATCGATCTGGAGGTGCCGAAAAGTCTGCAACAGATGATCGAAGTCCAGATCGAGCGGCTGAGTCCTGAGGAGCAGCGGGTGCTGGAGGTGGCTAGCCTGCAGAGCCGCGCCCGTTTCTCGGTCGCCTCCAGAGCCACGATCATGGACCTGGACCCGGAAGTGTTTGAAGACTTATGTGAAACGCTTTCGCGGCGGCATCGCATTGTACGCTCGGCCGGCTCTGAGAACTTGGCAGATGGGACTGTCACCGCATGCTACGAGTTTGTGCACGTGCTTTACCGGGAGGTGTGCTATCGGCGAATTGCCCCGGGCCGTAGAGCGCAGTTGCACAGGCGATTAGGAGAGTGGGTTGAGGAACACTTCGAACCATTGAACGAGGCTGCCGTCTTCCTGGCGGGTCACTTCGAACAGGGTGGAGATTGGCCGCGTGCGATCAAGTACCTGCAGCTGGCGGCGGATACCCTGGGGCGGCGGTTTGAACCTCGGCAAGCCGCAGAGATTCTTCAGCACGCTCTCGAATTGGTGAGCAAGCTGCCTGGGGCCGCGCGAACGGTGAGCGAAATCGAAATTCTGGAGAAGCTGGCGGCGATTTACACGGCGCTTGTCGACGATATCCATGCGATCGAAACCTATGAAGCGCTGGCTGCACGTGCGGCTCGCGATGGCCAGATCGATGTGGAGGTGCGCGCGCTCATTGCCATGGCGTACCCATTAGCGTGGACCAGTTCTCAGCGTTCGCTGGAAGTCCTGGAACGGGCGGTTCGCCTCAACGCTCGGCAGGAAAATCCTCTCTTGCGAACAAGGGCGCGCGCGAACTGTTTTGCCCTGCGCCTCTGGCAAGAGTGGAATCGTGAGGATACGGAAGAGTTCCGGAATGCATTCGTGGAGATCCGCAATAGAGACGACCGCCGCATACTCGCCCCTTATTTGGCGGATTACGGCTTCATAAGCTGGATCTCCTCCGAATACCGCGAGGCGCGCCGGAGCTTGATCGAGAGCCGTGCCATCCTGTTGGAGACAGTAGAGGAGAACCCTTACTTAAACGCCGCCTATGTACGGGGTCGATTTTCCCTGACGTGGAATCTTCTGTTTCTCGGAGAGTGGGGCGAGGCGTTGCAAGAGATCGAAGACGCAATTGCCATGTTCGACAAGAACGCCAACTATCATTGGGGGCAGGGGATGTACCTCGCCCGGGCTTGGGTGAGTCTGCACGCCACAGACTTTGACGGCGTGTTGGCGATTTGTAATTCCACGGTCCCAATAATCAGAGATCCCGCGCCTCGCCCAGCGCCTGACCATCCAACTCCGCAACCAGCTGTAATCCTGATGTGCCTATATCTGACGGGCTCAGCGGACACGGCTTTAGGAAATTATAAAAGTGCACTTGAGCACTTGCTCGCAGCGCGGGCAATCATGGATCGGTCGGCGGTCGTGTTTACCTGGGTCTGGCGCATGCCACTCGAATCTGCTCTCACAGAACTTTGGCTTGCCAAAGGCGATCTAGCACAAGCGCGACCGCAGGCAGAAAGGTTGCTGAAGATCGCATTGGCGAGTGCGGAACACACGTGGCAGGCGCTGGCTTGGGAAGTGAATGCGCGCGTAGCTATGGCGGAACCTGACCTGCCGAGGGCACAAGAGTGCATCGCCAGGGCGTTGTCTGCGATGGAGGGCTTTGAGGTTCCACTGGCCGCCTGGCGCGTTCACGCGACGGCCTTCGAACTCTCCCAGAACTCAGGCGATCAAGATTTGGCGGAACGCCATCTGGGACTCAGCCGTGAGACAGTCATGAAGCTAGCGAATTCCCTGCCCCCAGAACAGCCACTTCGACAGACATATCTGTCAGCGCCGGTGGTTCGCAAGATCCTCGGCAACGATCATGAACAATCCAAAGTCGCGTACTAGAGAAGCTTGAGGCGGCATTCGCTGGGCCTCGAGCCACGGGGAATCTGGACCTTATTCCCGGCAGACGTCGGCTTCCGGGTAAGTTGGAAGTGCCAGTCACCGCTTGCCACTTGCGTCGGATGGCGGGTTGACCGGCCACCGCAAAGATAGTCTCGCTTGAGTTAGCGCTTATGGCTCCGGTGGGTCCGCCAGATCAATCCGGAATGATCCGAATGACTGCAGGTTACCGCAGTCTATGTTCGGCCCTAACTTCACCATAATTGGACTAAAACGACATAGCGACTTCACACCTCCCTCTGTTGCTTTTCGTAGTCTAACAAAGTCATGCGAGGAGCCTTTGTAGTACGACTCGGGCGCGGGTCGGACTCCGCACGAGGCGAGTTCGAAGGGTCGGTGGAAGAGGTGGATACCGGCAAGCGGTTGAAGTTCCGGTCCGCGGAAGAACTGTGCAAATTTCTGGGGCTGAGCTTCGAGGAGAGTCTTCGCCGCGAACAGGAACTCAATCAGCGCAAAGAGCAAGAAGACGATGGATGAAGACTTAATTGTGTTTGTCGCATCTCAGAGAAAGGAGTTGATCAACATGCTCACTAGCATCCTCGGAGCACGCGTAAGCTCGCCCGAATCTGTCCTCTTAGACCGTACATGCGACGGACAGTGCCCGGGGGAAACGCTATGAGCTTCGAATCACACAATCCTGCAACAGGTGAACTCATCGGAACCTACCCGGAGCATGACGAGGCGGAAACAAACGCCCGCCTTCAACGTGCTTGGGACGGGTGGCGGCGCTGGTCACGCACGCCCCTGCATGAGCGCATGGCCTTCCTCGTTCGGCTCGGCGACCTGCTGGATGCGCGGGCGGAAACCTATGGTCGCCTGATTACCGCCGAGATGGGCAAGCCGGTAGGCGACGCAATTGGTGAGGTCAAAAAATCAGCTTTGGACGCCCGACACTACGCGCAAGCGGGCGAAGCCTATCTTGAACCGCAGCCAATCTCCGGCGTGCCGGCGCGGATTACTTATGAACCCATAGGGCCGATCTTCTCCGTGCAGCCGTGGAACCTGCCCTTTTGGCAGGCGCTGCGCTTCTTCAATACCACAGCGCTGGTCGGCAATACCGCCATCGTCAAGCATGCGGAGACCGTGCAGGGTTGCGCCCAGGCCCTGGAAACCGTGGTGCGAGACGCCGGCGGCCCGGACGGGCTTTACGTCAATCTCGCGGTCCAGGTCGAGAAGTGCGCGGCTGTCATCGCCGATCCGCGCGTGCGGGCGGCGACCGTCACCGGCAGCGTCCGCGCAGGGCGCGCGGTTGCTGCGGAAGCGGGCGCCGTTGGTAAGAAAGTAGTGCTGGAGCTCGGGGGATCCGACCCCTTCATCGTGCTTGAGGACGCTGATCTCGCGAAGGCCGTGCAGATGGGTGTCGTGTCGCGTTATCTGCTCAACAACGGCCAGGGCTGCATTTGCGCCAAGCGCTTCCTGGTCGCCGAGCCGCTGTTTGAAGCCTTTACCAAGGCGTTCGTCGAACAGTCGAAGGCGCTGCCGATGGGCGATCCGATGCAGGAGGGTGTCAAGCTGGGCCCGCTGGCCCGTGCCGATCTGCGTCGCAACGTGCATCGACAGGTGGAGGATGCGGTGAAGGCCGGTGCGCGCGTGCTGACAGGCGGCAAAATTCCGCCGGGCCCGGGCAACTTCTATCCACCGACGGTGCTGATCGGTCTGCCGCCCGAAGCGGCGATCGCAAAGGAAGAGTTCTTCGGGCCGGTCGCCGTGATCTACGCGTTCAAGACCGAGGAGCAGGCGATTGAGCTCGCCAACGGCACCGACTTCGGCCTTGGCGCCGAGGTCTGGAGCCGTGATCTCGAACGGGCCAATCGCCTCGCCAGCCGCATCGAATCCGGGATGGTGTTCATCAATGACATCGTCCAATCGGACCCCCGTGCGCCATTCGGCGGAGTCAAGGCCTCTGGATTCGGGCGAGAGCTCGGCGCGCCCGGAGCGTTAGAGCTGACCAATCCCAAGCTGATCTGGCAGGGCGGCAACCCAGCGAACAGTGCTTCTAGCCATGGCCGCAACGAACAGAGGAGTTGATTGACATGCTCACCAGCATTCTGGGCAAACGTTTAAGTTGGCACTTTGCAAACGGCTGGGTGTTCGAACCCGCAATCGTCGGACCCGACATCGTCGATTATGCCCTCAAGGAGGGTCCACACGCGGGACGACACGCCATCCAGCACTTCTTCTACCAACGCGTCGCGCCGGGCGTTGAAACCACGGTCTGGTATGAGGAGAGCGGTGCTGTCGTCCATATGACCTGGTACCTGGAGTCGCAGACGGTACACCGTTACGCAGCGCTTCCGGCGTGGCTGGCGGAAGACATGACGGTTTATAGGGGCGACAACCAGGACCCGGCGTTCCTCGCCAAGATCAGAAAGCTCAGTTCAGAACGCCCAGATTGGCCCCGACATCTGATGAACGATGATGGGTTCTTCAGGGTAATCTGAGAATGATCTGATATTTGCCCGGTACTCCGCTTGCAAGCATGTCTTACACAAGATTCTGGTGTGTCCCCCGCTTGCCACAGGGCATCGCGGAGTGTTGTGACGTCACTTAATTTCGCCTCTTTGCCGCTGCGTGAATCTGGCGGCGAACGGTACCCAAAGAACAGCACTCGCGTTACCGGGCGGGCCGCAGTCAAGGGCTCCTCGTCCACAGAAGAAGTCATCACCAGCTGCCTTGAGGACATCGCCAGACTGACGGACACTTTCCACGAGTTGCACTGCGCGGCCGTCTTGCGCGGCATCGATGGAACCGCCTTTTCGTTGAACGCCTCGGGCGAACCAGTGAGCGCCTCGGTCCTGTCGCGCGAATTATCGGCGCCGATCTACGACGCGGAAGGCGTTCCGATGGCGCATATTGCGGTTGATCCGAATGACGTTGATCTTCCCGCGTCGACAGAAACGTTGCTTCGTGCGTTCATACAGTCTGCGGCGCGCGCGGTGAGCGAGCGCTGGTTCCGACTTTGCTACTGCCGGCAATGGATCATGGCCGCTCTGCGACAAGACGGAAGTCACACATTCATTCTTCTGGCACTCGATCGGAATCAGAGGCTGATCGGCGCTGATCGTCACGCTCGAGAGTTTCTCGAAGCGCAAGGCCGGAAGTTCGAGGCTCACGCAACGCTGGCGGCGCTCTTTCGCGGCGATATCACAGCGCTGCGCGGCCGCCGCTACTGCGATACCGCGGTGAGTCTGCAGAGTTGCGACGATGGCGTGCTCTGGTCCGCTCTGATCACACCGCCCGCGGTCGCTGGAGAACAGGGCCGAGAACATGAGCGGCTGCTGTTACACGCGCGGCCACGCCTGGATGTGCTCAGGTGTGGACTTGTATCCACTGACCAAGAGCGATGGCGTGGTCTGCCGCCACGGATGCTGCGGCGCATCGAGGAGTATATCGACGCACACCTCGAGGCCCCGTTGAACGTCAATGAACTCGCAGCGAACCTGGGCGTGTCGACATCGTATTTTGCCCGCTCGTTTCGACACGCAGTCGGCTTGACGCCACACGGCTACGTGATGCGCCGCAGGCTTTCACGAGCGAAGGAATTGCTTGCGAATACGGATCTCGCGCTAGTGGAAATCGCCCTTGCAACGGGGTTTGCAGACCACAGTCACTTCTCCCGCCGCTTCCACCAGCTCATCGGCCTGCCGCCGAAAACGTTCCGCGTACAACATCGCTAAGGAATCGGTTTCAGCGTCAGTGCTCATTCCGATGGCCAAGCTTATACGCGAGGTGCCTCGGAAATCGACCGAAACAAGCTTCGTGGTTTGCGCTCTCGGGAGACTAACCTGTCAAGGGAAGGGTGGGGAGCTACAACTGTCTGCCGATTGCCTTGGCACCCTGCTTGATAATCTGGTCGGTACGCCTTCTCTCTCGAACCGACGACCGGAGCCATCGCGCACGCGTCTGCTAGGCGAGCAGCGCTGTTGCCCTACGGCCGTCGTTGACAGCTCCTGCCGTGCGGGCAGCGCTGCCGTGCATCGACGCACATCCACAGCCAGACTTGCTCGGAGAAAACAGCGCAATTTCATCGGCGCGCGAGTTTAGAAGTGCGCCGGTCTTGGCGCAAATTTGGCACACTTGCTGCCTCAAAACGCCACCAAGCCACACGACAGCACACAACTAAGTCTTTGTAACTACAGGTGGTAGGGTGTGTCTGTTGGTGTGACGCTTGGACTTTTAATCCGCTGGCCGACTACGGACTAGATGATGTTAGCGACCGCGGGTCGACGATCAGGCGATCGCGCTCTTTCGCTCCTCCTGCTCCCATCCCTTCAGAGCCAGAAGAACGGTGCGCGGTACTTCCTGTTCACCACTTACGTAGTAGGCGACGGTGCGTCGGGACAAGCCCAGCGCTTCGGCAGCTGCGGTCAAGCTCAGACCGTGCTTCCAACGCCAGCGGATGAACTCGGCGGCGTCCGCGTGGCCATTCTGCTCGAGCGCCATCTCCCAAAGCCGATCGGCACCCATGTCAATATCGCCGGGCCAGGTGACACTGTAGCCGTCTTCTCCAACTGCTGCGCGCGCGAACACCGCCTGAGTGCGCAGCGGACGCAGCCCCTTCAATCGAGAGACAGGCTCCTCCAGGTTCACTGTCATTTCTTGGTTGTTTGTCCAGCGCACAATAAGTCGCAGGCCCGTGCCCGCGTACTTCACGTGCGCGATTCGAATTGCGTTAGCCTCGCTCATGACTCTTCCTCGCAATACTGCTGCCAACGCTGAAACAGCTCAGCGCGATTTTCGGCTGCCCACTCCAACGCTTCAGCGGTATCGCGGGTGTCCGCCTCGCCGGCCCACTGCATCAGCGAGTCGATCCGAAATACCACTTTCTCGCCGCTGCGCGTGATGACGTGGAAATGCGGTGGAGGATGGTCGCCGAAATACATCTCAATCCGGCAGCGGCTAAAGCGCCTCACTGTGGGCATGGTTCATTCTAGTGCAACGAATGCACTAGTGCAACCAGTGCACCGTAGCGTGGCTAGGCGTCGCGCTGAGTAATCCGTGCACTGAATTTGCACGAAATGGCGAACAAAAATGAGAGCAGAGTGCACTCAAGTGCTTGAATTACCGTTGTAATTTGGCTCCCCGGGTTGGAATCGAACCAACGACCCACGGATTAACAGTCCGATGCTCTACCGCTGAGCTACCGGGGAACGGGCGGGACTCGCGAAGGGCGCGAATTCTCCGGCAACGGTGTCGGCGGAGTCAAGGAATCCGCTCTCACCGCGATCGGCGGCG
>Ga0307477_10000767_pt1 | contig 31630 bp, 29 predicted proteins | sample atmos_gasesECM2C_FD_203316 | JGI IMG/M metagenome (GOLD analysis project Ga0307477, IMG submission 203316) | Hardwood forest soil microbial communities from Morgan-Monroe State Forest, Indiana, United States - atmos_gasesECM2C_515 | ecosystem: Environmental > Terrestrial > Soil > Temperate...
TGGATCCTGTCAGCAAGGTCCATGGGCACTACAGCTAGCAGGCCCTGCCGGAACGACGCGTTTCGGAAATGCTCCGGCTTGTCGTGATCGAGCGGACTGCCCAAGACGCAGTGGGCCCGCACTCGGCACGTGTCGTGCGGTCGATATTCGCACTCGGAGGCATCTTGCGGGTATCTCGACGCCCTGTGTTCACGAACGCCCCGTCCCACGCGAGAGGATTGGGCGTGGAATCCGGCGTCCCTCCACTCACCGGCCTGTCGCACCTCGACTTGTCAGTCTCGGATCGCCATGCGAGCGCCAGCTGGTATGCCAACGTGCTCGGCTTCGAGGTATCTGACGACCGTTTCAACGAGGCGGCCCAACTTCACTGGATCCATCTGGTGCATCCCGCCTGCGCCCTGAGCTTGGGACTGGTTGAGCATCCCGACAACCCCGGCGTGCCCTTCGACGAGCGTCGGGCCGGTCTCGACCATGTGAGTTTTGCCGTCTCGACACCCAGCGACTTCGAGAGCATTGCGGACAGGATGCGTGAGCTTGGACTTGCCGTTCCGCCGCTTGCCGATGCCCAGACAGCGATCGTGATGGTGCTGCGGGACCCGGACAACATCCAGGTGGAGATCTGCTTCTGGAAGAGCGCAGATCACCACGGCTGACCCTCCGTCGCAGGGGAGGTGTTGCGGCATCCAGAACTTCCGGTTTCGCCCCCTGATCGACTCCGACTCGCCGGCGTCCGACCGGGATTACTCTGGGCCGCGAATACGAGCAGTCGCACCTCAGCTTTCTGGTGACCGGGCTCGGCACCTACCGGATGGTCTATGAATGCCAGCGTCACGGCTGTAGGCGGCGGATCAATGCGGTCGCGGCGGCGGTCGCAACCACCTCGCCAGTTCCATCGAGCAGCTCTCCAGACATGAAGGCAACATCCTTGCCTTTCTTCAATACTCGGCCGCGACCAACAAGCCGACCGGGTTTTGCCGGACGCAGGTACTGGACGTGGAGATCAGCGGTAGGAGCGAACTGATCTGGACCCAGTGTCGCCACAAGGGCAGGACCAAGAGTGTCGTCCAGCATCGCTGCCAGGAATCCGCCTTGGATAACGCCAACTGGATTGACGAACGAGTCATCCGCCGTAAATGCGACCTCAATGGTCCCTGCCTCCGGGTCGACGGATAACAACTCAAATCCCAGCGTCTTGGCGGCGGGAGGGAGTTCCACACGACCTTCCATCGCATCCCAAAAAGGTCCTTCTCGCCCCACGTGCACCTCCTCAGAAGCAGAGTAATTCGGGGTGTCGTTTCCGGTCGGATGATCTCCTAGCCAGCCTGCACGGTACCGGCACCTACCGGGCGGGAGAACAATTCGATATCGGGGAGCATTTCCGGGCGGTTCAGCCTCGCACCGCGAAAAGCTTCCAGTTACCAGGCACCCCTTTCAGTTCTTGTTCACCTCTGTCCTCGAACTCGATACCTGACCCGGCAACGAGCGGGGGTACAGCTCCTGATACGAGGACTTCACCAGACCCCGCCAAGGCACTCACTCGTGCCCCGATGTGCACGGCCATGCCCGCGATGTCGTCTCCCCGAAGTTCGATCTCACCCGTGTGAAGCCCAGAACGCACCTCGATGCCGAGGGCCGCAAGGGCATCCCGAAGAGCGCACGCGCAGCTGATCCCCCTGCCGGGACCATCGAATGTGGCCACGAATCCATCGCCGGCGGTGTTCACCTCCCGTCCACCGAATCTCTCCAACTGGCGTCGTACAGCCTCATCATGACGGTCGAGGAGGTACTTCCAGCGCTCATCGCCGAGTTCTGCAGCGCGAGTAGTAGAGCCAACGATGTCGGTGAACATTACGGTGGCGAGGACTCGATCCGGTGCTGGGGCGGAGCGCGCACCTGTCAGGAACTCCTGGACCTCATCGACGATCGAATCAGCGTCACCAAGGAATGGGATGTGGTCTATCCCTTCCAGCTCGACGAACTTGGCGTCGGGGATCAGTTCGGCGATCGCTTGACCCTGCCCGGTTTGGACCACCCGGTCCCCACTGCGGTGCAGGACGAGAGTGGAAGCTTGAATGTGAGGGAGGACATGACGCACATCAAGGGCGCCAAAGATCTCCTGAAGCTCCCGCCAAGAGCCGGGTGACGCTCCGAGACGCTCGAATCGTGCCCACCATTTGGTGAACGACGGATCGGCACCCGGGCCCTGGAGATCGAGATTCTTGGCCGTGCCCATCTCAGCGGTGAAACGGTCGAAGAAGTACCGCTGGTCTTCCTCGCTTCGCCCGAAGGGCCAGTCCGGTGCCCGAACGGTTCTAGCGATGGGGGCGTAGAGCACCAGAGCCCTTGTCCGCTCGGGGTGGCTGGCGGCAAAGAGCATGGTCATCGCCGCCGCTCGAGCTCCCCCGAAGACCGCCGCCGTCTGCGAGCCGACCGCATCCATGACCGTCCCCACGTCATCCATCTGACGTTCCAGGGTGGGGGGCTCTGGCCCTCGGTCCGAAAGCCCGACGCCCCGCATGTCGAACAGGATCAGTCGAGAGAACGCGGCCAGGCGTTCGAGGTACCGCGCCCAGGCAGGCCATTCCCACATGACGTCGAGGTTCGACCAGATCCCGGGTGAATAGACCAGATCGACAGGACCTTCTCCGATGACCTGGTAGGCGATGTGAACACCTCCTCTCACGGCGTAGCGCGGTTCAGGCGGCTTCACGGCAGCCGAGGCTACGGCACTGCTGGGTTGCCGACGCCCTGCCGACGAAGATTGTGGGTTCAGAGCTGCCTCCCAGCAGGCCCGAATGGCACGAACAGTTCCGGATCGCTCAGGGCCGTCTTTTCAGGTCGGTGTCGCTCGGGGCGCATGGCGACCGAACGCGACACTTCCAGTGCGGTCGTTGACTTCGTGTTGGCCGTCGGCTGGAGTTTCTTCGAGGCGCGCCACGCCTTCTGGAGGTTAGACATGGACCGGCTGACCCAAACCACGACGACCCACGACGGCCGAGTGATCATGTTCGCTGAATATGGGCCTCTTGATGGGTTGCCCGTCTTGTCCTTCCACGGCACTCCCCAATGCCGACTTTCAGTCGCGCTAACAGTCGGTGTTGCCACAGATCTTGGGATACGGCTCATACGGTATGACCGGCCCGGCTGCGGTGGTTCCGATCGGATGGCGGGCCGGACGGTGGCCGACTCTGCACGCGATGCTCGTGCGGTCCTCGATGCGGTGGGCGTGGAAAGCGTTCCAGTCCACGGTGGGTCCGGCGGGACACCCCCGGCGATGGCTCTTGCGGCTCTGTGTCCCGAGCGCGTCACGCGGCTTGCTCTCCAGGCACCGATCGCGCCGCGCAAGCGCCTCGGGCATGAGCTCTGGTCTCAGGGCCAGGACCCAGAGGTGGTCGACTACATGGCTCATTGCCTAGAAGGCGAGGACGGCGCAGCTACCGTGATACTTGCGGAGGTAGCGGGACTCGTCGACCCGGACAACCCAGACACTGACCAATACGCTGAGGCTGTTCGCCAGGGGCCATGGGGTGCAGTCGATGATGAACTGGCCCAACTTGGCCAATGGGGATTCGAGCCCGACGATATCTCTGCCCCGACAGCCATCTTCTACGACCCGGACGAGACCGTGCTCCCTCCCCAGCATCCACAATGGCTCGGCGAGCACATCCGGAACTCAATCCTCGTGATCGCGCCCACCTTGGGCCATGGTGGGAGAGGCGACGATAGGACACCCGATCTAAGGCGTATGTATGGCTGGCTGGCCAGTGGTGACCTCACCGAACTAGCCGAGCGATAATGCCGGTTAGCGTTCCCCGGATTCGTCACAGACCGGAGCAGAAATCCACGCGGTATTGCTCTGCACCGAGATTACGAAGCGGCCCCAGTCGCGAACCTGACGAACGCAACCGGCACGTCCCCGGATGCCCCTCTTGCGAAGCTACGGAAGGATGCCATGACGCCCTACACCGTCGATTTCAAAACGGTCTCGACCGTAGGCCTGGAGTCGTCGCCGGTCGCGGTCGCGCTCGCTGGTCTGCGGGCGCACGAGGCCCGCTACTTCAAGAACAAGTACGACCACGTCTTCACGGTAGAGCCTGCGAGCAATGCCAAGTCGACCATCGACTGGGTGCACCGGATCCTCAGGGAAGAACGCGACATCGTCATTTCGTCTCGTCCGCTCCAAGCGACGGGCTTCCAGATCGACAACATCCGAATCGGCTATGTCTTCTACGAGAGCGGTCTGTCGATCAACGTGATGTATACCGTCGATGACGCCGACGGGCGGGCGGTCGGGTTCAAGCTCTCTGAAGGGATGGAAGTCCCCGCGGAGCTCGCCTCCCGGTTCAAGTTCGCAACGGCGAAGTCGAAACTGGCGGGAACCATTCGCGGCTCGTACTTTGCCTTCAAGAACGAGTACTGACCCCGGACGACTCTGCGAGGTCAGCGACTCCTTCCGGTCGTGTCCCCACCGCGGGATGGGGCGCCATTCGACCTCCCCGAGTCTGAGCCCGCCTGAGCCTCGGCTGAAGTTGTGCGGGGCGGGCTGGGCACCTCGCCTAACCTCTTTCCATGGCGGTGCGCGTGGTCCTGGCGGAGGACAACTACCTCGTGCGCGAGGGCGTCCGGAAATTGATCGAGACGGAGCCCGACCTCGAGATCGTCGGGGTGTGCGCCGACTACGACGCGCTGCTCGCCGCGGCTGAGGAGCACCAGCCGGACGTGGTAGTCACCGACATCCGGATGCCGCCCACGGGGACCGACGAAGGCATCCGGGCCGCGTCGGTGCTGCGCGAGCGCAACCCGTCCATGGGGGTGGTGGTGCTCAGCCAGTACTCCGAACCCGCCTACGCCCTCGCCTTCTTGGACGGCGGCTCCCGCAGCCGGGCGTACCTGTTGAAAGAGCGCGTGTCGGACATCGGCCAGCTCGCCTCCGCCATCCGCGAGGTGGCCGGGGGCGGGTCGGTGATCGACCCGGTCGTGGTGGACAGCCTGGTGGCGGCCCGGGCCAAGCCGCCCGACTCCCCGATCCACCGCCTGACGCCGCGCGAGAAGGAGATCCTGTCGGAGATGGCCCAGGGGAAGAACAACGCCGCCGTCGCCGCCAGTCTCGTGCTGTCCGAGCGGGCGGTCGAGAAGCACATCAACTCGATCTTCTCCAAGCTCGCGCTGTCGGAGGAGCCCGAGGTCCACCGTCGGGTCAAGGCCGTCCTCCTCTTCCTGGCCGATCAAGAAGCCTGATTCCCAGCCGATCAGCAAGCCTGATTGCCGGTCACGGCGGGCCGATCAGGAAGCCTGAGAATCCCTTGGGGGTGCTGCCCACCCCCCACAGAGTCGTGCTGACTTTCTGGGAGTTGACCCTGGGACCCTGAGAGGATGGAAAGGTGGCTGACGCAGCAGTCGCCGTCCTGATCGTCGACGATCAGAGGCCGTTCCGGGCCGCGGCGCGGTCGGTGGTCGGCGCCACGCGGGGGTTCGAAGTGGTCGGGGAGGCCTCCTCGGGCGAGGAGGCGATCGAGAAGGTCGACGCGCTCTCCCCCCAGCTGGTGCTCATGGACATCAACATGGAGGGCATCGGGGGGATCGAGGCCACTCGGCGCATCTGTGCGGCTCACCCCGAGGTCAAAGTGGTGCTGCTGTCCACGTACGACGCCGACGACCTTCCCGCCGACGCCCGGACGTGCGGTGCCGTCGGGTACGTCCACAAGGAGCAGTTCGGTCCCGACACCTTGACTCGCTTCTCGGGTGACGAACAGGCCCCGGTGGCCTGAAGCAGCCGTGGCCGCCGGCCGCCCCCGGCGCGAAAAGCGCGTCGGCCGCGCCCGGACCTGCCAAGAATCTCGGAAAAGAATCCCGGAGAAGCATGGAGGTCCGGGGTCCCGGGACCCTCCACTGCTGACGCCCCCTGCTGCCCGCCTGGCACATTGCGGTGCCAGGGGCTCTGCCGGAGGGTTGCTGTGCCCCCCTTTGGTGGAAACGATAGCGACCCTGGACGCCCCTGCCTAGGGTTCTGGAAGAGCTAGGCGGTAATCGGGATGCGCCCGCTCACCGTCGTTCCCTGGCCGGGCACGGAGCGCACGCTCACGGTGCCACCGATGGCGCCGACCCGGTCGCTCATGTTGACGAACCCGGCGCCCTTGGCCAGCTGGCCGTTCACGTCGAAGCCGACGCCGGTGTCGGCCACCTCGAACCTGAGGCCGCCATCCTGTTCCCACACCTTGACGGTCGCGCTCGCTCCTTCGCCTGCATGCTTGCCCGCGTTCTGTAGCGCCTCCATGCAGCAGAAGTAGACGGCCGCCTCCTCCTCGGGCTCGAACCGGCGCGTCAGCTCGGCGTCGACGTCCGTGGGCAGCGCAGCACGCCCCGCCGCCGACCGGAGCGCCTCGCCGATGCCGCGGTCGACGAGCAGCGGGGGATAGATCCCGTGTGCCAGTGCTCGCAGCTCCTGCACGGCCTCCTGCAGTCCTTCGCCCAGCTGGTCGAGGATCTCGGCCGAGGCGACCGGATCCGTCTCGGCCAGCTTCTTGGCCAGTCGCACGTTGACGGCCAGCGCCACCAGGTGTTGCTGGGCCCCGTCGTGCAGGTTGCGCTCGATCTGGCGTCGTGCCGCGTCCGAGGCCGCCACGATGCGGGCGCGCGACGCCTGGAGCTCCGATGCCTGGCGGCGCACCTCGTCCAGGGTCTCCTTGAGGGCAGAGTCGAGCTCGACGTTGTGCAGAGCGAGGCCCACCTGACGTGCCAGCTCGGCCAGCATCAGGTCGTCGTCGGCCGTGAACGCGTCGCCGTCGTTGGGGCGGGTGATGACGATGAGCCCGAGGACCTGACCCGAGTGCGTGGCGGGTGCCACCCGCATCATCGAGTCGGCGCGCCCTTCGAGCAGGGTGGGCAGCCAGATCTCGACCCACGCCGTCCCCGACACACCGGCGCGCGCTACGACGGTCTGTTCGTCGGCGTTGAGCGTCACGTGCCGCACCGGGGCGTCTGGCACCGACACGGTGCGCTCGAGCTCGCCCCCCGACCCGGTCCACACCTCCGCCGCCGAGAGCGCCAGCGTCTTGCGCAACGACTCGGCCACCTGGAGGAGCAGCTCGTCCATGGGGATGGCGCGCGACAGGCGGGTGCCGAAAGTGCGCACCACCGTGTCGGGCGCCTCGCGCTCGCCGTAGACGATGCGGTTGGCGTACTGGGTGAGGCGCTGGCGGGCCGGGCCGTACAACAGCGCGGAGACCGCCGCGGCGGCGATCGACAGTCCGAGTAGCGACCGCTCGTCGTGGGTCGGAGTGCGGCCGAGGCCGAGCACCACGATGAGGTAGACGACCACCACGACCCCGGTCAGCCCCGCGAACGAGACGGTGTGGGCGAGGATGCGGTCGATGCGCGCCGCCAACCGCCGCGAGCTGCCCATGGCGAGGGCGACCGCCAGGGGCAGCGTCGACACCATGACCACGAGCCCCGCCCGGGTGGGCCATCCCAACAGCAGTCGCAACGCCAGCGCCACCAGGAGCACCTCGGCGCCCACGGCGACCGCCCATCCGAACCACTGCATGCGCTGACGTTCGGGCCCGCGTGACCGCGTGTAGCGGCGCTGGGACCCGACCAGGCCGATCGTCACGGCGACCGCGGTCTCGACCGCAAACGGCCACAGCGGCAGGGCGGGGCGCCGTGTCCACACCGCCACGCCCACCGCCGCGCCCACCAGATAGCCGCCGGAGATGACGATCCGACTGATGCGGCACCGGCCGTCGGGCAGGCCCAGCAGCAGATGCATGACCGCTACCGGCAGCAGTGCGACCGCCACCGGCTCGCCGAACCGGGCGACATGTACGACGGTGGCGCTGACCGCGGTGCCGTGGGCGTGCGCCTCGAGCACCGCCGCGAACACGGTGGCGGCCGCGCCCAGGGCGGTGCCCCACAGCCCGAGCAGCCCCTGGCGCTCGAACGGGCGACGAACCGCCGCGAACGCCCCCGCCGACGCGAACGCGCCGATAAGCACGGCGCGCACCACGACCGTGGCCAGGGCCCCGCGCCGGTCGACCACGGGCGCATAGACGGCCGCCGCGATCGCCGCCACGGCGAGGACCCCCGCCAGTGCGGCGGCGCCGGGCCGACGCGCCGTGACAGCCGCGCCGGCATCGCCCGCCGCCGCGGCCCGGTCGGGCCCGCCGGTCGTGGTGGCGACGGGCGTCTGGGCGGCGGGTGTCTGGGCGACCTGCACGCTCATCCCGTGCCCGATGGGGAGCTCACGGCCGCCTCGACGTCCGTGGCGGTCGCCTCCTCCTCGCCTTCGATGCGACCGTCGCGCATGCGGACGATGCGGCCGGCCGCGTCAGCCACGTTCTGGTCGTGGGTGACGAGAAGGATCGCTTGTCCGCCCGCGTGCAGCCGGCGGAAGAGCTCGAGCACCTCGAGGCCGCCCTCGGAGTCGAGCGCGCCGGTCGGCTCGTCCGCGAGCAGCAACGTGGGCTTGTTGGCGAGGGCCCGCGCGATGGCCAGCCGTTGGCGCTGGCCGCCCGACAGCACGCCGGGCGCGGCACCCTGCTTGTCCGCCAGCCCCAGCATGTCGAGGAGGTCGCGGGCGCGCGTTTCCGCCTGGCGACGTCGGGCGCCCGCGATCACGGCCGGGAGGGTGACGTTCTCGAGCACGCTCATGCCCTCGAGCAGGTTGAAGAACTGGAAGACGATCCCGATGTGGACGCGCCGCATGCGCGCCAGGTCGTCCTCGTCCTTTCCCGCGAGCGACTCGCCCGCGACCACGATCTCGCCCTCGCTCGGCGTGTCGAGGCCGGCGACGAGGTTGAGGAGTGTGGACTTCCCGCACCCCGAGGGTCCCATGATGGCCACGAACTGGTGCTCGTCCATGGTGAGATCGACGCCCCGCAGCGCCCGCACCGGGGCGCCCTCGGCCTCGTAGGTCTTGCGCACGGCGCGCGCCTCCATGACGTGCATCGGGTCTCCTTGGGTCGTGGGTCGTTCGTCCATGCCGGGTTCGTTCATGCCGGGTCGTTCGTTCATGCCGGTTCCCGCATGCCGGTGCCCGCCGGAATCCGCCATCCCCCGACCGGCGTCGTTCGGCCCTTTACCAGCGCGGGTGGGATCTCATCCGCCGGAGGTGGGTCGGACAGCGCCTGATAGGTGGTCTCGCTCAGCACCGTCTCTCCCGGTTCGGCCCACTGCTGAAGGCGCTGGGCGAGATTGACGGTGTCGCCCACCAGCGTGTACTCGAGGCGCTCCTCCGAACCGAGCAGCGCGGCGGCGGCCGGCCCGGTGGTCACGCCGATGCCGAGCCCGAACGGCACCATGCCTTCATCGTCCCAGCGCCGGTTCACCTCGTCCTGGGCGGCGTGCATCGACAGCGCGGCCCGCACGGCGCGCTTTGCGTGGTCGTCCATCTCCACCGGCGCGCCGAACACCGCCATGACGGCGTCGCCCACGAACTGCATGACGGTGCCGCCCTCGTCCATGATCGCCCGGCTCATCTCGGCCCGGTGGACGTTGAGCTGTCCGGCCAGCGCGCTCGGGTCGGCGCGCTCCGCGATGGTCGAATACCCGCGGATGTCCGACATGAGCACGCTCACGACGAGCGACTCCGTCTCGCCCACCTTCCGTCCCTGACGGACGAGGAGATCGGCCACGCCGCCCGGAAGCAGCCGGCTGAGCGTCTCGCCCTGCTCCTTGCCGTTGACGATCGCCTCGTGCAGCATGCGAAGGCGGCGAAGGGAGTTCTGCCCGCCCGTGCTCGCCTGGCGGGCGATACGCACGAAGAGCTTCTCGACCGAGTCCGCCGCGGCGGTCGGGGTCGTGCCCGTGCTGGCTGCGATGGCCTTGATGGGCCGGCCCTCGGCCACCAGACGCAGCAAGTCCTCCTCGGCCGCGGTGAGCTCCCCCGTGTCGGTGACGGGATGGACCATCAACTCGACGATCACCGGGTCGAGCACCGACCCCCCCGTGGCCACGGCCCGCACCGCCCGGGCCAGTTGGTCGCCCTCGGCGACCCGGTCCTTCAACAGATAGGCGCACCCGGCCGCCCCCTCCTCGAGGAGCGAGATGGCGTACTCAGGGTCGTCGAACTGCGAAAGGATCACGATGCCGGTACCGGGATGGCGCTTGCGGATCTGGTGGGCCGCCTCGATGCCCTCCTGTTGGAAGTTCGGCGGCATGCGGATGTCGGTCACGACCACCTGGGGGGCGAGCTTCTCGGCCCCGGTGACGAGCTCGTCGTAGTCGGCCGCCGTGCCGATCACCTCGACGTCGGGCTCGGTGGCGAGAAGGGCCCGCACGCCTTCTCGCACGATCAGGTTGTCGTCCGCCAGGAACACGCTGATGGCCCCGTCCGGCATGGTCACATTTGGCCCGGTGGGAGGCTTACGGTCAAGGGTGCGCGCCCCCGGCAGAAAAGGGGTGCCAGCCGGTGTCCGGTCCGGGGCGCTTCCCGGGGCACTTCCCGGAGCGCTTCCCGGGATGCTTCCCGGCCCCCGGTTCAGGGACGACTCAGATGCGGCGCAGACGACGGTCGGCCAGGACGCGCCGGGCGCAGTTCCGGCCCACCGCCCCGTGCACGCCCCCGCCGGGAGGGGCCGAGGCCGAGCACAGGTACAGGCCCTTGACCGGCGTGGCGTAGCGGAACCACCCCGGCACCGGCCGGAACACGAGCTGTTGGTCGAGCGCCATCGAGCCCGAGCCGAGATCGCCGCCCACGAGGTTCGGGTTCTCGTCCTCGAGGTCGGCCGGGGTCCGCACGGCCGAGCCGACCACCCGCGCCCCGAGACCGGGAGCGAAGTCCTCCAGCCGCTCCATCACCACGTCGAAGAACGCGTCGCGCGCCTTCGCCCACGAGCCCGAGTCGCGCGGCACGTTGGGCACGTGCGTCTCGACCCACAGCGTGTGGCCGCCCGCCGGGGCCCGGCTCGGGTCGGCCACCGATTGCTGGCCCACGACGAGCGCGGGCTCGGACGGCACGATCCCGTGGCGCGCTTCGAAGGCGGCCCGTGCCAGGGCGCTCAGGTCGCCCGTGAGGTGCACCACGCCGCACTCGGCCAGCCCCGGGACCGCCCACGGCGCGGGCCCGTCGAGGGCGAGGTCGACCTTGAACACGCCGGTGCCGTAGCGGAAGCGGCGCACGCCGGCGCGGTAGCGGGCCGGGAAGTGGCTCTCGTCCAGGAGCACGCCGCACAGCGCCCGGGGCCCGGTGTCGGCCAGGACGGCGCGCCGCGCCCGCACCGGTTCGCCGTCGCGGCCCTCGACCCCGACGACGCGGCCCGACTCGACCACGATCCGCAGCGCCTGGAAGTCGGTGCGGACCTCGCCCCCCGACTCCTGCACCATCTCCACCAGCGCGGCGGCGAGCCGGCCGGCGCCTCCCACTGGCACGGGCATGCCGAGGTGCTGGGCCACCATGGCGAGGACCACAGCAGCCGGGGTGCTGCCGGGCATGTCGACCGCCACGTCGCCGTGCGACGCGCCCGCCGCCACGAGCGCCTGCGCGGCTCGGTGGCTGAACCGTTCTGTCGCCACCGCGTCGATCGGTGCGAGCTGCATCCTGAGGGTGTCGAACACCCCGTCGCGCCACGCTCCGGGCAGCGCCGGCACCACGGGGCGCACCGACCCCACCGGTGCCAGCAGGACCTGGAGGATGTGGCGGCCGGTGCGCTCCCACCACGCCGCCAGGTCGGCCCACGCCGGCCCGTCGTCCGGTGCCGCCCGGGCCAGGCCCTCGACCGTGCGGCGCACATCGGCGTGGCACAGGGCCGCCTCGCCCGGGCTCACCGCGGCGGCCACCGGCACGGCGAACTGCGCCCAGCGCACGCGCCGGTCGAGCTCGAGCTCGGCGAGGACGGGCGACGCGTGCAGCACCCCGTAGAAGGCGGAGTAGGGGTCGTGGACATACCCCGGCACGGTGAGCTCGGCGCTGCGCACCGCGCCCCCCGCTACCGGGGCCTGCTCCAGCACGGTGACGCGCCAGCCCGCCCGGGCCAAGAGTGCCGCCGCCACGAGGCCGTTGGGCCCCGATCCGATGACGACTGCGTCGACCGCGTCCTGATCCACCGGGGACCTGCCTACCCCGGCCGGCCGAGTTCCACCAAGTCAGCGCTTCACGAACTCAGCGCTCGTCCTCCCGCCGGTGCCCGGCGCTCAGCTCGACCAGGGCGTCGCGGTCCACCCGGTCGGCGGGGGCGATGGCGAGCTTGCACGCCGTGACGGCCCGCACCGTGGCGGTCCGCCGGCCCCCTTCGAGCACGGCGCGCTCCCCGTGGAGCGAGCCCGGCCCGTACTCGGCCACCCGCTCCCCGTCGACCTCCATGCGCACGACACCGTCGAGAACGAGGAAGAGATGGTCCTCCTCCGCTCCCTGTTCGGTGATCGTCTTGCCCTCTTTCACCTTTCGGACCTCGGGCTTGGCCCCGCCCGACATGATCGTGCGCGACAGCTCGCGCTCGAGCGCCGTCTCGACCTCCGTGGCGAGCGCGGGGGAGTCGCGGTCGCCCCACGGGCTGTGCTTGCCGAAGGCGGTCCGGTACCAGTTCGAGAAGTTGATGAGGCCCGACTTCGACCCGAGCTTGCCCGAGCCGTCGTACACCCAGTGGCGCGGGAACGGGCTCGCGCCGGTGAGCTCGCCCGAGGACGTCCCGTCGGCGCGCAGGGTCAGCTTCAGCGTCGTCCACGCCAGCGGCGCCACATACTGGACGAAGGGGGCACGCCGCACCCGCCGGGGGGCGGGCATCCCGGTGCGGCCGCCTGCGGTCTGCACGAAGGTCACCTCGGTGTCCGACACCTCCGGCTCGGGTTGCAGGTCGGGCAGCGCGACCGCCTGGAACGTGACCTGCCGCTTGCCGAGTCGCAGCGTGGTCGAGCCGATGGCGCCCGCCCCCGACTGGCCGTACCCCACGATGCGCCCGTCCTCGACGTCGATCCACCCCACGAGCCGGTTGGCGAAGCGAAAGCGGTCCTCGTTCCGCAGCGCCTCGAGCGCGTCGGCGTCCTCCACGACGTCGGGCGGCGGCTCGTCGTAGTGCGCCACGCCCCGCTCGAACGGGGCCTTCGTGGCGAGTCCGCTGATCGCCTCCGAAGGGATCCACGAGATCGATGTGACCGACGACTCGATGCGCATGGCTGGCCTCCCAACACTCTCGTTGGCCACGGTACGGCCGATCGGGCCCGGCCCCAAGGGTGACCGCCGGTGTCCGTCCAGTGGGGCTGGCACCCCTGCATGAAAAGCGGGTGACGGGGTCCTCGCCGGTGGGAAGAGGGTCGGTGAGGGGCGTGCGTCAGGGCGCCCGTCAGGCGGCCCCGCTATGCCGCCCCGTCAGGCGGCCCCATCAGGCGGCGAAAACCGAAGCTCGGCGCGCCGGACGCCGGTCACGACCGACGAGGGGGAGCGTTCGACCTCGCCCGCCCGCTCGACCGCGCCGAAGCGGTCGAGGAGCTCGTCCAGCAGCACCCGGCCCTCGAGCCGCGCCAGGGGCGCGCCTAGGCAGAAATGGTTGCCCTGCCCGAAGGCGAGGTGGGGGTTGGGCGAGCGCGCCACGTCGAAGGTGCCCGCAGTGGGACCGAACACGTCCTCGTCGCGGTTGGCAGACGCGAACAACATGAGCACGGGCTCGCCCGCCGCGATCTCGACGCCGCGCAGCTCGACGTCGCGCGTCGCGGTGCGCATGAACGACACCACGGGCGAGGACCACCGCAGCATCTCCTCCACCGCGCCCGGCACGAGCGACCGGTCGGCGCGCAGCCGGGGCCACTGGTCGGGATGGTCGGCGAAGGCGAGCAATCCCGAGCTGATGAGGTCGCGCGTCGTCTCGTTCCCCGCCACCAGCAGCTGGACGAGAAACATCCCGAGCTCGTCGTCACTCAGCCGCTCCCCGTCGAGGCTCACCTCCGCCAGCTGGGTGAGCACGTCGTCGCGGGGGTTGGCCCGGCGATCGGTCGCGGCGCCCACGAGGTACTCGACCATCTCGGTCATGAGCTGCTGGCGTTTCGATTCGGGCCAGTCGGTCGCGCCGGGGATGACCGCCTCGGACCACTCGTAGCAGCGCTCCCATTCGTCGTCGGGCACGCCGAGGATCTGGCTGATCACCTGCAGGGGGAGCGGGACGCTGAGCGCGGCCACCACGTCGGTCGCCGCGTCCGGCTCGAAGCGGTCGAGGAGCGCTACGGTGCGCGCCCGCACCACCGGTTCGAGCCGGCGGATCACCGACGGTTTGAACCCGGGCTGGACGAGGCGCCGGTAGCGGGTGTGCACCGGCGGGTCCGAGTGCATCATGGTCGGCGGCGACGCGTACGTCGTGCCGATCTCGTCCACGAGGATGCCCCGGCCGGCGACGAACGTCTCGTGGTCGTTCTCGATGGCGGAGACTTCGGCGTGGGTGGCGACCGCCCAGAAGCCGCGCGCCTCGTTCCACGACACGGGCGCTTCGGATCGCAGGCGCGAGTAGAGCGGGTGGGGGTCGCTCGTATACAGCCCGGGGTCGACCAACCGCGCCGCCAGCGCCGTGCCCGGTCGCGCCCGCTCGGCCGTGGTGCTCACCGTCGCGCCGGTTCTGGGTGGGCCCGGCTGTTCGTCGGGAAGGACCTCAGGACACGAGGACGCCGGTCGGCTTCGGCACACCGGCCGCCTCCGCCAGGGCGTAGTACACCTCGAGCATGGCCTCGCCGTCGAAGACGCTCTCGACCTGACCTTCGGGGGTGAGGTTGAGGAGGGCGCCCTCGATCACGAACAGCACGTCGGTGAGCTCGGTGTTGTCCTCGGGCACGTGCAGCGTGTGCACCGAACCAGCCGGCTCGAAGATGTAGGACCCGGCGACCGACACGAAGTCGTACTCGAGGTAGTGCCACCGCCCGGCGAGCGTGTAGCCCTCCACCGGCCCGGTGTGCTTGTGCGTCTGGAGCTGGACGCCGGGCGCGAAGCGGTTGCGGATCACCCAGGTGCCGCGGTCGAGGTCGACCCGCATGACCTTGAGCTCGACCCCCATCCCGGTGTCGATCCACGGAGCGGCCTCGTCCCCGACGTGGCGGACGACGAGGTCCTTCTCGATGACGGCCATGGCGGCTCTCCCTTCCCGGTGGTGTGCCCGCGCCCGGCCAGACTACGCCGGCCGCCTGAATCGTCCCCGGGGCACCACTGTTGTCCGGTTGTTGGTGCAGATCGCCTCAAGTCTGGGCGCAGGGGGACGATCACTTCCCCGGACACCTTCAGTTCCAACCCCACACTCCAACATCCCCAGAGTCGAGAGCCCCCACCGTTCGGTGGGGGTTCTCGCGTTCCGGGGGGTGCCTACCATCGGGGCGTGACCACTCCGGCCCCAACCACGTCGAGGGGAACCGCTTCCCCCTCGACGACGCCCGATCCCGGGCCGGTGCTCGCGACCCTGGACCCGGGGGCCCCGTTCCCGCTCGGCCGAGACAGCATCGTGCGCCGCGTGGCGGCCGAGCCCGTCACCGCGCTCCTCGTGCAGCGCGCCCTCGTCATGGAGGTGGCCCACCCCATGGTGGGCGCGGGGGTGCACCATCACAGCGGCTTCCGGGCCCACCCGATCCGACGGGCGTGGGTCACCGCCGACGCCGCGCTGCGGCTCGTCTTCGGTGACGACGAGGTGGCACGCGGCGCGGTGCGCCAGATCTACGGCGTGCACGACCACATCAACGGGGCGCTTCCCGACGCGGCCGGGCGGTGGGAGAAGGGCGCCGCGTACACCGCCCACGACGCGTCCTTGCTGACGTGGGTGTGGGCGACCCTGGTCGACACGGCCGAGACCGCCTACACCCGATGGGTCCGGCCGTTCACAGCCGGCGAGGCCGAGGCCTTCTACGACGAGATGAAAGCCATGGCGCGCTTTCTCGGCATCCCCGACGCGCTCGTTCCCGTCGATCGCCCCGCCTTCTCCCGCTACATGGACGACATGCTCGACGACGCGTCGCTCGGGTCGGGCGCGGTCAGCCGGGAGGTCGCCCGACAGATCCTGTGGTACCGCCACTGGACCGTCCTGCCTCCGGTGGTCCGCCTCGAGCGGGTGCTCGCCCTCGCCACCCTCGACCCGAGGCTGCTCGACCGCCTGGGGCTACGTCCGAGTCCCGACGACGCCCGCCTGGGCGAGCGGCTCGACCGGTGGCTGGCGACGGGGTACCGCCGGTTGCCGAGGCCCGGGGCGAGCGTGCCGCGTCTGTACGTGCTCCTGCGCCGGCCGAGCATCGGCGTGGCCCGGCGGCTCCGTGCCTCGTGAGTGTGCCTCGTGAGTGTGCCTCGTGAGGGCCGCGACTGCCGAGTTGGACGAGCGTTGACGCCCCGTTGGCCCTGACCTGACGCAGCGGGTTCACCATGACCCCACCACCGAGCGTGCGAGACACCGGAAAGGGGCGGGCCCGTGACGCGCAGGCGCATCGTTGCCGTGGCAGTCGTGGCCGCCTCGCTCGCGGCCGCGGGGCTCGCGCTCCGGGGCGGTCCCGCCGCGGCGCAGACGACCGCCTGGACGCAGACCTCGACCTGTCCCACGAGCGGCCTCGTGCTCACCCTGCGGGCCTGGAACGTCCGCACCACCTATCAGGGCGCCGGGGCGCAGCGGCAGTGGTCGGTCACCGGCAACGTCACGGTGACGGCGCCGAACCACACGAGCGTCACGTACGCCGAGCAGTACGTCGGCCAGGACGCCCCGCCCCCGGAGGGAGGCGGCACCGTGGTCACCGGCACGTCGGTCCAGATCACCCCGGGCGGAGGGCCGGACGTCGTGGACGGCGTCGCCTCGCTGTCACCCGACGGCCTCCTGGGCCGGACCTCGGGCACGACCACCCCGGTGTGTGCCGCGCTGGGCGCCTGAGCCCCGGGGCGGGGCCGTCGCCGGGCGGCCGACGCTTCACAGCGCCGCCAGGAGCCGCTCGACCTCCTCACCGATCATGGCGCGCGTCGCCAAGACATCCTCCGCATTGGCCACGAGCATGGCCGCCTCGTTGAGCGACGCCAGCAGCAGATGGGCCACCGGTTGGACGGGCCGGCGGGCGATGAGCCCGGCCTCCATGACCTGGCCCAGCGCCTCGATGAGCAGACCCAGCCCGTAGACGGCCTCGAGCTCGCGCCACGCCTGCCACCCGAGGACGGCGGGCGCGTCGAGGAGCACGATCCGACGCACGGCCGGATCCATGGCGGCGTCGAGAAAGGCGAGGCACCCCAGCCGCAGTTGCTCCCTGGGGTCCTGTCCGGCCATCGCGGCGATGGCGATGCCCTCGCACAGGTCGCGCTCGACCGTCTCGACCACGGCCGCGAACAGCGCCCGCTTCGTGCCGAAGTGGTGTGCCAGGGCGCCGCGCGTCACCCCGGCGCGCTCGACGATCTCCTCCTGTCCGGCGTCGGCGTAGCCGCGTTCGGCGAACAGCTCCCGGCCCGCCCGGACGAGCGCCCCCCGGGTGGCGGCGGTCCGGTCGGCCTGGCTCCGGCGCACGGGCCCCGACGGCGGGTTGACATCCATGGTGCTCCTCAGTATAAATACATGCAACCTGCATGTAAGTGGCCGACCCTGGAGGAGGACCGGTGACGCTCCCGAGGACAGAAGTGACGGCTGGGCTGGTGGACGAGCTGGCGGCGTTCGGCGACCTCATCAGGCCGCTCGACGCCACGTCGTGGGGCACGCCCACCCGGTGCGAGGGGTGGTCGGTGGCCGACGTGGCCGCCCACGTGATCGGGTCGATGGCGGACGTGGTGTCGGGCCGTCTCGACGGCCTGGGCACGCCCGAGGCGACGGCGCGGGAGGTGGCCGAGCGCAAGGGCCGCAGCCCGGTCGAGCTCGACCAGGAGCTGGCCGAGGTGACGAAGCTGGCCGCCGACATCGGGGCCGCGTTCGACGACAGCGCGTGGGAGTCGCCGGCACCGGGTGGGTACGACGGCACCCTGGGCCAGGGGGTCGAGGCCCTCTGGTACGACACCTACCTCCACGCCGACGACATCCGGGCGGCGCTCGGCCGTCCGTCGGTGGAGGGTCCGGGGCTCCGGGCGAGCGTCCACCACGTCGCGGTGGAGCTGGCCAAGAAGGACTGGGGCCCGGCCACCCTCGCCTTCGAGGGGCTCGAAGCCGTGCCCGTGGGCCCGGGGGGCACCCGGCGGACCGGAGAAGCCCTGGCGTTCGTCCTCGCCGCCACGGGACGCGCCGACCCGAAGCCGCTCGGGCTCGACGCATCGGTCAACATCTACGGCTGACCCCCGCCAAGCGAAGTTCGGCCGGGCCGGGTTCCGGCGAGCTGCGCTCAGCTGGGTCGGGTTCCGCTGGGCCGAGCTCACCCCGGCGCAGCAGGCCGGCGGAGCGGGCCAGTGCCGCGGCCGGGGCAGGCTCATGGGCCCCGGGTGGTGCGGGAAGGCCGGGTGGGCGTCGGGCACCCCCCGACCTCCCCGACTCTCCCGGGGTCGAACGTCCCAGACGCGAGACCGACCGGGATGTCCCGGTCCATACCCTTCCGCTTCGGATCTCACACGGGACGCCCAACGTCTCTCCACGAGACACCCAACGTCCGAGGCGCGCTCTGCGCTCAGTGAGGGTGGTGCTCGTCGCCCCCGCTCGGAGCGTGGCCGAGCAACCGGACCTCGGGCACCCGCCTCGACGGGGTCGGGTGGTCGGGTGGTGCGCTCACGTCCTCGGCGTGCCGGCGCGCCGCCGCCCACCCCCCGAAGCCGGACACGGTGTCCTCGGACCATCCACACGAGCACGTCGCCACCCAGCGACCTTTGCGCCGCCGCACATGCGTGGTGTGTGCGTTCGGGTCACGAGTTCCCACGAGCCCACATCATGCCCCGTGCGGTGCGCGGCGACACGCGTCCGCCGGCGTCGGACCGGGCCCGGGGGTGAGCCGGTCTGCCGCGGCCGCTCTTCAGGTTCCCCCGTATCCGCTCACCTTCCGCGGCGGGACGAGCTCGAGGCTCACGGCGTCACCCGTCGGGCGCAAAACCCTGCCGAACGGTGTTCTCGCTCACGGCGCGGGGCTCCACGAACTGCAGGAGATAGTCCGGCCCGCCCGCCTTGGACCCCACCCCCGACATCCCGTAGCCGCCGAACGGATGGCGGCCCACGATGGCGCCGGTGATCGGCCGGTTCACGTAGACGTTGCCCGCTAGCAGCTCCCGGCTCGCCAAGGCGATGTTGGTGGGCGAGCGCGACACGATCCCGGCGGTCAGCGCGTAGTCGGTGTGGTTGGCGAGGGCCACGGCCTCCTCGATGGTCTCGGCCCGCAGCACCACGAGGACCGGCCCGAAGATCTCGTCGGTGGCGATCCGCGCCCCCGGGTCGACCCCCGTGACGATGGTGGGGCCGGCGAAGAAGCCCTCGCCCGGAACGTCGTGGCGAGCCAGGACGACCTCGCCCTCCTCCGCCGCCTTGCTGGCGTAATCGAGCACCCGGGCATGCGCCTCGGCGTCGATGAGCGGACCCAGCTCCACGCCCATAGACGCGGGATGGCCGATGCGCAGTCGTTCGGCTGCCCCGACGACACGCTCGACCAGCTCGTCGTGGACGTGCCCCACGGCCACGAGGCGTGAGCAGGCCGAGCACTTCTGGCCCGAGTACCCGAAGGCGGACGACACCACGATCGGCACGGCCTGGTCCAGGTCGGCGTCGTCGTCGACGACGATGGCGTTCTTGCCGCCCATTTCCACCACCACGCGCTTGACGTCGCGCTGACCGGGTCGGTGCACGGCGGCCTGTTCGACGATCTCGAGGCCGACCGCCTTCGACCCGGTGAACGTGACGAACGCAACGTCGGGATGGCGGACGAGGTGGGCGCCGACGATCTCGCCTCGACCGGGCAGGAAGGCGAGCACCCCGTCGGGCAGACCCCCGGCCCGCAGGGCCTCGACCAGACGCCACGCCACGCCGGGCGTCTGCTCGGCCGGCTTGAACACCACCGCGTTGCCGGTGACGAGGGCGGCGGAGACCATGCCGGTGGGGATGGCGAGCGGGAAGTTCCACGGCGCGATGACCGCCCCGACGCCCCGCCCCACGTATCCCATGGTGTTGGCCTCACCGGGCGGCGACTCGACCGGCGCGCCCTCAGCCAGGTCCAACATGCGGCGCCCGTAGTACTCGAGGAAGTCGATCGCCTCGCACACGTCCGCGTCGGCATCGGCCCACGGCTTGCCCGCCTCGAACACCTCGAGCGCCGCCAGCGACGGGCGGCGGGCCCGCATCCACTCGGCCGCGCCGAACAGCACGGCGGCGCGCGCGCGGGCGGGGGTCCGTCGCCACTCGGGCCACGCACCCCGGGCGGCCTCGATCGCCCGGTCCGCCTCGTCCGGCCCGCACGACGCGGACCGGCTCACCAGACGCCCGGGACGAGCGGGGTCGACGGAGTCGATCGTGGCGGTCGTGGCCACGGCGGCCCCGTCGACGAAGGCCGGCACGTCGACGCCGAGGCGGGCCCCGGTGTGATCGAGGGCAGACGACAGGGCGGCGCGGGCGCGGCCGCGACGCCACTCGGCGTGCGGTTCATGGCGATAGGGGCCGGGTCGGTCCGGATCGGTGGCACGGCGCGTCTCGTCGGGCACGGGACCGGGCGGATCGGCCGAGGCTGGCGGTCGGGCCAGGGTGTCGAGCTCCGGGGCGGTGTAGCGCTGCCGCAGGAAGCTCTCGTTCGACGTGTTCTCGAGGAGGCGTCGCACCAGATACGCCATGCCCGGCACGAGCTCACCCACCGGCGTGTACACCCGGAGCCGCAGCCCCAAACGGGTGATGGCGGCGTGCAGCGGCGCGGCCATGCCGTAGAGCATCTGCATCTCGTAGCCGGTGTCGGCGATGCCCACGGCACGCGCGTAGGCGACGGCGTGGGCGACGGAGCGGAGGTTGTGCGTTCCGAAAGCAGCTCGGACGGCGCCGTGGTTGTCGTGCAACAGGCGCGTGCAACGCTCGAAGTTGGCGTCCGTCTGCTCCTTGGTCTCGAACACCGGCACGGGCCAGCCCTCGGCGCGCGCTGCGATGGACTCGGCGTCCCAGTACGCGCCGCGCACGAGACGAACGGTGAGCGGCGACGTGCCCGTTTTTGATCCTGGACCGGCGATCTGCATGCGCCGGCGGGACAGATCGGCCAGGTCGCGCAGGTCGGCATGGGCGTCTTTCAGGTAGGCCTGAACGACGACGCCGAGGTCGAGGCCCGCGAAGGCAGGGTCGGTCGCGATGCGCTCCAGCAGCTCGAGGGTTACGTCCTTGACCTCGTAGTACTCCATGTCGAGATGGACGTGTGCACCACCGGCTTGGGCACGTGCCAGGACCGGTCGCAGCCGGTCGAGGGTCTCGGCCACGCCGTCTTCTCGGGTGAGCGGGGCGAAATGCGCCGACAATGCGGTGGGCTTGACGCTCACGTTCACGCGGGGAACTGGTCCGACGTCGTCGCGCTCGAGATGGTCGTCGGGGGCCCAGGCGGGTGCTCCGGCGATCAGTGCGCCGAGCAGTTCGTCGAGTCGAGCCGCGTACCGGTCGGCGTCGCGGTCGGTGACGGTTTTCTCCCCGAGGAGATCCACAGTGAAGGCGCGGCCGCTTCGCCACAGGGCGTGCAGCGCCTCCATGGCCGAGACGGGCCCGGTGCCGGCGATGAACTGGCGGGCGAGGCGAGCGATGTTGCGACGGGCGAGCCCGGCCGAAACAGCCGGTCCGAACGGCAGGTGCTCGGCCGCGCCCAGGCCGAGGTCGACCACGGCGGGAACGTCTGCAGACCGGAAGTACTCCTCGAGATGGGCGAGAACGTCGTCGTCGTCGCTCGTGGCGGGAAAGACGTCGACAAAGCGGAACAGCTGGGTCTTGAACGACGGGTGCGAAACTGCCCAGTTGAGCGTCTTCTCGTTCCACCACGACGAGGTCGCGAATCGGGCCCGCTGTGACGACCCGAGCTCGGCGAGATGGTGGACCAGCGCGGCGATCTCCGGCTCCAGGTCGTTCGCCACGATCCCAGCGTACGGCGGCGGGCTCGCGGCACGGACGCCGGAACACGCCGCACTCGACACCCGGTGCGCGGCGCGTCGACGCGGCGGGGGACTAGGAGTTCGGCGGAGTCCCGGCTTCGAGGCGCACGAACTCGTAACCCCGTTCGCGCACGGTGTCGATCACCGACGGCAGGGCGGCGATGGCGTCTCCTCGTGCGTCGTTGCCGTGATGAAGGAGAAGGACCGATCCGGGGGTGAGCCCGGCCACCGTCTGGGCCACGATCTCGTCGGGCGGGGCGTGCTCGGGGTAGGTCGTCGGGTGCGAGGTCCACAGCCAGGTCTGCAGCCCATGGCGGTCGAGGAGCGAGACCACGCGCTTGTCGTAGTCACCGCAGGGGGGAAGCACGAGGCGGACGGTGCACCCGGTGAGGTCTTCGAGGAGACGGTTGGCGTTCGAGATGTCCTGCTCGAGGTCGGCGTCGGACAGCGCCGTGAACGGCACGTCCCGCCATCCGGCACTGCCGACCACATGGCCGTCCGAGACCATGGCGCGCACGTCCGATGGCCGCGCCTGGGCCCGGTCGCCGGTCACGAAGAAGGTGGCCGGCACGCTGGAGCGACGCAGGATGTCGAGGATGCGCGACGTGTGGTCGCACGGGCCGGCGTCGAAGGTCAGCGCCACGCACCGGGCGCCGTTGGCGGCGACCCGCCGCCGCACCCCGGCGGGGACCGGGATGGGTCCGCGCCGCCGGTGGTGGTCCGGCGCGTGGACCTCGCGTAGCTGGTCGACGCACCACGCCAGCTGGTACGCAAGCTGCCCGGCCGCCATATAGGGCATGAGAGCGAGCAGCTCCGAACGGGACCCGCTGTGGCCGCGGCGAAGCTCCGCGCCGATCCAGCGCACCCGCTTGGCCGTTCGTCGGGCCGTCCGTCCCACCACGATGGCGCTGCGCGCCCCCCGTTTGGCCTCCCACCGCTGCCGGTGCCGTCCGGCCGGCAGCCGCAGGACGTCGCGCCACGAGTCGAGCTTGCCCCGGGCGTACTGGTCGCGGATCAGCTCGGTGAAGGTTCCGGGCCCGATGTGCACACGGCTGATGGCGGGATCGAACCAGGGCTGGACGCCGAGTGACCGCACGCGTTCGACCATGGCGGTGTCCTCGTCGGTGCGCAGCGTCTCGTCGAAGGGACCGGCGCGTTCGAGCAGCTCCCGGGTGAACGACAGGCCGTAGGCCTGGTAGTCGTGGGCCGGACCGGGACGCTGGCCCTCCAGCCGATTGGGGTGCAACAGGTACAGCGCGGCCTTGCCCGCCTTGCCGTCGGACTCGAGAGACGACATGGCGGTGGCCACGGCCCCGTGGCCCGCGCCGTGGAGCGCCATCCGCCTCTGGATCCAGCCCGGTCGGGCCAGGCAGTCGCCTTCGAGGAACCCGATGATCTCGCCCCGCGTCAGGCTCATCCCGAGGTTGCGCACTCCGCCCGGGAACAGGCGCGTGGGGGATTCCGCCACCGGCACGCCCGGGAACGCGCCGCGCACGAGCTCGGCCGAACGATCGCCCCCCGAGGTCGCCACCACCACCTCGAATGGCGCGTCGGCCTCCTGCGCCATGAGGGATCCCACGGATTGCAGGATCGTCGCCTCGTTGCGATAGCCGAAGACGACGACGCTCATGAGTGGGCGTTCGATGTCGGGTGTCATGGAGATGTCGGTGCGCTCGTTGTCGTGGGATCGAAGTTGTCGGATCGTGCGGGGAGTTCGTCGTGATGAGTTATCGGCTTGGGGCGCGAAGAGGTGTAACCGGGGTCGTGCGGGCGTCGAGATGCCCTTGCAGCCTTCCGATCTCGATGCTGACTGCGACGGCGGCGTCGATCAGCGCAACCGACAGGGGTCGCCGGGTCGCCGCCCGGTTGGCGAGCGCGAGAGGAAGTTCCCACACCCGCCTCGTCCTGCGGAAGAACCCGGGGACCTCGGGGAATCCCGGCCAGCACGACCACCGCTTCTCGAGAAGGTAGATGCCGGCCGAGTACTCGCGCCACCTCGAGGTGATCTCGGTCAGATTCTCCCCGACGAAGTGGCGCACCGCGGCCTGTGGGCGGTACACGAGGCGCGCGTTGGCGAGCGCTTGGACGCGCCAGGACATGTCGACGTCCCCTGCGGTGATTCCGAACGTCTCGTCGAATCCGTCGAGCGTCTCGAGGATGGCTCGGCGGTAGGCCACGTTGGCGGTGGCGAAGAACGGGAGAAAGACGTGTTCGGCGTTGAACGCCTGGTCGAGGAACCGTCGTTCGATCATCCAGCGCTGAGACGCAGAGTTCAGGTCGGCCTGCACGATCGCCCCGCCCACTCCTCCCACCGCGGGGTCGACGAACGGCTCGGTCAGCTCGGCCAACCACGTGGGCTCGGGGACGCAGTCGACGTCGGTGCAGGCGATGATGTCGGAGCTCGCTGCTCTCCACCCTCGGTTGCGGGCGCGAAACGAGCCCCGCTCGGGCTCCTCGAGCACGGTCGCCCCCGCGGCGGCCGCGCGGGCTCCTGTCCGGTCGGTGGACCCGTTGTCGACCACGATCATCTCGTCCGGTGGGCGGGTCTGGTCGAGGCACGCGGCGACACACTGCTCGACCATCTTCTCCCCGTTGAGGACCGGGACCACGACGGTCACGCTCGTCGACGGCGGCCGCTCCCCGTTCCCGCTCACCGACGGCACCTAGACCCCCCGCTCCGCGGCGGTTTCCACCACCACGTGCGGGCCGACGGCGCGCGTCGCTTCCGGCTGTTCGTCGGTGTCCGGACGTCCGATCGCCATCGGCGTCCCCGTCTTCGCGGCACCGGCGCGGGTACGCATTCCTCGCAGGCGGAGTGCGACCTGTCGGCGTGTCGCTCCGTCCAGACCGGTGAAGGCGAAGGTGACGGCGTACAGGAGGAGCATCGCCACACCCGCCACCGCGACCACGCCCATGCCGGCGAGGCGACCGTGGGCCGCCACGAATCTGATGGCCGGGTCGCGCGCCCAGAACCAGCCCGCCGCACCGGCGACGGCCAGGGCGGGCAGATGGGCGCGCACCACGGGCCAGACGAGCTGCGCCACCGGTGTGTGGAGCCGTCGTCCGACCAGCGGGAGTCGAACCACCAACTCGAGGCTCACGACCGCGATGAGCACGGCAACGGCGACGCCGGTGATGCCGAACGCCACGCCGAGGACCGCGGTCAGCACGATCTGGGTGGCGACCTCGGCCACGCCGACCAGGGCCAGCATGCGCTGGCCGCCCGCCCCGCTCAGCACCCGGGCGGGAGCCGTGCCGAGGGAGCGCAGCCCGAATGCCACGGCCAGGATCACCACCGCGGCGGCGGCGCGCTCGTACGCGGCGCCGACCCAGGCGAGCAGCGCCGGGCGGGCGAGGATCGCCACCACGAGGCAGAACGGGATCGTCACTCCGGCGGTCAGCTGTCCTCCCGTGCGCGCGGCGCGGCCGAGCTCCGCGTCGTCGCCCCGTCCCACCAGCTCCGAGGCGTGGGGAAAGAACGGGTCGGTCATGGGGGTGCCCAGCTTGGTACCGAGTGTCGCCAACTTCTCGCCGACGGCGAAGATGCCCGCCACCGCGACGTTTCGCACCAGGCCGAGCACGAGCACGCTGGCGTAGTCCCTGAATCCCTCGATCGAGTCGCCCAGCGCGAACCACCCGGCCGGCGACGCGAGCGAACGCACCAGCGCGCGGTCGACGTTGGCGGCCGAGATGGCGAGTCCCGGAAGAAGCCGCCTCAGGAGGACGAAGCGCATCGCCTGTCCCACCAGGCTGATCGCGACGGTGACGATCCCCAGTTGCAGCAGCCCGCCACCGGCCAGGAGCACGAGGGTCCACGCCACCGCCTGTCCCGCCGCCACGCCGATCAAGGTGGCGTTGAGCAGGTCGAAGCGCTGCAAGGCGACAAGACCGCAGCCGAAGGTGTCCAAGGGAATCGATAGGGCCATGTCGACCCCGAGGAGCAACAGAAGGACGCGTGTCGTCCCCGCCAGCTCGGGACTCAGGTGCATCGCCGCCGGGAGAAAGGCTGCCGCCACGCCCGCCACGGCCAGCGCCACCAGGCCGAGCCCCACGAGAAGGACGAAGGCCGAGCTCAGCGTGCGCTCGAGCCGGTCGTGGTCCCCCGCGCCCGACAGCCGTGCGACCGCGGCCACCACCGCGCCACCGAAACCGAGGTCGAGCAGCTGAACGTAGGCCACGGCCGAACCCACGAACACCCAGATCCCGTAGCGCTGGGGACCGAGGTGCCTGGTCAGGATGGGCGTGGTGACGAGCGCCACTGCCATGAGGACGCCGGCCAAGGCGTAGTTCGACAGGGCATTGCGGCCAAAGCGTCGAGGCAGGCCGGACGCGCCCGCGTCAGCGTCGGTCCGCCGCTCGCCCATCGCTCCAGCTTGCCCGACCCCCCGCAGTAACGGGACATCATCGGCGCAAAGTGGTCCATGACCTGGGCGACGCGCCCGTCGGGCAACGACCGTCGGCGTCCGACGCCCGCCCCCGTGCCGACGGCCGACGATAATCACGCCGGCGCGAAGACGATCGGTCAGACGTCAGCGCAAGGGGTAGGCGCGGATGTCACGCGGTCGTGGCCGCAGTCGCCACCCGGTGGACCGTGAGGGTCGTCAATTGCTGTTCCATCTGTCCGTCGAAGGGCGACCCGATCCCGAAGAAGAGCGTCGAGATAGCGACTCGGCCCTGCTGGACGGCGACGATGTCGAAGTATCCGTCGAGATTGGTCCCGCTCACCGAGAACGGCAGCGTGAGTCGAAAGGCGATACTCCGGTCTCCGAGCGACGGGAACGACATCCGGGCGACGTTCGAGCGTCCGAGGGTGACAGCCGGCGGGATGGTGTCGTTGGGATTGCTCGGATGCTGCAGTTCGTACGCAAGGTACGCGTTCAGGGCGGTCTGGAGGCAGGATGTGAATTGCGGTTCCTGGAAGACGCTGAACTCGTCCTGGACATGGCTGGCGGAAGCTTCGTAGGTGATGTCGCTGCTCGCCTGGTTGCCGTTCGAGTCGGAGAAGTTGGGCGACACCGCCTCAGCGGGGGACTTGTTGTTGAAGAGCGCCACCGGCCGATGCAGACACGAGGCCAATTGGGCGTCGATAGCGGGGGTTTGCGAGTTGTCCTGCGGGTTGGGCCCTGAGGTCCACCCCGCGGGGAAGTCCGCCAACCGCAGGCCCTCGCCGTCAGCGAGCGCCTTGTCGGCCGAGACGTTCTGTGACGGATGACTGCTCGTCGCCGTGGTCGACGAGCTCGCGCCGTGGGTCGAGCTTGCCGGGCCGCTCGTCCCGCACGACGCCGCGGTCGCTCCGGCGACACAGATGCCGACGATGGCGCTCAGGCGCGATTTCATGGCCCTCTCCCGGCGTCTGCCGTTGCCTTGGCGCTTTCTGTCGCCAATCTTGGTGTCCTCCGGTCGGCTACCGGGTGATGTTCGGGCAACGGTTTCCCAACGCCTGTCCGTATTTGCCATTTCGGAGCCCAGGGGTCGGTGCGATGGGACCTGCAACGATGTCCTCGTGGACGTGGATGAGCTCGCGTACGAGCTGTACGGGCTTCCTCCGGAGCGATTCACCGAGACGCGCAACCAACGCGCCAAGGAGCTGCAGGCATCCGGGGATCGGCAGGGGGCGGAGTCGGTCCGCAAGCTCGCCAAGCCATCTGTCGCCGCCTGGCTCGCCAATATGCTCGTCCGCTCCCGACCGGAGTTGCTCGACGAGCTCCTCTCTCTGGGACAGAGCCTCCGCCGCGCCCAACAGCGCGGCGCGGGGGACGACATCCGCTCCCTGTCCGGCCGACGTCAGGACCTCATCCGGCGGATGGCGGAAGCGGCCCGGGAGGAGGCCGATACCGCCGGCCACCCGCTCGGGCCGTTGCACCAGCGGCAGCTGGAGGAGACCCTCGAGGCCGCCGTCGCCGACGAATCGGCCGCATCGGACCTTCGGGCGGGGCGGCTCACCGAGGCGATGTCCCATGTCGGATTCGGCGAGTTGTCTGCGGTCGAGCGGATCGGACGGACGACGGCACGGGCACCGTCAGCTTCCAAAACCACCTCGACGCAGGCCCCGGCCGAACGTGACCACCGAAGCGAGGCCCGCCGGCGTGCCGCGGCCAAGGCCGCAGAGGCGCTCGACAAGGCGAATGCCGAATTGCAGTCGGCCGAGACCGCGGTGGCCGCGGCGCACCGACGTCACGACGAGGCGTCCGAAGCCAGACGACAGACCGCCCGGGCGTTGCAGGAAGTGGAGCGCGAGCTCAAAGCGAGCGCGCTCGAACTGGACCGATCACAACGCAGACGCCAACGTGCGAACGATGCCGTCAAGAAGGCCGATCGGGAACGGCGCCGCTTGACCTGATGCTTCAGTCGGTCATCTGGCTCATGAACTGATTGATGTCGAAGTAGTCGCGCCACGCTTTGATGTGCCCGTCATCGACCTCGAACACGCCCATCACCGGAAGCGCCACGGTTCGTTCGGGAGAGACGAAGCGGTCGACTCGTTCGGTCATGACGAGGCCGGCATCGGCGACGGCGTGGCGCAGCTCGAAGTCCACGCGTTCCCACCCGGTGGTGAACGCCGCGATGGCAGCCTTGATGTTGTCGCGACCCACGACCGGGTCGATCGGGATGTTGTGGTAGACCGCGTCCTCCGTGAAGTATTCCGCCAAGTCGTCGAGGTCGAGTTTCGACCACGCCGCGCAAAAGGCCGTGACGACGTCGAGGGGTGTGGGCATTGATGGCCTCCTTGGCTAGATGTCTCGCTCTTGTATGAGATGGCTCGCTCAGATATCCCGGTCCCTCTCGAGGACGGCCACAAACGGCTCGTCGGGCTCCCCCGCCAGCATCGTTGTCGCACGCCAGCCGGTACCGCGAACCAATCGACGCAGCTCGCTCTGAGAGACGAAGAGCCACGGGAACCAACCGGTGGCCCAGAGCCGGTACCGGATGCGAATCTTGAGCAGTCCCGGCATCTGGCCTTTCTTCCGGTTCCGTTGGGTGTGGCCGCGGTCGGTTGCCGGAGCGCCTCCCCGGTACGGGCTCGTGCTCTCGGCCAGGATGCGAGCGCCCGGGTTCATCCGGCATCCCCATGCTTTGAGCGCCCGGCGAAACCGCTCGGGAGGACCGAACATCCCTGCGTTGTTCCCGAACAGGACGACGGTGTCGAACAGCTGGATGCTCGGGGAAAGATGGTCGATCGACCCGCACCACACCTCGTTCACACCCCGGACCCGACAGGCGCGGGCGGCGAGAGGGGAGGCGTCGAGGCCGACGACCTCGGCCCCCTGTCGCTGGAGGTGAAGCGCCACACGCCCAGCGCCACACCCGACGTCGATGACCCGACCGCGAACGTGTCGCATGGCCTGTCGCTCCGACGACGGCCATGTCCGGTGATCGGCCAGGAAGAGGTCCGGACCAGCACCGACTTCCACGAAGCCGTCGTCGCGTTCGTAGACCTCCGGGACCGTTCCGCCTGCCACCCAGTCGATGAGGGCGTGGCCGAAGGCATCGGCGCGCGCGTGCACGCCCCGAACTGTGATCCGTGCGCCTGGCGAGTCGCAATTTGGGGGTCGAGCGTCGGCGTCGACGTCGATGTCGGGTCCGGCGATAGAGTGCGCCTGACGAGCCGGGCGGGGCTTCTGGACTGGGAGTTTGGGGGCGCCGATGCGATGGCTCGTGGCGAGACGGACGATGGTCGCGGTCCTGGGCGGACTGCTGCTGGGCGCCGGAATCGGCCCGAACCTCGAACAGGCCACCTCGATCAGCCGGTGTCGATCACCGCGCCGGCCGGTGCCGTTCCTTTGACCGCGGAGATCCTCAACGTCCACGGCAATTTCCTGAACATCGAGCGCACCAAGCCGTAACGATCGGCGGAAGAAACGTGCCCGAAGGCTTGGTCGAGGTCGCCGGAACCGGACTCTTCGTCGAGCACCGCGGCGCAAAAGGCGCGTTCCCGATCATCGTGTTGCACGGTGGCCCAGGCCTCGACCATCACATGTTCGGCGACTACCTCGATCCGCTCACCGACAACGGCCCGTTCCAACTGATCCTCGTCGACCAACGGGGCCAGGGCCGCTCGGACCAGTCACCGGCGTCACAGCCGTGGACGATCCGCCGGATGGCAGACGATGTGACAGCTCTGGCGACGACGCTGGGGCTTTCGTCGTATGCGGTGCTCGGCCACTCGTTCGGGGCATTCGTGGCGCTGCAGCACGCCGTCGATGCGCCAGGCGCGGCCCGAGCATCGGTCATCTCAAGTGGTCTTGCCTCCGTCCGGTGGCTCGAGACTGTCGAGTCTGAGCTGGCGGCATTCGAGCCCATCGAGCTGCGGGAGCAGGTGGCGTCATCTTGGGCTCGCGAGCAATCGGTCCAGACCGAGACCGAGGTCGGTCAGCTGTGGGCCGATCAGCTGCCGTTTCAATTCGCCGATCCACGCGATCCCCGAATCCGCGACTATCTCGGTCGCCTCACGCACGCGCGGTACGCGCCGGAGGTCCTCCGAGTGTTCGCCCAGAACGAGTACGGCGGGATCGAGGTCGAAGACCGCCTGGGGGCCGTGCCACATCCGGTGCTCGTCCTGTCGGGCAGGTACGACCGAACGTGCAAGATGGAGGCGGGTCGGGACATGGCATCCCGGTTGCCGGACGCGGAGTTCGTCGTGTTCGAGAAGTCAGGGCACATGTCTTTCGTCGAGGAGTCGGACCGCTACGTCGCCGTCGTTGCCGACTTCCTGAAACGCAAGGTCTGAACGCCGAATTGCTGCCTGGCTCGTCGTGCGGGATGCTCCGAGAAACGGACTCGGAGGATCCCCCGCCCATGACCATCGCTGTTGGTGACCCCATCCCGGACGTCGAGTTGCGGATCCTGCGCGGCAAGACCCCCGAGCCCGTCCGGAGTCGTGACGTGCTCGGCAAGGGGAAGGTCGTGCTCTTCGCGGTACCGGGCGCGTTCACCCCGACGTGCTCCGACTACCACCTCCCAGGCTTCGTCCACCGCGCCGACGAACTCCGTGCGAAGAGGGTCGACACGATCGCCTGCATCTCGGTGAACGATGCCTACGTCATGGCGGCATGGGCCCGAGACCAGAAGGTGGGCGACAATGTGCTCATGCTGGCCGACGGCAACGGCGAGTTCACCCGGGCGATGGGACTCGAAGCGGACATGAGCGCTGCCGGACTCGGGGCGCGGTCTCAGCGGTATGCGGCCGTGGTCGAAGAAGGAATCGTCACGGCGCTCTTGGTCGAGCCCGAGCGCGGACTCAAGGTGAGCTCGGCCGAGTCCGTTCTCTCTGCGGTCTAGCGCGGTCGGTAACTGCGGGACTCATGTGGCGGGGTGGAACCTCGCCGCTGTCCCTCAGGGCGCTTTGCCGCTCTCCATCCATCTCTGGAACATCTCGACGTTTGCGTCTGGCCACGCACCATCGCACGGCATCGTTCCGGCTCGGAGACGACCGACGATTCTTTCGGCGCTCTGGCTGACGTCGCGGTAGGACCAAAGGTCGAAGTGAGAACTCATCGACTCCTGGTCCTTCGCTCGAAAGAGCGGTTTGATGTCCTTTTCGAAACTCACGGGCTCATTTGCCATCGTCATGTCTCCGAGCTTACGACCTGCCCTTGCTCGAACACGAAGATCTAGGTGTAGTGCCCTGACAGTTTGCCGACACGAATCGCCGGAGGTCCTCCGACAGCGGTGTGGTAGCGGTGATGGTTGTAGACATGGAGCCAGTGGGCAAGTCGT
>Ga0307477_10000768_pt1 | contig 31624 bp, 33 predicted proteins | sample atmos_gasesECM2C_FD_203316 | JGI IMG/M metagenome (GOLD analysis project Ga0307477, IMG submission 203316) | Hardwood forest soil microbial communities from Morgan-Monroe State Forest, Indiana, United States - atmos_gasesECM2C_515 | ecosystem: Environmental > Terrestrial > Soil > Temperate...
CAGTGCTTTTAAGGAAGTGGTCATGGGTGCCTCCTGTCTGACAGACATTATACCCTGTCAGATTCAGAAAGAAAACCCCAACCAAACCTTATCAGACTTCTTTCTTAGATTCTGCTGTCGTGCGCCCCCTCGGGATCTTCTACAACGCAAAAACGAACAAAGAGTTTGGTGGGCAATGATGGAGGACTCGGCTCGCACTTTTCTCGAATGAGTGCGATGGCGCATCAGAAATCACGCGAGGGCGGAGATTAGGAATTCGAAACGGTTGACCTGCTCTCCGTGAAACGAGTGTCTATTTTAGAACGTCGGCACCGGCCTTCGCGCACTGAGCATCTTGCGCGCTAGTGCCGCCGGAAACGCCGATCGCGCCCACAATTTTCCCTTCCACCACCAGCGGGATGCCCCCCTCAACCGGTACCGCGCCCTGAAGCCGCAGAATGCGAAGGCCGTCTCCGCCTGCGGCGAGCGCGTCCTGGAATGCCTTGGTAGGACGCTTGAACAAAGCCGCCGACCGCGCTTTGTCAACCGCAACGGTGGCGCTACCCAACTGCGTGTTGTCCATTTTCTCGTAATAGACGAGGTTTCCGCCGGTGTCTACAACGGCCACGGCCATCGTCCAGTTGTTCTTGGCGGCTTCGGCCAGCGCGGGCGCCGCAACTTTCTTCGCATTTTCAAGGCTAATGGGCGCTCCGTACGGATTGGGCATCTGCGCAAACACGCTGGTCAGGAGGCAAAGAGCAATGGCCATTGCAATGAACAATTTCATTGCGGGCTTCGTGGACATGGATGTTTCTCCTCTATTCACAAGAACGCCGGGGATGCTACCACGAAGTCGAATCGAGGTGGAAGTTTCTGCCGAGGCGGCTCAATTCGTAGGTTTAACGGTTTAGGCGGGCTGGCGGCTGCCGGGAAGAACGCCTCCACCGGCACGGAAACCGAGCCGAGAGCCCCGGATCCCGCGTCGCGAACCACTACGCGAATTTCGCGGGAGGCAGTCAGCACGGTGACATGCTTTTGCAGAAGAATTCCCGCTTGGGCAAGGTATTCGTACTGCTTCTGCGGGAAATTCATGTCGAAATGCTGCTCCTCTGCGGCAATTACGTTGCCGGAGGCATCGCGCTGTAGAAAAACCATATCCAGCCCGCCTTTCTGGTGGCTGTCGGATTCCTTAAGCAGAAATTGCTTCGGGTCAAGCGCGACCTGCAGCTCCAGCTTGCGATCGTACAGCGGCTGCATTACTTTTCCATTGACGATAATTCCCAAGTTGGTGGTCTCCAGCGGACTGAGAGCAGCTTGCTGAAGATCCGCCTTAACTGCTCCTTGACTGTCGGCGAACTCCTGGTACGCGTAGTAGCCCTTGCGATAACGGAGATGCGCTCCAGGAACGTCCGTCTTCACCTTGAGTTCACGAAACGTACCGTCCCATTTGCCGTGGTCGGGATAAAAACCAATTGTGCAAGCATAACGGCCGTCGTCGAACGCGCTGCGGACGGCACCGCGAATGTCGTTGGTCCCATAGAAGGCTTTGCCGCCGGTCTGATCGGCGAGTAGCCGGGATGAGTCCCGAATGTCCTGCCGGTCGAAAAAACCGCCCGAAGGGAGAGACGCTTGAGCAGGCGCGGAACGCTTCCCGGGGTTCATCCCGGCGGTCACCTCAACCCCATGAGCGTCGACCGGATAAATGGCCATGTTGACGTGATTCAGTGCCCGCGTCGCTTTGGTGATGACCGCGGATTGCTCGCTCGTTTCGCGCTCGGGTCGGGTCAGTTGATTTGTGGGATCGCCTCCGCCGACGGGCTGGCTCTGGCCAACGCCCGCCAGCGCCCTGGGGTCGCCTCCGCCGCCAGAGGAGGCGGTTGCCTGGTTCACGATTTGCGGCGTGCCAAGCTTGCTCATACCGATTTGTATTGGGAATCCTCCCGAAACCCAGATCAAACTCTTGCGGCCGGGAATGGTGGCCACATGTTCTGCAATGATTTCTAATGCGCCAGCCGTGGTGCCGATGCGATTGAGGGTGTACTGATCGTTGATCGCACCTTCCGCATTATTTAGAGCGTTCTGGAATCCCTGCCATTGCGGATCTCCCGTCAGGCTCACCAAATCGAGAGGCTGCGCAGTAGAAGCGTCGAAGGCTGCGAGTTCCGCCGGCGTGAAGCGGCTCACAGCGCTGGCAAGGGCGGAAGCATCCTGGGTGAAATCATGCAGAACAATCAGATTGGTCGTCAGCGCATAGATCGCCACGTGATCCTGAGGTCTGAGTATCTCCAGAAAACGAAGAATCTGCTTGCGCACGAAAGACTGATCCTGTGAGGAAGTGTTGAGCGTGTCGAAGAGGATGACGGTGACCGCGCCAGGATCTTCTCCCTTCAGGTCAAAACGATTCGTGAAGGAGTTAGAGGACAAGGGAGCAGGAGCGGCGGCGGGAACGGCAGTTTCGCAAGAAAACACCGCGATATTCTGCGGCTTGCCAACGTCGAGCACAGTGAAGTTTTCTTTTTTGAGGCCGGTGATCGGTTCGCCCTTGCCGTCCTGCGTGACGACGCTCACTTGCACGAGGCGCGTGGTCGAGCGAATGACCTGAGGCTCCTGCGCTTTCGAAGACGGGGGCAAGGGCGGTGCCGCTTGTGGCAGGGCGACCGAGACGGAAGGCAAAAGCAAAAAAACCGCAAGTCCACAAGCGACTACTCGCGAGCGCGTCACGGCTTCTCCTATAAGCAAGCAGACCATCTCCCGGCTACGCCTAACTGAGAAATCCTTGGCTGCGGGGTAACTCACAAAAAGTCGCACCCCGAATTGATCAATGCTAGTCGGTTCTCGGCATCACAGTGTAACGCGGCTTGCCACGACTAGTGGATGGCCGCGACAAGAATGGTGGCGTCATCCTGGAAGTTGGAAGAGCAGAACTTGGAGACCTCTTCCATGATTCTACGCTGCGTTGCCAGTGCTGTGATTGCGCCGTTATTCAGTTGCACCGACTGAATGATCCGATCGTTACCGAACTCTTCGGCCTGCGCGTTATCCCTGTGCGTGCTCGCGGCGATGGCGGACAGCGAATGATACTACACGGCAACTGGCGAGGTAGCTGGAGGTTTCTCGGCGTCGTGCGCGGGCTTTGGCCTCAGGAGCAAAACCGCGGTTACGCCGAAAGAAAAATTCTGCGTGAAGATTTCGACGGTGTGGATGAAGCGCAGCGCCGCACCCATCAAATCATTCGGGACAACCAGCGGAGCGACGCCGCCCGTGATCCACAGGATGCTTGCCACGGCGATTGCCGCGTGCCAGCGCTTCATGCGCAGCGTGTAGATAATAGGGACAATCGCGAGAGTCATCAGCACGCCGCGGCCCAGCTGGATAACCCAGAACCAAATTCCCAGGCGCGCTACGGCTTGCTGCGCCTCTGGATAGTATCCTTTGGTGAGAAACTGATAGGTGACTGCACCAAAAACCAAATAGTAGAGAACATACGCGAAACCCGATGCCAGAGTCATAAACGCAGCAGAAACCATCGGGCGATGTTGCATGGCTGGTTCGCCGGGTTTTGACAACCTCAGCGAAACTGCAAGTAGAGCAAGCACTGCGGCAACAATCCCGTACATCACAGCGGAAGAGACAAGAACGCGGCCTGCCATCTGGCTGTAGCTGGGCACGAAGATGAGTGCCTCGGACCAAAGACAGAGCACCGTGACGATGAGAAAGACCGGTAGGATCACTCCAAACTGGCCTGACGCTTTCCTCGGCCCGAACAACGCCACGGGAACGAACGACGCAGCGAACAGAATTCCGGAAAGCCACCACCATGTAAAATGACCGGCTCCGAGTGCCGCAACGGTGAGCGGCATCCCGCCAATCAAACAATAAAGAACAACGCGCAGTCTCATCTTCGTGCTCCTCCCGTTTTTCTCTTGTTGTACGCGGAAAGTGCGGCTTTTGCCCAGCGAAACAAGGTTTCGTACGCTCGAACGCCGCTCTCCAGCGCGAGCCTTCCGGAAAGCGGCATGTTGGGACTATGTTTCGCCTGATATTTGCGAAGGGCGGGAATGTAGCCGCCGCCCAGTTCACTCTTCAGTTCTTTCAGGAACCGCCTGGCGTCGGCGGCGTTCGCGGTTTCATCCATGAAACTGAATCGAAGCATGAGTTCGTCAACGCTGTGGATGACATCCTTGCGAACAATTGTTCTCGTTTGCCACGTCTTGAATGCGCGGATCCCGGAAGCGGTGGGACGAAACAGCCTGCGCCGCCGAAGCCCCGACCTTTCCTCGATGCGGCTGCGCACAAATCCGCGTTTCTCGAGTCTTTCTAGAGCGGGATAAATCGCTCCGGGACTGTCGCTAAACGTCCCCATCGGGGTATTCGCAAAAATCTTTCGCAGATCGTAGCCCGAGCGCGGCTCCTGCTGCAGTAGTCCCAAAAGAGCGTACGCGAGCAATGAAATATCGTTCATAGTACGTTGCGTATTATAACGCTGCGTACTACAGGACACAAGCACGGTATTGCGCGGCATCGCAAACAACGAAAAGCGCCCCGTTCCGGGGGACCGGAACGGGGCGCAGTCTACGGGTTGTTAGTCGGAAGTGGATGTAACCGGGAAAAGCTAGCGATCGTCCCGACGCTACTCGTCGCCGACCGTCACGAAGATCGCGCCGCGAGTGCTGCTGAAGCCCGTGGCCACGGGAGTGAGAACGCCATTGTCGAGATTGAGGACACCGACGATTCCAAGCGTGTCTGAAGTCGAATACGCGGTCCCCGGTTCGAAACCGAAGGTTGGACTATCCAGGCGGTAGACGGTGTCTCCGCCGACGTCCGAGAAGAGCAAGTAAGACCGCCGTGCGGGCGTGAACGTCGTGTCGTCCACAGTCGCCGCGACCCCGCCAACCGTAATGCCGAGATGGCCAACGACAGGAGTGTCGGAAAAGGGGTGGCGGATGAAGATCAGTTCCGCGTCCGCCTGGCTGTTCACCACAACGTTGCCGCGAGGATCAATGTTGAGCGAGTCGGGATCGGTGAGATTCAGAGTGACGGTCGAACCGGTGGGAATATCGGTGGCGCTCGCGTCCCCATTCAAAATGGGCTGGACGTCAACCATACCCTTGTGAAGAGTGGCGATGACCACCGCGGGAAATACATTGACCCCCGCCGCATTGAGATTGGGGTTGGAGGCGGTCATGATCACCTTGCCGTCCAGCACGCGTATGTCGTCGAAACCACCACCGTGGACCGTGGGAGCGAACGAATAGTTTGCCTGACGGCCGGATTCCAACTCGATGACCACAAGGTTGGGGTTGGCATCTTCATTCTGAATGCACCAGAGGTCGTCTTCGCCGATGACGCGCAGGCCATCGTTATGGCCAGGAACGCTAAAGGTCCGTCCGATCTTGCCATCGAGAGTGTACTCAACGATGGTGCTGGATTTACCGTCGGTGCCATCCTTAGCCGCGTGGTTCTGATAACCGACGAAGATGCGGTTTCGCCACTGCACTACAGAATCCGGCTGAGAATACGCCGCGGTGCTCTTTGCGAAAACGCTGAGAGTGTAAGGCGGCTGGGCAACGGGGCCAGTCGGGGGCGGAGCGGCTGCGAGACGCTGCGGGGCCAGCGCCAAAAGCAGACAACCTGCGCCGGCTGCAAGACCAAGCAGAGGATTGCAACGGTTGTGTTTCGACATGCGAGATTCCTCCTGGAAACTGCGGAAAATGGGCCACGCAACACTATCTCTTGAAAGGTTACTGGCAAGTGAATGGAAGGTTATAAAGCGAGGGATGATAAATCGTTCTGGCAGGTACACAACTGAAGGTACTGGGCGCGTCTGAAAAATCATTTTCTTTCCGGTTGCGGGCGATCGGCCGGAAACTTGAAACGGCGCCTGGCACCGTGAGCGTCTGGGAGTGCGCAATAATTACCCGGGCGGCATGAGGAACATCACTCGAATTCGCGGCGGGGCGCGGGTTGCTCGAGGCCGACCCGGCCAGCGCTGATTTGGGCTCTAAAAAAATTCTCACCTTTGATTGGAGAACCTGCCAAACGGCGGAGCATGGCAATCTGCCCGATGTGCGTGAGCGCGTCGGAAACGGGGCCTTGATAAAGGCATTCCGCGGAAGCGTGCAGCGGTTCGGCGGAGGCCAGTAAGTCGTCAAACCTCTTCACCGTCCCGAAGAATCGTTCCACCTCCGCACTCCAGGGCAGCGGCGTTGAGTCGTGCCACGCCTGTTTTCCTTGTGCAATGGAGACCGCCCAATCGAACAGGTCGCCCATGTGCGCGAGGATTTGCGCGGGCGTGCGGGTCTTGTCTCCAATGTGGAAAGTGTCAAAATGGTCCGGCGCGTCGCGCAAAGCCTTGCCGGCGCGGTATGCAACGGTGGCGACGGTGTGGCGTAGAAGGTGGCGCGCGGCATCGGAGGATTGGTCCATGGAAAAGCTCCCGTAACTTCCCTTGCGGCGTAGGGCTGGCTGGGAAGATGAATCAGCGAAAGAGTTTTAACACAAAGACCGCAGAGAACACATCTGGCCACAGAAAAAAAGGAAGCCAGCGCGTCAAAGCCCGTCCACTACATCTTTGTATAGACGCGGACGTAGTCCACGAGCATCTGCTGCGGAAAGACGGTTGTGGTATCGGGTGATCCGGGCCAACTGCCCCCGACGGCCACGTTCAAGATAATAAAAAAGGGATGATCGAAGACCCATGTGCCGCCCGCCGGCCACTGTGAAGAGTTGAATGTGGCGTAAAGATTCGAGTCCACATAAAAGCGCACCGTGTCCGGCTCCCACTCCACCGCGTAGATGTGAAAGTCATTGGCAAAATTCTGGCCCGCAGGTAGGCGGAATGCCGCAGTCAAGTCGCTCGTCGGTCCCGCCGTGTTCGGGCCGTGCATAGAGCCGTGAACCGTGCCGGGTTCCTTGCCGATGTTCTCCATAATGTCGATTTCGCCGCACTTGGGCCAGCCTGCCGAGCCGATGTTATTGCCAAGCATCCAGAAGGCAGGCCACATTCCCTGCCCCGCTGGAATTTTAATGCGCGCTTCAAAGCGCCCATAAGCTTGACTAAAGAGCGCCTGTGTCTTCAGGCGCGCGGAGGTGTAATTGCGAGTTACTCCGTCGGCGCCGGTGTAAGTTTCCTTTTGGGCGTTGATGACGAGATTGCCCCCCTTGAGCTGCACGTTCTGCGCGCGATCGGTGTAGTACTCGAGCTCGTCGTTGCCCCAGCCGTTGCCGCCGATGTCGTAGGCCCATTTCGACGAATCAGGTGATGAGCGGTCTGGACCGCTGAATTCATCGCTCCAGGACAGCGTATAACTCGCCGGGGGCGGTTGAAGCGTCGCGCCTCCGTCACTACGGAGGGGCATGAGATACGACACGAGTAGGACGGGAATAAGGATATAAAAAAAAGCAAAGAGCTGCATTCTGACGTGCGTTTTATTACTTCCCCGTGAGTGCGAGGTGTTCATTCGCTTCGGGGTGGTCAGGCGAGATTCAGGGCGCGTTTGAACGAGCCTTTTTCGCTGTCAATCTTTTTCTGTAGCTGGAGGATGGCGTAGAGCAGCGCTTCGGGACGCGGAGGGCAACCGGGCACATAAACGTCAATCGGAATCACCTGATTGCAGCCCTGCACGATGGCGTAATTGTTGAACACGCCGCCGGAGGTCGCGCATGCGCCCATGGAGATGACCCACTTGGGCTCGGGCATTTGATCGTAAAGCTGGCGAATCACCGGAGCCATTTTCTGCGAAAGACGCCCGGCGACGATCATCAAATCGGCCTGCCGCGGCGACGGGCGAAACACTTCTGCGCCAAAGCGAGCTACGTCAAAACGCGCAGCCGCCATGGACATCATCTCAATCGCGCAGCACGCCAGGCCGAAGCCCAGCGGCCAGATGGAACTCTTGCGCGCCCAGTTCACGGCCTTGTCGAGCTGCGTGAAGATAATTCCTTCGTCCTGCAGCAGACTGCCGAAATCGTCCGGTTTGGTCAGCCTGACGTGTTTGCCGAGTGATGTGCTCATGGTGCCTCACCATGCTCATTTTCGCATACGGGGTGGTGGGACACAAACGAAGTATCCGAAACTGCAGACGGATGTGAACAGGTTCGAAGCGATCATTGGCGGGCGCGTGCAATACGACCGGGTTTGTGAGCGCGCCAAACCATCAAAGCGCATGCAGCCAAAAGAACGGCAGTCACACCTCCCAAGATGAACGATTGTGTCGGAGGCTGTGTTTGCTTCAAACGTGAATCAAAACTGGGCAGGGCGGCCAGAACCGGGCGGCCAGGAGCCTCCCCCGTCGGGCTGCGAATGCCAGGAGTTGGGGTCCGCGCGACAGCATTAGCTTGATCTCCAAGAGGCGGAAGCTGGCCCTCTCCAGAAATCTCAAACACGGGTCCCTCTCCTGCCTTCAATTGGTTGACAGCCTGGACTTGATAGCGGTTGTTGCCGGTCGCGAGGACGTGAAAGGCTGGTGAGCGCGACGAGAATTTCATGGTCGGCGAAATCATAATCGCCAACTGTTCGAGTGGATACGCGTGCCTGGTAGAAAACGCAACGTGGCCTTCGTAGGGCAGGTCGTAGTTGAAGGCAAACGTGGTTGACCCCGGCCGTAACGGGAAATTCACCGCGTAATGTCCCGGCTCGCGGGGTACGGCTGCGGCCGAAATCACCGCGCTTATTTTGTCCGGACCTGCCGCGAGGACGGAAGCAATCTTGGCATTTGCCGGTAAATACGCTTCGAACGTACGCTGAGCGACCCGTGTGAGCGGCGGACTTGATTTGTTCTGGATCTCAATCATGTCGGAGACGTGAAGCAGTTTTCCATTGGTCCCGGTGCGCAGGATCTCGATGCTGCCCGTCACGCCCGCCACTTGCGGCGCCGCATCGAACACGACGATGGAAAGAGCGTCGCCCGCTGATGCATTCTGATCGTAGTCAACTTCTTGGTGAAGCACGCGAACCAGGTAGGCTTTGTCTGGGTATTGCGCAGTGAAAGCAAACGTCCCGCGGGCATCCGTCTTCGCGCGTGCTTCGAGCGTTCCGTTATCTAGCCGAACCAGGATCACGTCGTCGCCAGCAGCGGGCTGGCTGCGGCTCTGATTCAGCACCGTGCCGGTGATGTTGCCCGCGCCCAGCGCTCTCGTTGAGAAACACGCAAGCAGCGCCACTACGAAGGACAGCCTTCGCATGCACAAACCGTCGCTGAACGTACGAACACCGATCACTCGCTCACCGCCTCGTTTGTCGACGATGTCGCCCGGCGTGGCGCGCGCCCAAACATGATTCCAGTCTCCACCTCTATCGGCTTGCCATCGCGTAGATAGGGCCTGAACCGCCACTGAAATATTGCATCCGTGACGGCTTTGGCTTGATCGGGAAAGGCGCTGAGAAAATGAATGTGCTTCACTCTGCCATCCTTGGCGATGATGATCCGGACGGGAACAGGATTGAATCTGCGCTCGGTAAAGACCGGATCGACTTTCTCAAGTACATTTTCGTCGCGCGCATAGCCCCTGATGCATACAGGCGCTTCACCGCCACCGTTCCCGGAAATCGGACCAGCCTCAGGTGGCAAGGTCATCTTGTTCATGCCTTGAATCAGATTCTCGATTAATTGGGTGTCGCGGCTGGTAAACACGAACTGAACTACGTGGCAACGAATCTGCGTAGCCAGTACCTGCCAATGCAGCTCCGCCACAGGCGAGGCATAGTCAAAACGGACGAAGGAATGATCGGCAATCCTGACCATCGTTGGCGCCTGTTCCACCTTGTAGTCCGCGTTCAGACCTTCCTTGTTGTAGTTGACGAGTTCCAGGGCGTTCGCAGCCGGAGCAACCGTGAAGAACAGATCCTGCGCAGCGATCAAAATACTGGCTCGGCTTGCACCCTTGAACGTTTCCGCGGGCCGGATTTGCGCGAGTACGTAGTAACCACTGTCCGAAGGAGGCGGGCCGGTGTACTTCTCTGTCCAATCGGGAGTTAGCTCGTACGTGAGGCCGAAATACGGGTTGCTGTAGACATTCTTAACTACTCTCCCGCCTTCCGGCAGAGGAGTCACCGAATCGCTGGCGCTCGACCAGGCACCCTTCACAAGGATGACCCCAGTCGGCAGTTTTTTCGCCTCCGCGTTCGTGGAAAAATCGCCCCCGCTCTGTGGGACACCCTGCGCCATGGGAAGCAACGTTAACGATAAACCGAGAAGTAGCGTGCAACGGGACAATGGAGTCTGCATAGTCCGAGTGCTGTCTTCACTCTTTGTAAAAAAACAGGCGACACACTTCCGTGTCTCGCCCGGACCGACGTTGGCGCAGCAGGGCTACAGCGAGCGCAGGAAATTCAGCAGATCCTGCTGCTGACTTGGTGAAAGCGAATCAAAGTTCTCTTCGACCTGACTCGCTTCGGAACCGCTGCTCTGGTGAGCTTGGATCGCCCTCAATAGATCGGTAGTACGGCCATCGTGCAGAAAGAAGATGCGCTGACCCAGACCCCACAACGGCGCGGTGCGGAATTGGTCTCCGCCCGCCCCGCCTTGCGAAACATTGTCCGCGAGCCCCGTGCCCATGTGATGGATCTCGATATCAGAAAACGCATTGACGCTCACAGGCGCGCTTGTACTTCCCAACGAGGCGGTGAAGTTCGAAGGTTGGGTAAAGCTAATCGTTGGGGTATGGCACGTCGCGCAGCCAATGGCGCCAAACAGACTCCGCCCATTGGCAATCGAAGCCGCGCTGCCCGGTGTGGTCGTGGACGGTACCGGGGGAGCGAGCAACCGCATGAACATCGCGAATGCTACGACATCACTGGGTATGGAAGCGTTCACGGCGAACGGGTCCGAGCTGGTGACAGTAGGCGAGAAATTGGTCGTGTCCTCCGGGTATCCCGTTCTGGTAAGGTTCAGACAATTTGCAGGAAGTCCGCTCCCCAACTGGTCTTCACCGGGCAGCGGCCGGTCTTGCCCGAAGATCTCGTTGGAGATGCCCATCTCCACGTTGTAGGCCTCGCCAGCAAACAACTCCAGTGATTTGTTCTGCGCCTTCCACCCAAAGCGGGAGATGGTTCCATCGTTGCCGTTGTGGTTGAAAGTGCCGCTAATCCCAAGATTGTTGCGTGCCTGGGCCGCAAGGTTTGCGAGTAGAGTTGAATCGTCAATGTTCTCAATCAGGCCCGCACCAAAGACCGGCGTGGGGATTCGGAAGATAACGTTATTCGTCGCTTGCGCCTGGGCGAAGCTGGGCTGCGGGAGTCTGCAACTGCCGGCGTCAGATCTGCCGGAGACGGTGAACAAGTCCTCGACCCCGCCATTTGGAGCATTGGTGTTCGGATTGCCAAACTGGTCAAAGAAGAACGGGAAACGGGCTTCGCGCGTCGGGCCGTTGGCAGTGATGAACGACGGAATGGTGTTGGTTGAGCTGCTGACGATGCCGTTGCCAATCACCTGGAATTGGGGATTGTTCGCGGGACCTGTACCCCCAACTGCCGGCTGTGAATGGCACCCGGAACACTGGTTAAAGTTAAACCGTGGTCCCAGACCGTTGTTGCCCGTGGGGCTGTTTGAGACGGATTCAACATCTTGGAAGCGAACTAAACCGTTCTGAAAAAACTGCAGACTGCCGTCCTTCGAGCTCACAGAAGCCAGCGGCAGCGGATTCATCGGAGTGGCCGTCGGCTGCCCGTTAATGGCTCCAGAGCGTACGCCGGGATCGACTTGGGCAAACACCACTCCCGGAAATGGCAGTGCTGATACACACACGAGCAGCAAGGCGAGCTTATTCGGTTTCATTTCGGATCTCCTTCGCTCAAGAAGCGCGCTGCCCTCTCTGTGTGTGTTTGGCGCACTTCTAAACACCCGTCGTCTTAGCAAGTAAGATATCTCTCGCCGGGTGGGAGACCTCGCTTGACGCTACCTGGGCCGTAGAGTGCGTTCCTTTTACTACTCGCCGCGTCGCGCCTACAAGTCGAAGTGATTAGCAAAACTGGTCTTTCGTTAGCATTTTCCGTAATTGCACTGTTTCCGGTAGCGCAGCGGAGCCTGCGCAAAACGCCTTTCGAATGCCCGGATGAAACTGGACGCGTGTTCGTATCCAATGGTGTATGCGATTTCTTTCACGCTCATGTAGCTGTTCGCTAACAGGCTGGCTGCTCTCTGCAGTCGCTGTTCGTTCAACCACTCGCCCATGCAGACACCGGTCTGGTGCTTGAACAACCGTTGGAGATACGAAGGACTCAGATGAAATTCGAGAGCCAGCTCGCGGATGCTTAAGGTCGTCCCCGACTCCGCCATCTGCAGAATCTTCTGGACACGCCCTTCCACTACTGCTGGCCCCAGGGGCCGAGGTAACGCTGTCACCGTAGGGGGAAGGCTTTCCTCGGGAGTGGCCGCGTTCCTACCGTCCCTTCTTCCGGATCTGTCCTGAGAGTTTAAAGCGCCCATGGGAGCCTCCCGAAGAGATCCTCTCGCGCGCCGCAAGCACCTCGATCCGTCCTGACACCCCTGTGTGGTCGCTTTCTCTGAAGTGCCAGTATTTCGCGCGGCAGGGTTTCCTTGTCGTGGCCCAGCCGGGTCACACTCCCCGCCCAGGAGTCTTGACATGCTAATCGCCTCGTCAGGGCAATTTGCATAGCCGTAGTCGTGAGGCGACACCCGTAGTGTGTCGGTCGCTCGGACCACATCGCAAGTATCTCCGTCTGCACTGCAATTCCGTCGTGATTTTAGCCGCCGGGAGGAACCAGGTTGGGAGAGTTGGACCCGTGGAAAATCGCGGCGAATTTATTCGACTGCCGTCACGGTGTCAATAGGGTTTCTGACGACTGCCCGATTACTGTCCATCGGTACAGGTAAGAAAAAAATGCCCAGGGCACGCGCGCACTCTTTCGCGCCGCGATTAGACGGAAAGAACCACTTTGCCGAATTGAAAGCTGGACTCGAGATACATGTGCGCGGCGGCAGCCTCGGCGAGCGGGAAGATGCGATCCACTATCGGTTTCAGCCGTCCGGTGGCGACGAGCCGCATTACACTGTGCAATTCTGACTTGGTGCCCATGTAGGAGCCAAGTAGCGATAGTTGCCGGCTGAAGAGAAAACGCAGATCGATCTTGGCGTCGTAGCCAGTCGTGGCGCCGCAAGTCACCAGCCGCCCCGATGGCGCTAGGCTCGCAAGGCTATCGTCCCAAGTCGCCGTGCCAACGTGTTCAAAGACCACATCCACGCCGCGCTTGCTCGTGATGCGCCGCACTTCCTCACGAATTCTCTGCGTTTTGTGATTGATGAGATGGTCGGCGCCAAGCTCTTTCGCTTTTTGGAGCTTTTCGTCGCTCCCTGCAGTGGCCAGCACGCGCGCGCCAAAAAACTTGGCGATTTGAATTGCAGCGGTTCCCACGCCGCTCCCGGCTCCAAGAATGAGCACATCTTCCCCCGGCTGCAACTCAGCGCGGGCCAAAAGCATGTGCCACGCGGTTTGAAAAACAAGTGGAATCGAAGCCGCTTCTTCCCACGAAAGATTTTCCGGATACGGCAGGCAGTTCACTTCAGGCACGCACACGAACTCGGCGCACCCGCCGTCAATCATGTACCCGAGATTGGTGAACTGCCGGCAGCGATTATCCTGCCCGGCGATGCACGCAGCGCACTTGCCGCAAGTCACGCCCGGCGCAAGCACAACCTTCTGCCCAATCCGCACCGTCGAAATCTCGCCTCCAATCTGCGCGATTTCTCCGGCAACATCACTGCCGGGAATATGTGGAAGCGGAATCGGCACGCCAGGGATGCCCCCGCGCACCCATAGATCGAGATGATTGAGCGCGCAAGCCTTCACGCGCACGAGAACTTCGTTGGGCCGAATCGCCGGCTCCGCCACGTCCGCGTATTTCAATACCTCCGGTCCACCGTGCTGCTGGAAAACAATCGCTTTCATGAAACCCCCGGCTTCGAATTGAGATTTCGAAAGGTAGCACCCAAGCCGAAGAGTGTCCACAACGCCACAACGCGGCGCGCATTGACAGAGGGTTTTGCCCGCCGTAGTCTCAGGACAGAGGAACACGTGGACCTGTTCGAAGAAATCGTGAAGATGCGGCGTGCCGGGCAACGCGCGGCCCTCGCCACCATCGTACACACCAACGGATCAATCCCCAGCTATGAAAGCTCCCGCATGCTCGTCCGCGAAGACGGCTCCATCTCCGGAACCATTGGCGGCGGCTGCGTCGAGGCCGAAGTCTGGGCCGCCGCCAAAGACGTTATGCTAAAGGAATCGCCCCGCAAGATGGTTTTCAACCTCAATAATGAAGCCAGCTACGACAACGGCCTCATTTGCGGCGGCTCGCTGGAAGTTTTTGTCGAGCCCATCTTGCCACAGCCAGTCGTATACCTCTTCGGGGGCGGCCACGTCTCGATGGCCGTCGCGAAAGCTGCCTTCGCCGCCGGCTTCGGCATCGCCGTCGTCGACGATCGCGAATCGTTCGCCAACAAAGAGCGCTTCCCGATGGCCCAGGACGTTCACACCAGTTACGAGGATGCCTTCACCAAAATCCAGCCGAACGTCGCCACCTATCTGATAATCGTGACGCGCGGCCACAAAGAGGACATGCGCGTGCTGGCCTGGGCCGTCCGCACCGACGCCCGCTACGTCGGAATGATCGGAAGCAAGCGCAAAGTCCTGTCCGTCTACAAGGCGTTGGAAGAAGAAGGTTACAAGCCCGAAGAATTCGAACGCGTCTACGCCCCCATGGGACTGGAAATCGGCGCGCTCTCCCCGGAAGAAATTGCCATCAGCATCGTGGCGGAATTAATTGCCGTTCGCCGAAACGCTCCAAAAGGATCCCACAAGAAACTGCAACACGAGTCGCGCCCGGCCCCCGTTCTCTCCCAAGGCGAGCGCTGAAAGGGGCACATGCTGGCCGCCGTCATCCTCTCCGGCGGGACCTCGAGCCGAATGGGCTCTCCGAAGGCGTTGCTTCCCTACCAGGGCCGCCCCTTTCTTGAACATCTCTTGGAAGTAACATCGCTGCCGGTGATTGGCGTGCGCCGTGTGGTGCTCGGTGCGCAGGCAGAACCCATCGCCAAAGCCGTGAAGCTCACCGCCGATGAAATCGTCATCAATGCGGATTGGGAAAAGGGCCAGCTCAGCTCCATTCAGGCCGCCATCCGCAGCCTTCCCCCCGGGACCGATGGCATCCTGCTCTGTCTGATCGATCACCCCCTCATCAGCGCCACGCTGGTGCAAGGCTTGATCGAGCAATTTTACAAATCCAAGAAGCCCGTCGTTCTCCCGCTTTACGAAGGGCGCCGTGGCCACCCGGTGATTTTCTCCGCAGCCCTCTATGACGAACTGCTTCGCGCACCGCTCGAAACCGGGGCGCGCGCCGTCGTATGGGCCCACGCGGCCGAAGTGGAAGAGGTCCGCACCGACGAAGAAGGCTGCGTCCTAAATCTGAACGATCCGGAAACCTTGAACACCGCTCTCCGCCCAAAAATTAACGACTGGCAGAACTGAGCTTCTGAACCAGCGCGTTGGCCGCCTCTGCCGCGAGCTGCGCCCCATGAAAGGTTGCCGCCGGAAGCCCCCCGAGTGCCTGCGAAAGTGATTCGGCAGTCACGCCGGGGGCTTCGCCAAGAACCCGGCCGCGGAGTTCTTCCGTCAACAGCGAAGCGCAGGCAATCGAGGTCGTGCATCCGCGGCAAAGAAAACGCACTTCCGCGATGCGGCCCTCATCTAGTCTTGCCGCCAGCTTGAGAATGTCGCCGCAGACGGGATTGCTCGCTTCGACGATCGCTGTTGCGCCTGGCAACTCACCCGCGTTTCGCGGATTCCGAAAATGATCGAGAACGGCTTCGCTGAACATAAGGTCCGAAAACGAAGTGCAACACACTCGCCGAACGCAGTCAATCCTCAGCCCGGCCCGGACGCGCGGTTCCGGACGGCCAGCAGGCTGTCTGCTATCCTCTTTCTGTGAAAGGCAAAGCAGTTCGACAGACACCGATGCGCATCGTTTCGTTGGCGCCCAGCGCCACTTCCATTTTGTGCGCCATCGGCGCAAAACGCGCTTTGCTCGGAGTATCCAAGTGGTGCGCCGACGTCGCACCTGTCTCCCATCTACCCAAGCTTGGCGACTGCTGGCACCTGGATTCCATCGACGCCATCTTGCGACTCAAGCCCACCCTGGTGATTGGCTCCGTGCCCTACAAACAAGAGACGGTCGCCAAGCTGTTGGAGAAACCCTTGAATCTCCTGGCCATGAATCCTCGGACACGCACGGACATCGAAAACGATATTCGCCTGCTCGGAGATATTACCGGGCGGGCAACAGCGGCGGAGAACCTCCTGCGCAAAATGCGGAGTGGCTTTGCTCTGATTCAAAAAAGATCTCAGAAAACCAAGCGGCCGGTACAGGTCTACTGCGAAGCGTGGCCAAATCCTCGAATTGCTTCTCCACCTTGGGTAGCAGAAGTGGTGCGAATCGCCGGCGGCCATATGGTGGTCCCGGCCGGTGAGAAAACCACTGAAGAGCAGATTGCGACCGCCAGACCGGACGTCATCGTGCTGGCATGGGCCGCCACCGGCAAGAAGGCCGACCCGAACCGCGCCTACGGAGTCGCGGCCTGGAAAGATGTCCCCGCCATCCTCAATCGTCAAGTGCACGTGATCAGCGACGAGCTGTTGAACACCCCCGGCCCGCCACTGCTGCAAGGTGCGCTGCAGTTGGCGAGAATCTTGCGCGGAATAAACCGCCAACGATAAGAGTCAACCAGAGACAGAGAGAGGTCCCAGGACACGGAGAGAGGTCCTGCCACATGCGCATCGTCGTAGCAGCCGTTATTGAACGCGCGGACCGCCGCTTGCTAATCGGCCAGCGCCGCCGTACGGACACTTCCCCCCTCAAGTGGGAGTTTCCGGGCGGAAAAGTTGAACCAGGTGAAACCGCCGAGCAAGCGCTTGCTCGCGAACTCAAAGAGGAACTTGCTGCAACCCTGCTAAAGAGTGCTCCCATCGGTCGCGTGGTCCACAAATACGCCGCAACTCCCGAGGAGCTCGAAATCCTTTTTTACGCCGCGCAGATTCGCGAATCCGAACTCGCACCCCGCGCATTCGAGCAACTCCAATGGGTACTCCCGAAGGAATTAGGCCAATACGACTTTCTCGCCGCCAACGCCCAGCTCGTCGCCAATCTCGCCACCGGCCGCATCAAGCCCGCCGAACTTCTCGAATCCTTTGGCACCTACGCTCGCCCTATAAACCCGGACCAAAGTAGCGGTAGTGGCCGGTAATCTTCCAGTTGAACAGCACGTCTTCCATGCGCGGACCCTGCCCGATGTTGTGAACGATCATGTAACGCCCGCTCGTCTGTGATTTTTGATCCACGACCAGACCCACGTGGGGAACACCCCCGCCCAAATCCCACGCGACAATCTCTCCGGGCGCGTAATCCTCGGCACGGCTGCTCAGCGCCTGCGACTCGCCCTTGCGTGAAAAGAACACCATCAAGTTTGGCACCCGGCGATGATCGATATTCGGATCCGGGCCGCTCGAAAGCCGTCTCCACCGTCTCGGGTACTGATCGAAGTTCTGAACCATGTCCTCATGAACTTCTTTCTGCAAATCAACTCCCACGCTCCGATAAGAGCGGATGATCTCATCCGTACACACACCCGTGTCCGCAGGCACATCTCCGCCCGGGTACGGAATGCGGACGTAAGCAGGATCGTAACGGACAACATGGTGGGTACGCTCGACGGCGGCGGCAACCAGGCGCTGCGTGAATTCCCGGCGCCGTGCTTCCACACTTGCTTTCGATTGAGTTTGAGCCGGTCGGGCCAACCCCAAGCCCGTCAGAACCAGCCCGAGAAGGAAAACGCGTAGTCGCGTGGAACAAAACATCCGCACTTGCTTCTTACGAAGTGACCGGATTCGGCTTATCGCTGTTAATGCCCAAATCCTTGATCGCTTTATCAAGGATAGGACGCTCGATTTTGCCATCTACAAACAGCTCGTGCAGCGTGGCCAGCGTGATATACCTTGAATCCACTTCGAAGAATTCACGAAGTGAAGTTCGCCCTTCGCTACGCCCGAACCCATCCGTGCCGAGCGAAGCCAATCGCCGCGGCATCCATTTGCTGACCATGTTCGGCAGCGTCTTCAAATAATCGGAAGCCGCCACCAGCACCCCCGGCGCATCCGCGAGGCATTTCGTTACGTAAGGCACGCGCGGCTTTTCTGCAGGATGCAAACGGTTCAAGCGTTCTGTCTCAATGCCTTCGTTATATAACTCCTTGTAACTCGTGACGCTCCAAACATCGGCCGACACGCCGTACTTCGTCTCAAGAATCTCCTGCGCGCGAAGCGCTTCGTTAAGAATCGCGCCGCTACCAAACAGTTGCGCCCGCAGTTTTGCCTTGGGGTTCGCCGCGGCCCGGAAGCGGTACATGCCCTTCAAAATCCCGTCCTTCACGTTTCCCGGCATCGGCGGCATCGCATACGGCTCGTTCATCACCGTGATGTAATAAAAGACGTTCTCGCCGTCCTTATACATCCGCCGGATTCCATCCTGGATAATCACCGCGATCTCGTAAGCAAACGCCGGATCGTACGCCTTGATGTTCGGAACCGGCAGCGCCAGCACGTGACTGTTCCCATCCTGGTGCTGTAGTCCTTCGCCGGAAAGCGTAGTGCGCCCTGCCGTTCCACCGAGCAGGAACCCACGCGTGCGCATATCCGCCGCCGCCCAAATAAAGTCCGCAATCCTCTGAAACCCGAACATCGAGTAGTAAATGAAAAACGGAATCGTATTAATTCCATGCGTGGCGTACGCCGAGCCGGCCGCGATAAACGAAGCCATCGAACCCGCCTCGGTGATGCCCTCTTCGAGAATCTGCCCGTCCTTCGCTTCCTTGTAATACAGCAGCGTGTTCACATCCACAGGCTCGTACCGCTGACCAACGCTCGAGTAAATTCCCACCGTGCGGAAGAGCGACTCCATACCAAACGTCCGCGCCTCATCCGGCACGATCGGCACAATGAGCTTGCCAATCTCCGCATCCTTCAGCATTTTCCGGAGCATGCCCACGAACGCCATCGTCGTCGAAACTTCCCGCCCCTCGCTGCCTTCGTGGAACTCCTTGAAAAGCTCTTCGTGATCCGACACAAACGGTTTCGAACGCACGCTGCGCTTCGGCGTATACCCGCCCAACGCTTCCCGCCGCGCCCGCAAATACTGAATCTCCGCGCTGTCCTCCGGCGGCCGGTAGAACGGCACCTCGATGCAATCCTCGTCGTTCAGCGGAATCCCAAACCGCGAACGAAACTCCCGCAGCTCGTCTTCATTCAGTTTTTTCTGCTGGTGCGTAACGTTCTTCCCCTCGCCTGCTTCGCCCAGTCCGTACCCCTTGATCGTCCGCGCCAGAATCACCGTCGGCGAGCCCTTGTGCTCCACCGCCGCCTTGTACGCCGCATACACTTTGCGCGGATCATGTCCGCCTAGTCGCAACCGCCGCAGCGCCTCGTCCGGCAGCGGCTCAACAAGCTGCAGCAACCGCGGATCGCTGCCGAAGAAATGCTCCCGCACATACGCGCCCGAAGAAACCACCAGCTTCTGATATTCCCCGTCCACCAGTTCGCCCATGCGCTTGACCAGCAACCCTTCCGTATCGCGCTCGAAAATCGGATCCCACTCGCTTCCCCACAACACCTTGATCACATTCCAACGCGCCCCGCGAAACGCCGATTCCAGTTCCTGAATAATCTGCCCATTGCCGCGCACCGGCCCATCGAGCCGCTGCAAATTACAATTGACCACGAAAATCAGATTGTCGAGTTTCTCGCGCGAAGCCAGTGTGATCGCCCCCAGCGATTCTGGCTCGTCCGTCTCGCCGTCGCCAAGGAACGCCCACACCTTGGCGTCCGTGACCGGCTTCATTCCGCGATCTTCCAGGTACCGATTGAACCGCGCCTGATAAATCGCCATCAGCGGGCTGAGCCCCATCGAAACCGTCGGAAATTCCCAGAAATCCGGCATCAGCCACGGATGCGGATACGACGAAAGCCCCCCGCCCGGTTTCAGCTCGCGCCGAAAATTCTCCAGCTTCTGCGCGCTGAGCCGCCCTTCCAGAAACGCCCGCGCATACATTCCCGGCGATGCGTGCCCTTGAAAATAAACCGTGTCGCCTTCGAACTCCTCCGTCCGCGCCCGGAAAAAGTGGTTGAATCCCACCTCATACAACGTCGCTGCGGAAGCGTACGTCGAAATGTGCCCGCCGATATTGTGTTCCACGCGATTCGCGCGCACCACCATGGCCAGCGCATTCCACCGGATCAAACTCTTGATGCGCCGCTCCAGCTCTTGATCCCCTGGAAAAAGCGGCTGCAAGCGCACCGGGATCGTATTCGCATAAGGCGTGTTCGCGCTGAACGGCAGATCAATTCCGTTAACGGTCGCGTGTGCGCGGAGCCGCTCCAAAATTTCCGCCGCCACCTCCGGCCCGCTCGATTCCAGCACCGAATCCAGCGACTCAAGCCACTCCTGAATCTCTACGTCTTCCATGCCATGCGGCTGGGTTGATATTTCGTTTTCCATACCTTCGGTCGCTTCCTCTTCTTTCCGTTTCCCGGTAGTCTTGCGCCAAGCGCGCCGGACTTATGTGGGCGATAAGCAGAATAGAATACACCGCGGCGCCATTCTCTGCACGGCCCGATTCCGAATTTTCTCACAATGTTACGAAATTGCACGCAACGCGCGCCCGTTACAATGTTCGCCCGCCATCCACGCCAAGAACCTGCCCCGTCACAAACTTCGCATTCACCAGATACAGTACCGCCTCCGCAACGTCCGCTGGCCTCCCCGTTCGCTGCAGCGGCGCAATCTTAATAAAATCGGCTTCCCACTCCGGCGGATCGCCCGCCATCGTAATCGTCCCCGGCGCAATCGCATTTACGCGCACTTCCGGCGCCAGCGCCTTCGCCAGCATTTTGGTCAACATCACCACGCCCGCTTTCGAAACCGAGTGCGGTATATATCCCGGCCAGCCCAGCAGCCCGCCCGCGTCCGCAAAATTAATAATCACGCCTTTGCTCCGCCGCAAAAGCGGCGCCGCCGCTTGCGCGCAAAAAAATGGCGCTTTCAAATTCGTATCCAGCGAAGCATCCCAAATTCCTTCTGTCGTGGAAATAATGCTCGCAGGCAGAAAATTTGCCGCGCTGTTCACCAAAATATCCAGCCGCCCAAACTGCTTCGCCGTTTCATCGAACAGCCGCTTGATTTCCGCAACGCTCCCCAGATCCGCCGCAATCGCCGCCGCGCGCCGTCCCAATTTTTCGATCTCCCCTACCGCGCAATCCGCCTCCGCCCGTGACGTCCGGTAGTGAATGACAACATCCGTCCCCTCTTCCGCCAGCCGCAAAGCCACCGCCCGCCCCAGTCGTTTCGCAGCTCCCGTCACAAGAGCAACACGCCCTGGCGCCGTTTCCCCGATCCTTGTATTCTTTTCCATCATCGTCAATCGAGAAACCGTAGCACATTCCAGTAGGACAGGCATTCCTGCCTGTCTTCTTTATTTCCTTCGTAACCTAAGGAATTACAAAGGACAGACAAGCCTGCCCCTCCTACCCTACAATCACAACTCCCAGGAGGAACAATGATTCTCGATCTCCTAGCCATCGCCGCCCACCCCGACGACATCGAACTCACCTGCGGCGGCACGCTCCTCAAAATGTCCCAGCGCGGCTACAAAACCGGTATCCTTGACCTAACCGCCGGCGAAATGGGCACCCGCGGCACCCCGGAAATCCGCGCCAAAGAAGCCGCCAAAGCCGCAAAGCTCCTCGGCATCAAGTGGCGCGGCACCTTAGGCGTCCCCGACTCCGATGTCCAGCCCTCCCGCCAGCACAAACTCCGCCTCGCCGCCGTCATCCGCGAACTTCGCCCCTCCACCGTCATCCTCCCCTACTGGGAAGCCCGTCACCCCGACCACTACAACGCCTCCACGCTAGGCTACGAAGGCTGCTTCCTCGCCGGCCTCAAACAGCTCCCGCTCGAAGGCGAGCCACACCGCCCCTTCAAGATCCTCTATTACACCCTCTTCGCCGACGTCCGGCCCACCTTCGTCGTGGACATCACCGCAGAATACGCCCAGCGCCGCAAGGCTATCCTAGCCTTCGGCTCACAATTTCTCCCCCATCCCTCCGAGAAAAAGGGCAAAGTCCACCTGGCCATCGATCGCCTGGACGAAGACATGCACCAGTTGGCCCGCCACTTCGGCCAAATGATTGGCGTGCGCTACGGCGAACCCTTTTTTCAAAAGGAATTAGTCAAGGTGGAGGATGTTGTAAAGATGGATGTTCGCTCGATCTGACAACTAAAACTTCTCGTCTTCCTGAGCAGGCGAAAAACCCGGAATCGTATGCCCAGCGCCGGCTCGCTCAACCCGTACGCGGACTTGCGCCTCGTCCTCTGCGCCCGATTTCCGCAGGATCACCATCGTGCTCAGCGCCTCGGAATACAGCCGGGTCACCAAATAGATGTCCTTGGTACCGTCCTTCTTCCAAAGCTGGCCAACCTGTATCTTGGAAACGCCCATAAGGCAGACTTCGACTCTAGAGTGCCCCGCAAACAGTTGTCAACTGCGACCTTCTGTCGTTTCGATGCGCACGAAAACCCTTCCGGTATCTCCCTCGCCCCCATCTTGTTCGTATCTGTCAACTCCGACCTTCAAAAACGGCCGCACTCTGCCCCTGAGGAGAAAACCTTATCGCACCGTCTAACATCGAACGGAAGGAACATTACTAGACGCCCGCCCGGGTTTGAAGGTGTATAATAGGGGGTAGGCAGAGGTGGCGCTTATGAAGGAAGCACTGCGAATCGCCCTGAGCGTGTCGCTCTCCTGTGTACTTTTGGCTGGTCCGGCCCTTTCCGCGCCCCAAAGCCTGAGCCAGGACCCCAGCCAGGATCCCTCCAAAAATCCGCCATCCACGCAGCCAACGACTCCGCCTGCGCAGCCACAAACGACGCCTCCCGGGCAGCCACCGGCTAAGGCCCAGACGACTCCGGCAGCCGTCTCCCAGCCCGTCCAGCAGCAGGAAACCGTCAGTCCCAAGAATTCCAAGGAAGACGTGGAAGCCATTGGCAACCGCAACGTCAGCGGCAAAGTAAATTTCTACTCCATTGAAAAAGAGATCGCCATCGGCAAGTCGCTCGCGCAAGAAGTCGAGCGCTCCTCCAAAATGATTGACGACCCCGTCGTCACCGAGTACGTCAACCGCGTGGGCCAGAACCTCGTCCGCAACTCCGACGCAAAAGTTCCTTTCACCATCAAGGTGATCGACTCAGACGAAGTCAACGCCTTCGCCCTCCCCGGCGGTTTCTTCTACGTCAACAGCGGCCTCATCCTCCGCGCGCAGGAAGAGTCCGAGCTCGCCGGCGTCATGGCCCATGAAATTTCCCATGTCTGCGCCCGCCACGGCACACGCCAGGCCACCAAAGGCGAACTCATCCAGCTCGCTTCCATCCCCGCCATGATCTTCATCCCTTACAGCGCGGCTGGCTACGCCATGTATGAAGGGCTGAACCTCGCCATTCCTTTGACCTTCCTGAAGTTCAGCCGCGACGCCGAACGCGAAGCCGATTTCCTTGGCCTCCAATACATGTACAAAGCCGGCTACGACCCGAACTCCTACGTCACCTTCTTCGAGCGCATCCAGGCCGACGAAAAGCGCCGCCCGGGCACCATCCCCAAGGCCTTCTCGACGCATCCACCGACGCCCGATCGCATCGAATCAGCCCAGAAGGAAATTGCCCGCATTCTCCCCGCAAAACAGGAGTACGTCGTCACCACTTCCGAATTTGATCAGGTTAAGGGCCGCCTCCACAACATCATGTTCTCCCGCAAGGTCCAGCAAGCCCCCGGCAAGCCCACCCTACGCACCAAGACCGAACAGTCCAAGACTCCGACGTCCACCACTTCTTCCGACCCAAACAGCACTACTAGCGACGACGACCGCCCCACCCTAAAGCGTCGTCCTGACTCCCAACCTTGATTTCTTATGTTCTTCGTTCTCTTTTGGGCAGGAGGCCGGGCTTGAGCCCGGCCTTCACTTTTTATTGGCGTCCGCACGCGGCGCCCTGATATGAGCACAAAATCACACTTTACAATCCCCACCGCAATGTTCGTCGTCGCTACGATTATCAGTGCAAGCGCACTCTCTGCCAGCCCTGCTCTGCAATTCAAGCCATCCCGTTCCGACGAGGACATCGACGCCATCGGCCACCGCACCATCGGCAAGGACACGAATTTTTATTCAACGGACAAGGAAAATGCGCTTGGCAAAGGGATGGCGCGAGAGGTTAGCGCTCCGCGAGGTTGATTGACGACCTGGTCGTCATCGAATACGTCAATCGCATTGGCCAATCTATTGCGCAAAACTCCGATGCACGCTTCCCCGTCACGATTCGCGTAATCGATACCGATGCCGTTGAGGCTTTCACCCTGCCGGGTGGATATCAGTACATCAACAAGGGCTTGATCCTTCAAACAGAAGGCGAGGCAGAATTGGCAGGTGTACTTGCGCGCGGAATCGCCCATACCGCGCTGCGTCACGCCACTCGGCAGGCTACCAAGAGTAACATGCGGCAACTGGCCTCGATCCCTGCGATGATTTTCACCCCCTACACTATGGCCGGATACGCAACGTATGAAGGACTGAACTTCTCCATACCACTCACCGTCCTGAAGTATCAGCGGGACGCCGAGCGTGAAGCTGATTTCTTCGGGCTTGAATATCTCTATAAAGACCGGCTACGACCCAGAATACCTTCCCCGCTTCCTCGAACGAATGTCATTGCACAGTCCCACAGGCAAGAACATTCCCAAGGCGTTCGATCCGTTTCCCCCTGTCTCCGAGCGCCTGGAGGCCATGAACAAGGAGATCGCCAAAATCCTCCCGCATCGCGACGGCGCAATTGGGTCCACCTCCGAATTTCAAATTATAAAAGCCCGCCTGCTCGCCTCACCGCCAAATGCGCCTTCCGCCCCCCCCGGTCAACCAACCCAAGCCAATACTAAGGAAGCCCGGAGACAATCCCACACCTGAACCGCCGAACCCAACTCCAAATTGCGAATAATTGCGCATGTTCCGCAACCTGAATAGGCAAGCAATGTCCGGGTGGCCTTCGATAAGAGCGAAATCATTGTCTAGAGACACTTTTTCGCCGCCATGCTTTACAGCACCCCTTGACTCTCAGAGAGGTGGAGGACCGAAGATCTGAAACTCGTACGGTGAATCAACTCTCAGCGGACCGCACCCATCCATCGATACGGTCACCAACTGCGACCATGATTCTTCTATTCGAATTCCGGTTTTCACCGGGACCAGAGCGCCCAATCGATCTCTCGCTCTAGCTCGCGCCGACCACGGCCACCCGCGAAAACCTTAGATAAGCCCCGCCTCTTCGCTCTGCAGGTTTTGCGGTGTCCACTACTGAACAGTACTTTCCGCACCTACAACCGATTATTAATAAGAAATAATCTCTCGTTTCTCTCATTTCCAAACTTTAACTTCGGGAGCATCCCCAGCGGGATCTATCACTTGCGTGAAGAAATCACAGAAGAACTGTCTGCGGGATTGTTCATCTTTGCTCGAACAACTAAGAACTCTAAACCGGAAGCTCCAATTTTTGCCGGACCACAGAGCTTCCGAATCCGCTCCACTCACAACTGAAAACTGTATACTGAGAACTGCTTTCTCAAGACCGCCGCTCCCGATCATCCGGCGCCGCCGCAATTCCCATCCGCCGGAGCTCATCGGCGTAATATTTTTTGTGCAGGACGTCCCACTCTTCGCTGCCTTCCAGAATTTCCTTCTTCTGCGAAGTGATCCGCTTGGTCACTTCCAATTCGATCTTCTCTTCATCCTTCAGCATTGCCGTGAGAATCTGCACCACCTGCTGCCGGATGGTGTCGCGGTCGTCCACGAATTCCACTTCCTCGCTGGCCACCAGCACGTCCGTAATCTGGTGCGACAACCTCACAATCTTTTCCCGGCTAAGTCTCATCCTTCCTCTTCCCCGTCACTCCGCGCGAACTCGCCCCTCGTCGCTGCGAATCTTTCCACTTTCCATTTTCCAATTTCTGTTTTCCAACACCTACCGCAGGATCAGCTTGCGGTCCCTGGCCAACTGCTGTTTCACTTTCTTGTACATCTCTTGGTAGGAGACGCCCGTGCGCCGCATTTCATCCTGATGATCCTGCAGGATCTGCCGCACTTCATCATTAATGCGGTCTTCGACCGTCAGCTCTTCCACCATGCGCTGCCGGACGCGGTTTGTCACCGCGTCCGCCGCCTTGGTTTCGATCAAGCCGCCTTCCACCAGCCGTTTTACGACTTCACCGGCCATGTGCGCCACATAATCCCGTACGAGAAGCATCTCAGAGTGTTTCCTTTGCGTGAAAGCAAGAGAGTGAGTTTACTGGCTGCGTGAATAAAGTGCAAGGAACCCCCGTCGATTGGCTCTGAAATTGGGCCGTGCGGGCGTGCCGCATTGCCCACGCTGAGCCTCGGCGGGCTGCGCCACTCACTCCGGCTCGGCGATCAACTTCGTTCTCGGAAGGGAGATTTGCAAAAAAGAAATCGCGTCGAATTTGCCGCTCGTTGACGCTTCTCGCGGCTTCCTGTACGATGTTTTGGTAGGGCGCTTAGCTCAGCGGTTAGAGCGTTCGGTTTACACCCGAAAGGTCGAAGGTTCAAATCCTTCAGTGCCCACCATTGTCACCCTTCAGCGGGGACGTAGTTCAGTTGGTTAGAACGCTGCCCTGTCGTAGGTTAGAATCCTACACTGTCACGGCCAAGGGAAAGCCCGGGCCTGGTCGCTGGGCTTGCCGGACGAATCGAAGGCAAGCAGCCAGGCGTATTGTCATTGCCTTGCCCGATCACTTGATTGGCGTTATCACCCTACACACCTCCATACTCGTTGTTCGTCACTTCCGAGTTATTCCGGGCTCTAGGTTACCCACTCGGTTAACCCGCCTGCCCTGGTGCCGCTCTCGAATCCCGCGTCCGACGCAAGCTCGAGACCCTCTCGCACGGCGCATATGCTCTACGTGTGCCTACCGATCGCCAAGTTAGCTTGTCGCTTCACTTCCGCTGCTTTCGATTCTGACGACCTGGCCCGGCTTGATGGATTCGAGGGGAGTGAGACAAGCGGGCATGAGGGAACGAGGTCCTCCAACTGTTAGACCGCTGCCGTGACAGCGCTGTGTAAATAGGTTTTAAATCTTACTAAGACGCGGGGACTGCCAAAACGCGGCGCAAGCCGCACAGGGATACAGGAATTGTGGGTTGGGTTGAGGGTTGGAAAACTCCCGAGCATGCGCCGCAGTCTCTAAGTGCCCTCCCGGCCTGCGGGTAATTAATGCCAAAAGTCCATTTCCACACATCGCCGTACTTAACGTAGACCGATGAACCCCAAACAGGTCCAACCTTCTGACCGTAGCACGTGCCGTCCGCTCCGGCCTTGAATGTCAGGATGCCGACCATCGGCGAGAGCATCGTGCCCGCGGCGTCGGTGAGGCTGATGCTTTTGACATCGCAATAAGTCCCGGACCAGTCCTGCAGTGCATCGCTCTTGGTTGCCAGGTACACACCGAAAATATTGATGAATGAAATATCCCGAGCCGTCAGGTCCGCAAGCTTCTTAGCATCGTGTGCTCTCCAGGCTTCCCACACATTCCTTTCGACCGCCAGCATGGCGTCGGTGCGGGCATTTCGATTGGTCGGTTGAGCATTGTCCTCATTGAGCGCCTGCTGCCTGTCAACCGACTTCGCGAGAGTCGCGTTTGAATCGACAATCGCAGCTCGAGCGTGGAAGCCTCGCTTCCAATTACCGTCGTCGCGAACATATATCGCTGCCGCCCGACTATTGGTCGGGAGCTGTTGTCCGCCACATGTGCCTTATAGGTAATAAGCGCCACGTCTCTACCAAGCGAGCTCAGTTGCTCGTCGGACAGAGCGTAGCTTTTGATCTCGCAATCAGTGCCGGTGTATTCCTTTGTCGCTGATGCCTTATCGAGCTTGCCAAACGAACCCCACCCGACAAACTTATCGGAAAGAAATGTAACCCAGAACTTCGCGTCCTTGGACTTCCAAGCCTCGTACGCATTCTTTTCGAGTGTTATAAGTGCAACCTTTGTAGGTCCGGCCGAAGCAGTCCTTTCAGGCGTGTCATCGGCGCTTGCATTGTTCGCGAGTGCACTTCCGCCGCACGTTGCGAAAATGAAAGCCGCTGCCGCGGTTAAACCGAAGTGCACAATCTTGGCCATAATCGCCGCCTCAAAGTTAGTTGTAAATTGAATCCAGCCCCAAAACTGTACTGTAACAGGACCGGAACGTTTCTGGCTTGGCGATCATTATGGAATCGCCGGGACGACGGCTTGTCCGAGCAGGGCGTAGCGATACGAAGGAGAGGCGAACCAATCTTCAAGAATGGCGGGGACGACGAAACTCGAACTCGCGACTTCCGCCGTGACAGGGAGGCGTTCTAACCAACTGAACTACGCCCCCGCAAGACTGAACCAACAAGAGACGGCTGTAAGCGCGGACTAGTGACGCGGCTTCCCTCTAGCGATTGGTTGGTCACTGCTGGCGCGTTTGGTACTGACCCGATGAAGTGCCCGCAACTTCCGAGTGGCCCGCCCGCAACGGGATCCAGGACACCTTGTTTGACCGGGCCATCCTTATGAGTTCGGCCGTGCGGTTTGCGACTGAAAGCGAGGAATGCTGGAGATCCGTGGGAGATTGCTGCCGAAGCTGAAAGCAATCAGTTTGCCTTCTTCCCGTAGTGCTCGCCAAAAAAATCACTCGTATTCCATGCAGGTCTCTCGTTCTGCTGGGCGACGATGTATCCGAGGAGATAGCTGTAGCGCACAAATTTTGCCCCCGATTCAAAATCGAAGGGCTGATTCATGTCGTCCTGAGGCTTATGATATCTAGTAGCAAGAAATATCTTACGGATCTCTTCCGGATTGATTTTGGGGTCGCTCGACTTTTTGCCAGAGCTTAGGAACAGCGACGGTATCCCCTGCTTCACAAACGAGTACTGATCACTGCGAATGAAGAGCACTGATTCCGGGTGGGGATCAGGGCTCACGTCAAGCTTGAGCCGGTCCGCAGCTAGGTGCGCGGCGGCGGCGAGTGTTGAGTGCTCCGCACCACGTGCGACTACGTCCTCGATGGGCCAGAGCAACGCAGCACCATCGATGTTAATGTCGGCCACGAGGCCGTCTTTTGGCACGGTCGGGTAGTGCGCAAAATAATCTGAGCCTAACAATCCTTCTTCTTCTCCCGTCACGGACAAAAAGAGGATTGAGCGCCTCGGACGTGGCTTCGTCCGGCTATAGGCGCGCGCAATTTCCAACAGGCACGCAGACCCGGAAGCGTTGTCCAATGCACCGTTATAGATTCTGTCACCGTTCACAGGCTCGCCGATCCCAAGATGGTCTAAATGGGCCGTGTAGACGACATACTCGTTTCGGAGTTGCGGGTCACTGCCACGCAGGCGAGCCACCACATTTGGGCTGCGGAGGTCTTCGAGTTTGGATGCGATCTTTATTTTGATGGCCCCTGGCAAGGCAAATGAGAAGGGCTTCCCTTCTCTCGCTGCCGCATAGGCCTGCTCCCGCGGCTTTCCGCTGCCCTCGAACATCTTGGCCGTCGCTTCCATGCTCAAAATCGCCGTGCCGCGCAATTCCGGAAAATAATCATTCGCTTGTCCCCGTGCATCCACCCATCGCATCGAGGGGAACGCCAGGTCGGTCACTCGATCCTTGAAAGAGTAATAGCTCTCGAGCTCAGGGCTATTCAACAGAACTATTCCTACGGCGCCGTGCTCGGCCGCGTTTGCTGCCTTTGCCACCCCCGAACTGTAATGCGCCCGGATTGCGGATTCGAATCGCGCCGGAGCCCCGTACACGTAGGCTACGACTCTTCCTTTTGCCTCGACGCCCGCATAGTCGTCGTAGCCCTGCTCGGGCGCTGTCACCCCAAACCCCGCGTAAACTAGCGGCGCTTCCACAGAAGTGCCTGCCCTGTCGGGATCCCCCGCCGTGACAAAATCCTGACCAAAGATTAACGCTTGCTCTCTTCCTCCTTGTACAATACTCAGGGTGGAACCGCCTTTGTCGGGCCGTAGCGAGCGCAGCGGCACGCTTTGGAAGTGCGTTCCGTTGTCGCCCGCCGGTTCGAGCCCCATCGCCTCGAATTCCGATGCCATAAACTTTGCGGCAATTTCATGTCCGCGTGTCCCAGTCCCGCGGCCTTCAAGTAAGTCGTCCGCAAGGAACCGCATATTCGCGCGAATCGCTTCCGGCCGAATGGAAGCCGAGGCCTCGTCAGCAGCATCGTTACCGGCAAGAACTATACGTGTTCCCGCAAGCAAGGCGATGACAATCAGGGCACCCATCCAACGGGCAACGCGATTCTCTGTGCAAGACTTCTTCATAACGGCACCGTTCTTTCAGAACTTTTAGCGAAGGTGGCAAGGATAGTGCTGGCAGGTACACAGGTCAACCGACTCCCAGGTCTCTCTGCCTGCTTCCGCGGCTGCAACTCTAATCGCTTGTTCATCGGGCCCGGTTGGAACCACGGTTCTGGACGTGTGGTCGGCCAACCAGAAGCTATCCGGCTTCCAGGACGCGATTTGTAATGGGCTTCTCGTCAGGAAATCAAGCCCTGAAGAGATGTGCCTTTCACAGACTCATGTTGAGTTCGGTAAACATTGGTCGATGAGCGCATTGGCCTGAAGGCAACAAGCAAGCCAAGGGTCACTTAGCCCGAAATGCCGCTATTCGGCCAAGGGACGAGAAGCCCGTTCTTGCTAGGCCCCCGCCGCCAGCCTTAGCTGTATCTCGCGCATGACGATCATCAAAACTTCAACTTCTTATTTCACCTGCGCTAGCCCCGCAACAACTGCGGCAACTTTATCGAGTATCTGATTCCAGCCCTCTACTTCCCCGCTGTTTTTTGCGTACTCCATGGTGTCATTTCCAATGAGGGTGAGTTTCGTCTGGCCGTTTCCAAAATCCTCAAAGACAACCACGTCGTGCGCATCGTCCATGGCCTCATGTTCTATTCCATAGTGCGCAGGCTCAACCTTGTTTCCCTTCGAGTCGGAAAAGTGCATGGAGTAAACGATCCTCTCGTGCAGAACAATCTCGTGGTATTCTCCACCATTCCAGAACTCCTGCCCATCCGGCGCTCTCATGCAGCAGAGAAATTTTCCTCCTACGCGAAAATCCAACTCGCAAAAAGGCGCTGTAAAACCCTTTGGCCCCCACCACTGCATCACATATTCCGGATTTGTCCACGCCTTCCAAACCAATGCGCGTGGGGCATCAAAAACTCTAGTGACAACCATCCGCTCTGTCTCGTTAACCGTGTTTTTTGTCATCTCTGACCTCCGCTTTTTTCATTTGATTCACAACCACATCCAACTTGTCGAAACTCTCTTCCCAGAATCGGCGATAGCTAATCGCCCAGTCGCTGACTGTCTTTATCGCCTCTGGCCTAAGCGTGCACACGCTCTCTCTTCCACGCTTCGTCTTGATCACAATCCGCGCCCGCACCAGGTAGGCAATATGTTTTGAAATCATCTGCTGCGAGAGTGCAAACGGTTCCGTCAATC
>Ga0307477_10000769_pt1 | contig 31623 bp, 32 predicted proteins | sample atmos_gasesECM2C_FD_203316 | JGI IMG/M metagenome (GOLD analysis project Ga0307477, IMG submission 203316) | Hardwood forest soil microbial communities from Morgan-Monroe State Forest, Indiana, United States - atmos_gasesECM2C_515 | ecosystem: Environmental > Terrestrial > Soil > Temperate...
CTGCAGTCTGCTGGCCCTGTTGCTGGCAGCTTCGCAGGTTGGGTATTGTCAAGACCCCCAGAAAGTGACTCCTTGCCAACTCAAGAGCGACCCCTCTACATATAATCAGAGACTGGTTGAGGTCACGGGTTTTGTATCTCACGGGTTTGAAGACTTTGGGCTGTTCGACCCAACTTGTCCGTCTTGGCCGTATGTCTGGCTGGAGTATGGCGGGACGGTTAAGTCAGGCACCATGTACTGTTGCGGCGTCTCGAGTGCTCGAAGTCGCTCAAAGCAACTTGTAGTGGAAAATACATCGATACCCCTCGTAGCTGATGACGCCTTCCAAAAATTCGACAGACTAATTCAACGCACGCCCGATTCCGTCGTGCATGCAACAATCCTCGGGCGCTTTTTCGCAGGCCGGCGGAGGCAAGATTCGCGGGGAACTTCTTGGGGCGGATACGGGCACATGGGCTGTTGCAGCTTGCTAGTAATCCAACAAGTACGGTCAGTCGATGCTCACGACCGGGTAGATCTGGATTACCGTGCATCGCCGGATCAGCCACGAGTTGACTGCGGTTACCGTGATTTGGTGCCCATCGAGCCGTACCGCGATTCCCTGGAAGCGCAAAAGGCCGCTGAAAGTGGCCAGCGGGACTGGGCGTTCGATGATCCTCTCCGGGTCGCTTCTGAGTCTTTAGCTCGGACGCTAAACATCGCCGAAATGTTGATCCAAGGCATAAAGCGCAGTTCTAAAGCCCAAGGCCGATTCGTTTATGAATGGAACGCTCCTGGCAGGCGGGTGTCTTATACGGTCGTGGTGAGCCGCCCGTATTGGCTGTCTTTCTATTCCGCTGACCCAAAGAAAGTAGCGTGGGTAGTCATCGCAGCCTATGAATCTCCCTGCGGCAAGCGCCACGCGCTGTGACGCCTTCAGGTAGTAGGGTGAAATTACCTAGGCAAACCTGTCTCCGGGGCTAACTATGCATCCGCAAATGACTTCAGTCCTCAGCAATCCCGCTCTAGACACCGGGAAAGAGCTCTTCCTCCTCAGCGACGAGCAGATTCTAGAGATTGCGCCCGAAGCGCCAACGGCAGAAAACGCAGGTGCCATCGCGCCGGCTGAGCGAATTTCTCTCAGCGCAGGCGGCGACGCCGCAGCTGCAGCGACGCCGTCCGTCACGAGCCACCAATCACCAGTCACGCGTCACCCGAGCACGGACCGAGCCACAGGAGCACAGCCACAATTGGCTGTGCCACTGGAGCCGCCGGCGTGGTTGGCGGCGCAAATGAAAGATCCCTGGGGCGGGGAAGAAGCGCGGGAGTTTTGGGATGGCGTGCAGCAGGCGAAGTCGGAGGCGGCGGCGTATCGCGCGGCGTTTGCGACTCCGGAAGATGCCCGCGCGCTGAAGGAATTGTATCCGGGCGGAGTGAGCGAGGCGCGAGCCGCCGCCGAGCGTGGGCGCCTGCTCGAGGAGATCGACCGCGCGTATTTTGGCGCGACAGGGAATTCGGTGGAGCAACTCAGCGCCTCGCGCGCGCAGCTTGCGCAGCGCATGCTGCGCGAAGATCCCGCGGCGTTCCGCGAAATGGTCACGGCCGGTTTGCAGGCATTGCAAGAAGCGGAGCAGGAAAGTGGAGCCGCGGCGAGCCAAACCACCCTTCCGCGATTGGCGCAAGTTTTCGCAGAAAGCCGGAGCACAGTAGGGGCGCAGTCCCGCCATAGCGGGACGCCCCAGCCCGGCAACATGTCAACCAACGACGGACACGTCGCGGCATACGCCGCCTTCGAGCGCGCCGCGAACGAAGATTTGGAGCGCAGTGTCGGCGGCGCCATCGAGCGCACGCTGGCGCAAGCACTGCCCAGCCTTGAGCAACGCAATACGCCCGGGCAAGCAGGGGCGCAGCGTGCTGCGCCCCTGCGCGAGCGGCTCGCCGCATCCGTGCGCGCGGACGTGGAAAAAGCGCTGCAAGGCGATCGCCAGCTCGGCGAGCAAGTCGCGCAGATTCTTTCTTCCAGGCGGTTCGACAGCGACACCCGCGCGCAAATTGTGCGGCTGATTTCCGACCGCGCACAGCAACTCGTCCCCAGCGCCGCCAAACGCGTGCTGAACGAATGGACGCAAACGACGTTGGCCGCACACCGCGGAAGCACACAACGCGCCGACTCGACGTCATCGAGGGCAGACGTAGCGCCGACATCCATCCCGTCGCGTCCGGTCGCGAGCGAGAAAGCTCCACCGCGCCGGCAAGGTGCCTCCATCTCGGGGCAAGCCAGCGCTACCAAGTCTCAGACGATCAATTACCGCAAGCTCAGTGACGAACAAATCTTGGACATGTAATCGGGTTTTGCGGCGCTCGACGATGGCGGCAGTGAACGTGACTAATCGTCTCTTTCGATGAAAAGTTTTTTCGCCGACTCAATACACACCGCTTGCATCCATCCCTTGATTTCTTGCCTTAGCGGGCAAACTTCAAGGTCGGCGAAAGCTGGGGGAGGAAGGGCCCACATTATCCCAGTGGCGCGCTTTAAGGCTCGATTATCGGCTTCATAAGCCCGATACAATTCTGAGGGCAATTCCGGGTTCTCGAAATCGTCGTTAATACGCGCAGGATAATGCGATGGGCCATTGAAGACACCGAGCATATGGCGCGTACCGATCTGCCAGATCCGGAACGACGGACTACCGTTGTAAACGGACAGCCGGCCGCGCGTCCAGTAGCACAGCGACGCGTTCTCCGGCGTCTTGCAGGGAATCTTGCGGCGGCTGGGTTGTGCAGTAGCCGTTGCGGAGTGCTTCGCCTGGTCCTGCGAGGCTGGGCCTGCTGTGCCCTCTGCGGGCGCTTGTTATTGTCTTGCGACGGTGGCCGTGAACAACGCCGCCGTGGCCAGGAGCATTAGCGTCCAATTCGGGCTTCCGGTTCTCACATCCGTAATATAGTACAAGCCGACTACAAACGCGGCCAGGGTGCGGCGTGGGCGGTCCCGCGGGACATGCAGCTTTGAGTCGCGCCAGCGCGCGTCGATTACCGCAAGGTCAGCGACGAACAGATCCCAAAACTGTAGCCAAGCACAAAATTCAGCGACGCAGGCTGTAGCTCAGGTCCGGTTTGTGGACCTGAGGCTTTTGTGCAGCATGAGCAAGATCAACCCGTGAAAACGCCCGGGCATCGATCGGAAAGGCCTCAGGTCCAAACTGCGGACCTGAGCTACAGGTCTTCGCACTTACAACGAAGCACAATTTTCCGACACTCTTTCCCAACGCAGCAAATCCTAAGGAGAAAACCTAATGCCAGCACAAGCAAACGCGAATGTCATCGCGCTGCAGCTCGAAAAGGTGCGCGACAAAGTGCCCCTGCTCTACGAGCGCGACGACATCCTGCTCACCATGATCCAGCAGCGCGGCGACGTGGAGAAAGTTTCCAGCCGCAACATGCGCCTGCCCTTGCAAGTCAACCCGGGAGGCAAAGCCGGTTCGTACAACGCGGACGGCGGCGACCTCGGGCGCGGTTCCGGCACGGCGTATGACGTCGCGCAGGTTTCGCCGATTTTCTTTCGCTTCGCGATTGAAATCACGAAGCTCGTCGAATACGCGACCACCGGCCGCGAACGCGCCATCGAAAACGCCGCCAAGCGCGAAGTCGCCAACGGCATGAAACAGTTCCGCTCGTTTCTGGACAAGCTGATGCAGACCGCCGGCAACGGCGTGCTCGGCACCATCAACTCCATCGCCAGCACCACCTTCACGATGGCTGTGCCGAGCGGCGCCGCGCTCGTCTATGTCGGGCAGACCGTGCAGGTTTACGACACCACCCTGACCACTAACCGTGGCACATGCAACGTGACCGCCGCCGATCCCATCAACGCGCAGACCATCACCGTCGACGCGGTTCCCGGCGGCACCGTCGCCACCGATGTACTCGTGCACGATGGCCTCAGCGGCGCGCAGCCCGTTTCGCTCTTCGGCATCAAGTACCACCAGAACGCCGCCACCACCGGCACCTGGCTCAACCTCAACCGCGCCACGTATCCGGTGCAGCTGCAGACGCCGCGCGTCAACGCCGGCAACGCCGCACTCACGCCCTCCAACGTGCGCCTGGCCATCAACAAGGTCCGCAAATCGCTGGGCATCAACCACGTCGCCAAGCTCATCGCCTACATGGCGGTGGAGCAGGAGCACGCGTGGGAAAATCTCGGCATCACCGTCAGCCAAATCATCAAGGAAGGCGGCAGCAGTGACGGCAACGATTTGGATCTGCTCTTCAGCGGGCGCAAAACGATGAGCGGGATCCCCATCAAGTCCAGCGTGAACGCCGACCAGACGCGCGTGGATTTCCTCGACCTCTCGCACTGGGGGCGCGCCGTGCTGAAGGACATCGACTTCTACGAAGTCAACGGCAACACCGTATTCCCCATCTACGGCGCCAGCGGCGGCCTCGCCGCAAGCTACATCTTCTACTTCGACACGGCATTTCAAGTTTTCGATGACAGCCCGCGAACTGGCGCTTTCATTGATACCCTCGCTCGTCCACAGGGTTATTAGAAAGCGGACGCACCGCCTTCGTAGGGGCGCAGCATGCTGCGCCCCTACTACCGAGGTCTCAACCGAAAAGCCTCTGACACGCCCAAATGCGAAGAGCTTTCATCGGCGGAGCGGCCCTCTTGCTCTGTGGCGCCATCGCTGCGCGCAGCAAGACGGAATCTCTGCTCTTCGTCTTTCTGCGCGTCGACCACGAGCAGGATGTCGCCATTCTCCGGCCCATGATCGCCCCCGACATCGGTGTGCAGCTTGATTCCGGGCCGCGGCAGCTCGCTCCTGGCACCGTGCTCACCTGCGAGATGCTTCCGCGCGAACACGACGCCATCGTCGAAGGCCAGGTCAGCAAGGTTAGCGAGATGGTGCTGAACTGCGGCGAGCACAAGTTTGTCGTCAAGACGCTGGATTTCGCGCCGCAGCGGAAATGATTCACGTCCTACGCGAAACGCATGACGTGCCGGAAGGCGTCGCTCGGAGTCTCGGCCTCGCCGGCGGCATCAATCGCTTTCGCGAACCACACTACCGCGCCGTATGGGGATGGAATCGCCTGGCTTGGATTGGCGGAAAATTCGCGGAGCGCGATCCCGCGACGGGCGCGCTGCTGCGTGAAGTCGTCGAGCTCCGCCGGGAGCCGAAATACCCCAAGGTGAATCGCTGGCACATCGAAAAGTGGTTGCCGCCAGAAACCTACGGCTCGCCGCGCGCCTGGTGGGCACAAACCGTCGAAATCGAGGGCGGCCGCAGCATTCCCGCGCTCGGCCCGTATCCTTCGCGCGGCGAATACGAGCATTGCTTCACGCTTGAGGGCCCGCGCGGCGAATTCCTGCAGCTCACGCCCACTGTCGCCGAGCACATAGCGCGCGCAATCGAGTGGTCGCGCCACCACTCGCGTTCGGCAGGGAAGCGCGCCATCTACGATCGCGAGCATCGCCAGGAGCGCGCCTACGACGCGTATGCCTACGACATTCTCGATGACGCCGTCCCAGCATTTCACAGGCAGCCGTTTGTGACGATTATTTAGCTGCGGGTCTAACCTGCGCTAGCCGCCTCTCCTGCAGGCCTAGGCGAAAGAAAAACGCAGCGGCCGCATAGAAGACTAGGGCAGTCAAAAGTTGGGGCGCATTGTGGTTATATTTCAGCCAAGCAAACGTGACGCCTGCTCCGATAATCAGTGAGAGCGCGCCGAGGGAAAGAGATGTGTCTTCTTCGCTCTTGCCGAGCAGCGGATTTCGCCCTTTGAAGGTATGCCAAAAGCAAAGGGCGGAGACCACAGGACATGAAACCAAATTGAAAGCGTGAAGGGCACTGAAGTGTGATCGCGCCGGTGAGAACATGTTTTTGACTGTCATCAATAGCAGAAGCACACCAGCGACCAGAGATTTGCGTTTTGCCAGACGCATAGCCGTTGTCGACTTTCACCTGTCAACTGTTGACATGCTGCTCACCACCACCAGGGCGAATCGCGCTCTTGTTCTTTGCTGCGGCGGATGAATCTTATTCAGGGCGTGCTGCGGAGTCCAGCGTAATGGTGACGCGTGTTGAAATTTGGCTAAAGGGCCTGCTGGCCGCAGCGATTAGCGGCGCCGCCGGCGGCGTCCTCACGGGACTCGCGGCGGTCGGCATCGATCCGCAGCACTTCAATCTGCAATCGGGAGTCGGCGCGACGTTTCGCATCGGCGCTGCCGCCGCGCTGATCAATGCCGTCATCGGCGTCGCCGCCTATTTGCAGAAATCTCCATTACCAGCGGAGTAGCTCGAACTTTGCCGGTGCAGGCCCTACATTCTCACTTCGCTCTTCGATTGCGAAGTCGTTGCGAACGCGCTGCGCTCGATCGCCGCCTGGAATGCATCATGGCACTGCGCAGAAGCCAATTCGCTTTGGTCTGATAGCCGCGGCCCTGCGACTTGAGCCATTCGATTACGTCTGAGTCCAGCCGCATCGTAACGGGCTTCTTCTGAGGCCGATAGAATTTCCCGATTTCGGCTTTGCTCCAATCGAGTACTAGAGGGGCGTCCGAGAAATCGATGTCTTCGTCGCGTTTTGCGCGAAGCTTCTTTATGTCTTCTTTTTGCGTTTTTGTGAGCTTCCGCATAAATCTCCCTTTCACGTGATTCGGCCTTCCGAGCGGAGATAATCCTGATGACTTCTTCTCCGCCGATTTCAAAGTGGGCGTGCACAACGAAGAGAATCAAACCCGGTTCCACTGCTCCAAGCGTTATCCATCGTTCTTCGTTTTCGATTGCAAGATCGGCTTGGGTCACAGCGTAGGGATCGTCGAATACGATGGCGGCGGTTTCAAACGCAACGCCGTGTTTACGACGATTGATTGCATTCTTATGCTCATCCCATTCCAGTCGCATGGCCTAGTGTCAGGCTAGAGTATCGCGTAACGTTCGTAATTGTCAATATATTTGTACATACTGTAAAGGAACACAAGCATGCCTGTAGTTGGATCTAGCGCATACAACACTGCGGGACAAATTACTTCGCTGGTGCGCTCGCTGTTGAATGATTCGCAGGGAAACTTGTTCACCGACACGGTGCTGCTGCCCTACGCGAACTCCGCGTACCGCAAAACGCAGCGCGCTCTCGGCAACGCCGGCGGTGGCGGCTTCATCCAGGACGATGTCCTGTTGGTGGTGCCCGCGGTCGCGCAGGTCGACACTTCGCTGCAAGCCTCCATCACCGACGCCACCGCTCCACCCAACCAGCTTCCGACCGATTTGCTGGTGCCAGTAAAAATCTGGGAGCGCAGCAATGGCTCCTCCGACGACTTCGTCGAGATGGCGGACCTCTCGCAGCACGGCGGTTTGCCCTCGCGCGCACAAGGACTCACGCTCAGCGTCTGGGAATGGCGCGCCGACGGAGTCTATTTCCTCGGTGCCACGCAGGACACGCAGATTCGCCTGCGCTACCTGAAAGCGTATCCGGATTTTACCGACGCCACCTCTCCCGTGCTGGTGCGCAACGCGCAGGAAGCCATTGCGTACGCCACCGCCGCGCTGGCCGGCTGGGCGCGCGGCAGTCCGCTCGCCGAAAAATGGGACGAAGCCGCCGGCGACGCGCTCGAAGATCTCATCGCCGCCGCTGTGCGACGCGAGCAGCAATCCGCCCGCCGTCGCCGGCCCTTTTCCGCCCGCAGCGGCTACACCCCGTTTTAACCATCACATATCGCGGATCCGATCTGTAGCGCGGGGCGGAGTCCGCGCAGCCCCGCGGGTTTAGATTCAACATTTTGCGCGCACCTAAACGACAGGCCGCAGGGCTCCGAAGACTTCGCCCTGCGCTACAGCACCGCAAACCAATTAGGAGGACTCGCTATGCCCATTACCATTTCGCTTTCACCCCTGAACGTGGACTCTTCGGCAAACAATTTTGTGTATGCCATTGCCACGCTGGCGTTTTCCGGGAATTACCCGACGGGCGGGGACACGATGGATTTCACCACCGTGGCCGACAAGCTGCCTTCGACGCAAATCATCCAGGCCTTCGCGGAAAGCCAGAACGGCAACAGCGGCTATTACGTGGCCATTGCCGGCGCAGCGCTCAACAACTGGAAGCTGAAAGCGTTCAACGGCGGCGGCACCGAGATCACCGCGGGCGCATACCCCGCCAGCGTAACCTCCGACGTGGTGCAGCTAGCCATCACCGCCCGCAAGCTGCTGTAACTGATTTCTGATCCACTCTGGACCACAATGCACGACCAAATGAAAAGAAAGGACTTGACTGTGTTCTTGTTGGACGTTAGGTTGCGCACGTTTGCTTCGCGGCCAGCTCGGCGGGCATACTATATGCAGGTAAGAAGTATGAGACCTGAAGCTCGCATCAAAGCCCTTCGTGCTGCCCCTCCCGACGGATGGGTCGCGTTCTCTTCCGACGAAGAACGGGTGGTTGCGCACGGGAAGACGTATGAAGAGGCTGTGATGAAAGCGGAGAAGAACGGCGAGCCTGATCCAGTTCTAACGAAAGTCCCCAAGGACTGGTCAATGCAGGTGCTGTTAATTTGAAGTTTCCTTGCAAAGTCTTTCCAGTCAAAGAACCTCATCCGGCGTTCCCAAAGACCTCGTGGTCTTGGGCACCTATTGTAAATGTGCGTCTCGGCCATCGTCCTCCGACGAAATCCATTGAGTGCTGGATCGATTCGGGAGCCGATGTTTGTATCTTTCATGCGGATCTATGTCATTCACTGGGCATCCGTCGCGTGGAGGATGGTGTCAAAGACGACCTTCGCGGAGTGATTGGCGGTCCGAAGGCCCCAATGTATTTTCACAAGGTCAAGATCATCGTGTTCAGCGAGTTTTTCGAGACCATGGCGGGATTCTCGCACGCTCTCTCGGTAACGGGTCTTCTTGGCCGCCGTGGCTTCTTTGAGAATTTCATCGTAACGATCGACGCTTCGAGTTCTCCTCCGCACTGCGAAATCGAGAAAATACATCGCGCCTGAAAGCGGCTCCAGGTCGAAGGCCGGTGCCAAGAGCGGAAAATCGGGATTTGGTCGACCTGCGCCTGCACGACTGAACGAGATATAAAACGAGATCTAAAATGATACGATCGAAAATCGCGTCGCGCTTCAAGCGCGCCAAAACGATGACGTTTCTGTGGGCATTCGTAGCGCTGGCGCTGCATGTGTGGCCCGGCGGCGTCGCGCCAACGAACGCGCAAGGGTCGCGTAAGGACGACATCGTCTTCAACACGCGCGGCATCCCGCTAGCCGGCGCGACCATCCGCGTCTGCGCCATGCCCGCGTCCGGCCAGCCCTGCACGCCTCTCGCGCTAATTTATTCCGACCCCGCGCTGACGCAGGCGCTCGCCAATCCCACCACCACCGACGGCCTCGGCAATTATTCTTTCTACGCCGCGCCGGGAAAATACGAAATCGAAGTCTCCGGCCCGGGCATCACCACCAAGCAGCTTCCCAACGTGATTCTGCCCAACGATCCGTCCTCGCCGACCTTCAGCAGCGTCAACAGTAGCGGCGCCATCAGCGCCTTCTCGCTAAGCCTCACCGGCAACCTCACGGTGAACGGCAACACCACCGTGGTCGGCAACCTCGCCAGCGGCACGCTCAATCTTTCCAATCAATCCACGCCGCCGGGCGCCGCCAACAGCGGCACCGTCAATCTCTACACAAAAACCGCCGACAAGCGCCTGTACTACAAAGATGATACCGGCACGGAGATCGGCCCCATCGCCAGCGGCAGCGGCGCACAGACCAACGTGCCTAACACGTTTACCGCGCCGCAAAATTTTGACGCCAACTTCGAGGCCAAGGGCCCCAATCCATATTTCAGCCTGGCGCGCTACGGCGGTTACGGCAGTTCCACCAATCCTGCGCCAACCATCACCTGCAGCATCAACTCCAGCAGCACCACGCTGACTTGCCCCGGCGGCAGCGGCGATTTCCTCAATGGGCACGGCGTAGTGATTCCGAAGGCCGGCGCTGCAACCACGTTGACCACGCCCGGCCAGGCGACCGTCACGCCAACGTATCTGCTGAACGGCACCGCGACCTACACGTACCAGGTGATCGCCGAAGACCGCCAGGGCGGCCTCACCGCAGCCAGCATCGTCGGACAAACCACCACAGGAGCTTCGACGCTCGGCGCCAACAACATCACCTTCGCCAGTTGCGTGCGCACCAACGGCGTCGCCACCTACACCTCCAGCGTCGCGCACAATTTGCAGGCCGGCGCGCAGGTCAACATTTCCGGCTTCAGCGGCGGCGTGTTCGATTTTTGCAACGGGGTCAAAACCATCGCCTCCACTACATCGACCACGTTTACCACCAACGACGGTTCACTCCCCAACGAAACCAACAACACCGGCTCGCCCGTGGTCACCGCGATCGCTTGCAATACCCTGAGTTTCGCGTCCGGCAGCTTCAGCGGCATCAACACCATTCATTACTGGATCTATCGCAATGGCGCGCTGGCCGGAGTCGCCGCCGGCATCGATCCGTGGTTTCAGGATTGCGGCAGCAACGTCAACACCGCTCCGAGCTACGTCCCATCCACGCCGCCAGGCGCCGCGCAGCCCGGCTATCTGGCAAGCACGATCGTTTCCGGCGCGGGCACCACTAGCTTGACGCTGGCGAACGCCGCAGCCAGCACGGTTTCCAATACCTCCGTTCTCCACGACAATTCCCTGAATCTGAAAGCCGCGATTCAAGCCGCGTACACCGCCGGCGGCGGCGCCGTGTACATCTCGAACGGCTTGCTCTACGTCCCCTTCAACGCCACTCTGGATTTGACCGACGGCTTGACCAACACTTTCTCCTACAGCGTCAAGATTCATTCCAATGACGACTTTGTTCTCATCAATCAGCCCTGGATCCTGCGCGGGTCGATCGACATTGAAGGCGAGCCGCATCAAACCACGCAATTTTCCTACGTCAACGGCACGCAATTCCTCGGCAACGCCAACCCCATGTTCCTGATCCCGGAAGTCAACGCCGTCAACGGCGTGCATTTCAGTCGCGTGCTGCTCGCCGCCGCAGGCGTGCAACAAACCGCCATTCTCACTGACAGCGGAACAGACGGCGGCGGAACCGCCGGGCTCGTCCTGGACGACATCGACGTCAACGGAAGCAACGGCCTCGGCCGCCCATTGGTTTTCAAAGGCGGCTTCGACTACTTCATTAATCGCGGGAACTGCCAGAATGGGGCCGCCAGCTTTAGCGGTTCGGCCTGCCTACAGCTCACCAATACCAGCGCGGCGGTGACCACCACCAACCCTTCGCAAATTACTTACCGCCTCAAAGTGAACGGCTTGTACTTCGCCGGAGGCGCCGTCGATATCGATTGCTTGCCGAATTCCTTCGGCCCAGCGCCTTTCGATTTCGAGTTCGACACCACGCTCTTTGAAAGCGCCGTTGCTCCGTACTTGCGATTCAATTGCCCGTCGGGAGTCTTCAACCAAATCAGTCTGCGCGACGTGGTGGAAGCCGACTCCATTGTGGGCTTCGGCACCCCTGTGGTGGACGCGCAAAACGGCGGCAACATTGTGTCTCTCATGTGGTCCGGAGGCGTCACTGGCAATGCCAACTCGCCGCTGTTCATTGCGCCGTCGACTGCGCTCCAAGCGAACGCTCTGATCCTCGACGGACCCATCAGCAACCAGGGAAACACTTCTTTTGTGAGCCTGAATGGTCTGGGTCTCTCCGCCAATTCACTGGTCTCTGCTTCTGGTGCCGGCCGCCTCGTCTATGGCATGCCCGCTCCGACCGCGCCCGGCGTGGCGGTCAGCTCCGGCGGCAGCGTTCCCATTGGATCCATTCCTTACGAAATGCAATGGGTGGACGTGGACGGAAATTTCAGCGCCGTAAGTCCCACCGTGACCGTGGCAACCACCAGCGGCAATCAGACGGTCACCATAACTCCGCCAGCCGCCCCGGTCGGAGCGATTGGCTACGTGCCTTATCGCAATACTGTCCGGGCCAACCTCATCGGTTTTGGCGGCTGCTCGACCACAGCCGTCGTTCCCATCGGCCAGGCGTTCGCCGATACGTCCAGCTTTGCGTGCGGCAACGTCGCAGGGCCGGCCTTCGCCGGATCTTCCATTGTCGGCCCCAACGGCCTGTCCGGGCAGCAGCTCCGGCTCACCAATAACGGAAACGTGCTTTCCACCGCTTTTCCGAGCGGGCTGGGCGCCAATCGCACGCTGTCTATACCCGACCTCACCGGCTACCTGCCGGTGACCGGCTACCTCAACAGCGCCTACGACAACGCCACGCGCGCCAACGGCGCCATCGGCGCGAACTGGACGGTCACCAACAATAGCATCGCCATCAGCTCCAATAATTTTGTCGGCGCCGTTGGCGGCAACAACCTGGCCTACTGGAGCGCGAGTTTGTTCGGCCCTTCGCAGTTTGCTGAGGTCACCATCACAGCGCTGAACGGCACTTCGGATTTTCCGGGTGTGGCCGTTTTAGTCTCTGGAAGCGGCGCTGCAACGCAAGGCTACAATTGTCTTGAGAACACCACGACGATTTTCCTGATGAGGATCAGCGGCCTAAATAACACCACGCTCACCAGCGCGGCCAGCACCGGCGCGATTGGCGACATCCTGCGGCTGGAGGCCGCGCCCGGCGGCGTGCTCACCTGCTACAAGAACGGCATCTCCACGCTCACCGCCACGGACACTACGTACACTTCCGGGCAGCCGGCACTCTTGTTGAACGGCCAGACAGCGACGTCGAAAAACTGGTCCGGCGGCAACTTGCATCCGCTCGCGCATCTCGATGCCGAGCAGGATTGGACGAAGACGCAGCACTTCACGCAGGGCATGGCCTTGGGCGGAGAGTCGCTCAGCGCGAGCCCGCGCGGCGAACAAAATGTGTTTCTCCCCGGCGCGCTCACTACCACTTGGACGGGTTCGACGTGGACTCCGGACAAGGCTGTCACCGTGACACGCTTGCAAGCGCAGGCGAAAACCGCGCCGAGTGGCTGCACCACCAACGCGATCGTCCGGCTCACCGACGGCACCACGCCGGTGAACCTCACCATCGCTGCCGCCGCTAACGATAGCGGCGCCATTGCACAGAATTATGCCGCCGGCGCCTCGCTCACCATCGCCGTGCAAACTGCCGCCGCCGGCTGCGTCACCAGCCCGGCCGACGCCAACGTCGTAGTGCAGTACCGCATGCAGTAGCGTGGAGTGCGGCGCACTAGCCGCCGCTTTTTGGATTGATACCACGCTAATTTGTACCCGCCGTAGGCTGTAGCGCTGGGCGGAGTCCGCGGAGCCCTGCGGCCTTTAAGACTAGAACCTGCAGAAAGAGGTGTTGTTGTGAGCACGCAAGGGCAGACTCAGCCGGAAACCGTAGCCTTGGTGAACATTTCCACGGAAAAATGGCCTCCGCGGCAGCGCACCTATTTTGGTTCGCTGGCCATCTCTTCGCCGCAGCCCGGCGAAGCCTTCGCCATCACTCCCATTCATGGCTGCCTCGGCGTCATGGACCTGGGCGACAAGCGCACGATGGAATTTCGCATCACCGCGCGCGAAATCGCCGAAGACATCGCGCGCGAAATCAATGGGGACTCGGGGGAGGGAAGTTACCACGGCGTTTTTGTTGCCGCGGGTGACGCGCCCACGGAAAGCGAGCTTGCGGAAGCGCGCCGCCGCCTCGAGGAGTTTCAGCGCCGCCTGGTGGCTGCCGCCGATCTGGAGTGGGAGCGCACCAAGAATCCCATGTTCATCACCGACCTGGAGCGCCGCGCCGCCCGCCAGCTCGGCCTCGAGAAGCCCTGGCTCTACGACGCCCGTCCGCTCGCCGATTGCCCTGTCTGCGCGGAAAAAATCAAGCACGGCGTAGCCGTCTGCCGCTCCTGCGGCGCCATCCTCGACCGCGAAAAGGCCGCCCAATACGGTTTGGTAGCCGCCGAAGAAAAAGATTCCCCGCGCAGCCGCAGAGCGCATGCAGAAAAGCGGGATCCGGAACCAGCGAAGCAGTAGGGAAGCGCAAAATAAAAAAGGCGGCGATTTCTCGCCGCCTAAAAACGTGTACTGGACACGCCTGCCAAGCAACTCAAGTATATCGCCAAAATAAAAAGGCGGCGATTGATTTCGCCGCCTCGTAATCTAAATACTGGGCACGTTTGAGAAGCGCAAAAGAATTATAGCACAAAACGAATGTCGGTCAAACGCGCTGTCGGCGGGTGCGGAGAGTGGGAGACTCGAACTCCTGGGGCTGCAGAGCAGCCTTCAGCGCTTCTCAAACGCGCCCAGTACCCCCACTGGGAGCACTCTCCGAAACACGCCTGAGCACGGTCTATATACCATATTGCTATCTAACAGTACAAGAAAATGACGACAGCAGGCTCATTCGACGCGCCCATCGAAATTTTCGGCGGGCTGGTCACCGACATGTCTCCCGCGGACCTCCCGCACGGAGTCTCGCCCGATTGCCAGGACGTCATCTACAGCAACGGCGGCGTGGCCACGCGCCCCGGATTGCAAGCGCTGTTCGGCCCGCTCGCCGGCAATCCCACGGTCAACTATGTGAAAACATATGAGACGCTGAACGCCACGCTGCGCACGCTGCTGCTAGACTCCAACGGCATTCTGTACAAGGAGACCACGCCGGGCACGCTCGCCAGCGTCGCCAGTGGTCTCCCCGCCAATTCTTACGCGAACTCCACCACGCTCTTTGGCCGCGAATATCTGGCGATCAGCAACGGCATCGCGGGCAACGACCTGCCGCGCCAGTTCGACGACACGAATTTCGATCGTGTGAGCCAAAGCGGTCCAGGCGCCGGACCGACCGTGGTCGACGAAAACGTAATCGTCGCCGTCGTCGCCAGCCCTAACGGCGCGACGCAACCAGCCGCCGTCGCGATCGCCGCCAGCCCCAATGGCGCCAGCGAAAACGGCTTCCTCGTCACCATCACCACCAGCGCAGCCCATGGTCTTTCCGCCGGACAATCCGTGACGGTCGCGGGCGTCGGCGTGAGCGGCTACAACGGCACGTTTCCCGTCGTCTCGGTTCCCAGCGGCACGCAATTCACCTACATCGCCGGCGCATCCGGACTCGCAGCATCCGGCGGAGGCACCTCCGCCTCAGCCACCGCGACGATTCAAACCGCTGCAGCTCACGGTTTTGTAGTCGGCCAACTCGTCACCACCACGAGCATCGGCGTCGCCGGCTACAACGGCACGTTCGCCGTCACCAGCGTGCCCGACTCCACGCATTTCACCTTCACCGGAGCGACGGGCGGCCTCGCTGCATCCGGCGGAGGCACGGCGTCTGCCGCAGGCAGTATCGCCACCGGCGTGCACCAAGTCTGCATAATTTTCAAAACGCGCCAGGGCTATCTCACCAAGCCCAGCCCCGCCACCAGTTGGACCGCCAGCGGCGGCAAGCGCGCCGTGGTCACCAACATTCCGACCGGCCCATCGAACGTCGTCGCGCGCATTCTCTGTTTCACCGGAGCCGGCGGCGCCAGCTTCTTCTACGTAGGTGCCGGCGCGACGCTGTTCACCGGCACCATGATTGTCAACGACAACACGACAACCTCGACCGTCGTCGATTTCTCCGACGCCATCCTTCTCGCCGCCACCAACGTCGACAATCTCTTCCGTCTCATCGAGCTCGGCTGCTGCGCCGGCGTGATCGACTACGCGCAACGCCTGTTCTGGTGGGGCGAGCGCAACAAGCTCAACAATTTTCTGAATCTCGGCTTCGACGGCGGCTTCACCGGACCGTCGCTGCCGCACTATCCCCTGGGTTGGACTCTCGATCCTGTTTTCGCGCCCGGCGGCACCGACGAGGAAAATTTTGTAGTCTGGGGCGCGGCGTATTCGATTGTCGGCAACGGCTCGACCGCCACGCGCGGCCTCATCACGCAAAGCGCTGTGCAAGACGCCCTCGGCGCTCCGCTGATCCAGGCCAACACCGATTACACCGTGCGCGCCCGCTGCGCGCGCAACTCCACGCTGGTGCAGGGCAACCTGCGCGTGAATCTCTTCAGCGCTAGTGCCGGCATCAATACGACCGGCCTGCAGCTCACCCCCGCGCAGCTCACCACCAGCTACGCCGAATACACCGCGCAACTCACCGCGCCGCTCGCCACGATTCCGAGCGACCTGGTCCTGCGCGTCTACGCCGACACCACGCCGAATCAAAACGGCCAACTCTACATCGATTCGATCGAGATCTTTCCCACTCTTCAACCAGCGAATACTTCGTTGGTGCGCGCCAGCCGCGTCGAAGATCCGGAAAGCTACGACGGCATCGATGGCCTGCTCAGCATCGCCGAAAACAACGGCCAAGCCATTCGCGCGGCGTTCAAACTGCGCGAACGCCTCTATTTCGTGAAGGAACATTCGCTGCACGCCACGCAAGACGACGGCACCAACGAGCCCGCGCTGTGGTCTATCGCGGAAATTTCGCGACGCCTCGGCACGCCCTCCGTGCGTGGCGTCGGCATCGGCGAAGACTGGGTAGTGATCGCGCACCGCACCGGCCTCTACATTTTCAGCGGCGGCGAGCCCATAAAAATCTCGCAGGAAATTCAGCCCACTTGGAATCAAATCAATTGGCAGTATGGCCAGACGCTCTGGGTCACCGTAGACACCAAGGAGCGCCGCATTTTCGTGGGCGCGCCGATGGGCACCGCCACTTCACCAAACAAAATCCTGATGCTTGATTATCGCGATCTCGATTCCGCCGAGGACATCGCCGGCCGCCCGCCCATCAACATCACGTTCACCGGACGCAAGACCGCCACCGACAAAACGCGCAAGTGGTCCCCCTGGACCATCGCCGCAAATTCCTGCGCGCTCATCGAGCGCGGTAACGGCACCGCGCTGGTCGCCATCGGCGGGGGAGTGCCCGGCGTGGGCGGAGGCGGCGCCACCGGCAAGGTGTACCAGCTTGCCGCCGCGCAACTCTCCGACGACGGCACCGCCGTCCCCAGCTACTACACCACGCACTATTTTCCGGAGCGCGCCGTCGAACAAGCCCTCAGCCTCGGCGCGCACCGCAAACTCTTCAGCTACTTAACGATGTATGTGGAAGGAGTCGGCTCGCTCGCCCTAACCAGTTTCACCAATTCGCCCAGCGCACCGCAAGCCCAGCAAGCTCTGCCGCTAAGCTCGCCCGCGGTCAAAGATTTGGAGCTGCCGATCAATGTGTTGGGGGAACGTGTAGCCTTCCAGATAAGCACAAATCAATCCGGCGCCTGGTTCCGCCTGCAAAAATTCACGCCGTCATTGCGCGTAGATCCGTGGTCCCCAGTCCGCGGCTTGAATTAATTGGTCTCGCCGTTTGAATACTCAGCGCGGAAAGCAATTGGTGGAACCATCTGTTGACGCTATAATGTCGCGGTGAGGAATTTGACCCTTCCTATCATCGTTGAAGCAGACTCCGACGGCTATTTCGTTTCCTGCCCCTCGCTTCAAGGTTGCTATAGCCAAGGCGACACGTACGAGGAAGCCGTAGAGAATATAAAAGACGCCATCCGCCTCCACATTGAAGATCGCCTTGCAAACGGAGAAGAAGTTCCAGAGAAGATTTCCGTCAGTCTTTCTACCGTCGAAGTCGCGGTCTAATGGCCAAATTGCCGCGCCTTACCGCACGCGAGATTATCGCGGTCCTGGAGAAGGTTGGCTTTTCGCTTGCGCGCCAAAGCGGAAGCCACATGATTTTCAAGAACGCCGCTGGCAAACGGGCCACAGTTCCGTTTCATTCGGCGAAGACACTCCACCCCAAAGTTTTGAAGAGCATTCTTCGTGACGCAAACTTGACCACGGAAGAGCTCGAAAGTTTACTGTAACGCTCTAACACGCCGGGGCACGCCGACTAATCTTATGCTGACCGTTGCCCAACTCGCGCCGCTGAAGGATCGCGATCCGTACCTGTACGAGACGCTGACGCGCATCGTGTCCGCGGTGAACGCCACCAGCCAGCGCGCAGGCGTGGACCCGAGCGTGCCTGCGCCCGCACCTTCACCGATCGCTTCGGTTTCCGTGCAAGCCGCGAACGGCTGGTTCGACATTTCCATCGCCGATCCCTCCGACGCGCGCCCCGGCTTATTTTATTTCGCGGAGTCCGATGTCACCCCGGCCTTCAGCGCCCCGCGCGTCTATTTCCTCGGCGCCTCGCGCAATCTCTATGTGCAGCTCGGCAATCAGACGCTGTACTGGCGCGCCTTTTCGCAATACATCGGCTCGCTGCCCTCGAACCCCATCGCCTTCGGCACGCCGCCGACCGCCGTAGCGGGGGGCGGCGGCGCCAGCGGTCCCGCGCCGCAACCTTCGCAGGGAAGTGGCGCATTGCCTAACGGCCAAGTGCGCGGCGGCAACGGCTTCGGCACGAACGCCGGCTCCCGCATCCAGCGCCAAATTACCTTGTAGGCGCCGGGCTTCCGTTTACCCTGAGCCTCGAAGGGCCCGGCCCTTTGGACTGCGGCGGTCTTGCCGCCGCTTTTCAGCTGTGAGGTTCAACGGAAACGCGGGCTCGTGGGCCAGCACCCCAAAAGCGGGAGCAAGTCTCCCGCACTCCAAGATTTTTCATGCTCGTTCGTGAATATCGGGAATCGGATCTCGCGCAACTGCGCGCCATTCACGCCGCGCAAGGATTTGACTACGCGCTGCCAGATTTAAGCAATCCGCTGTTCGTAACCAAGTTGGTCTTGGCGAAGGCCGACGGTGTTTCCGAGCAACCCGACATGGCACACGGCGACGCGATCTTCGGCGCGGCGCTGCTGCGCCTCACCGCCGAAGCGTACTTGTTGCTCGATCCCCGCGCCGGCACACCGCGCCAGCGATGGCAAGCGCTGCTCGCGCTGCACGCCGCCGCCGAGCGCGACGCCTGGAAGCGCGGCCTGGAAGACGTACACGCCTGGCTGCCGCCGCCCATCGCCAAAAAATTCGGCAAGCGCCTCGCGCGCCTAGGTTGGCTGCGCGACAACGCCTGGACGCCGTACTGCAAAAAACTTGGCAGTCCACAGTAGTGACTGCGATCACCCTTTTCGATTTTCCATTCTCGATTTTTCGGAGGTCCAATGGGCCGTGGCGTACAAGCACAAACGCAAAAACTCACCGACGAGCAGCTCGCCGGCATCAACGCGCTGAACCAGCAACTGCTCGGCAATCAGCAGCAGCTCGGCAATTCGCTGGCGCCGCAATTTCAAAGCATCGTCAATAATCCCGGCTTGAGTCCCGCCGACAAAGCCGCTGTCACCGCGCAGTCGCAAGGCGCACTGGGCAGCGCTTTCGACGCGCTGCAGCAGTCCGCCATGAACCGCGCCGCGCGCACGCGCAACTCCGCTGGCTTCGCCGATCTTGCCGACGAGCTCGCGCGCCAGAAGGGAATTGCGGCAGGGAATCAAGCACAGCAGAATCAGCTCGCCTTCACCAACACCGCCTTCCAGCGCCAGATCGCCGCGCTGCAAGGCCTCTCCGGCCTCTTCGGCGTGGACACCAATCTTCTCGGCCGCACCCTCGGCATTCCCGCCGAGCTGCTCAACGTCCGCGCCAACGCCTCGCGCCCCACCGGCTTCTTCTCTTCGCTGGGCTCCAGCCTCGGCGGCACGCTAGGCGGTCTCCCCGGCCTCTTCCTCTGAACATTTTAATAGGAGAGTATATTAATAATGTATTATACGCATGTCTTGTGTGTGGCGCAAAGCTAGGCCTGATGAACGAGAAACGGCACGAATTGTGGGCTGAAGCCATCCGTGACATTGGCATCTTATTCTTTGTCTTTGCTCCACTGGAAACGTTGCTGCGCAAAGACCGCGGAAGCTGGATGGATTGGCTAATTGCTGGCGCAATCGCCACTCTCGGGTTGCTGTTTATTGAGAAAGGCGTCAGAATGGGAACAGAAAAATGATTTACTTACCTTGGATCGTGTTTCTTCTCGGCATCGCCTGGATGATTCACCAGGGCGATAAGGCTAAGAGGGAATATCTGCGTCGTAAGAGCGAACAAGAAAGACTCACAGGACCTAACGTCTCGCCGCACGCCGACTGATTCGCTCCTGCATAAACCGATCTAGTTAAATACGCTCCTCGATAGTCGTGCTCAACACTCAAATTCTGCAGAAATGCAAATGCTCATCCATAGAATCGGCTGGCCTGCCGCGGCGGGGTGGCTCACAACTCTCATTCCCGTCGCGGTGCAATTCGTCATCTTCCTGCGCTGGCTGCACCGCCGCATGCGCAACGAAGAAATCACGCGCGCCTTTGTACGCGACATCGCCACCAATCATCTGCCACACATCTACAACGCGCTGCAGAAAATCGCCGCAGAGCAGGGAATTACGCTCGACGAAACACCGTTAGTCCAATTCGTCGACCTTAATCATCGTCGCCGCTCCTAGCGGCTTAGGGCATGTCAGGCTGACCACCTTCAAGTGTAGGAACGAGATTGATCTTGGGCGTTTTTGGATCCAGATTCCGAATGCGCAGCGTCAGAGTGTACGAATCCGTTGGCTTGAGACGCATTCTCAGACAGTTCTCGTGCCAATAGGCGGCGTCGCCGCCAGACATAAGAACCCATTCCTTCTGTCCTCGGGCCTCGATCTCTGCCTCCGTCCAGACCTTGCAGTCATCCTTGCCATCCTTGCAGTCACAGGGGTCGCTCTCCTTGGGAACCACCCCAGAAGCTTGGCAGACGACGCGGCGATTCTGATCGACCAGAGTTGCTTCAATCTCGGTGTTCAGGTTAGTCAACTCTTTGCGGTTGTCGTGCGATTTTCCTTCTGCATAGAGCTGCAACGACAGTTCCTCGTTAGGCATGCCGCGAAAATGGAACACGTGCTCCCCGGCTTGATAGAAGGGAATTGGCCGCAATCGTATCCAGTAGCCAAAAACAGGGCCGCCTGAGAAGTGACCATCTCCGCGAAAGCGGAGCGCCGGGTACTCGTCCGCAAAGCAGAGCAAGGCAATAACACCAGCGAACCCGGCTAACACTTTGGTGGAACGCTTCATGGGCAATCACCAGTTTATTACAGCCTTTGAGACCTCCTTGAAGGCATCTCCGACTGTGATTCCAAACAAAACATGGCATTCCCTGCCCAGCTCATCACGCTCGCGCGCCGCGCCGCCGCCGCGCAGTCACTCGATCCCGCGCTGGTCTGCGCCGTTGTCGAGCAGGAATCGGCGTGGAATCCCTGGGCCATGCGCTACGAGCCGCTCTTCTTCGCCAAATACATCGCATCCCTATATACAAATAACAAGGTCAGCGCCTCGGAAGCCTACGCCCGCGGATTCTCCTGGGGACTAATGCAAGTGATGGGGCAAGTCGCGCGCGAAACCGGCTTCGATGCCCTGTTCCTCTCGACCCTATGCGATCCCGAACAGGGCCTGGCCATCGGCTGCAAAGTCCTGCGAAAGAAATTCGACGCCATGGCCGGAGACACCACGCGCGCCCTCCTGGCCTGGAACGGCGGAGCCAATCCCGCCTACCCGGCTCAAGTCTTAGCCCGCAAGCCGCATTATTTGTAGGGGCGCAGCATGCTGCGCCCCTACCACCCAGGCGTCAACCCTATCGCTGTAGCTCGGGTTTACCCTGAGCCACGAAGGGACTGCCTTTTAGGCCTGAGGGTGTTTCACTCGCTGGGAAGGATCACGTATGCCCACTCGTTTTTCGATTCGCATTGCAGCAGTTGCCATTGCCGGTGGCCTGGTTCTGTCTCTGCTCGCCGCATGGCGCGCCGATCGACGCGACCGCGCGCAGCTCGCCGCCGACCTCGCCACCGGCCGCCAGGCTCTGGCGCAAGCCGACGCTCGCCGGCACGACCGCGACGCGCAGCTCCTGCAGACCCTCGCAGGCCTAGTAGCAGAGAAGCGCACCGTCGCGACGCCAGCCCAAATCATCCGCGCACTCCCGCAACAAATCCCGCTGCCAGCTCCGATCACGCTGCAATCCGTCCCCTGCGAGCCAGGCCAGCCCGCAGGCGAATCGCTCACGTCAACGCCCGGCACCAACAAACAACCGGCTCGCACGCCGCCCACAGCACCCTGTAGCTCAGGGCCGGTGTTTGGCCCTGAGGGTTTAGAGCCAGCGCAGTCCGAGGGTGCGTCCAAGAGCAAAGCGGTCGTCGCCTCACAGGCCGTAATCCCCGTCGCAGACCTAAAGCCCCTCTACGACTTCACCCTCGAGTGTCGCGCCTGCCAAGCCAAACTGGCCGCCGCCCAAGCCGACCTGACCGACGAACGCGCCAAGACCACGGTCCTGACCCGCGAGCGCGACGAAGCCGTCCGCGCCGCCAAAGGAGGCAGCATCCTCCGTCGCATCGCCCGCAACGCCAAATGGCTAGCCATCGGCGCCGCCGCCGGAGCCATCGCCGCCAAAGCGCATCGATAGCAGTGTAGGAGCCGTCCTTTAGGTAGGGCGGCGAACCCACAATCTCTCTGCGGTGGAAAAGTCTCCCCAACGCTGGCAGGAGCCTGGCGCACCCCCCGCGCCAGGCTCCTGCCAGTCCCCCAATAACTCCGGTAGGGGGACCAGCACCAGAGCAGATGCGGTAACAACGCAGCAACCAGCGCGAACCTCTCGCAGGATTCGTACAAGAGCGAGCGTTTCGACCTTCCCGCTGTCCAGCAGTTCCCAGAAGCACACGCTTTAGCCTGCGCAGTCAGTGGCGGACCTCGGGAAGCAGCGCGCAGACCCAGGCCAGGCCGCGCCAAGACGAAAAAGCTGTGGAAATCGGGAAGAAAGGGCTTGACACCGCGTCGTATAAGTTATATTATGTTAACTACGAAATCGGCCATAACCGCCCTTCCACAGCTTGACTCCCACAAACGATTTGACAACAACGGGGCGCTCTGCCCTGCCGCAGGCCAGTCGAGGTCGGATTCCGAGAATGAAGTTAGAGCCTGCGAAACTGGCGGCGCTACTTTTTCGCGGCTTTCTCTTGTGCGAGCTCGTACTTAATGTACTGCTCGAGCAGGTGCGGATCGGCGCCCACCAAGCGGCGCCCGTTCACAAAGACGGTCGGCGTGCTATTGACCTCGAGTTGTTGACCGTTGGCCCGGCTGGCGTCGACCGCCGCCGCCGCTTCCGGGCTGGCCATGCAGGCCTTAAACGTACCCGGGTTTAGGCCAGCCGCAGCGGCAAAATCCGCCATCTTAGTCCAGGCGTTCGCCGCGGATATAACCTCTTGCTGGTCATAAACCGCGTCATAGACCTTCCAGAACGTCTTTGGGTCTTGTTGGTAGGCGCAGCGCCCCGCCAGCGCAGCCGTCCGGGCCCAGGGGTGCAGCGATTCGAGCGGGAAGTCCTTGAAGACGACGCGGACCTGGGGATAGTTCGGCAGCATGCCGCGCAAGACATCGTGCAGGCTGCGGCAGACCGGGCACTGGAAGTCCGAGAACTCCACCAACGTGACCGGCGCCTTAGGGTCGCCGAGCGATGGCGCATCGTTCATCTGAATACGAGCACGCGTTTCCGCCAGCGGATCCTTCGACAGGTCCGATATTTCCCCGCGCACCAGATACTTCCCGTCCTTGCTCAGATAGAACTTCGCCGACTGCGAATTCTCGCCATCCTTCAAGTCGACCGTAGTCTCCAGCAGGCCCGGCACTTCGCTCTCCTTGGGAACGGAGACGGTGAGCTGCACATTGGGCCCAAAGGCGTAAAGATTCCGCAAGTACGCCTCAACGCTTTTCTGCAGCGCCGTGGGCGGCGCTCCCGCAGAAGTTTTACTGGTCGACGCCGCCGGTGCGGAAGTCTGTCCGGTAACGGACCCAGGCACGCAGGCCAGGGTCAACACGGTGGCGAGCGCGGAGATCCTTATTCTTCTCTGCAACCTCTGTGCGCTTTCCTCCGCGCATTCTGTGTTAAATCTTTTCACGTTGACCTTTTCCCGCAACTGGGAAATCCTCACGGAATAAACCGCTGCGCAATAGGAAACGGCCGTCCAAATCCAAACGCGCGCGACGTAATTTTCAGACCCGGCGCGGCCTGCTTGCGCTTGTATTCGTTGCGGTCAACCAGCAACGCAATGTCGCGCACCAGTTTCAGCTCGAAACCGTACTTATCGGCGATCTCCTGTGGGCTGCGCAAATCCTCAATGTACGCCTTGAGGATGCGGTCCAGCACGTCGTAAGGCGGCAAGCTGTCCTCATCCTTCTGGTTCGGCCGCAGCTCGGCCGAAGGCGCTTTCTCGACCGTCGAAGCGGGAATCAGTTCCCTTTCGCGATTGATCCAGCGAGCCAACTCGTACACCATCAGCTTCGGCACATCTGAAATAACCGCGAGTCCGCCAGCCATATCTCCGTACAGCGTGCAGTATCCAACCGCCAGCTCCGATTTGTTTCCGGTGCTGAGCAGCATCGAACCAAACTTGTTGGAAAGCGCCATCAAGTAATTCCCGCGGATGCGTGCTTGAATGTTTTCTTCCGTCACATCCGGGGCGCGATTGCCGAACGCCGGAGCGAGCGCCTCCACGTACGATTCGAACACTTCGGTAATCGGAATGGTAACCATACTTATGCCGAGGTTCTGCGCCAGCGCTTTTGCATCCCGCTTGCTGCCCTCGCTCGAGAATGGCCCGGGCATGGAGACGCCTTGCACGTTCTCTGCGCCAAGCGCGTCCACGGCAATCGACGCGACAACCGCGGAATCGATGCCGCCGCTCAGCCCGACCAGCACTTTCTTGAATCCGCATTTGGAAACATAATCGCGCGTGCCAACGATCAGGGCGCGATAGGCGTATTCAATCTCTTCCGGTGGCTGCGGATGGAATTCGCCTTCCCCGGTTTCGGTATCGAAGAGGACCAGATCCTCCTCGAACGCCAGCGCCTGCGCGGCAACCCTGCCATGCGCGGTTACAGCCATGCTCGCGCCGTCAAAAATCAAGCTGTCGTCGCCGCCTACTTGATTCACATAAATCACCGGACGTTTGTGGGTCATGGCGATGGAGCGCAGCATCTCCAGCCGCAGCGTGCGTTTGTTGATGGTGTAGGGAGACGCGGAAATATTGAGCAAAAGGCTGGTGCCCTGCGCGATTAGTTCCGTTACTGGATCGCGCTCGTAGCGCAGATTGGCCCAGAAGTTCTTGTCGTTCCAGACGTCCTCGCAAATCGTAATGCCCAAAAGTTCGTTGCCAAAACCGTAGGTGGATTGCTTTTCCGCCGGCTGAAAGTAACGCGATTCGTCAAAAACGTCGTAGGTTGGCAGCAGCATCTTGCTCTGCTCGAAGACGATGCGGCCCCCGCACAACAGCGCCGCCTTGTTGGCAATCGATTTTCCGGAGCCGTTCTTGACCCTCCCGGCGTAGCCGACAATCGCCGGCAACGCCAACTTCCCTGCCAAGGCCTTCAATTCTTTCAGGTTGCGGTCGATAAACGCGGGGCGTTCCAGCAGATCCAGGGGCAAATAGCCGCACAGGCAAAGTTCAGAGAAAACCGCCAGCTTGGCGCCGCGGGCTTGCGCTTGCTCCGCCAACTTCAAAATGCGCGCGGAATTGCCCGCGAAATCGCCAATCGTGGGATTAAACTGCGCGAGGGCTATCTTCATGCCAGCACTTTAGAATACGGTCGCATCGTCAAGATTGCAATCGCACCACAACACTCCGCGCGACGAATTTGGAGTGCGGTAGTCTTGCTACCGCTTTTACGCTGCTAGCCCAGCTCTCGCATGGTCAGCTACGCAGCTTGATCGCAAAAGCGGCGGCAAGTCCGCCGCACTCCAAGAAAGTCAAGCCCCCTTTCGGGCGATCAAGCTCGCAATTCCCTTCCCGGCGCGCAACTCCCGGTAAAACAGACTGCGCAGCGCTGGAAACGCAGTCCTCAGCTCTCCTGATTCCAAAAGATACTTTGGGTTTCGTGGCCCACCCGGAAATTCGAGCTGCGCAACCGTGTACGTCTCGAACAGGAGCACGCCGCCGGGAACCAGCGCCCGTTCGATCTGAGCGAAAAGTGAACGCTGCAGGTAATTCACGCAAACCACCAGCGAAAACGCTCGGGACGGCAGGCTCACTTCCTCGAGGTCCGCTTGCCAGATTTGAATCCCATGTCCGCGATTCCCCACCTGCGCCGCGCGCCCGATGTGCGTGACCGCGCAATGTGAAGCACCCGCTCGCCGCTCGAGAATCTCCAGCGCCACATCGGAAGAATCCACCGCGGTCACCGGCTGTTGACGCGATGCGAGCAGCAACGTGTGTCGACCCGTGCCGCAAGCCAGGTCCAGTGCGGGACCAAGCAGCAGCAGCGGCAACAACTCCCGCACGAACTCCGCGGGCTCCGCCGGCGGCTCTTCCGCCGCGGCCCGATATTTGGCGTTCCATTCCGATGCACTGGCTGCCATAAAAAAGGCTCCTGAACGTTGTGTCCAGGAGCCCGGAAATCCCTCAGCCGGAGACAACTCCCTCCGGCGGTCAAAATTTATACGCTGAACGAGCTGCCGCAGCCACAGGTGCTCTTCACGTGGGGGTTATTAAACTTGAATCCCGCACCCTCGAGCGTCTCGATGTAGTCAATCTCTACGCCTTCAAGGTACATCGAGCTCATCTGGTCGACCGCCACTTTCAACCCATCGAAATCCAGCAGTTCGTCGGTTTCGTTGGTCTGATTTTCAAACGCCATATGGTATTGAAAACCGGAGCAGCCGCCGCCAACCACTGCAACGCGCAGCGCCACAGGCACCGGGCTCTGCATCTGCATGATTTCCTTCACCTTGGTACTCGCAACGGGCGTCAAACTGATCATAATTCCTTTCGCCTCCGCTCGCGGCCCCGGGCCGCCAGCAATCCTACACGCCTATTATAACAGAACCTCATTTCAGCCGCACAAGCGACGGTTCTTTTCGAGCAACCCCGCGTTGCCGCCTTTCGACATCAATCTGCCCTTCGCATACAATACGATGCAGCCATGCGTCACAAAGTCACAGTGATTCCCGGCGAAGGCATCGGCCCCGAAGTCGCGGCGGCAACCCGTCGCATCATCGATGCCGCTGGAGTGCAAATCGAATGGGAAGAGCTTGCCGCGCGCACCGACAGCGCCACCGAAGCCGGCCAGCTCGTCAATCAGGGCGCTATCGACTCCGTACGGCGCAATCACGTTGCCTTGAAGGGCCCCACCAGCACAGCCATTGCCGGCGGCGCGCCCAGCGTGAACGTGGCCCTGCGCAAAACCCTCGACCTCTACGCCAACCTGCGCCCCGTCAAGAACTTACCGGGAGTCAAGTCGCGCTTTGAAAATGTCGACATCGTTCTGGTGCGCGAAAATACCGAGGATCTCTACTCTGGCCTGGAGCACGAAGTAGTTCCCGGCGTGGTCGAGAGCCTGAAAATTATCACCGAGCGCGCTTCCACGCGCATCGCGCGCTTCGCCTTTGAATACGCGAAAAGAAGCGGCCGCAAGAAGATTCACGCCATCCACAAAGCCAATATCATGAAACTGAGCGACGGCCTATTCCTGAAGTCGGTGCGCGCCGTCGCAGAGCGCTACAAGGACATCGAATACAAGGAACTGATTGTCGACAACGCCTGCATGCAAATGGTCTTGAACCCGCAGCAGTTCGATATGCTCCTGCTTCCAAATCTATATGGCGACGTAATGAGCGATTTGGCCGCGGGCTTGGTGGGCGGGTTAGGCGTGGTGCCCAGCGGAAACATCGGCGATGAATCGGCTATGTTCGAGGCCGTCCACGGCACCGCACCGGATATCGCCGGCAAAGGCCTCGCCAATCCCACCGCGCTGCTGATGAGCGGCATCATGATGCTCGATCATCTCGGCGAGCGCCCCGCCGCCCGGCGCATCGAAGCGGCCCTCGAACGCGTCTACCGCGAGGGCAAGCACGCCACCCGCGACCTGGGCGGCAGAGCAACCACCCAAGAATTCACCGACGCCGTGATTTCTGCCCTTCCGATTGCCGCCACGGCCTGAACTAAACGGCCGCGTAGATCTGGTACACCATCAGATACACGATGACGCCCGTCACGCTCACGTAAAACCACAACGGCAGCGTCCACCTCGCGATGATGCGGTGGCGGTCAAACTGTTTAAGCCAGGCGCGCCGCAGCGTGATCAGGATCATCGGTACAATGACGACCGCAAGAATGGTATGCGTGGTGAGCAGCGTAAAATAAACCGGCCGAATCCACCCCTGCCCGTGAAACGCGACGTGGCCCACGCGATAGTGATAAATGAGGTAGGAAGCCAAGAAAACCGAGGACACCACAAACGCCGAGATCATGAACGCTTTGTGGACGGCAATCCTCCCGTTGCGGATGGCGGCATATCCGCCGGCGAGCAACACCGCGCTCACACCATTCAGCGACGCGTTCAAGGCTGCGTGAGAAAACATTCGCGAGTGCCCCTCTGGAAAACTTTCAGCGCGGGATTTTATCGTACATCATCAAGCCAAGCAGCAGCGGGATGTGCAGTACCGTGGCGTGCATCAGCCACTTGGCGCGAGCGTTGGTCTTCGCGCGCGCCGCCCACAGACACACGCGCAGCAGAGACACACTCAGCAAAAAAGCGCCGCAGAAGTAGAAAACTCCCGTAAGTCCGGCAATCGAGGGCAAGAGACTCACCCCAATCAGCCCCACCGCCATAAGAATGATCTGCCGAAACGTGCGCACTCCTTCCGGGTCTATCACCGGCAACATGCGTATCCCCGCGCGCGCGTAGTCTTCGCGATACATCCACGCGATGGAATAAAAGTGCGGAAACTGCCAGAAGAACAGAATGGCGAACAGCAGCCAAGCGCCCGGATCGAGACTGCCGCTGGCCGCCACCCAACCAATCATCGGGGGAATCGCGCCCGGAAACGCCCCGACAAATGTGGCCCACACGGTGCGCTTCTTCAGCGGTGTGTACGCCAGCAAATACGCCAGGCACGACGCGCTCCCCAGTACCGCAGGCAGCACGCCTATCGCAAAGTACAAATAAAGAGCACCGGCCACCGACAACGCCACGCCAAAAATCAGCGCTTCGCGCGGCCGCAACGTGCCGCTCGGCAGCGGGCGCGACGCCGTCCGCCGCATGTAGCCGTCCGACTCGCGCTCGATGTAATGATTCAGCGCCGCTGTGCCCGCGGCGATGAGCATGGTGCCAAAAATCGTCTGAATCATGTGCAGCCAGTTCACCGGTCCCCGCGCGCCCATGTAGTAGCCCGCTGCCGTCGTGATCAGCACCAGGAACGATACGTCCGGTTTCGTGAGCGCCACGTACGCGTTCGCGCGCGACGCCAAGGTCAGCTCCGCGGTGCGCAGCGTGCTCATCGCGCCGCCACCTGGCTCGTCGCCGCCGCCGCGACTTCCCTTCTCCGCGGCACCAATCGATAGCAAATCAGCACGATGACAACGGAAAGCGCGAACAGCAGTGCTCCAACCACGGTGTGAATCACCGTGAACGTCACCATGACGGGCATCGGTTGCGGCGCGTTCGCCGTCGACAACCGCGACCACCACGCCAGAAATCCGAGCAGGAACTGCAAGCCAAAAATCGCGTGCAGCGACGTGCGCGCCTTCGAGATTTCCTTTGATTGCCCGAAGCGTTTGCGCAGCGCCGCCGCCGTCCAAGTCACCGTGCCCAAAACAACCATCGCTCCGGCCACATGCGGCCAAACGGGAATATCCTGGTGCCGGAACCCCGCGCCCAGCACCACTTGCAGAAAAATCACGGCTGCATTGAGCGTCGCAATTGTATGAATCGAAGGCGAACCGCGATCCTCGATTTGCGGAAGGTCCGAAATCCACCAGCGGCTGGTGAATACTGCGATGCTCACCACCGTGCCAAAGAAAATTTGCGCCAGGCAGGCATGCGCTACCGGTATTCCATAGTGCAGATACAGCAGCACGGTAAGCCCACCCAGGAGGCCCTGCGCAACTACCGCCCCAATCGCGGCGAAGCCAAGGTTGCGGACCCAGCGGCGCTGGTCTTTGCGCCAGAGCAGGACCGCGAGCACAATCGTCAACAGACCCACCAAAGCGGCAATCACGCGATGCGTGTGCTCGTAGACGATGCCTCCCACCATCGGCGGCGTAAGCGTCCCGTACGACAGCGGCCAATCCGGCACGGAAAGCGCCGCGTCCTTCGATGTGACCAACGCTCCCGCAATCAGCAGAATGAACGTGCAGATAGCCAGGAATACCGCGAAGCGGTGCGTACCCGGGCTATACGTGGTGGTCATTCGGCGAAATCTCGCTGCGGATTATAGCGCAGCTTCAACTCTTTTGCCGTCAAGCCGCAATGGCGCCGCAGATCGCCTTCTCCACTTGCCTTTCCGTGCTCTCTGCGCCTCTGTGCTGAAAGTCTTTCATCCAATACTTGTGCCGGAAGAGTTCGCCAATTGTCCGGCGGGCACAGCCGCGGGCGCCTCTTCCATTCCTACAGCGCGCAGCACCAAATCTTTCAGCGCCGCGATGAAAAGGGGCGAATCTCCCACAGCCGGCATCATCCTGAAGGTTTCGATGCCAACACCCTTGGCTTCGATGCGAGCCTCGATATTAATTTCATGCAAAGTTTCGATGTGCTCGGTGACAAAAGAGATAGGCACCACCAGCACTTCCTTGACGCCTTCGTGCCCCAGCCGCTCGATGGTTCCAGTCAGCGGTGGCTGCAGCCATTTCGCCGGTCCAACGCGGCTCTGATAGCACAGCAGATGCGTCCGCGGCCACCCCGCATATTGCCGCGCACCCAACTCGCATACCAGCCGCACCGTCGTTTCGATTTGCTGCGGGTACGGATCGCCTTTCTCCACCAGGCTCATCGGCAAACCGTGCGCGCTGAACACCAGATGGATGCGCGAGCTATCCGGAAATTGCCGCAACACGGACCCAATCCGCTGCGTCACCGCCTGAATGTACAGCGGATGATCGTAAAATTGCCCGACGGTGTGTTCTTTAGCGCGCCCATTCGGTGGGCCATATACGCGCCGCCATTCCTTCAAGCTGCTCAACGTAGTGGCAAACGAAAAGTGCGGGTAGAGCGGCAGCAGCACGATGTCGTCAAGCGGCTCCGCCTTGCGCAAGGTGTCAGCGGCTTCCGCGCTCATCGGATGCCAGTAGCGCATCGCGGTGACGGCCACCGCATCGATATATGGAGACAGCGCCGCAACCAGCCGCACCCTCTGCCGCTCCGTCAGCAAACGAATCGGCGAGCGTCTGCCAATCTCCGCATACTTGCCGGCAACCGGAATCGAGCGCCGCGAGGAAATCAGCTTCGCAATCGGCCGCCGCAAAATTCCCAGCGGCCCCAGCGGAATAATGTCCGGATCAAGAAAAAGATTCAGCAGGAAGGGCTCGACAGCCCCCAGCGAATCCGGCCCGCCAAGCTGAAACAGCACAATTCCGACGCGCTTCTTCCCAGCCAAGCTATTTCCCTCGCGTCAAAGTTTCCTTCAGCCGCTCCACGTCCTTGCGCAGGTCGGCAGTGCGGCGCGCCACGCTCACGAAATAAACGAAGAACACGCCCCAGCCAATCATGTACGCCACCATAACGCTGCCGATATTTTTCACGCTGCCTCCGCTTCTCGCGCCACAATTTGCGCTTCCGCTCGTACGCTTTCCAGCTCGTAGCGCTGCCGGATCAACAAAATCATCAAGGCCGTCAGGCTCAGCCACGACAGATAGAAAATCTTGCGCATCTCGGGAGTCATCCCGCCGGAGGTGAACACCACCGGCTGCGGATGCTGCGTGCGCCACCACCA
>Ga0307477_10000770_pt1 | contig 31615 bp, 25 predicted proteins | sample atmos_gasesECM2C_FD_203316 | JGI IMG/M metagenome (GOLD analysis project Ga0307477, IMG submission 203316) | Hardwood forest soil microbial communities from Morgan-Monroe State Forest, Indiana, United States - atmos_gasesECM2C_515 | ecosystem: Environmental > Terrestrial > Soil > Temperate...
ATTCCACTGCTTCCGATCCCGATACAGTGCGTCGACGCTTTGCTGACATTTGGCGTAGGATTCATAATCGGCCAACAACATGTAAAAATCGCCCCCTGCGAGGAGAGAATCGACAATAGGCACAAAGAGGTCGCGATCCTGCGGCGAGAAATAGCCGCCGTGGATCATGTCCAGGGTCTGGTGCAATTCGGGATTTGACTCGTAGATGCTCTCCGGATCGTAGCCTTCCTGCCTCAACCTGCGAAGTTCTTCGTAGGTATGACCGAACATGAAGATATTATCCCGGCCTACGGCATCGGCAATTTCATCGTTCGCGCCGTCATGGGTGGCGATTGTGAGCGCGCCGTTCAGTGCCAGCTTCATATTGCCGGTGCCTGAGGCTTCGGTTCCGGCCATGGAGATTTGCTGGGAGAGATCGCCGGCGGGAATCAGATCCTCGGCCGTCTGCACGTCGTAGTTCGGGATGAACACGATCTTGAGCAATCCGTCTACGGCGGGATCGTTATTGACGATGTCGGCCACGTAATTGATGAGCTGAATGATGTGCTTGGCCATGACATAGCCGGGCGCGGCTTTGCCGGCGAAAATCGCGGTCCTAGGCTGCTCGTCGCCGGGTTTGGTCTGCCTGATCCGGTTATAGCGGCCGACCAGCTGAAGAAGATTCAGCAATTGGCGCTTATATTCATGGATGCGCTTGATGTGCAGATCGAACATCGAGCCCGGATCGATGACGTGGCCGGTCACGTCTCTGACTTTTTGCGCCAAACGTTCCTTGTTTATGCGCTTCACCGCGGCAAATTCCTTCTGGAACGCCTCGTCATCCGCGAACGGCTCAATTTCCCGAAGCTGGTCCAGATCGCGCAGCCATTTCGATGAAATCCGGGCGTTGATCAGCTCGGCGAGCCAGGTATTGGCTTCATTCAGCCATTTGCGCTGGGAAATTCCGTTGGTCAGCGCGACAATCCGGTTCGGGAAAAACCTGTCGAAATCGCCGAACAATGTATTCCGCATGATTTCGGTGTGACTTTTCGACACGCCGTTCACGCGGTGGCTGCCGGCAATCGCAAGGTGCGCCATGCGCAGGCATTTGGTGCCGGTTTCCTCGATCAGCGACATGCGGCGGAGGCGATCGATGTCGCCGGGAAAGCGATGCATCACATCGCGGAGCATGCGCTGATTGATCTCGTAAACGATCTGAAGATGGCGCGGCAGCAGCATCTCGATAAGGTGCACCGGCCAGCACTCCAGCGCTTCCGAAAGAAGCGTGTGGTTGGTGAAGGAAAAAATCCGCACCGTAATATTCCAAGCGCGGTCCCAGTCGAGACGGTAGACATCGACGAGCAGCCGCATCAATTCCGGAATCGCAAGCACGGGATGCGTGTCGTTGAGCTGTATCGCGACTTTTTCCGGCAACAGGTCGAGGGATTCGTATTTTGATTCGAACCGGGCAAGAATGTCCTGGATCGACGCGCTGACCAAAAAATATTCCTGCTTCAGCCGCAGCTCCCGGCCCATGCTCGTCGTATCGCTGGGATAGAGAACTTTCGAGATCGTTTCGGTTTCGCTCTTCTGCTTGACCGCATCGATGTAATTGCCGCTATTGAAGTAGGTGAGATTGAAGTCGGAACTTGCCGTTGCGGACCACAGGCGGATGGAGGTTACGGTTTCGCCATCCAGCCCGATAACCGGAAAATCGTAAGCGCGGGCCATGACGTCATCGGTGTCGGACCAATGGACCAGCAGCTCGCCGCGCCAATTGTTCACCTGAGTCACGCGGCCGTTGAATTGGATCGGATAGACGATATTCGGCCGCGCATACTCCCACGGGTTGACGCTTCTCAGCCAGTTCTCCGGATGCTCGATCTGTTCGCCGTTTTCGATCTTTTGGCGGAACATGCCGTATTCGTAGCGGATGCCGTAGCCCAGACCGGCATAACCCAGAGTCGCCATCGATTCGAGGAGACACGCCCCCAATCGCCCCAAGCCGCCATTGCCGAGCGCGGGCTCGATTTCGAAGTCCCAAAGCGAATCGAGATCGATGTTCAAATCGGCCAAGGCCTGCCGGCAGACTTCATAGACGCCTTGGGAAATCAAACAGGTTTTGAGCATCCGCCCCGGAAGAAATTCGAGGGAAAGATAATAGACCCATTTCGCGTCATGATCCGAATTGCGCCGCCAGGTGCGAATGCGCGCCGATGAAAACCGGCCGCGGAGAAAATAGGCAAGCGCGTAGAACCAGTCCTGGGGTGAGGCCGTGGTGGGATCGCGACCCATCTGCTCGATCAGATTTCGGATCAGCTCGTGCTTGATCTCGGCGCGAATCGGCGGCGACGGAAAATCTCCGGGCCCTACGTCGGTAAGGATGCGCTCCATTGTTCGCCTCTGTTCGCGCAAGCCCCCAGCGAATAGAAAAACGAAACGCCGAGCAGTTCAACTGCGTTGACGGTTCCATTCTCGACAGCAGGCCGGGAACTATGCGGCGTTTTCGCTCGCGGGTTGCTCTTGCGATAAAACCTGTTGGACAGCCTGTAACAGCACGTGCGGCATATAGGGCTTTGCCACCAAAGGGCGGTGCCGATGCGCTAAAGGCAGCTTTTGCGCGGTATGGCCGGTCAGGAAAATCAGCTTGGTGCGGCGCGCAACAAGCTCGTTAACCACGCCGAAAACGTCCGAACGGCCGAGATTGACATCCAGCAAGGCGACATCGGGATTGTGGCTCCGAAGCAGCTCCATGGCGGCAGCCGTAGAATTGGCCGGTCCCAAGACGCGGTACCCCGCCTCTTCAAGCAAGGCCTGCAAGTCCATGGCGATCAGCGCCTCGTCCTCGACGACGAGAATGCTGGTATTTGCGGACATGACCATCGGTCCACTCCTTGTTTAAGCCGCACCGAGACGGCTCGAGAGCGGAAAGTTCATTTCCACTTTGAGACCGCTCGGATCGAAATGCAACTCAACTTCACCATCGAGTTCATGGGTGAGCTCGAGACGGATCAGCCGGCTACCGAAACCACTGCGCTCGGGCTTAGCCACTTCCGGGCCGCCGGTTTCCTGCCAGCGCAGCGAAAGGCAGCCGCGCTCGTCGGGATGCCAGGCAATGGCAACCTTGCCGTCGCGATTAGAGAGCGAGCCATGTTTGATCGCGTTGGTCGCAAGTTCGTGAAACACAATACCGAGAGCCAGCGCCGATTTCGGATCGAGTCCGATAGCGGGCCCGTCGACGGCCACCCGCTTCCTGTCTTCCAGGAGATAAGGTTCCAGGCTGTCCCGCGCGACGTCACAAAGCTGCACATGAGACCACTGCTCGCGCGAGAGCAGGCTATGGGTTCGGCCGAGCGCGTCGATGCGCCGGATGAATTTTTCGGTGAAGGTTTGCGGCGATGGGCTGCTCGCAAGTGTCTGCCGGGCCATCGCGTTCACGACGGTCAGCATATTCTTCACGCGGTGATTGAGTTCCTCGATCAGCGTACGCTGATGCGCTTCGGCTTTCGCCATCGCCTCCTGGTGTTCCTGGCTGCGCCGAAGGGCCTGCTCGGCCGTGAGCTTTTCCGCGCGAACGCGGAAGTTTTCTTCCTGTAAATGGTGACGCAGCTCCGCTTCGCGCCGGATTTCCGCCTGCTTCCGGTAAAGGTCGACAAAGACCGATACTTTCGAACGTAAGACAAACGGATCGACGGGTTTGAACACCATATCCACTGCGCCCGCCGAATAGGCCTGCAGCAAATGCATGTCGTCGCGGAGCAGCGCGGTCAGGAAAACAATGGGAATGTGACGGGTGCGCTTTCTCGCCCGCACGTAGGAGGCCATCTCATAGCCGTCCATTCCCGGCATGTTCACGTCGAGCAAGATTACCGCATAATCGTCGAACAGAAGGCGGTGAAGCGCTTCCTCGCCGGAATGCGCAACGACCAAGGTCTGGCCGAGCTCCTCCAGGGCGGTGCGAACGGCCATAGCGGTGCGTTCGTCATCGTCGACGATGAGGATCTTCGCTTTGGGCGGGTCAACCGCTGTCGACGAAGAGATTGGCTCGGCGGCGTCCGCCGTTTCTTGCATTGCGCGCGCGATCAAACCTACCCCGCGACGGAACGGAACGTGACGACATTGTCACCGGCTGCTCCAACAGCGGGCTTGGTTTGTCCTACTCGCTGGAACCAGACCCGCAACATCGAAACCAGCTGATCGATATCGATCGGCTTGGCAATATAGTCCGAAGCACCTGCTTCAATGCATTTCCGGCGATCGCCCTTCATCGCCTTGGCCGTGACGGCGATCACGGGAAGCGTGGCGAACTGAGGCATCGTGCGGATTTCCTGCATCGTCTGGTATCCGTCCATGCCCGGCATCATGATATCGACCAGCACGGCGTCCGCGTCGGGCAGTCGTTGAAGGATTTCGATTCCCGAACGCCCGGACTCCGCATAATGCAGTTCGACCCCATGTTCTTCCAGAGCGCTGGTCAACGAGAAGATATTGCGAATATCGTCATCGATCACCACGACTTTCTTTCCCATGAGGAGCGGATCGCAACCGCGAAGCTGCTGAAGCGCCGCCTGAGCGTTGAGCGGCAGGTTTTCGAAGGAACGATGCAGGATCAGCGCAACGTCATTCTGCAATTGCGCCGTGCTGGAGGCGATCCGCACCGGCTCGGTACGCCGGGCAAACTCGGCAAGCGACTTGCGCTCCTCCTCGCTGGGATCGCGCGGCAAGAACACCACGAGCGGCTTATCGGTGGCCGCGAGATCTCTCACGAGTTCGCTCAGGGATTCGCCGGCGGGCCCGGAAAGGTCCAGCACCACGCCGTCGAATCCTTCTTCGACGATGGCTCGTTCGGTGGCCTGATTGGTGGCGACGCTGTGAATTTCAATATCCTGTCCGCCGAACAAACCGGCAAGCGAACCGCCGCTCGAATCCGGCTCGATCGCCAACAGGCGTTTGGAGCGGCTGCCAAAGCTCTTCACCTCATCGAGCGTCGCGAGAATCAAATCACGCTCCACCGGCTTGCCGCTGTAGCCGTAAGCGCCGATGGAGAGCCCGAGGCGGTGCTGTTCGTCTGCCGAGATCACGTGGACCGGGATGTGTCTGGTTTCGGGATTGCGCTTCAACAAATCGAGCAGCGCGAAACCGTCCATGTCCGGAAGGCCGATGTCCAGCGTAATCGCATCGGGCCGGAAGCGTTTGGCGAGGGGCACGACGGAGGCGCCTTCGCCGGTCACGATGCCCTTGAATCCCGCTTCCCGCGCCATGCCGAGAAGAATGCCCGCGAAGGCCTGATCGTCCTCAACGATGAGCACGACAGAGTCCCCGCGGTTGATCAAGTCGCGATCGTCGGCAAGACTTTCTTGCGCCGTTTCCATGGCCGCCACCGCACGCACGGTCTGGACCGCCCGCGCGGCCGGTGCGACTGTCACCGGCACGAAATTGAGTGGCAGATAAAGCGTGAACGTGCTGCCTTTTCCGGGCGTGCTGCTCACCGTCAGCTCGCCGCCCAAGAGGCGGGTAATTTCGCGGCTAATGGAAAGTCCAAGCCCGGTCCCGCCATATTTGCGGCTGGTCGTGCCATCGGCTTGCTGGAACGCCTCGAAGATGATGCGCTGCTTCTCTTCCGGAATGCCGATACCGGTATCGCGAACCGAAAACGCGAGCACGGGACCGGCCTTGTTCAGGCGGTTATTGCTTGGCGACCAGCCCGATTGCGCAAGCCCGATTTTCAGCCGAACGCCGCCTTTTTCGGTAAATTTGAAAGCGTTGGATAAGAGATTTTTGATGACCTGCTGCAGCCGCTTATCGTCCGTGTAGATGAACCGCGGCAGCTCGGGTTCGAGCTCGATTTCGAAATCCAGCTTTTTGTCTTGGGCGATCTGAGCAAACGTCCGATCCATATGATCGCGCAGCGAGGTGAAGGGCGTCTCGGCGATGTCCAGTGTAACGGTGCCGGACTCGATTTTGGACAGATCCAGAATGTCGTTGATGAGGCCGAGAAGGTCGGAACCGGCATGGTGGATAGAGCGGGAAAACTCCACCTGCTTGTCGGTGAGATTGCCTTGCGTGTTCTCGGACAGAAGCTTCGACAGGATCAAGAGGCTGTTCAAAGGCGTACGCAATTCGTGGCTCATATTGGCCAGGAATTCCGACTTGTATTTCGAGGTGAGCGCGAGCTGTTCGGCCTTCTCTTCCAACTCGCGTTTGGCTTGTTCCACCTCGCGGTTTTTGGCTTCCACTTGCACGTTTTGCGCCGAGAGGAGTCGCGCTTTGTCTTCCAATTCGGCATTGGTGCGTTGCAGTTCGTCCTGCTTGGTGCGCAGCAATTCCTCGGATTGGCGCAGCGTATTGGCCTGCTGCTCCAGCCGGTCATTGGTCTTCTTCAGTTCTTCCTGTTGCGCCTGCAATTCGGAGGTCAGCAATTGCGATTGCTTCAGCAGCCCTTCGGTGCGCATGTTCGCCGCGATCGTATTAAGCACGATGGCGATCGATTCCATGAGCTGAGCCAAGAAGCTCTGATGGGTTTCGCTGAACCGGCTGAAAGACGCGAGCTCGATGACCGCGTTCACGTCGCCTTCGAAGATCGCCGGCAGAACGATGACGTTCAGAGGCGGCGCTTCGCCAAGGCCGGAACTGATCTGGACATAATCGGAAGGCACATTGGTGAGCAGGATGCGCGATTTTTCGAAGGCGCATTGCCCGATCAGCCCTTCCCGCAGCCGGAAATGATTGGCCAAATGCTTGCGGTTATTGAAGGCATAGCTCGCAGCCAGATTGAGCACGGTGTTGCCGTCTTCGTCCTGATCGGTGACGTAAAACACACCGTGTTGCGCGTTCACCAGCGGCGCGAGTTCGGAGAGCACCATGTTCGACACAGTGGCCAGATCGCGTTCGCCTTGCAGCATGCGGGTGAACCGCGCGAGGTTGGTCTTCAACCAATCTTGCTCGGTGTTCTTCAACGTCTGATCCTTCAAATTCCGGATCATCTCGTTGATGTTATCCTTCAACGCGGCCACTTCGCCTGATGCTTCCACGGCGATGGACCGCGTCAGGTCGCCTTTGGTCACTGCGGTCGACACTTCCGCGATGGCACGCACCTGGTTGGTCAGATTCGCCGCGAGCTGGTTCACGTTATCGGTCAAGTCGCGCCATAGGCCGGCGGCGCCCGGCACGCGGGCCTGTCCGCCGAGCTTGCCTTCGATACCCACTTCGCGCGCAACGTTGGTCACCTGATCGGCGAAAGTCGCGAGCGTATCGATCATGTCATTGATGGTATTGGCGAGCGCGGCGATTTCGCCTTTCGCTTCCAAGGTCAGCTTGCGGCGCAGATTGCCTTGCGCCACGGCCGTGACCACGTCCGCAATGCCGCGCACCTGGTTGGTCAGGTTAGCCGCCATCATGTTCACATTATCGGTCAAGTCCTTCCACGTGCCGGCCACGCCCTGCACGTTGGCTTGGCCGCCGAGGCGCCCTTCGGTGCCCACTTCGCGGGCCACGCGCGTCACTTCGGAGGCGAACGAATTCAACTGGTCCACCATGGTGTTGATGGTGTTCTTGAGTTCGAGGATTTCACCTTTCACGTCCACGGTGATCTTCTTTGACAGGTCACCTCTCGCCACTGCGGTGGTCACTTCGGCGATGTTGCGCACCTGGCCGGTCAGATTCGCGGCCATGAAGTTCACATTGTCGGTCAAATCCTTCCACGTGCCCGCCACGCCGCGCACATTGGCTTGTCCGCCGAGCTTTCCTTCGGTGCCCACTTCGCGCGCCACGCGCGTCACTTCGGAAGCGAACGAATTGAGCTGATCCACCATTGTATTGATTGTGTTCTTCAGCTCGAGAATTTCGCCGCGCACGTCCACGGTGATCTTCTTCGACAGGTCGCCGTTGGCCACGGCCGTGGTCACTTCGGCGATGTTGCGCACCTGGCCGGTCAAATTGGTGGCCATGGCGTTCACATTGTCGGTCAAATCTTTCCACGTTCCCGCCACGCCGCGCACATTGGCCTGGCCGCCGAGCCGGCCCTCCGAACCCACTTCGCGGGCCACGCGAGTCACTTCGGAGGCGAATGAATTCAACTGGTCCACCATGGTGTTGATGGTGTTCTTCAGCTCGAGGATTTCGCCTTTCACATCCACGGTAATCTTTTTCGACAAGTCGCCATTTGCCACCGCGGTTGTCACCGCCGCGATATTACGGACCTGACCGGTGAGGTTGGCGGCCATCAGATTCACGTTGTCGGTGAGATCCTTCCAGGTGCCGGCGACCCCTTCCACTTTGGCTTGACCGCCGAGCTTTCCTTCGGTGCCCACTTCGCGCGCCACGCGCGTCACTTCGGAGGCGAATGAATTCAACTGGTCCACCATGGTGTTGATGGTGTTCTTCAACTCGAGGATTTCGCCTTTCACATCCACGGTGATCTTCTTGGAGAGGTTGCCGTTCGCCACGGCCGTGGTCACATCGGCGATGTTGCGCACCTGACCGGTCAAATTCGCGGCCATCAGATTCACATTGTCCGTCAAGTCCTTCCAGGTACCGGCGACACCGCGCACATTGGCCTGGCCGCCGAGCTTTCCTTCGGTGCCCACTTCGCGCGCCACGCGCGTCACTTCGGAAGCAAACGAATTCAGCTGGTCCACCATGGTGTTGATGGTGTTCTTCAAATCGAGAATTTCACCGCGCACGTCCACGGTGATCTTCTTCGACAAGTCGCCGGTTGCGACGGCGGTTGTCACCTCGGCGATGTTGCGAACCTGACCGGTCAAATTCGCCGCCATCAGGTTCACGTTGTCGGTGAGGTCCTTCCAGGTGCCCGCGACGCCTTCCACTTTGGCCTGGCCGCCGAGTTTTCCTTCGGTGCCCACTTCGCGCGCCACGCGCGTCACTTCGGAAGCGAACGAATTCAGCTGGTCCACCATGGTGTTGATGGTGTTCTTCAGCTCGAGGATTTCACCTTTAACATCCACCGTGATCTTCTTCGACAGATCGCCTTTCGCCACCGCCGTGGTCACATCGGCGATGTTGCGCACCTGACCGGTGAGATTGGCGGCCATCAGGTTCACATTGTCGGTCAAGTCCTTCCAGGTGCCCGCAAAGCCGCGCACATTAGCTTGGCCGCCGAGTTTTCCTTCGGTGCCCACTTCGCGGGCCACGCGGGTCACTTCGGAGGCGAAAGAGTTGAGCTGGTCCACCATGGTGTTGATCGTCGATTTCAGCTCGAGCACTTCGCCCTTCACGTCCACCGTGATCTTCTTTGACAAATCGCCATTGGCCACCGCAGTGGTCACTTCGGCGATATTGCGCACTTGGCCGGTCAGGTTGGCGGCCATGGCGTTCACATTGTCGGTGAGGTCCTTCCAGGTGCCGGCCACGCCCTTCACTTTGGCCTGACCGCCGAGCTTTCCTTCGGTACCCACTTCGCGCGCCACGCGGGTCACTTCCGAGACGAAGGAGCCAAGCTGCGCCACCACGGTATTCACAACCTTGCCGATGCGCAGGAATTCGCCATGCAGCGCGCGGCCTTCGATTTCGAGATTCATGGTCTGAGAAAGGTCGCCGCGAGCGACTGCACCGATCACGCGCGCCATTTCCGCGGTCGGCTGCACCAAATCGCCGATCAGGCTATTGACCGTTTCGATATTGGAAGCCCACGAACCCGACGCATTGGGAAGTTTCGCGCGGTGCCCGGTCTTGCCGTCCTTTCCCACGACATCGCCGAGCCGTTCAAGCTCTTTGGTCAGTTGCTCATTCAGTGCGACGACATCGTTGAAAGCTTCGCCAATCTCTCCGTCGACCCCGCTCAGACCAATCGGCAACCGTACAGAAAAATCGCCTTTTCGGAACGCCCGCAGAGCTGCAAGGAGCATCTGGCTGTTGAGCGCGGGCGCAGATTTCATGGCGGCTGCTGCTTTAGGCATACGAAGCTCCTCAATCGAGCGTGCGGACACGCTACAACGCTGAACACCGGCCAGACGCCCTAGATCAGGAGAAGCGCTTCCGGGCGGACTACAGCCCCAATGCGGTTTTCCAATAATCTGTGTGGAAAAACGGAGCCTTATCGATCTCCCGCAGGTCCCCTCTCCATCACAGGGCGTTCGAGCCCTTAATGGCAGCAAACGCAGTTATTCGCGAAAAGTTCCGCCAAGTTCCGCGAGTCCTAGGGCAAAAATTTGCGTGCGATCAATAGCTAAGGCGTGACCGCGATTCCGAAGCGTCATGTCTGAGTGCCGGATTGACGCCCTGGGCGGCTTCGCAGAGGCCCGAAAGCTTCATCCCAGGTTTTAACAGGGTTTCGATCCGAAATGCCCGAGACGTCGGTATCGACCGTAATGGGAAGCTGCAGCTCCGTCCCGTTGTCTGCCTTGACGGTAACGAACCGTCCGTCCTGGACCGCTTTGGATACAATGCCGCTCACTTGTCTCTCCGAGTGACGGAGGCCAGAGATCCTTAGCCGTTGAGCTCCCGATAGATCGTGCCGGCCGTCCAGGACAAATGCTCGGCGAGATCCCAGTCCTTATATTCCTTCATGTCGAAGGCTTGCTCGATTGCGGGCAGCATCGTGGAATGGTCGCGGAACAATTCAGGCAATGGAAAGTTACTGCATCGGCAAACTGTAAGAGGAACAGGCCATGCCGACACCCAGCGGACACACGACGGCAATCCTGGCATCGAAGGTCAGGGGAACTCCCGTCTACAACAGCGAAGGCGATAAGATCGGGACGGTGGAAGACGTCGTTCTCGACAAAATGTCGAACAACATCATGTTCGCGGTTTTGGGTTCGGGCGGTGTTCTCGGAATGGGTGAAAAATTCCGGCCGATCCCCTGGTCCATTCTGGATTACGATCCCGATAAAGGCGGCTACGTTGTGCCGCTTAGCAAGGACATTCTGGCAAACGGTCCGGCCTATCGCATGGAAGACCTGACCAGCGACGATGGCGAAGGCGCCATTCGCGCAGAAGCCTACAGCTATTACAACGCCGAACGGTATTGGTGAGGCGCCTCACGCGTCTCCCGAGGCGAGCGAGATCGCCTTTTATCGCAAACGCCTCCCCGGATATCCGGGGAGGCGTTTGCATATGGAACAAAGGCGTTTTGGCCGGCGTTTTGCCCAAGTGGCGCAGCCGAAAGGAATCCAACAATGCTACGCTGGGCTATGATCTTTCTCGTGATCGGCTTGATTGCCGGTGTATTGGGTTTCACCGGGATCGCAGGGGCATCGATCGGAATTGCTAAGTTTCTGTTCTTCCTGTTCCTCGCGATATTCCTGATTTTCCTGGTGCTTGGCCTTACCGTCTATCGAACCATCAGCGGCGGCCGATAGCGCCGTAAAGTTAGAGGCCGCGGGCATATCATCCGCGGCCTTTTTTGCGGCTGCATCAACGGCGCTAAAATTCGCTCATCAATTGGGCTTTGCGCGCGGCGCCCGGTTTATATTTGGTTCCGGGCGGCCGATAAATTTTTCGGCAAGCATTCCGTTCGCTATGATACCGCTCAGCAATCCGTCGTGCTGGTTATGGGGGGTACGCTGCAATGAGTGAACGACCAAAACTTCTGCGGTCTTGGATGTTTGTTCCGGGCGAACACCGGCGCATGATCGACAAGGCGTTTACGCTGCATGCCGATGCGATGATGATGGACATCGAGGATGGCGTCGCGCCGGCGGAAAAAGAAAACGCGCGCCGCCAGATCGCGGCTTCGCTCGATTGGTTTGCCGATCATTTGAAGAGCGAGCCGAATTATCGCACCCCCGCGCGCTATGTTCGCGTCAACGCCGTGGGCTCGGAACGCTTAATCGACGATTTTAAGGCTGTCGTGCGTCCGGGTCTCGAAGGGTTGGTGGTGCCCAAAGTCGATAGCATCGCGCAAATCCGCATTGTCGAAGACGAGTTGGGACGGGCCGAAGTCGCTCGCCACGTGCCCGGCGGCTCGGTCAAGCTTCTCATCGCGATCGAAAGCCCTATCGGCCTCTTCAATGCGTACGCAATCGCGTCCTCTTCGCCCCGCATCGTGGGCCTGATTTTCGGCGCCGAAGATTTCACCCGCGAGATGAACCTTCCGGTCCGCCGCGAAGCCGAAGCCGTCGATTTGATTTATGCTCGCTCCGCCATCGCGACCGCAGCCGCGGCTGCTCATGTCCAGGCGGTGGATGGAGTATGGGTTGACCTCAAGGATCTGGAGGGTTTGAAGCGTTTTGCGCGCCAGGCGCGTCGGCTCGGCATGACCGGTATTTCGATCATTCATCCGAGCCAAATCGACGAGGCAAACGCCGCCTTCACGCCCTCGCCGGAAGACATCGCCTATGCGCGCGAAGTGCTGCAGGCATTCGATGAAGCGCGCGCCCGCGGCGCCGGCGCCATCGCCTTTCGCGGCCAATTGCTGGATTATCCCATTGTGGACCGCGCGAGAGCCACAATGGCGCTCGCGCAATCGCTTGGCGTGGCGTAAGGCAACGGAGAACCACATGCCCGTAAAACCCGGTTGGGAAGGCCGTTATTTCGAGGATTTTGTGGTTGGCGACGTCTATCGCTGCAGGCTCGGACGCACCGTCACCGAAGCCGACAACATCTGGTTCACGCTGCTCACCAACAACACCAATCAAATCCATTTCAACAATGAATTCGGCAAGAGAACCGAATTTGGCAAATGCCTGATCAACAGCGCGTTGACGCTGGCGATTGTTGCGGGAATGGGGGTTGCGGACGTGAGCGAAAACGGTTTTGCGCTGGGCTGGGACGAGATCAAGCTGCCGAATCCGCTGTTTGCCGGCGACACGCTGTATTCGGAATCCGAAGTCCTTGAGAAGCGCGAATCCAAATCCAAGCCGCAATGGGGCATCGTCAAGGTGCGCACCCGCGGCATTCAGCAGGAAGGAAAGATCGTCATCGATTATGTGCGCAGCGTCATGGTGTGGAAGAAAGCCCATGCGCCACAGCGCAATATTTTCCCAGAAGTGAGAGCGTAATGGCTGAGGCCAATTCCGGCCGGCCGCGCCGCGCGCTCGATGGCGTTCGGGTACTCGCCTTGGAGGCCTCGCTTTCGGGGCCGCATGCCACGAAGATTCTCGCGGATATGGGCGCTGAGGTCATCAAGGTCGAAAGACCCGGCACCGGCGATGTGATCCGGGGTTGGGATACGGCGGTCAAAGGCCTTTCGTCCGGCTATGTCTGGGTCAATCACAACAAGAAGAGCTTCACCGTCGATATGAAGAAAGCGGCCGGGGTGGAAATCCTCCGCCGGCTGGCGGACCGTGCCGATATTGTGTTGGAAAATTTTGCCCCTGGGGTCGCGGAACGCGCTGGACTCGGCGCCAAGCACCTGACCGCGGCCCATCCGCGCCTTATTTATTGCTCGCTGTCCGGCTATGGCCAGGACGGCCCCTATCGCGACGTAAAAGCTTACGACGTTCTGATACAGGGCGAGGCGGGCATCATCGCCACCACCGGTTATCCGGACGCACCGGCCAAGGTCGGAATTTCCATCACCGATCTTGCATCGTCGATGTATGCAACCGTGGGAATCCTGCTCGCACTGTATCAGCGCGAAAGGACTGGCCGCGGGCAGATCGTGGATATCTCCATGTTCGAATCCGCCGTGTCGTGGCTTGGCTATTTTCCCCATCATTATTGGCATCATGGTGAAGAGCCGCCGCGCGTCGGCATGCGACACCATTACATCACGCCCTACGGCCCCTATCTCGCCGGCGATGGGAAATATGTCGGCGTCGCGGTTGCGAATGCTTCGGATTGGGAGATTTTCTGCCGCAGGGTAATTGAATGGCCGGCGCTGCTGGAAGATCCGCGTTTTTCGACGCCCGAATCGCGGCGGCACAATCGCGATGCGTTGGAGGGAACGATCGAGGAGATTTTTCGCGAACGCCCTTCGGCAGAATGGGTGATGCGCCTCGAAGCGGCGCGGCTTCCTTATGGCAGCGTGAACGGAATTGCCGAAGTGCTCGCCCATCCGCAGCTCTTGGCGCGGCATATGATCCAAGAGGTGGATTCGCCGGTTGGCCGCGTTCCCGTGCTGGCGAGCCCCTTGCGCCTCTCCGACAGTCCGCAACGGCTCGACCGCGTGCCGGGGCTTGGTGAGGATAATGATTCCGTCCTGCGCGAGCTCGGCTATGGCGACGCGGAGATTCAAACGCTCCGCCGCGATGGAGTCATTTGATGCCGGTAATCCGAATTCCGCTTCGATGGGTTTTGTAGCGGCGATTCAGTGAAACGAGCAATGCAGTCATGCTCTCCGTGACGCGGGACATCTCCAAAGCCCCGGCATCGAGTGGCCGCAAGCCCGGAATGAGCTCTACCAAAGCCGCCAATCTTTGTTTCGGCTCTGCGCCGTCGCCGCAGATGAGCACGTCGCAATCAGGCGCGGCAGAGAGATCGTGCAGCAATTCAGCCGAAACGTTGTGAAAGGCGGAGAGAACCGGAACGCCCGGAACATGGGCCTGCGCTGCTTGCGCGGCTGAGCCCTCCCACACGCCGAGGAGTCGCGTCGCGCGCCCGCCAACGTTCGCCGCTAAGGGAACGGTGGTGTCGACGAGAATCGCATTCTTGAGTGCGGGTTTGATGGCCTTGAGGATGCCGGCTTGGGCGACGAATGGCACTGCTACGACCACGACGCTCGCCTCCGCGGCGGCTGGAGCGTTTTGCATTCCGGCGATTTTGGCCTCGTGAATCGCTTCCTTGACGCGCCCTACGGCTTCTTCCGCTTTTGCCCGATCGCGGGAGCCGATTATCACCTCCGCACCGGCCTTCGCCCAGCGCAATGCCAAGCCAAATCCGAGCTCGCCGGCGCCCCCTATGATTGCGATTTTTTCGCCGCTCATCCGCTTCTCGCCTATAAAGGTTTGTGGAATGACTGAGAGCACAATGTGCCGCAGCGCGCGATAGAAATTTTCCCGCTTCCCGGCCTACCGGAGATCAAGCCGGGCGACGATCTGGCGCGTCTCATCGCGGACGCAGTCATCGCGCAGGAATTCCGTATCGAGCCCGGTGATGTATTCGTCATCGCTCAGAAGATCGTCTCAAAGGCTGAAGGGCGAGTTGTATCGCTCAGCTCCGTTTATCCCTCCGCGCGTGCGGTGCAATGGGCGCGTGACTGGGACAAGGATGCTCGGGTGATTGAGCTTGTGCTCCGCGAATCTAAACGCATCCTGCGCATGGAGCGAGGGATCATCATTGCCGAGACGCGCCACGGCTTTGTTTGCGCCAATGCCGGCGTCGATCTTTCCAATGCCGAGAATGGCACAGCCATTCTACTTCCGGACGATCCGGATGCCTCCGCCTGCGGCTTGCAGGCGAGCTTTAGCGACACGTTTGGCGTCCGGATCGGGATTATTATTTCGGATACGTTCGGACGAACCTGGCGCGAAGGACTCGTCAACGTGGCGCTCGGTGTCGCAGGCGTGGCGCCCCTCATCGACTATCGCGGCCAAAAAGACGCGGGCGGAAAGATCTTGCAGGCCACGCTCATCGCGGCCGGCGACGAACTGGCTTCTGCCGCCGAGTTGGTTATGGGAAAAGCCGATCGCCTGCCGGTCGCGATCATCCGCGGCTTTGAATCAAGCGCGAATTCAGGCTCCGGCCGCGATCTCATTCGTGCGCCGGAGCTCGATCTATTCCGCTGATTGCGTTACGCCGTAATAAAGGTTCTCATGCAGCCATTGCGCGGTCTTGGAACCGGGCGGAATACGTTCTTTAAGGGCGAGAAGATCGTCGTAATCGTCGATATCCAATTCGACGCGAGGATTGCGCAGGATTTTTATTTGAACGCAGCAAGCGTGAGCTTCCTTGCGATGCAGGGCAAAGCTATTAGGACCGAAATGCGAAGGGAAAAGTTCCGGTGGTGCGCGCAAAAGCGCATTTGTCCCGGTACCGTCGCGCGAGGGGATCATGACGCAATATTGACCTTCCGCTAATTGACCGAAAATCGCTTCGATGTCTGCTGGTTGCGCCAGCGGAATGTCGCTTGGCAAGCGCAGCAGCGCGCGCACGCCCAGTTCGGTACAAAGGTGTGACGCCGCATCGACAGAATGGCTTTCGGAAACCTGCTCGTTTTCGACAATGGTTTCCCAGTCGTTTTTGCGTGCTCGCGTCAAAGCATATGGCTCTCCAGTCACGACAAACACGCGGTCGATTCCGCGGACGCGCGCAACAACGCGAAACATATCCTCGCATAGAGCAGCGGCCAGATTTGCGCGAGCGGCCGGCGAATAGTGCGCCGCCAGCCTGGTTTTTGCTTCAAGAAAATTCTTCACCGGAAGCAAAATCGCTCTCATAGGCGAATATCCAAAATTGCGCGCGCAAGCCGCTGCTTGTCGGCAAGGGTTTGCATCAGTGTCGGACGAACAACTGGCCTGATATTCAACGCCTCCACGGAGAAGCGTTGATCGGCATCTGCAGGATCGATCACCATGGTCGCGCAGACCTCCGCATAAAGCCGCGCGACGCCTACGCACGATACGTCATAACCAAGCTCCGCCATCATCTTGTCCGACGGACCTTTGAGAGACTTTCCGCCAATCAGCGGAGATACTGCGATCACGCGCTCCCGGTTACGGCATAAGGTTTTGCGAATCTCGGCGATCGCGAGAACAGGTCCGATGCTGATGAGCGGATTGCTCGGCGCAATGACGATGAGCTCGGCGCCTTCTATGGCTTCAATGACGCCCGCACCGGGTCGTGCCTTGCTCGCGCCTTCGAATTGGATACTCCGCAAATTCGGCTCGCATCGCCGCCGCACGAAATAATCCTGAAGATGCATGCGGCCTTCATCGGTCTCGAGCATCGTCGGAACCGGATCGTCGCTCATAGGCAGAATGCGCGATTGCACACCGAGTGACCTAACGACCGAATCGATGGTTTCGGACAGAGTGGCGCCGTCACGCAGCATCGCGGTGCGATGGATATGAGTGGCCAAATCGCGATCGCCCAAGCGGAACCAGGTTTCGCGGCCATAAAGCTTAAGACCCTCGGCGACCCGAAAGCTCTCCTCGCGAAAACCCCAGCCGGTTTCCGGATTCACCGCGTCCGCCAAGGTATAAATCAGGATGTCCGGATCGGGCGAGACATGCAGCCCGTGCATGACAACATCATCGCCGGTGTTGACGATCATGGTGAGATCGCTCGGGTCAGTCACGCGATAAAAGCCCAGCGCCAGCTTTGACCCGCCGACGCCGCCGGTTAGAATCGCGATCTTCATTGTCAGTAGCCGACGCCAAGCGGGACATGGCCGGAATAGGCGGGCATGCGTTCCAGCGGCAGTCTTTCTTCAGCGGTCATTTCCGGAAAGACCCTACGGATTTGATAATCCGTGTAGCGCTCTGCCGGTACGCGCCCGATGGTGCGGATCATCGCGCGCAATTCGCCCGGCAGCACCGATTCGCCGTAATCGGCGCCCGCCGCCTTGGAGATGCTTTCTTCCATCAGCGTGCCGGAAAAATCATTCGCGCCTGCCTGCAAACAGGCAAGCGCTCCGGGAAAGCCCAGTTTGACCCAAGATACTTGGATATTCCGAATGTGATTATTCAGCAGCAGCCTTGCGAGCGCGTGGACGATCAGGTCCTCCTCGAACGAGGAGCCCGCTCGCGCGTTGCCTTTGCGGAACAGCCGAGTCTCGGAATGGATGAAGCCAAGCGGAACGAATTCCGTGAAGCCGCCGGTGTCCTTCTGAATCTCGCGCAAAAGAAGCATATGCCGCACCCAATGCTCCGCGCGCTCGGTGTGGCCATACATCATGGTGGAGGTGGATGGGATGCCTAGCGCATGCGCGGTGCGGATCACTTCGATCCAGCGCGAAACTTTGAGCTTGTTCGGGCTCAACTCGCCGCGCACGTCGTCGTCGAGGATTTCCGCGGCCGTACCCGGAATGCTGCCAATGCCCGCCTCTCTCAGCGTCAGAAGATAATCGGAAAGAGAAAGCCCGGTCTTTTCTACGCCGTACGAAATCTCCATCGGCGAGAACGCATGCAGGTGCAGTTGAGGAAGCTCGCGGTGGATGTCGCGCAAGAGCTCGGCGTAATAATTGCCGTTCAAATCGCGCGGCAGCCCGCCCTGGATGCAAACTTCGGTTGCATCTAATGCCGCCGCTTCGCGCGATTTCGCCAGCAGCGTCTCGGTAGAATGAAAATAGGCATCCTTTGCTTTTGGCCCGCGCGAGAAGCCGCAAAAGGCGCAGCCCACGATGCAGATATTGGTAAAATTGAGATTGCGGTTGACGACATAAGTGATGTTGTCGCCAACCGTGCGGCGGCGGATTTCATCTGCCGTTTTGACCAGCGCGATCAGATCGTCGCCCTCGACAGCGGCAAGCGCCACGCCGTCTATGAATTGCAGCTCTTCGCCGTTCAGCGCTTTTTCCAGGATCGCCGCGGCAGGCGCGCGTGCTCGGCTGAGCGCACTCTGATAGGTAATCTCCTGCCATCGAGGGTCCATCGCCTTTGTCATGATGCAGGTCCTCGCGCGTAAAAATCGTTGCCAAGATGGGCGTTCATGTATGGAGCCACGGCGGGATCGACAAAGTCGTCGCGCAGGACAAATTCGGGATAGATCGCCAGACGTTCGCGCAAGCGCAATCCGGCTTCTGCGGTGCGCCGCGCAAGCAAAGGGATTTGCGGCCAAGCGGCCTCGGGATTGATGAAATCCTTGGTCACCGGCGAAATGCCCCCCCAATCATTGATGCCTGCCGAGAGAAGCTGCGGATAATCTTCCGCCACGAGATTGGGCGGCGACTGCACATTCATATCCGGCATGATCAACCGCGCCACAGCAAGCGTGCGCTGAAGCTCCTGGACGCTGGGCTCCGGAGCCTCCGCCATGCGGGTGTCTCCTTTGGCCCGAAACGGCTGGATCAGCACCTCCTGGATATGGCCGTAAGTCTCATGCAGGCGCTTGATGGCAAAAAGCGAATCGATGCGTTCCGCAAGCGTTTCGCCAATCCCGATCAGAAGCCCGGTGGTGAAGGCGATTTTCTGCCGCCCGGCCTCTTCGATGACCTTAAGGCGAAGCGCCGGCGCCTTGTCGGGCGCACGCCAATGTGCGGCGCCTTTGCACCGAAGTCGCAGACTTGTCGATTCCAGCATCAGGCCGAGGCTGACATTGGTCTTGCGCAGACGCGCCAAATCCTCGGCGCTCATGACGCCGGGATTAGAATGGGGAAGGAGGCCGGTGTGTTTTAGCACCAGCTCGGTCATGGCGGCGAGGTATTCGAGCGTGCGGTTAAATCCCAATCGCTGCAGGAAATCGCGTGCTTCCGGGAAGATGCGTTCGGGCTGATCGCCTAGGCTGAAAAGCGCTTCCTTGCAGCCCGCGCGCGCACCCGCTACGGCAACGGCGACCACCTGATCGGGAGTCATATAAAGCGGGCGACCCGGCACGGGATCGGAACGGAACGTGCAATAGCCGCAATAATCGCGGCAAAGATGTGTCAGTGGAATGAACACCTTCTTTGAATAGGTAACCGATTTTCCTTTTACCCGGTCGCGCAACGATGAGGCCGTAGACAACAGCTCGTCCAGCGGCGCCTGCTCCATCAGCAACAGCGCATCATCGGGCGAGAGCCCGCGGTCGCATTCGCGGCGCGCCAACGCTTGCTCGACGCGCGAGGCCGAACCGGCATCCGAAAGCACGGCGGTGGAGGCCGGTCCCATCTCATTCCTGCCGTCGGTTTTTGGAAAAATCATAGTCGCGGCCGAATTCGCTCTCGAAACGCCAGCGCACGCGATTCGGTGGCCATTCGCGGGCGAAGACCTCCTTCAAGAATCGCTGCTGCGCCGCCCAGGCCGCCTCGGCCTGCGGCTTACGGTAGCGCCCGGGCATGGTGTCGTTCAGCCAGCCATGGGGCGCGCCAGCATAGAGATGCATCTCATAAGACTTGTTGTGCTCCTCGAGCGCATTGCGGAAACGCCGGACGTCCTCGACCGAAATCAGATGATCGTCCGAGCCGAAGGCGCCGAACACCGGACATTCGACGGAAGCGATGATCTTGTCCAAGGCTCGCGGTTGGGTCTCGGTCACCTCCCATTCGCGCTTCGAGGCGGCGCCGTACCAAACCACCGCTGCCTGGATCGTTCTCTCGGCGGCAAACGCCAGCGGGTGGCGGCCGGTTTGGCAAAAACCGGCAACCGCCACTTGGCTCAAATCCGCGGCCGGTTGTTTTTCCAACAGGGTCAACACCGCGTTCAAGTAACGAACCGATTCCGGATCGCTCATGTCGTAACGCACGTCGCCGGCGTTCAGCGCCTTCTGGTCCGGATGCTTGAAAAAGAAATTCGCCGCGCAGGCAAGAAATCCGTCCTCGGCGCAGCGGCGCGTCAAGTCCTTGGCATGTTTCACCAAGCCGTAGCGTTCGTGCATGAGAATGACGACCGGATATCGCCCGCTATCTCGCGGTCGCGCGAGATAGACCGGCATTCCGCTCGGGGATTCGATCTCTTCGGCAAGAAAGACCTGTGCCATGAACGCCTCTGGTCAATGCGGCGACAATTGTCTCAAGCGCTCGACGATCTGCGGTGGAGTGCGATAGGTGTCGGCGATCAGCTTCTGGAGCTGATCGCCATCGCGCGGCAAGGTGACGCCCAGATACATCCGCTTCGCATCGGCGCGGAATCCCGCATCGTTGAATGTGGCGAGCAACGCAGCTCGCATCAGCGCCACGCGGTCAGGGGGCACGTTGGGCGGCAGCAGATAGGGCCGGCCGGCTGCGACTTCCGCCAGTCCCGCTTTCAGCAGCATCTTGTCTTCAGGGCTTGCCACCAAATCCAATGCCGAAGGCACATTCGGCAGCGATGGTTCGCGCGTCAGCCCAAACTGAACCAGCAGCTTGATCTTCTTCTCGGCCCGCCAGTTTGGCCGCGTTGCATTCAGGCTGTTGAAGAACATGCTGGGAAATCCATCCACCTCGCCACGTTCCATCGCGAGATAAACATCCGTCTGACCCGCGTAACCCACGACGATGCGCATGCGCGTGCGCAGCGTCGCATTCAGCAGCCGTGCGTAAAAACTCGGTGTCGAATTGGCGCCCGACGAACCGACGGAGATTTCCTGTTTGCGCAGATCGTCGATCGAATTCACCGGCACCGTGTGCCAGACCATAATCAGGCCGACCTCTTCGGTGGGCGACCCCAGCCAGTTGAAGCGGCGCGAATCGTATCTGGCCTCGGGCGTGCCTAGCAGCGGCTCGAACGGCGTATTGTTGTCCACCGCGCCGATCATCGAGCCATCCCGGGGCGCGGTGGTGAAGAGATAATTCATCGCCACAATGCCGCCCGCGCCGGGCATGTTCTGCACTATGATGCGAGGGCTGCCCGGCAAATGACTGCCGAGATATTTCGCGACGGTGCGCGCCATGATGTCATAGCCGCCGCCCGCAGCATCGCTGACAATCAGCGTCAGCGTCCGGCCTTTATAGAATTGGGCAGCCGGCTGCGCCTGTGCCGGCCAGCAAAACACCGGCGCGCAAAGTATGAACCAGAATGTCAGCAGCTTACGCATTAGGATATGCTCGGTATTGAATCTAAAACCGCGTCAGGTAGTCCGTTGCTCAGTAGGGGCGGGTGGTGCCGAGGACGGTAGTTCGCAGCATCAGGCGCCGCTCGGTGCAGGGAAAATCGGTGCGCGCATGCGAGGAGCAGCGATTATCCCAGAGCAGAAGATCCCCTTTGCGCCAGGCATGGGAATAAACGAATTCCGGCTTCTCGGCGTGATCGAACAGCGCATTCAGCAAAGTGTCGCTCTCGTCCGCGGCCATATCCAAGACTTTCACCGTCATCAGCCGGTTGACATAGACCGCCTTCCTGCCGGTCTCTTCATGGGTGCGGAAGACCGGGTGCACGCATTCGTTGAAAGCCTCCACGCCGCGGTCGTCGCCGCGCTGAGTCGAGCCATAATTGTAATGGTGCAGAGCGCGCTTGCCTTCGAGCGGTGCGCGAATGCCGGAATCGAGCGTGTCGTAAGCCGCATAGCCGCTGGCAAACAGCGTGTTGCCGCCAAAGGAGGGAATCTCCACCGAATAGAGCAGGGTTGCCTTGCTCGGCACCTCGCGATGGATCATGTCGTGGTGGAACATCATTTCGCCGTCCGGAAGGGCGCCGATGGGCTCGCCATTCTCGCGGATGTTCGAGATCAGCATGATTCCCGGAAGCATTTTGGCAAAACCGGGCGGATGGTATTTCGCCGGCCGGTCGAGATGGCCGGTCTCGCCGAAATAGGTGGTGACGCGGAGCAAATCCTCTTGCGACAGGTTTTGCTCCGGAAACACCAGGACGAGGTGATCGAGCCAAGCTTGATAGATGGCTTTGGTGGTCGCGTCGTCCGGCGGTTCGCGCAAATCGAGGCCGCGAATCTCAGCCCCGATATATTTGCTGAGCGGAGCAACATCCAATCGAGTCTTGGTCATCAGATTCATTGCAGCTTCCCATTCGGGATCGAGGAATTCCAATTACCTTTAAGAGTACTGAAAGGTCTCACGCGTGCGCAACTGTACGTTCAGCGGTCCTTGCTGCCGGGGCCTGAGCCGAGCGGATCAAATCGGTGGCTTTTTCCGCCATCATAAGCACGGTCGCATTGATATGGGCGGAAACCAGGTCCGGCATGGCGGAGGCATCGACCACGCGCAGACCCTCCATTCCGCGCACGCGAAGCTGCGGGTCAAGCACGCAATCTTCCCGTGTGCCCATCGCACAAGTGCCGGCCGGATGGTGTGCTGTAACCGTGACTTTCTTCAGCCAGTTGTCGATTTCGGATTCGGTCTTCACCTTCTCTCCGGGCGAGGTTTCCGCGCCACGACAGGTGTCAAGCGGAGGCTGCAAGGCCAGCTCGCGGGCGCGTTTGAAGCCTTCACGCAATTTCGTGAGGTCGGCCGGTGCAGTCAGCAGGTTCAAGAATATGCGCGGATGGGCTCGCGGATCGGCTGATGCAAGCCTCACCTCGCCGCGGCTTTCCGGATGCAGCAACGTAGGACGAATGCCAAAGCCGTCCCTATAGGCAGGCTTGAGCAGCGGAAACCATAATTCGGCATGGGTGGGCGCTCCGCGGAACATGAATTCGATATCGGGAACGGCAAGCTCCGGCCGCGTCTTGATGAAGGCGTGAAGCCCGCCCGGCACGATGGTCGCCGGTCCGGACCCAAGGAAATGGGCTTGCAGCATGGCAATGGCCATGCGGTCGAAGCGCATCGCTGCGCGAAACGCGCTGCCATTGCGCCTTTCATACGTGATCAACGCCGCGGGATGGTCCTGCAGATTGCGCCCAACCGGAAGGTCGAGCAGCGGTGGAATCCCGATTTCGCGCAAATGCTCCACGGGGCCAATACCGGACAGCATCAGGATTTGCGGCGTATTGAACGCGCCGGCGGCGAGGATGACTTCTTTATCGGCAATCGCGCGGATCACCTGTCCTTCGCGCGCATATTCCACCCCGGTTGCTCGCGTGCCTCGCGTGAGAATCCGCGCCACCATTGCGTTGGCGTGCAGTGTGAGGTTCCACCGCTTCAGCGCCGGTTTCAGATAGGCTTGCGACGCCGAAGAGCGGCGGCCATTGCGGATGGAATATTGGCTGCGTCCAAATCCTTCATGGCTGCGCGCATTGTAATCGCGGACGGCCGGATAACCGGCCGATTTCGCGGCTTCAATCCAGGCGTCGAACAGCGGATCGCGGGTTTTCGCCCATTCGACTCCGATCGGGCCCGCACCTCCGCGATAGGCGGTTTCACCCTCTTCGAACGTTTCGATGCGTTTGAAATAAGGCAGCACGTCGGCATAGGACCAGCCGAGCGCGCCCGCTTGCGCCCATCGGTCATAATCGCCGGGATCGCCCCGAGTGAACGCCATCACATTGATCGAGGAGCTGCCGCCCAGCACCTTCCCCCGCGTCGCTTCGATGCGCCGGCCGTCAAGGGCGCGCTCGGGCTCGCTGTCATAACCCCAGTCGAACATGCGGGCTTTGTGTATACGCCCAAGGCCCAGCGGGATATGGATATACGGATGGGTGTCGCGGCCACCGGCTTCCAGCAGCAGCACGCGCGCGCCCTCGTCTTCGCTCAAGCGGTAGGCGAGCACGCAGCCGGCTGAACCCGCGCCAACGACGATGTAATCGTAATGGCTCATTTGGCGAGTTGGGCAGCCGCCGCAACGATCGGCTTGGGCGCGCTGTAGGCGGTCTTCAATAGCGCCGCAATCTCATCGCCCGAGAGCGGATCGATTTCCAATTGCAGCTTTGCGGCTTCAGCAACAAAGCCCGGGTCCTTCATCGTTGCATCGAACGCCTTACGCATGATCGCGATCCGATCGGCCGGAACGCCCGGCGGCAGGGCAAAGGGGCGGCCCATCTCCTGCCGGATCAAGATGAGTTGGAGCACCTTCTTGCTGTCGGGATCGGAAACCAGATCGATGGCGCTCGGAACATTAGGCAAAGCTTTCAGCTTTTGCAGGCCGATCTGCAGGATGACGCGCAATTTGTGGTCGCGGAACCAATCGGGTCGCATAGTCTTGAGCGTGGAGTAGGACATGCCGCAGACGCCATCGACTTCGCCGCGTTCGAGCGCCAGCGTCACGCCGGAACCTTCGGTATATCCCCCGATCACCTTGAATTTGGTGCCGAGGAAACGATTGACGATTTTCGGCATGATGGCGGAATTGCCGGTGGCGCCGGACGCGCTGACCGTGACCTCGCGGGTTTTCGCCTGCTCGATGCGGGTGATCGGACTGTTTTGCCAGGTCACGCAGATATTTTCGAGCTTGCCGATGCTGCCGAGCCAATTGAATTTCTGCGCATCGAAGCGCCCGGCATTCTCGCCGAACAGAGGGTCCATGCCCGCGCCATTGGTCAGCGCGGCAAAGGTCAGACCGTCAGGCGCGGTATTGTTGTACAGAGTGTTCGCGGCAATCAGGCCGCCGGCACCGGGCAGGTTCTTCGGCACGATGACGGGATTACCGGGAATATATTTCGGCATATAGCGCGCCAGCGTGCGCGCATAGGCGTCATAACCGCCGCCTGCGCCGCTAGCGATCAGCAAGGCGACTTGTTTGCCTTTGTAGAAAGACTGGTCTTGCGCCGCCTCAGCGGAGATCACCGACATCAACGCGGCAATAATGCAAGCCCATCGCAACATCGCGTTATCCCGGAAGCATTTCAGCGAGCAGCCGGCCGTAACCCGCAACAGGATGGTTGATCATGAGACGCTTTTGGATCTCCCAACACCGTGCAGGCACCGGGTGCACCACCGGCACGCCAAGATCGCGCTCAAGCAGATCGATAATACCCATGATGCGCCAACCGGAGCCCAGAAGATAAATCCCTTCAGCCTCTTTGCGATGCTTCAGAAAAATTCTTTTCACATGCGAATATACCTGCTCCGGCGAGAGATTGCCGACCTCCCGGAACGCGACATGGATGCCTTCCAAGCCCAGCACGTCGAACCCGGCATCGGTGAAATAGCGCCCAAACGTCTGGTTGATTTTGCCGGAGAAATAGGACGCGCCGACGAAGCGCTTCACCTTCAGGGCATGCAGCGCACGAATATGGCTGCTGCCCGAGGTGAACACGGGAATTTTATATTTCTTCTCCCATTTCTTGATCAACGCCGCTTCGCCCTCATAGCCGAGTACCATGAAGGGCGGCGCGCCCTCAGGATGGATCAGGTCGACCTCATGATCCGCGAGCTTGGCGATAAGCGGCTCGTAATGCGGAATGATGTTGGTGAATTCTTCCCGGGCGCCCCGCTGGATATCGAGAAAAAGCGGGATGATCCCCACGCCTTCGGGCAGGATGCGGCACAATTCCTCGACGGAGCCGGGGCGCATGGTCGGCTTGATGTTGCCGACAACGCCGCGCCAGGATGTGAAAGCCAACTCGTCCCCCTAAGCGGGTTTGGAAACCGGCCGAAACTACGGGTTTTGCCTGGCGTCCACCAGCCGCTTGTTGACGGCGGAGCGCTTCTATAAACCGCTGTCGATTGCCGCGTAGAAAGAGTCCATGGGCCGTTACCGTTTGACCGTCGATACGGGGGGCACGTTCTCGGACTTCGTCTATCTGGACGAAGAGGCCCGGGAAATCTCCATTGCCAAATTGCCCTCGACTCCCGACGACCCTTCGCGCGCCATTCTGGAAGGGATCGCGGTTCTTTTGGACAAGGGCGTTGCGCCTTCAGATATTGCCTATTTCTGCCATGGCACGACGGTCGGGACCAATGCGCTCTTAGAACGCAAGGGCGTTCGAACCGGCTTGCTGGTAACCCAAGGCTTTCGCGGCATCTATGAAGTGGCCGAACAATGCCGCCCGCACGGCTCGGCCATCTTCGATATTTTCTATGACCGGCCGCCGCTGCTGGTGCCGGAAAATCTCACCGGCGAGGTGGCCGAGCGTGTCTCCGCGTCCGGCGAAATTCTGCTCGCCCTCGATGAAGCAGCCCTGAGGAAGACCATTCGCGAGCTTGCGCCGGAAGGGCTGCAATCGATTGCCGTGTGCCTGCTGTTTTCTTTCCTTAGGCCGGAGCACGAGCGGCATGCGCGCGCCATCATCGAGGAAGAAATTCCCGGCTGTGCTGTTTCATTGTCGTCGGAAATCGTGCCGCAAATCCGCGAATATTACCGGCTGTCGACGACGGTGATTAACGCCTATCTGGAGCCCATTCTCGCGCGGTACATCGCCAATCTGGAACAGCGTCTTTTGGAGGCGGGCGTCACGACGCCACAGAAATATATCATGCAGTCGAATGGCGGCATGGCGACTTTCGCGGCAAGCGCCAAGAAGGCGGTCGCGACCGTGCTCTCGGGCCCGGCAGGCGGCATTGCCGCAAGCCTACAGACGTGCAGCACCACGGGCCTCGCCAATCTGATCACCTTCGACATGGGCGGCACGTCCTGCGACGTCGCGTTGATCAAGAACGGCGAGCCTTCGGTGCAAAACCGGGGCAAAGTCGGACACCGCGATATTTCGCTTCCCATGATCGACATCAACACGGTGAGCGCCGGCGGCGGAACGCTTGCGCGCATCGACCGGTTCGGCCAGCTCGAAGTTGGGCCGCAAAGCGCCGGCGCCGCGCCGGGACCGGCCTGCTATGGGCGGGGCGGCACCGAGCCGACGATCACCGATTGCAATCTCGTGCTGGGCTATTTGGGCGAAGATAATTTCCTCGGAGGCCGGATGAAGCTTAACACCAGAGCCGCTCGCCGCGCCATCGAACGCAATATCGGCGAGAAGCTCGGGTTGAATCTCGTCGATGCGGCCGAGGGCATTGTAAGCATCATCAATGTGAAGATGCAGGAAGCGATCAAAGCGATCTCTACCATGCGTGGACACGACCTGCGCGATTTCCATTTGCTCGCTTTCGGAGGTGCAGGCCCGCTGCATGCCGGCGCGATTGCGGCGGAGCTCGGCATGGCGGGCGTTGTGGTGCCGCTGCACCCGGGCGTCTATTCGGCGATGGGCTTGCTGATGTCCGATGTAAAGCACGATTACATCCGGTCGAAAATAGCTGGACTGGAGCGAATCACGGCAGATGAGATGGGCAAGGCGTTTGCCGAACTGGAAAGCCAAGCCATGCGCGATCTGCGCGATGAGGATTTTTCGCCGGATCGTATCGCCTTGGAGCGCGCGCTCGACATGCGTTATGCCGGGCAGGGTTATGAGATCACCATTCCGTGCGAATATCCGTTGGGCCCTGACACCATTTCCGAATTGCGTTCGCGGTTTGACGAAACCCATAAACGGCTGTTCGGGCATATAGCGCCGGAAGAACCCGTCGAAATCGTCTCCTATCGCCTGACAGGCATCGGCCGAGTCCCGCAGGTCGAGCTGCCCAAATACAAGCACCAAGGACGGTCATTGAGCGATGCAAGGCGCGAAATCCGGCGCGCGCGTTTTTCCGGTGTCACGCTCGATTGTCCGGTCTATCAGCGCGAACGTCTCGACGTCGGAATGGTGTTCGATGGCCCGGCGATTGTCGATCAACTCGACGCCACAACGGTGATTCCGCCCGGTCACGCTGCTCGCATCGATGAATTCAAGAATATCCTGATCGGGAGAAATCATGCGTGACATGACGCCCGATCAGGAGCTTGGCCTTGTTGAGCTCGAAATCCTCAAAGCGAGCCTCTCCGGCATCGTGCAGGAGATGCAGAACTCGCTGTTCCGCACGGGCTTTTCCACGATCGTGCGGGAATCGCAGGATGCTTCCTGCGCCATCATGGATAAGAATGCCGACGTCATCGCACAGCACGTCGTGCTGCCCTTGCATATGGGTGCGTTCCCGGCCTGCTGCGGCGCGGTGCTCAAGGCCTATGACGGCGACATCGCCGAAGGTGACGCCTACCTGATCAATCACCCCTATGAAGGCGGCAGTCCGCACGCGCCCGACATGGCAGTGATCACTCCGGTATTTACGTCGGACGAATTGATCGGATTTTGCGGTTCGATCGCGCACAAAAGCGACATTGGCGGTCCGGTGCCTGGTTCCTGCTCGGGTCAGGCGAAAGAGATTTTCAACGAGGGTCTGCATCTACCGGCGGTGCGCTATGTCCGCGGCGATCGGCGGAATAGCGAAATCGAGCGCATCATTGCAGCCAACAGCCGCACGCCGGAATTGGTGTTGGGCGACATTCGCGGACAGCTTGGCGCGGGACGCCTCGGCGAACAGCGGGTAGGCGAACTCATCCGGAAATTCGGCAAGGAAAAATGCCTCGCCGGTTTCACCCTTCTGCTTGAGCTCGCCGAACGGAAGATGAAAACCTCCTTCGCTGAATGGCTGGACGGACGCTTCGAAGGCGAGCGCTTTGTGGACGATGACGGGATCGAGCTGAACAAGCCCATTCGCATCCATGTCGTGGTTGAAAAGCACGGCCCATCCATAAGCTTCGATTTTTCCGGCTCATCCAATCAGACCAAGGGGCCGGCCAATGTGCGTCCACCTTTGGTGCGGGCCGCCGTGGGCTATGCGCTGATTTCGCTGGTCGATCCGCTGATCTTCATCAATAGCGGAATCATGCGGAGCTATGAGGTGAAAGCGCGCGAAGGCAGCGTGCTCAATCCGCGTTTCCCTGCGCCGGTCAACACCTATAATGCGACCGTGCATGCCATGGTGGAGGCGCTGTTTGCCGCGCTCTCGCATGTGGTTCCGGCGCGTGCCCGCGCCGATGGCTGCGGCAGCCGCTCGATCATCATCGGTGGGCGCTCGACTTCAGCCGGAAAAACCTATGTGCAATATGAGATCGTTGGCGGCGGGGCAGGAGGCAGGGCAACCAAGGATGGAGCGTCCGGCACGTCGGTAAACCAGAGCAACGCGAAGATTGCCTCCGTCGAAATAATCGAGAGCGAATTTCCCACCCGCGTGCAGCGCTTCGAACTGATCAAAGATTCCGGGGGAGCCGGTAAATTCCGCGGTGGCCTCGGCATTTTGCGCGAATATCTCAATTTGGCCGATGCCCGCTTTTCCATCCGCTCCTCGAAGCATTTGATCGCGCCTTGCGGCGCGGCGGGCGGCGCGCCGGGGCGGACCGGCGATCTCAGCATCAATCCAGGAACGGCGGAGGAGAAACATTTGCCGACGCGCTATGCGGATTATCCGCTCAAAGCCGGTGATATTTTCCGTCTCGAAACTCCCGGAGGCGGCGGACTTGGCGACGCCTTCGAGCGCGAGCTCTCAAAGGTTCTTGCCGATGTTGCGCAAGGCTATGTTTCGCCCGAACGCGCGGAGCGGGATTATGGTGTTGCCGTCCTAAAACGCGGCCGGTCATGGCAGATCGATGAAGAAGCAACTGCGCGTTTGCGCGCGCGCCCAAAACAAGAAGGTTGAAGATGAGCGTCAAAAGAACCGGCGTGATCGGTCTCGGAGCCATGGGTTTCCAGATGGCCCGGCACATGGTGAACAAAGGCTTCGCCGTGGTGGGATTCGACGTGGCTCCTGAAGCGCGAGCGCGCGCCAAGGAAGCAGGCGTCCACATTGTCGCCAATCCGGCCGAGGCCGGCGCCGAGGCTGAAGTGGTCATCGTGATGGTCGCAACCGATGCCCAGGTGGAGGACGTGATTGCGCGCTCGGGTCTGCTCGACAAACTATCGCGCGGAGCGGTGATTTGCGTGTCGAGCTCAACGTCGCCCGAAACGGCGCGCGAGCTAGAGGATTTGTGCGGGAAGCGCAGCATCGGATTTCTCGACACGCCCGTGGTGCTAGGCCAGGAAGCCGCGGACAATGGCACACTCACAGTGTTCTGCGGGGGCGAAGCCGCGTCGTTCGAAAAAGCAAAGCCGGTGCTCTCCGCTTTTGGCGCCAATGTCATGCATGTGGGGAGCTGCGGAATGGGCCAGCTCACCAAAACTGCCAACAATATGCTGCTGTGGGCCTGCATGGCGGCGAATTACGAAGTGCTCAGTTTCGCGAAAAAATTGGGCGCGGACGTTCCGAAGCTGATCGCAGCTCTGGAATTCTCCAGCGGCGCCAATTGGTCGCTCGCGCGCTGGGGGCGAGGCACCGGGAAATGGGCGGAGAAGGACATGGATGTGGCGCTGGAAATGGCGCAAGACGCCAAAGTCGCCATGCCCCTAGCCGCACTAGTCGACCAACTGATGAAAGGCATGAATCAAGATAAGATGAAGGCGCTGCTGGTATAAAGATGTTGAAACGCCTGAACTTCCTCGCCGCCGCTATGCTCGCGTTTTTCACGCTGCCTGCCTTGGCGCAACCCGCAGGGCAGAAATTGATCCCGCTCAAAGTGGCTTATGACGGCTATTCCATGACCACCGCGCCGATGAATTATGCGGTGCAAAGAGGCATTTTCAAAAAATACGGCTTGGACGTGACGCTCGTTTATATCGATGCGGGTACAACTCTCTCCCAGGCGGTGGTAGGAGGTTCGGTGAACATTGCCCAGAACGGCTATACGCCGGCGGCCGCCGCAGCGGTGCAAGGCGCGGATGTCGTCTTCATTGGCGGCATTTCCAATCAGCTCCCGTTCCAGCTTGTGGTCAAAAGCGGCATCAAATCCGCCGCGGACCTGAAAGGCAAAAGAATCGCGATCTCGCGTTTTGGCGCTTCATCCGACACTGCAGCGACCTATGCGCTGCAAAAACTTGGCCTGAAGCGCAGCGATGTCGTGCTCCTGCAATTGGGCGGCGAGGGCACGCGCACCGCGGCGATGCTCTCCGGCCAGATTGACGGCTCCTTCGAACAACATCCGCGCACCGGCGAGCTGGAAGAAAAGGGCTATCGCGTGCTGGTCGATTGCCTCAGCATTGCGGTTGATTATCCCAACACGTCTTATGTTTCGACGCGCGCTTTCATCGCCAAGAACCCGGATGTCGTTAAGCGCTTCCTGATGGGCATTTCCGACGGCATTCATTCCTTTCGGGCCAACAAGGAAGACGCTTTGCAAGTCACCTCCGCGTTCCTGAAGGCGAAACAGGGACCGGCCCTTGCGAAGGCCTATGATATTTTCACCAAAGAGGTCTATCCGGAAATACCCCGGCCGTCGCTCAAAGGGATCGGATTGGTTCTTGCCGAACTCAAGACCAAGGTGCCGGCTGCCGGACATTTCAAACCTGAGCAACTCGTCTATACCGCACCGCTCGATCAGCTCGAGAAAGACGGATTTTTTGCCAAGCTGAAATAGAGGACCTATGGACGAATCGCGTCAGGTGAAGCTGGAAGCAA
>Ga0307477_10000771_pt1 | contig 31603 bp, 39 predicted proteins | sample atmos_gasesECM2C_FD_203316 | JGI IMG/M metagenome (GOLD analysis project Ga0307477, IMG submission 203316) | Hardwood forest soil microbial communities from Morgan-Monroe State Forest, Indiana, United States - atmos_gasesECM2C_515 | ecosystem: Environmental > Terrestrial > Soil > Temperate...
TTGAGGGGCACGAGGAAGTTGGAGCGAGGCGCGCCTTGGACCGGGTAGCTCATCCAGTAGAATGTCTGGACCGGGACGCTGTCCGAGATGTTGTAGACCCGCGTGTATCCCAGTAGCGAGCCGTCGGGCGGCGCGAGCTCGGCGATTCCTTTCTGGGTGAAGATCAGGAAGTCATAGTTGTTGGTCCCTACGGACGTCGACGTGCTCGGCGGTCTGGTCGAGCTCGAACTGGTCGTGGGTGTCCCGCTCGACGCCGTCGAGCTGCCTTGCGGGTTGCTGGCAGGCGGGATAAGGAACACCGCGGCAGCAGCCAGGACGATGATGACTAGGACTGCGACCGCGGCGACAACGACATACCTAGTGTTCAAACGGGACCAAACAGGCCGAGGCAAATTTAACCCTTAGGAATATTATAATTGGAAATTTTCGCGCGTGGGCGATTTAATACTATTCCAAAGTATGGTGACGTGCTCGGCGCGTGGGGAGTAGCTTCACAGTCCCGCAAGGGAGATGCCGCGCACACGAGAATGCTGTTGTGTCGGAAGTGGATAGACAGAGCCGTGAACGCGTCTCTGGAGCTATCCGCAAGGGGGCGGTTGAGGTTCGACCGTTCCCATTCTTCTCGGTCGGAGTCGGAAGAGGAGAGTCGCTCGCAACGAGCTGCTGCCTCCCCTAGTCCGAACGAGCAGGAGGAAGGGCTGGCAGGTGAAGCAGTGACGGGGAACGGGACGACTACCCTAATCCTCCGAGTCGATGCCGGCAAGTTGACTCGATGGCGTAAGCCGAGAGCTAGCAGAACCGGAATATTTGATGTGTCAGTTGGCTGCCGACTCTTCGAGAACCTTTTCCGCGAAGGCCTTCTCAGTCGGCGCTCCGTCGAACGCCACGCGCTCGTTTATGACGGTCCTGGGCACACCGACCACGCCGTATCTCTCCGCCAGCTCAGGAAACTCGACCGTCTCGATCATGAGCGCGCGTATCATGGGGTTCTCGAGCGCGAACCTGTGCGCGTAGCGGACGACGAGCGGGGAGTAAGGGCAGATCGGCGTGACGAACACCTTGATGACCGTCGTCGCGCTCACCCGACTGACGATGCCCCTCACCTCTTCGTCCAGCTCCGCGCGGCCTCTTGAAGCGTCGACGATGTCCTCGACGAGGCTCCTGAGCTGCCTCCCGCCGGGCATCCCAACGTAGTGCAGCTTCGCGCCGTTGGTGGCGAGGATCACTGTCGTGGGCGCAAGATCGACGCCCATCTCCTCCGCCGCTGCGCGGTCCTCTTCGAGGTCGAGCACCACGAGCCTGATCTTGTCGGTCAGGGCCGCTAGCTCCACGAGCAGCTCCTTGTTCTGGGCGCAGTAAGCGCACACGCGCTTCGAGGAGAAGAGCAAGACCTTCGCTTCCCCCGAGAGCCGGGCGCGGAACAGCTTCTCGATCTCGGCCGCGTCCTGCTTCCCTATCAGAGCGGTCATGGTCTGTCGCGACAGAATCGCGGCGCAGGTGTCTCTAGAAAAAGGAGTCGACCAGGGCTAGGCGGCGTGGGTCAGCGCCTTCCTCACCTTGAAGTCCGCTGAAGCTATCTTCTCCAGGCGCTCGACGAAGCCCAGGAGCCTCTTCGCGTTCAAGGTCACGACTATCTCAGAGTCCGAGTATCCCGACCGCGCCCTGCTCGCGGTGCAGCCCAGCCCTATCACAACGTCTCCTTCGTTCGCCAGCGGGAGACCCTGGCACGTAGGCTTCACGGTGACCTTGCTGTCCGGCGCGGCCTCCTTGATGAGGGCTGCCTGCCCAGAGTCGCAGAACATCAGGACCACGTCCGGGACGAAGGGAGAGCGGTCGAGCGGGGAGTATCCTATCCTGCGCTGCGTCTCGATGGGGAGGGACGGCAACGCGAGGATGTCGCTCTTTCCTATCCATCCCGTGCTCGCCAAGAAGTCGATGTCATCGAGCCCCGAACCGGGCAGGGTGTCCCTCGCGAGCCGATAGCCGTGGGTGACGGCCCCGACGGAGCAGTGCTGGTGCTGGTCCGGGGTGGTGTAGAAGGCCCCCTCGAGGGCCTTGGTCCAGAAGGCGCAGCTAGACTCCACGACGTCCTTCGACCTCCTCAGCTTCCTGATGTCGGGGTTGAATGAAACGGCCACTATGGGCTTCGTGAGTCCGAGGGCCGACTCGAGCCTCTGCCCCAGCCTCTTGAACTCCGAGACCGACAACCGGGAAGTTGGGCGACCCGAGGGTATTAAAATTCAGCGACTCCTCGATGAGGGAGAGTACCTGGCCCTACCCTCCCCGACCTGGTCGATGTACTCCTTGACGACCAGCTTCTCTATCGCCCTCCCCGACCTGAAGGATTCCGGCTCTGCCTTTATGCGCTCCTCCGCTCGCGCCGGGTCGATTCCCCTCTCGGCGCACTTCATCCTGACGATCTCGATCGCTGTGGCGCTGTCGACCGGCAGGAACTCGATCGGGTAGAGCCTGTCCTTGAGCGCGCTGTCGAGGAGCTGGAACTTGTTGGTCGTCATTATCAGGGCTGTCTGCGACGTGTCGATGTCATCGATCTGATGGAAGAGTATGTTGTTCTGGGCCACGTGCCAGCTCTCTCCCTTCATCCAGTCCCTGTCAGGGAAGACGGACTCGGCGTCGTCGATGAGTATCAGCGAGCGCTTCTTTCGGGCCGCGGTGAAGACCTTCACAATCTGGCGTTCGGACTGCCCATACAGTTCTCTCGCGATCACCGACCCGTCGACGAAGAAGAGGGAGAGTCGGAGTCCCTTCGCCAAGACCTTCGCCATCATGGTCTTCCCGTTCCCTGGCTCTCCGTAGAAGATGAAGCCCTTGATCCCCTTTATGGAGCGGTTTCCGAGTTGATGCTCAAGGACGTTCTTCGTCTCTCGAAAAATCCGCTGGAATTCTTTGCCCCGACAACCTTCCAACGATTCCGGAATGCTCTCCCAGCCTATTTCCAAGCTGTCGCGTTTCGCATTCCCATTCGGTCGCGTCTCGATCGCCTTTTCGCTTTACGTGCCCGTGCCTGATATAAGCGATGGGGGACCTGTCTTGTGAATGGGGATTCCGGAGATATTCCTAGCCGCATTTCGGTAACATGCGAATAATTAATTCATGAATATTTATTTACCACTTGGAGAGGAATCGTTATTGGTCTCCTCGATGTCTCAGGAATCCGTGCGCCCGCAGTGGGCGAAGCCCGACCTTTCGGTCGACGTCCGCGGGGAGAGCTGCCCGATTCCCGAAATGACAGCTGCCAAGAGGTTGAAGGAGTTGCCACCCGCAAATGTCCTCGAGGTGCTGACCGACCACCAGGCCTCGGTCGACGTCACACTGCCCGACCTGGCGAGGAGCCTGGGCTACTCGTTCTACTCCGAGAAGAGCGGAGACCTCTATCGGGTTTTCATCGCAAAGCGGTGAGGACCGATACCCGTTCCGACGATGTTCCCGCAACAAGTGCTCCCCTTCGGCTACTTTTTCGTCTACGCAGCGTTCGGCATCAGCGGCTTCGTCCTTGGATGGGTCGCCCAGAGGGGCAACTACTGCTTTGTGAACGCGATGTCCTCAGTCTTCACGACCAAGAGCTACTACAGGTTCGGGGGGCTCCTGATCCTGTTCGGAGTCTCCTCCCTTCTCACGGGGCTCCTCGTCGTCACCGGCGTGGTGCCGGCGGTCGACCAGTACTACTACAACTACTTCTCCGGCTGGTATGTCGTCGTCGGCGCGACGATCTTCGGCTTCGGCGCCACGATGGCCGGGGGTTGCAACCTCTCGATGCTCTACAGGGCCGCGAGCGGGTACGTCCAGAACATGCTGGAACTCGTGGGGATGATGGTCGGCACCTACGTCTTCGCCGTCGCGATCTGGCCCTTCCAGTCGTACACCATGGCGAACGGGATACTCTCGACGAAGCTCGGGGCCTACACCGAATACATTCCCTACGACCTCTTCCATTCCATCTCGCAGGTCTCTGTTGGCGTCACCGCGGTCGCCCTCGGATTCCCGCTGGTCGCCCTTGGGATCCTGCTCCAGCGAAAGACTCGATCGACTAGGCCGTTGGCGGCCGCCCTCGCTCCCACGGCAGGGGCTTCGCTCGCGGTCGCGCGCGCCACGTCCGCCGGCTTGGGTCCCCTCCCGTCCGTCGGTCTCCCCCAACTCAGGCTGGGACTCTCCGGCGCGAAGGAGATGCTCCTCCTGAGGAGGCCCTACGGAGCGAACCTCTCCTCGCTCCTCCTCGCTGGAGCCCTCGCCCTGGTATTTGTCGCAGGGGCAGGCTACACTTTCAACTACCTTGTGATAACGTCGTCCGACGGCGGGAGGTTCCTTGAGTACATCCTGATGCCCTTCGGCGTCAACCTCGCGCTCGGCACCCCATGGTACAACGACGCCCTCCCGATACTCGATCCGAGCGTCCTCATGGTCATCATGCTGATCGTGGGCGCGTTCATGGCGAGCCTTCTCAGCGGAGACCTCAAGCTGAGGATACCTCGCCAGAAGAAGAGGCTCGGGATCGGCTTCTCGGGCGGGATACTCGTCGGGATCGGGGTGAGGACCGCGCTCGGCTGCAACGTCGGGCTGATGTGGACGAGCTTCGCCCAACTGGGATACGACGGCATCCTCTTCTTGTTCGCGATGCTCCTGGGCGTTTGGATCGCTGTGCGGGTCCAGAGGCGGCTGGTATGAGGGGCCAAGCAACCGCAGTCCGACCTCGCTACGGCAGGCTCGTCGCACCCCTCATCCTCGCGCTTTTTGCCGTCGGCTGGTATCAGTTCTCAATTGTATACATCCAACGGGCGAACGACCAGCTCGTGGCGAACAACAACCTGGCCGTATACGTCTCTGTCCAGCAAGTGCAGGGGTACCTGGCTGCCCTCCTCGACGCGACCCTACTGACCATCTCCGCAGCCCTCATCGCGTTCGCATACTTTTTCGTGAAGCTGGTCATGGCAAAGTCGAGAGGGCCGCCCAGTCCCGCCGGCTGAGTGCTCGTGTTACACTCAGTCTCCCATTTTCATGCCAATCAACATGGTGAGGATGATTGCTGCCATCAGCCCCGTCGAGGAGACCATCGACTCGAGTGCCGAGCCCATCGGCGCAAGGGCCGTTAGGTTCAAGGACCCAACGTACGCCGAATATGAAACGAGAGCTGCTGGGACCACCGCGACAAGAGAAAGCCTTCTCGACCCGCCCGCCCATAGCGAGACCACGAGAATGACGAGCGCCACAAAGAGCGCCCCTCCTAGCGCTTCGTGGACGACAAACGGCACTGATTGCTCCGCGCGGGACATGGCCGCGAGCTGCAAGCCGAGTGGAAGCGAGAAGACCGGCCCCGCCACGAAGAGGTTCACATACATCCCACTGACAAAGATAGCGTAGAAGAAGACGAGAGACAGGTAGCAAAACGTCCGAGCTGCTCTCCCGGCCGCCCACGTTCGGCTCTGACCCGATGTCGCCGACTCACGATCTCCCCTACTCACGTCGCGGATCACGAAGAACGTAAGAAAGAGCGCCGTCACAAAGGCGGTCGCCATTACCATACTTTGTGCGGCCTCCGAACCGCCTCCGAGGACGATTGCGAGCCCAGAATCGCCGGCCACGACTAAAGTGATTAGGGCGAGGGAGGCCAAACCTATGAGCCGTCTTGAACCGGTCGCCGACGCAAGCCCCACAATCAAGGCACTCGTCGCGGCGCTGAGCGATGCCAGGATGATGTGCGACTCTACGGCCGGATTCAGGAGCACGAGCTGGGCAGGAGTCCCGGGAAGAATCGGGACGAAGCCGTTCACGTAGATCCCTGCCAGCCACGTCGCCGAGAGGAAGACCAGCTGGCAGCCCAACGCGTACTCGGCCTTGCGGGCGAGCGATGCCACAGAGTCCGGAGGTTCCCTGTAGCTTATTTAATCGAGTCTGACCAACATTGCGCCGATCGTTTAGGAATCATTGAGAGACTTGCGGCTCGAGAAAACCAGAATCATGAGCTCCACGTACACGATGGTTCACGGCGCGAACATCTTCGCCCTACTTGCGCTGGTACTGAGCGGCAATACGGACACGATCCTGCACAACATTCCCTTCCATATCTGGCTGGGATTCTCGTGGGGAGCGGTCCTGGTACTCTACGGGGCGAGTCTGCTCAGAACTCACGCCGTGCACTTGTTCGACGGAATTAGGAAGCCCATTTCAAGCCAAGCAAGCGAGGCAAGTGCCCTCCTCCAGAACTATCTGCTGGGAAAAGACCTTCCTCAGAATGTAAGACACGATATGGCGAGGCACAACGTTCTTGCAAGTTATGCGAGCGTACTGATGATTTTCAGTTTCGCCCAGCTGGCCATAAGTGGAACTTGGTTGGTCTTTCTGACGCCGGGGAGTCCTCCTTACCAGTCCCTCCGGCAGGTTCACAATCTAGGCGTGCTATTGACCATCATCTTCTTCGCGTTGCACTTGTTCGGTGTTGTTCAGAGGCAGAGCAGGCCTTTGCTCCGAGCCGTCTTTACTGATGGTATGGTCTCGCGAGTTTGGTTGGAGGAGCACATGGGGAAGATCCTCAAAGGGACTCGATAGCTTTCGTGTCGTCATCCCAAGACACATAAAGAGACATCCAGACTTCAACGCCCTGAGGGCGGGGGTCGCCTAGCCTGGTAGGGCGAAGGATTGCTAATCCTTTGTCCGCAAGGACCCGTGGGTTCGAATCCCACTCCCCGCGCTATCCACTTTCTACGGATACCCTTTCGAGCTCAATGATTTCTCAAACCGAGCTATCTTCCTCTCTATTGTCAATCCTATCTCTGAAAAGAAGTGCTTGACATAGGCTCTTTTCACATAGATGCAATAGCAGTCGGCTTTCCTCACGTAACGTCTTCCCCGTCTAATCAAGATGCTTCCTTTCCGAGTGCCGAGGCGCGGACCCGTGGTTTCGATCCCGAAGTGCGTCATGAGCAAATGCTGCACATATCGCAAGAGTTCGATATCCGTATTGGAGGCCGTCAGAGCGCGTCCCGAAGGGTCGATAGACCCTTCCGAATCGAAGAATCCCTTGATGAATGCGGCTATGCAATCTCTGCAGTGCTCTATGAATACCTTCAATTTTATGAAGGGCTGAGAAAGGAATTTGTGTAGCAGATAGCTTCCAAATTCAACTTCGGTTTCTCGAGAAGTATTGCTCTTCCATAATCGGTGGGGTCGACATCTCAAGACCTTGGCTACAGCCTGGTTAAACGCCTCAACGAATTCAACGTCGACGGCCCTCAGTCTAATTCTGTACTGGTAGCCTCTCCGCTTCTCGTTAAGAAACCCATCCCCAGTCTGAACCCCTATGATGTACGCCAGCTCTGGCGAGGGCTCTTGTTTGAACTGGTGACCAGCGTTGAGCGGGGAACTTACTCCTCTAACCCAGTTTGAGATTGTTTCTTTTGCAAGCTCTACCCCGAAGTCCCTATGAATCTGGTCTACTATCTCATGGTAGAGATATAATCTCTTGCGGAGCCGGAGCACTTCTTCGAACATTCTCGCTCTAACGTCGAGAGCGGGGCGAAGGCGCCCCGACCCTTGGGACCAGTGAGCATGATTCCGTCTTTTTCCCACATGTTGTTACTTTGTCATGGTATTTTAGCGCCCTGCCTCATACGGCGAATTAACTACTCTAGCTTCGTGAAGAAGCACGTGTGGCTGCCCGTGTGGCAGGCCGGCCCGACCTGGTCGACCACGTAGAGGAGCGTGTCGTTGTCGCAGTCGACGAGGACCTTCTTGATCTTTTGGACGTGCCCCGATGTGTCGCCCTTTTTCCAGAGCTCGTTCCTGCTCCTGCTCCAGTAGGTGGCGAACTTGGTCTTCATCGTGTGCTCGACGGCCTCGCGGTTCGCGTAGGCCAGCATCAGTACCTTCCCGGTCTTCGCCTCCTGGGTGACGACGGGGACCAGCCCGTTCCCCTTCTTAAAGTCAATAGCGTCAATCTTCGCCGCTTTCAAGGTAATGCGTTATCCGTGAGGCGTGAAAGTGGAGGGGCTAATAAGGAAAGTGAGCCCTTCAAGCCATTCAAACGACGAAACCACGGCCCTTGGTCGGTCAAGGCCCAGCTCAACAACATCATCGAGAGAGACCCTGCAGTCCAACTCTACATAGCCAATATCAAAGCCAGGCGCAGAAACAACGGATACTTCTCAAGTCATTCGAGGAGCCACACCCTCAGTGGTTGTCGAGATATCCTTCAATACCTCAACCGTGAAATCAGCGAACACGCTATGACAGACCTGATTAATCAGGTCAAAGAACAGCACAAACGCGACGATTTCTCATTCGACGACCGCCTGCTAGTCTACTCGAACTTGCCCTCTTTGCGAGTGCATCGAAATTGGGCGACCTACCTGAAAGGAATCTTCAAAGCTAATAGATGTCGGCTCGAAGTTTCTGTAGACAACCACTTTCATGGCAGGACAGCAAAAATCAGCGATGACATCCTCAGAGAAATCTATCTTGCCCAATCACCGGAGAAGCAAGCCCTGATGGACTAGCAAGCATATGCAGGCGAACGAGTCTCATCAATCTGCACAAGAATCTCCCTCAGCCAAAAAATTGAACTTGTTAACGACAAATACGCAATCTCGCTACGACCACATCTGCATCGTCCCAAGACCCCTCGCTGATTAAGTCCTGAAGATAGCCCACAGCACAGGAAGGCTACAGCCATACCCTAACAAGGAGAGTCTTTGGAGAGATTACTACATTCGCACTCCAGAAGTATGGAGTTAGGTTCACCAGTCATTACCATAGAAAGCGCTTCCACTCCATAGCCCAAAAGACCGCTATGCCTGTGAATGACTGGGACTACCTCATGGGCGACAAGATGAGCATGGGACACAAAGCAAGCTCCTACACATTAGAAAACTGGACTGATTTAATCAATGAGTATCACCAACTCCTAGCTCCGTATTTGTCAATAAGAAACCCTAGAGATTCAATCGATTCCCATGTGCATACCGCTTCGGACATTAAAGTTCCCTACTCCAAGTTATCCAAAATCAGAATCTTCTGATCCGGCAGCTTCAAGACCGATTGAGGAGCGCCTGATTCTGGATTGCTCATCACGACGCATGGGCAGGCAAGTTTTCGAATCTCCTCCTGATTGTCCACACGTGCATCGCTTCCTTGGATGTCCCAAAGTATTTTGCAAGAATCGTCGCTTTCGTGTTTGTCAGCGTCGCCATTCTCGAACTGATTATGGGTTTCCCCTTGGTCCCTTCTGGCCCATATGAGCCCGTCCGCAACAACCTCGAAATCAATCCTGGAGTGAAAGAAACGAAGCGCGATGCGAAATAGCCCGCCAGCAGTCGATTAGAGTTCTGAATCTTCTCAACCTCCGTATTTATTCGGGAAACAGTGCTCAGGATATTGTCATTCGTCTTAGGCATGATTTTAGGAGCAATTACTCCTCTGAACTCCTGGATGAAATCTAGGTATTGAGCCAAGTCCAGATCCCTGGGAGCCGTGATTCGGAGGGACTTGGCTAATCCTGGGTAATCTCCCAGAAAATCTCCGTCAAGTTGTACACCTGCTCCGAATGCCTTTGCAGACATCAAGCCATCGGCAAAATTCACCGAAGAGAACAATTCTCTGATATTTTCAACTGTCGGCTCCTTGACGGTCCGTTCAACCTCTTCAACAAACTGGTTCGCCTCAACCAGGGGCAAATCGTAGATGTAGGCTATGGACGACCTCGTCATAAGGGTCTTACCCTTTGAGTCAAACTTCCCCGCTTGCTTTGCACATTTGTTCAACCTCTTGCTCAGACAATTCCAACAGAAATGCTCCTCATCCTTATCCGGCGACCTCATCCCCATCAAGTTTCTATACACAGCGAAAGATGAATTTCCGACGAAGAATTCAGGGTACGAGGACACCAGTTTCTGGAATTCTGCTGGAGCCTTCTTAAACGACCCTCGCAAGCATACTGAAATCATCCCTCTGTCTAGGAATGGTACGAGTTTCTTTGGGTCCATGACTTGCGGGCAACCGCTACAAAGTCCAATCGAGAGGGTCCTGTGGAAGTAGAGAAAGGGAACTACGTCGGATGCGTTTGTGGCAGTCGGTCCATTTAGGAACACTGTAGACCCACTCTGCAGATTACGCGTAATGCCTTCGCCTAGAAGCTCCTTCTGGAGCTGCTGCAATCTTATTCCCTTGAACGAATCCTTGCTGATTTCCTCAAGGATGCTCTTCGCCTTCGACGAGTCCTCTCGGTCTAACTGCTTCCCGATATTCACGACCTACCTCCTCACTGTAATTTCCAGCAAACAACTATAAGAGTTATTGCGAAAACGGGCTAATAATTGAACCCCCTGTTCTGGACAGCCGCGATTTTACCTGTGGCGGATGCGCTTTGCCCTTCGCGCCTTCGGCGCTTCGGGGGCGACAAACTTGTTCAGTTTTTCTCTCTCCCCTCTTTTGCGCTTCCGCCTGGTTTGGTCTCGCCCTTTCGCCGGCTTCTCTATGACCGATTCCACCAATTCCGAAGCACGAGCCTACCAATACGCTCTTAAGTTCAACATGCCTTCGCCTGACGGACCGTAGGGATCATGCAGAATCCTCTCGCTAGTCTGCCCGAAGTCGATAGCGATCCTCTCAGTGACATGGTAATTGACTTCCTAATTGACCACGACCAAGAAGAGTCCTATCTTGACTTCAAACTCACGATTAGCATTGACAAGAATTCGTCCTTTCCTGAAATTGCAAAGGATTTCTTGGCTTTCTCAAATTACGGAGGTGGAATCATGCTTATTGGATTTCGAGACAAGGCAAACGCAATCAGTCAATGGGAAAAGGACTATTCAAGGCGGTATGTTCCAGTCGGGTTGCCACTCGAGTTCCACATGGACCAAGCCAATCTACAAAGCAAGTTCGATCCCTATTGCATTCATCCGCCCGCGATTGGATATAGAGAGTTCGTAAGACAAGTAGAAGGCGGACCAAGGAAGTTCGCTGCAATCTTTGTGCCACCATCATCAGAAATACTGAAGGCCGCAAAAAGCGGGAAATATCCAGGAGTAGATGGAAGAGCGCACAAACCCTTTGATGTTGCCTCAATCTTATTTCGACACGGCACACAAAGCAAGATCGCCACGAAAAATGAAATCGACTTCATCGCTCGTCGAGTAAAGGACACCCAGTACAAGTTGAGTGTTCTTAATGGGCAACCTGACAGAGTCGAGGAGACAATCTACTCGAATCTATTCGAAGTCAAGGAAATGCCGAGATTCATTTACACTGCCAGGCGAAGCGCAACATTCTGGAACCCTGATCAAGAAAGGGCCCTAAGAGACCATGTGGCCGTCTACTGGAATAGCAGGGATGTCACCTTCGAGAACCTATCAGATGTTAGGAATCCCCTTTGGCAATCAGTTCTCACCGAAACGATTACTTTCGAAGAAACTAACTCGTGGGTGACAGACGATGCCAAGCGCTATATTGTAGAAAGACTTCTGAACGCAGAACTGATCGTTCTAGCCAGACAAATTGAGCTTATGAAGGATCCCGGAAGGCTACGGTTCTATTTCCCGTGTCCTGAGGATTCACGCACCGTGGTGTGGAGTCCGCGATTCAAAGACAAATCTCAACTGGTCGTTGCAAAAAAGACTTACAGCGCCAAATTGCGTAGAAATGTCTGCATTCATATTGCAGTCAACGCACAGTTCGTTATGATTCAAGATAGGGTCTTTCTTCGATTATCTCCTACGCTTACCCTCACTGCAGATGGTATCCACCTACTTTCGGGTGATCAAGTCGGACCTCAAATCACAAGCCTACTTCATAATCGATACAATCAAACATATCTCAACAATCTACTGTTTTGGATTTCTCAGTTCTCCAAGAACCAATCGTTAGTGTCGCTATCGCATGGCGCTATCAAAGTACATTCAACTCCAGCAACATCCGTCATACCCGCCGGCATTCTCGCCGACAGACCAGCCGCAGAAGATACTCCACGGCTGGTGCAAATGAGCTAACACAATTTGTCGAACAAATTCAGTGCAGACTTCATAGAAGAACCCGTTCTAGTTTTCGGTCAGCATATGGAGGAAAAAGATCCCCGCATTGGATTAAAACACTTCGGTCCTTATCATTATTCTGATGAATCAGGACCTTCCCCCACCCAAATCAAGGTCGGTCTCATTAGTGACGGAAATACAACGACGCTGGTCAAAAGGTTCCTCACATCACTGCGATCCCCAATCGCCAGCCCTAACACTAACAAATGGCTATATCCAGACTTCTTGGGATTCAACTTGGGTACTTCAATTCGTTGTGAATTCATCACTTCTGACAATTGGAATACGACTCTGAGACAGACAGACATTGATTCAATAATTAGTATTTCGAATGCCAATCAACGTATTGCCGCAGCTGTCAATCTCTACACCAATGCTATCAAGGAGATTTCCCTTGAAGATGACAAGCCACACGTGATAGTTTGCGCATTGCCACAAATCATAGAAGAGAGATGTGGCATATCAAAATGGACTCGCGAAGCAAAAAAGGACAATTTCACCGATTTGGAACAACTAGCCGCCGACATGGCAGCTGAGAATCAATCGTTGCTCGACAATTGGGGATTCAATTTCGAAATGCCCGAAAGAATCCATACACCAGACACAGACCGAGATTTTCATAATGCCCTGAAGGGCAAGGCCATGCAGTTCGACATTCCGATTCAAATCCTTCTTGATTCGACGGTCACTGATTTCCTCCAACGTGATACGGGCATTAGAATCAGAACACAAGAACCGGCCACAGTCGCATGGAATTTCGGGACTGCCATCTACTACAAGGCAAACGGCAAGCCCTGGAGATTGGCAAGACTACGTGACGACACCTGTTACGTCGGTGTATCATTCTTCCGCAATCTGCTCAGCCCAGATCGTAATGTGCAGACTTCGATGGCTCAGGTCTTCACTCACAATGGCGAGGGAATGGTTCTCAGGGGAACGGACGTGGTGCAAGATGAGATAACCCGGGAGACGCATCTTTCGCTCAAACAGGCGAAAGAACTAATGATAGATGCCCTTGCCAAGTACAGCGAAAGAGCGAAGAGGAATCCGACAAGAGTCGTCATACACAAGACTACGCGATTCTCTGATGAAGAGAAAGCAGGCTTCGACTTGGCCATCGGTGACAAGGCCAAAGATTACGTGACAATCAATCGGCACAACATCTTTAGATTTCTCAGAACGGGAAATTATCCTGTTCTCCGAGGAACGATGGTTCATCTCGCCGCCAACCAGTGCGTCCTCTTTACTTCAGGCTACATCTCCAGAGTCCGCACATACCCAGGCAGCCGGATTCCAGAACCCCTGCTAGTTACAAGACAAGGAGATTCGGAACTTAAGGATGTCTGTAAAGAAATAATGGGGCTGACAAAGCTCAATTGGAACACCACTGCTTTCGCAACTAGCCTTCCAATTACTCTCGAATTTGCGCAGAAGGTGGGTAGAGTCCTTTCCGAACTTGACCCGGATGCCAAGGTTCAGAACCACTATCGCTTCTACATGTAGGCTCCAAACCACTGATGTCTATTCAGAGATTTTCGATTCCAGTCTGGGCGGTCAGGAACCCAAGTGAAATAGACCTCAGATATCGTCCCATCCACTAGCTTCTTCACAGCCCGACTCTCGTCCTAAGGACGACATTCATCCGCCCGAATAAAAAAGCGGCTGCAAACTGGAATTGGCCGATTTGGCCCTCACAACTCTGACTATAATGACTGTGACTCCAATCAGGGTAGCTACAATTCCAGTCCACAACGCATAGTCCGCGAGAGCCGGTGAGAGCGTGAACTCATAGCCTGAGTTTGTGACCGCGCCCAGGCCAGTGACATAATAGGTCAGATAATCGTAAGGGAAGCCCATCGGCCTGAGCACCGAGGTCTCCATCGCGGGCGTAGGCCGCACGATTGACAAAGGAGCAAGCAGCAATGTGAGAAGAGTCACGCCAAGCCCCGCGACCGCAGCCAGCACAAGTACCGAAAGACTAAACGTAAAGAGGACCCCCAGTGATATCGCGAGCCAGATCGTGAAGTCCGCAACAAAATTCTGTGGATGATAGAAGTAGCTGTTGTTCAAGAATATGGAGCCCCCACGGCCGCCGACGCTGCCACAGCAAGGGAACAATGTCGCGTAGGGAATTGGAAAGCCCGAGACAATTGCCGTTCCGGCCGCGCCAGGCTCGCCCGGAATTGGTGCAACTACACTTTCTCCGACTAAGAAGGTGGTCCCAGTTATCAGAAGGGAAGCAAGTATCGAAATGCCAACATAGCCGATGACCTTCTTCATCAGGCTTCACGGATGTAATATTGCTTTCACGATAAAAGGCTTAGGCCAAACGCGGTCTCCAAAGGGACAGAGAGAAGGTCATGAGGTCGATAAAGACCGCCGACACGCCAATCCTGAAGGGGATGCAAATCTACCACAACTTCATCAGGCCCCCATGGAAGGCTTGGACGGTTCGACTCCGACAGAGAGGGCCGGAATCAGGATTGAAGAGGAGAATCGGTGGATTACGCTGATTCAGAATGCGAAGCGGTCCGAATCTCCTCAGACTTGACCGTGATGAGGTGCCGAATCAACTCGGTCGTTTGCTTGATGCCGGTCTTCTTCTTGATTAGCGCGATTTTCTGTTGTTCTTCCGAATCGAATTCGATGCTGAGCTTGGCCATGTCCCTGCTATACTCGATAGCGCGTTAAATGTTTTTATGAGTGATATACGCTCCTAAAGAGGGGATAAGAGCATGATGAGCGGTTGTGCTGTAAGCGGAATCGCATTCGGGGTTGAGCAAAGGTCAAGGTGGAACTTCGGATTCGGTCTTGCATTCGGAGTGATACCATTCGTCGGCATCTCCTATCAGCAACAAACTCTCTCCAAAGTTGCAGGCTATCTTGGAGCGAACATCAGCGGGGCCGTTTGCTCTGGAACTATCAGCCAAGCATGAGCATAGTCGACGACTTTTTTGACGGAATAAGCGACGTCTTAGATGGAATCCTCAATACCATCCCACAGCTTCTGCAAAGCTACGTTGGATGGTTCGTTCTTCAAGCCGTCCTTATTGCCCTCGTCCCAACTGTCGCGATACTCTTCAACCTCGCCTTTTTCGTTATAACCCTCGTTGGCCTGAAATCGGACGCTGAGGACATTCTCGGGGCTCCAACCATCGTAGCAGCCATCCTGGCCTTCTTCACCTTGGCATTCAACGTATGGCTCGTCTTGACCATCGGCTAATCTAATCACGCGACAGTTACTCCCCTCATCCTGTCACTCACCAAGATTCCAGAACCCAGGGCACAAAGATTTAATCGATACTCTTGTTGTTGCTTACTACATGGATAGTGAACGTGTAGATACACATGTATCGTTAACAACTATCAAGGTCTGATCACGACCCCCTCGGCCCTAAGATAATCTTTCACCTGCTTGATCGTGAGTTCCCTGTAATGAAAGAGAGAAGCTGCGAGTGCGGCGTCGCAGTCCGCGTCCACGAGCCCCTCCAAAAAGTGCTGGAGGGTGCCGCACCCCCCGCTCGCGATCACAGGGATCCTCACCTTCGACGTGACCGACCTCAGGAGGGGCAGGTCGTAACCGAGCTTGGTGCCGTCGCGGTCGATGGAGGTCACCAGGAGCTCCCCCGCCCCGAGTTCCTGGGCCCTCCTGGCCCACTCGGCCGCCTCGAGAGCCGTACCCTTGGTGGCGGAGCGGCTGAAGACGCGGTACTTGCCGCCCACCCTCTTCGCGTCTATCGCGACCACCACGCACTGCGACCCGAAGACGTCGGCCAGCTTCGTCACTAGCTCTGGGCTCTCTATCGCCGCCGTGTTGACCGCGACCTTGTCCGCTCCGCTCACGAGGGCGAGCCTCGCGTCGGCCATCGTCCTGATCCCCCCTCCCACCGTGAACGGGATGTCAAGGCTCGCGGCCACGCTCCTCACGAGCGACCTCATCGTCGCCCTCTTCTCGAGGCTCGCGGTGATGTCGAGGAAGACGACCTCGTCCGCCCCCTCGTCGCGGTAACGCGTCGAGAGCTCCACTGGGTCCCCGGCGTCCCTGAGGCCCTCGAAGTTCACTCCCTTGACCACCCTCCCACCCTTCACGTCCAGGCACGGGACGATCCGCTTAGCGAGGGGCACTATCTCTGCCCCCCAAGCTTGACGCTCCCCTCGTACAGAGCCCTCCCCAGTATGGCCCCCGCCGCCCCCCTCTTCTCTAGCTGGGCTAGGTCGGAGGCGTTCCTGATCCCCCCCGACGCGAGCACCCTCATCTTGGTCAGGGCGCACAGTCTCTCCATGGTCGGTAGGTCAGGCCCGGCTGCCATACCGTCCTGCGCGACCGCAGTCGCGAGGAGGTTCGAGACCCCGAGTGCCTCCAGCTTCCTCGCCGCGTCCATCACGAGCAGCCCCTGCTCGGCGGTCCACCCCTTGGTGACGACCATCCCTCCCCTGTAGTCTGCAGCGACGACAATCCTCTCAGGGCCGTACTCGCGGAGCAGCGCCCCCACGAGCTTGGGCCGGGTATAGGCCATCGTCCCGATGACCACCCTGGTCGCAAAGTCGAGAAGCTCCTTCGCTACGTCGGGGGTCCGGACGCCCCCTCCGACCTGCACCGGAATCCCGGAGCTCTTGGCTATCTTCTTGATCGTCTCCCTGTTCGAGCCCTTCCCGAACGCCGCGTCGAGGTCGATGATGTGCAGCCCGTCGGCGCCCTCACGCTCCCATCTCGAGGCAGCCTCGAAGGGGCTGGCTTCCCAGGTCTTCTTCTCGCTCTCCCGCCCCTGCTTGAGCGTCACCACGGAGCCGGAGAGGAGGTCAATCGCCGCCCAGAGCTCCAATCATTTCCTCACCGCGCGGAGGAAGTTCTGGAGTATTCGCCTTCCGGCGTCTCCTGACTTTTCCGGGTGGAACTGCGTCCCGTAGATGTTCCCCTCGCTGACGAGCGTCGGGAACCTGACGCCGTAGTCCGTCTTCGCGACCACCCACTTCCCCTTCGTCTCCGGATAGAACGAGTTCACATAGTACACCCAAGGCTCGTCGCCGAGGCCCTCGACCAGTTCTGTGCTCCTCTCTATCTGGAGGGTGTTCCACCCGATCTGGGGGACCTTGACGCGCGCGGGGAGCTTCCTCACCTCGCCCGGAAGGAGGGAGAGCCCCTTGCCCGGGCCCTCCTCGCTCTTCGAGAAGAACAGCTGCAAGCCGAGGCAGACGCCGAGGAGGGGCTTGCCCGAGCGGACCGCGTCGCGTATCTTCCGCATCGGCAAGACCTTCGCCGCCTGGTTGAAGCTCCCGACCCCGGGCAGGACTATGGCGTCGGCCTCGTCCATTCCCTTCCCGTCCTTGGTCACCCGCGTCCGGGCGCCCTCCTTCTGCAGCGCCGCGCGTATGCTGAAGAGATTCCCCGCCCCGTAGTTGAAGACCTCCAGCAGCAGGGGTCACATCGCCCCCTTCGACGACGGGGTCCTTTTGGCGCGGCGCGGGTCCGGCGTCGCGGCCTCCCTGAAGGCCAGGGCGAACGCCTTCACCGCCGCCTCGAACTTGTGGTGGTCGTTCTTCCCGTCGAGCACCTCGACGTGGACAGTGGCCTCGAGGGCGACAGTCAGCGACTGGAAGAAGTGCTCGATGTCCTCCCGCGGGGCGTCCTCCAGCATGACCCTCTCCAGCTTCAGGTCCACCGCCGAGTACGGCCTCTTGACGAGGTCGATGGCCGCGAGGGCGAGGGAGTCGTCCATCGGTACCACGGCGCTCCCGAACCGCTTTATCCCCGCCCTGCTCCCCAGGGCCTTGCCGAGGGCCGTCCCCAAGGCGATAGCGACGTCCTCGACCAGGTGGTGGCTGAGGTCGCCCTTCGCCTTGACCTCCAGGTCCATCAGGCTGTGCGTGGCGAGCGAGTCTATCATGTGGTCGAGGAACTTGACGCCGGTCCTGGCAACCGAGCTCCCGTCCCCGTCGATGTCGACCTTGACTCTGATGTCCGTCTCCTTTGTCTTCCTGCTCAAGCGAGCCTTCCTCATCTTCTAGCCCCCTCCAGGACGTCGGGGATCTGGTTGACCGATCTCACCATCACGTCCGCGCCACCACGGTCAAAATAGCTGGTAAGCTTCTCGGGGTCGGGCGAGGTCTCGGAGACCCCTGCGAACCTCAAGCCGCCGAACTCCGGCCTCGCGTCTTGCACCATCATCAGGTCCTCTGCCGAGTCTCCTACGTAAAGGAGCGCATCGGAAGAGAGCTTGTCGCGGGCCCGGAGGAGCGAGGCTCCGCTAGGCTTCCTGTATCGTTCGAGCGTCTTCGCCAGCTCCGGGACGATGTCCGCGTCCCCGATGAAGATGGACGCGTCCTTGTCGAACCACCGCATAAGCTTCCCGAGGGTGTGCTTCGTCCCGAGGTACGGCCTCCCCGTCGCCAGGGCGAGCCTCCGACCGCCGAGGATTTCCGAGAGCCGCCTGAGCGTCTTCTCATCGAGAAGTATCCGCTCGAGCTCTATAAGTCCCCTCTTCCGCTTGGACTTGGAGTCGACGCCGCGGACCCGCTTGAAGAGGGCGCTCCCGAAGTAGATCTCGTCGAAGAGGGTGGCCATCCTGCTCCCGGGCGGGGTCCCCGGGTAGCCCATCTCCTCGCGGGCGTTGCCGAGGTTCGGGTCCTCCGGCTCCTGCTCTAGGAAGGCGTCGACGTCCCTCGCGCCTCCGATCCTAGCCTTGCTCCCGAACCTCCGGACGATCGCGTCCAACCTCTTGGTGGTGGAGCCTCCCTTGCCGTCCAGGGCTGCCACCGAGAACATGGTCAGTGCGTATGTCGTGTCCCAGTCATTGTTGAATCCTCCCGTCCTCCTGATCCGCGAGATCAACAGGGGCGCCGACTTGCGCAGGTCGACGGCCGTCCCCGTGGTCTCCTTGACCATCGCCTCCGCTACGACCCTTATGGTCTCGTCGTACGAGCGCCTAGCGTCGACGAGCACCCCGTCGCAGTCGAACACTACGGCGTCCACCCCCGACAGCGGCCGCCGGGACCGGCCGTACCGGACAGCTTTGCGCGCGGTCATTTGCGGAACCTCGCCCTGACGGAGAGGTAGTGGTTGGGGAGGCCCTCCGCGTTCGCCAGCTCCTTGATGGTCGGGAGGATCGACCTCAGTCCGGCCTTCGTCCCCTCGACGACCCAGCTCACCTTGACAAAGTCCAGAGAGGTAAGCCCGGCACGCTGAACGGCGACCCCTTCCGTGGGCAGGACATGGTCTGTCCCGACCGCGTAGTCGCTCGCCGCCGCCGGCGCGAAAGGCCCTACCAGGACCAACCCCGCGTTCTCTATCTCCTTCGCCATCTCCGCTGCGTCCTTCACCAACAGCTCTACGTGCTCGGGCGCGAGCTCGTTGACCAAGCCGACCGCGGCCTCGCGGTCGCGGCAGAGGGCGACGAACCCGTTCTTGAGGCACCCCTCGACGTATTCTCGCCGCTCCAGGGTCGGGACGGTCCTCTCCACGACAGCCTTCACGTCCCTCGCGAGCTTCTTGTCCCACGTGACGAGTCCGCAGACGCTGTCCTTGCCGTGCTCGGCCTGGCCCATGAGGTCCCACGCAGCGAGCCTCGCGTCGGTCCCGGAGTCCCCGACCACGACCAGCTCCGTCGGCCCGGCGACGAAATCGATTGGGACGTCCCTAGAGACCAGCTTCTTCGCAGCTGAGACGTACACCCCGCCCGGCCCGACTATCTTGGACACCCTCTTGATCGTCTCGGTGCCGTAGGCGAGCGCCGCCACGGCCTGCGCGCCACCGACCCGGTACACCTCGTCCACTCCGCAAAGGTCCGCGGCCGCGAGTATCGCGTCCGCCACCTTACCGTCCCTCGACGGAGGAGTGCAAATGACCAACCGCCGCACCCCCGCGAGCTTGGCGACTCCCGCCGTCATGAGGACGGTGCTCGCGTAGGACGCCCTCCCTCCAGGTACGTAGCACCCGACCGAGTCGAGTGGCCTGACCGTGCTCCTGATCACGAAGCCCTCTGAGACGTAGGAGAAAGTGATCCTCTCGAGGAGCTGACCCTGGGTCCTCCGGATCCGCTTCAAAGCGAGACTCATCGCGTCGAGCAGCCCTGCGTCCACCCTCTTGACGGCCTCCGAGATCTCCTTCCTCCCCACCCTGAGGTCCTTCGGGGAGAGCCTGACCCGGTCGATCTCCCAGGAGTAGCGGCACAGCGCCTTGTCTCCTCCTTCCTTCGTCGCGCGGACTATCCTCTCGGCGTTCCTCATGATCGGCGCGGTCCCCCGCCCCCTTCCCCTGATCTTCGACGCGACTTGCTTTGTGTTGGTGGCTCGGATCAGGGGTAGTAGCTCGCTCATCTCCCTCTCTTCTCTTCCGCGTATTCCTCGAGGGAGAGGAGGTTCTGGGGCTCGTGTATCACCAAGCCCTGAGCTAGCTTTCTCAGCGTCGGGAGCATCTCGTGGAGGTCGCGCTTGCTAATGACCGTGTTCACAGCGAACCAGCCCTTCTCGGAGAGGGGGCTCACCGTGGGCCGCTTCAGCGCCTTTAGCTGCGAGAGGAGCTTCTGGAGGTTCTCCTCCTTGACGTTCACGAAGATGTGGAGCTGCTTCTGCGCCTCGACGACACCCCTCATCATTATCTTGAGGTCGGTGAGCTTCTCCTTCTTCCAGGGGTCCGCGAGGGTCTCCTCGTTCGTTACCAAGTGCGCCGTCGAGCGCATGACGGTGTCGATTATCTTCAGGTTGTTCTGGTCGAGGGTCGTCCCGGTCTCGGTCACGTCGACGATCATGTCTACTATCTCCGGGGGCTTGGCCTCGGTGGCGCCGAACGAAAGGTAGACCGCCGCCTTCTGGTTCTCTCCCTTTCTCCACCATGGGGTGATTATCATCGGCTCCTTTTTCCCGAACCTCTTCTTGTAAGCGGGCCTCGACTTTAGAAAGTCCGCGGTGACGTTCAGGTACTCTGCCGAGACCCGAAAGTCCTCGCCCTTCTTCCAGAAGCCCTCCATCATGTCGTTTACGTTATCGTAGGGCTGGGACTTTGGCACGGCAGCCACAAGCTTCACCCCGCCGAACTCGAGGTCTAGAACGTCCTTCACCTTGGCGCCAGTCTCCGTGACCCAGTCGATGCCGGTAATCCCCACGTCCTGTATCCCGTCAGCGACGTAGACAGGGATCTCCTGAGGCCTTAGCACCCTGAGCTCGATGTCGGGGTCACCGATGGACGGCCGGTACGTCCTGTCCTGCCCTGAGATCTTGTAGTAGGCCTTCTGGAATATCTCGATGCTCTTCTGTCCCAGGTGGCCGTTGGGGATGGTGACCTTGAGCTTAGGCATAGGCCAGCTCTCCTTCCCACGAGAACGATGCAGAAAATTGGATCTGTGTGGCTTTGCGACCTAAGCGACCGCGGCGGAGCCTAATGAACTGAACCGACTCCCGTGAACTCGATCCCCTCGCAACTGCACCACTGAGAACGCGGCCCGAAAAATCATATTTAAGTGTTTGGCGGTTTCGTTCCGTAAAGTGACTTGCACAAGTCATGAAAACCGTCGCTTAAACGATAGACCCCACCAATCTACGCTAACCAAAAAATGAGTAAGGGTATCAAGCCATTCTCTGATCCCACCAGCCCTAACAGGCCTGAATCTGAAATTCGAACTGACGATTCACAGGGGTAATTAGCGCTTGATATCTACGGGATTTCATGACAAAGACTTCTCGCACTTCTGCTCGGGCTAATGTTCACAGGAAGACCAGTCTGGAGGACCCTGTTGAGGTTGGATTTATTGGCGCCATGCTGGATCTAGACTCGACCCAATCATAGCCGATACAAATCTGGCTCTTCGACGAGCGATTCCTAAGCGAACCTTCGGTCAGTCCGGCAGACCGGGCGAGCCCCCGGGCTTCGCCTTCTTCATTGTGATGCGTGGGCCCTTGCCTGCTTTTTCCCTGGCGTCGGTCTCCCTTATGTGGGCGCCTTTAGGGAGCTTCATGACCTCCGCCAGCATCTTGGTATATGCCTCAGCCGCATTCTGTTCGCTCTCGTAGCAATCCAGCGCCATCCGAATGTAAGTCCGCTCGGCTTGCCTTCCAAACCGATTGTAGTCCGTCTCGTTCGACGCCTGCCACCACTTTTCAAGGTAGACGCGGAGGTTGTTCTTTACCGACTCGCAATCTCCCCGCGGCGACGAGGGCGAACTCAAGCAGGTCTGGCCGTCCCCTCTGCTGTCGGCGATTTATCTCTGTCTTCGGTGTCGTTGGGGTTCCAAGGCTTAATACTCAATCAGGTTCCGGCGTGACTTGGGCCGGTCGTCTAGCCTGGTTAGGACGTCAGAGTAGTCCGTCAAGCCCTTACACGGCGAAAACGCAAGAGCGTCGTCACGGTCGAGAGTCCGAATCTCTCCCGGCCCATTCTAATAAGCTCAGAATGGATTACGTTCGGCTAACGAAACTGGAAATGGGGGAGCGTTGAGACTCGATGGACTCTTGGGGCTTTCTCGCACGCTTTGCTCAACGGTTGGATTGTCTCCTTCGGGGAGCCGATTAGGCCGCTTTATCTGTTCTTCACGATGATCTCTTGAGGAACCAACCATCTCGCTCCCCACGCCTGCAGCGCATCGATGACTGGATTGAGCTCCATCCCTTTCTCGGTAAGCGAATACTGCACCATGAACGGCTGCGTGCTCAGGACGTCTCTTCGCACGATTCCTTCCGCCGCGAGATACTTCAGTACGCGCGAGAGGCTTTTGGGGTCAATTGTTGCCGCCGCCGCCATCAATTCGTTGAATCTCATCGGCCGATCAATCAAGTATCGGATGACCACAAGTCGCAACTCGTTTCCGACCTTCGTTATTGACTTGATCGCAGGACAGACTTGAAGATCCGTCCTTTCGCCGCTCCGCTCGCTCTGGGTTCTTCGTCTAGCTGGCATCCTGGCCACCAGGTAGGCTTGTAGCCAACAGGGTATTTCAACTTGTCTTTTGCTAGCCACTTGCATGACACTATCAGAAAGCGATTCCAAGAAGGAAAGACGGGATGCTGAAGCGAACAAGAATCTCGTCCGCTCGTTCACCAAGAGAATGTTCAATGATCACACCCCAGATAGCGCGGTCGAACTCCTCGTGCCAGGGGCCAAATGGCATGGAGGCAATCTCGGCACCGTAGAAGGAGCACAGAACATCGCCGGACTGTTTCGAGGAGTTCTAGCGGCCTTGCCGGATCTGAAGAACATCGAGCAGGACATCATCGCTGAAGGCGACACCGTAGTCGTTCGCTCCATCGTAGAGGCCACCCACAAGGGCAATCTTCTGGGTTTCCCCGCAACCAATCGGCGCGTACGATGGGACGCCATCGACATGTACAAGGTATCAAAAGGTAAGATTGTGGAGGAATGGGCCAGCGAAGATTCGCTCAAGATCCTCGCCGACATAGGCGCGTACACTCCTCCGTGGATGAAGGGCAACTGAGGGATCGCCAGCTTATGGTGGGCAGCACATTGCTCGTGGCGAGGGAAGGTCTTCGGCTGCCTTGCCCATAGTACTGTCGACCCTGCTCTTTCTCCTCGTTTTCCAGTGGTCCTAAGCTTCGGCCTCTGAATCTCGTCAGATTTTTTGTTGCATTTTCTCGAGTCGGGTCCTTGATTCTCTCAGGTGGGTCGAGCAATCACCTGGAAGTTTCTGAACGTGCCGATGGCACCCTGCCCGAACAATCGTTCCGATTGCGCGAAAGACACGCTGAGGTCGGGCCTGTCCGGATGCTGGAAGGGGAACGCGTCAAGCAGGCTGAACAAGCCGTGACCAATCTGGAATGCGTCTATGCTCAGAAGTTCGCCTGAACCCAATGACGGGTAGGTGCCGGTGAACTGAACGCCCTGTACGTCCAGCGGGATCCCGACACTGTCGACGTGTGCGAACAACTTGCCGTCGAGAAAGTAGTCGACCGATGATGGGCCTTTCCCGCGAGTGTAGCGAATTGACACATGATGTGCCCCAGTCGCGATAGGATTTTCCTTGATGATCTGAGTGTACGCCTTGTCGAGTCCGACGCTCCCGACGCCAGTGATTGTCGATGGCAGGCGTTCGATCAGAGCGAATGCGTGGCCGCCTGACAAAAACAGGTCGAAAAGCTGCCCGCACGAGCTCTGCATGTTGAGTACCACGCCCGCCTGCTGTCCTTCGAGGGTAGACCGAGCGTATGGGCGGTCACATCTCTGGCCAAGGGTCGAGAAACTGCCCGGAGGCCCGTAGCATCCGTGAATCACGCGGCCTGGCTGGGTTCCAGGCGTCTGAGCTTCGATGTCGACGCCGATTTCGAGCGAACCCGACTTCGGAACTGAGAAGGACTCCGTACTGACTCGAAATTTCTTGAGATGATCAAACACGCTCGAGTCGACTGCCGTCGTGAACGGGGCTGCGCGCAACGTGACCGAGTCGACGGTGACCTCCGCCGTTCCCTCGCCTGGTCCGAAAGGCGCGGCCCAGCGTCTACCGTACTCCACTGCGTCCTGCCAGCTGTACCTGAGGACATTCGCCATCGGACGATCTGAGCTGTGTCTGCTTTCCGCGCTCAAATTAGTTCATGGTCTGAAGGGTCACAGAATAATCTTCGCCTCAAGACCAGCCTGGCTGCACGTGTCCCTTGATTCATCCATTGTGTCACTCACTTCTAATTCGAAAGCAATCTCGGAAGACTATCTTACAAATTTGCTATTATGATAGGATTTCAGGCACTCTGTTAGTAATAAGCTCTCCCAACTTCTCCGGAAAGCCGGTACATGCTACAAAGATGTCCAGCTGAGCCTTTGCAACGCCCGGCTGCTCCATTGCCCAATTCAGCGTTCTTTGAACTTCGGCCATGCTAGACAAACTGAGAACAACGTAAGCTTGGTCGGGTACGGAAAACATTCCCCAAAGAAAACTCGCATCGAAGTGCGAGACCATCGCACGATCGACTGGATCCTTCACCTCACCTGCCGTATAAGAATAGTAGATAACCACGGGGATAAGTCCAGGAATATCGCCCATCTTCAATTCGGGAACGGCGAACAGGGTCCTTTGGCTACGCAGCTTATCGATTCGACTCTTCACCGTCCGGCTGGAGAATCCAAGTTCCTTTGCAACAGTGACATAGGGCTTGCGTGCATCCATCGTAAGAGCGCGTATTATCGCCATATCTGTCTCGGTCAAGCGCTTCGTCAGACTCATTGGAAGGGCATGTCTGAACTGCTTCAGCTTCTCCGTATTTGTGATCCGGGAGATCAATTCGATCGTTCGCGAACGCGACTCCTCGCTGTTGTAGAGCAGTAGTATTTGCAAACCCGGTCCATAGAATTCGACTATCCTGATAACTCCATGAACGAGCCTGAGCTTCCTAATCATGTCAGCCTTGGCTGACTCAGGCTGGACCTCGACGCGCACGTCCATCGCCATGTAACCAAACATCGTAGGATTCACGACGAGTTTCCAAACAGACATGCAACCAGCGTCCTGAAGCTTCTTGAACCGTTTCCATATGGTCGTGTCATCAGAGCTTAGCTTTCTTGCAATCTCCCGGAGGGAAGACGTGACCTCAATGTTGGAGGGAGCGATTACGCTTTCGGATATCAGCGACCGAAATATCTTGACGTCAAGTTCGTCCAAGACGCGCCGGGAGCCTAGCTTCAGCCGCTTATATTTACGTCTGAGCTACATTTTGCCTACCAACGATAGGCGCACCAATAATAACGTTCACGACCTCACGCAAGGTCGAAATCAATCGTGGCGCAAGCAGAGGAGGAGCTCCTCTTAGAGTTGAAGGGGAAGAACACGACTAGAACCATCAAAGACTTTTCGCCCGCAGGCATTAGACTCGAGGACAATCTCGAGGGAGAGAGCAAGGGCGTGTACAACGCCAGCTTCTACGGGACGATCAACCTTCTTGCGAGGCCAGATAGAACCATTGACTATGAAGTGCGACAGATCGACACCAGCAGCGACGGCGACACTATCCTCTTGTACTATTGGGGGAAAAGTTTCATTGAGAGCCCCAGTCACAATAGATTCGTGGGTGATACCACCTTCCAAACCTCATCAAAGAAGCTCGCATGGCTGAACGGAATCAAAGCTCGGGTCGAAGGCGAGTACAACCCCGTCACAGGTGAGAATACTTTTCGAATCTACGGGAAACGATAGCGAATGCGTGGTAGGTGTAATGCTATAGATTGACGAGTTTTCCAATACGAGACCAAGTCAAGGACCATCTACTCACGCCGAAGAATGCAGCGATGATATTCATCGACTACCAGCCCACTCAGATTGCTGAGGTCACATCCATGGACCACCAGCTTCTGGTGGACAACGTCGTCCGGGTCGCCAAGTTAGGGAAAATCTTCGGCCTACCGATAGTCTTGTCGACCGTCAATGTGAAGGGTGGTCAGAAGCCGACAGTCCCCCCGCTGAAGCAAGTCCTCTCAAACGAGACAGAGCTTGACCGGACGACCATCAACGCCTGGGAGGACAGAGAGTTCCTCGGAGCCGTCAAGGCGACGGGGCGAAAGAAACTCATCATGTGCGCACTGTGGACTGAAGCGTGTTTGATCTTTCCAGCGCTGGACGCCCTGAAGGAAGGGTACGAAGTCTATCCAGTCGTCGACGCGGTCGGCGGGACCTCGCCTGAGGCTCACAAGTACGCTTTGCAGAGGATAGCCCAGGCGGGCGGGAAGTTCGAGAGCTGGGTGCAATTGACATGCGAGCTTCAGAGGGACTGGGGGCGCTCTGACACCGTCCAGGCCATGCGACAGGTCGCCTTCGACCCAGATTCTCCGCTGGTCAAGAATACGCAACGACCGTGGGACGTTAAGGGAGTACCCCCTCCTTAGGAACTTGGCGCGGAGAAGCACATGTACGTCATCATGGGTGTTCATCATCCGAAACCCGGGATGGAGAAGGCGCTCCTCGAGACGCTAGAAAGATTCGGAAACGCCGAGCGTGGGCACAAGGGGCTAATCACGGCCTTCGTCTGGAGGGACGATACCACCGACGTGCTCCTCGGGATGACGCTCTGGGACACCAGGGAGGACTACGACGCGGCTCGCCCCGACATGGACAAGGCCTTGGGAGGCGCAGATTGGCGATCCCTTGACTCATCCATGGAGATCTATCGCGGATTCCCTGTAGCCTGGAGTTGAGATGGGCATGACTCACGTGGCTCTGCAAGGCCAGACTCCCGCGCAAGCGGCGGGAATAGGAGTCAGTTCAAAACCTCAGAAAGGAAATCAAGGAGAAGCCTATTGAACTCGTCAGGTTTGTCCACGTACGCCCCGTGGCCTGCCTGCTTCAGAACCACCAACTTCGCTCGGGGGAGTGTTTCTTTCAAAGGCTTTCCGTATTCATCAAGGGGGAATACCCTGTCCCTCTCGCCCCAGACGAGCAGCACTGGCATATCCAGATCCGATAGTTTGCTTTTCTCTCGCTCCGCAATGCGATAAACTGACGGGCTTATGAGGACGAGCGCGCCGACCCGCTTTGGTCGCGACAACGCGTATGCAAGAGCGAATCCTCCTCCCATCGAGGGACCGACGATCGCAAAGGGCGGGTCGCCGACTTCGAGCGCGTCGAACAGCTCGTCGAGCACCATGATGATTCTGTCCGGATTGTCTTTCAGGACTTTTGGGCTGAGCTTGTCGGACATCGAACCCTTGCCTGCAGGGAGATCTATCGCAAAGACTCTGTATCCTCTTGACGAGAGCTTCTCCAGCGTCTTTGTTTTCTTCCAAGAATCTAACGAGAATGCGTTGCCATGAAAGAGAACGACGGTCCTGCGCTCTTTGTCGTCGACGCCCAAGCCTCCCACATTGGTCCAGTACCTGATCGACAAACCCTCAATATTGATCGAATCCTCAGGCAATTTCTTCCCTCAACCATTCCCTCCCCATCGTGTAGCCGCCTTGGTTCTGCCTTTCGCATGCCTCGAGCGGGCTGTCGACCATTCCTACGAGGATCCTCGCCTCGTGATTACCCGTAGACCAAAACTCCTGTGCTATGGAATGGTTCTTGCCGATTTCCTTGGCCAACGCCCTGATCTGCGAGACCGAGACCCCGTATGCGTTCCTTGTGTCGATGCCGAACCTGGCCATTTTCCCAAGCCACAGAGGGTCCGAGAGCGATCTTAGCCTTTGCAGGACCTCCCCCGCTGTGTACAGACGAGACACAGACCAGCGGCGGGCGACGCTTGTCGGATATCTCTTTCAGTTGCGAGTTCGCTTGGCAATTCGCACAGACCGGGTTGTTTGCCGCCAAAGAGGAATTAGCGGCCTTTGTTCATCTTCAGCCAACCAAAGAGATATGAGGCGGAGGGATTTCGAATAGTTGATGCCGAAGAGCGCGGGAAAGGCTTCACCGATTCTAAAGGCGGGAGTCAAGGCGCCGAATTTCACCCTGAAGAGCACTCCCGACCAGAGCGTTTCTCTCAGAGACTTCTTGGGAAGGCCCGTGGTGCTGGCATTCTATCCGGCTGACTGGAGTCCTGTCTGCTCCGACGAGATGGCCCTTTATGCCCAGGTCATGCCGGAGATCAAGAAATTCGATGCTGAGGTGCTCGGCATCTCAGTCGATGGAGTCTGGTCTCACCTCGCCTTTTCGAAGGACCGGAAGCTCAACTACCCACTGTTGTCAGACTTTCAGCCGAAGGGTGCAGTCTCGAAGCTGTACGGAGCGTACGAAACCAAGATCGGCGAATCGGCGCGGGCCCTCTTCGTGATAGACAAGAAAGGGGTAATCCGGTGGAGCTACCTCTCTCCGGACGGAGTCAATCCGGGGGCGGATGGCATACTCTCCGCGCTGGAGAGGCTAAGGTGAATAGCAGTGACCTACACACCACCCCGACTCACACTACCAGTTGGAGAAAGGGACCACTCCGAGGGCTCGTCCGACGCGCCGCTAGTCCTCGTCGAGTATGGGGACTACCAGTGCCCATACTGCGGAGCAGCGTACCCAATCGTGAAGCGCGTTCAGAAGGAGCTCGGGAACAGCCTGCGGTTCGTCTTCAGGAACTTTCCCATAACCAACTCGCATCCGCAGGCCGAGTGGGCCGCCGAGACGGCAGAGGCTGCTGCCGCCCAAGGGAAGTTCTGGGAGATTCATGACTTCCTATACGAGAATCAGAGATTCATGGGAGACGAAGCCTACTTCCTAAAGCAAGAGACGAAGTTGAGATTGGATGCAACGAGAATAGCGCGCGAGGTGGCCAAAGGCGCTTACTCCTCCAGAATCGAGGAGGACTACATGAGCGGTATTCGGAGCGGAGTCAATGGCACACCGACGTTCTTCATCAACGGGGTCCGCTACGACGACTACCCCGGCTTCGAGCCGATGGTGGCGGCCCTCAAGGCGGCACAGAAACCATCCAGTCGGAAGAAGTGAATCAAGTCCGTAGTGAGCGCATCGTGGTCGAAGTTCACTGGCCCACCCAGTCCGACCCTCGCTACATTAATCCGAAGGCGGCCCTTCGCGCCCGAGGTGAGCATGAAACAGTACGACCTGATAATAGTCGGCTCGGGTTCGGCGACGAACCTCCTCGACCCGATGATCCAGCGGAATCCGAAGATCAAGATTGCCGTCATAGACAAGGACGAGCCGGGGGGCATCTGCCTGACCCGAGGCTGTATCCCCTCCAAGATCATGCTCTATCCCGCTGAGCTCCTGAGGACGCTGGAGGGGGCCGAGGATCTTGGGATAGACCTCAAAGTCAGGGGCTTGAGCTACTCGCGGATCATGAAGCGGATGAGGTCTCTAGTCGACAAGGACATCGACTCGATAATGGAGGGCCTCTCCAGCTCCGAGAACATCGACTACTTCCACGCGAAGGCGGAGTTCGTCGCACCGTACCAGATGAAGGTGAGGGGCGAGACCATCGGTGGAAAGATGATCTTCCTGACCACGGGCTCGAGGGCGGTCGCCCCCAAGGTCAAGGGGCTCGAGTCGGTCGGATACCAGACCAGCGACTCTGTGATACGGATGGAGATGAAGACCCTGCCAGCGAGCATGGCGGTAATCGGCGGGGGGTACATCGCCGCGGAGTTCGGGCACTTCTTCGCCGCCCTTGGCTCCAAGGTCACCATCATCGCAAGGAACCCTCGGTTCTTACCAGAGGAGGAGCCCGAGGTCTCCGAGCTCGCAAGAAGGGAGATGGGGAGGCACATGGCGATACTCACTGACCACGAAGTGCTGGAGGCGCGACTGGGTAAGGGCGGGAAGAAGACGCTGGTTGCTGCGGAGAGGAAGACAGGGAAGGAGGTCGTGGTCGAGGCTGAAGAGCTCCTCGTCGCTGCTGGCAGAGGGCCGACCAACGACATCCTGAAGCCAAAGAAGGGCGGGGTGAGGACGACCAGGGACGGTTGGATCGAGGTAGACGAGTACCTGCAGACGTCACAGCCCAACGTCTGGGCCTTTGGCGACGCCGACGGGAGATATCTCTTCAGGCACGTCGCGAACTACGAGTCAGAGGTGGTCTACTACAACGCCGTCCTGAAGAGGAAGGTCAAGGTCGACTACCACGCGATACCCCACGCAGTCTTCACCTTTCCCGAGGTCGCCAGCGTCGGGCTTGGGGAGAAGGAGGCGACGAAGAGGTACGGCGCGGACGGGCTCCTCGTCGGCTTCCATAGGTTCGAGGACACGGCGAAGGGCGAGGCCATGAACGTCAAGGACTACTTCGTGAAGGTCCTGCTCGAGAAGAGTTCGTCAAAGATACTCGGCGCGCACATAATAGGACCCCACGCCTCGATTCTGATCCAAGAAATCATCAACCTGATGTACACGCGGGACCAGAGGGCGGGGCCGATGCAGGAAGCGATCCACATTCACCCCTCTCTGAGCGAGGTCGTCCAGAGGGCGTTCGGCTCGTTGATGAGCCCAGAGCAGTACCACCACTCGCTTGGGGATTACGGGCTGGCCGCCAAGTCTTGATTAGATGCCCCGTTGGAGGCGCGACAAACCCCCGTGGTTGATGCATGAAATGCCGGCCAAGGTCTGGCGGTTCTAAAAGTCGCTGAAAATAGGCGGCACAGGCCTTCGGAGCCCAGATTAAAGCCTGAATACGTTCAGAGGCTCGAAGTAGCCCGAAAAATCACCCGGCGAGGATTCTTTCTCCCAGTATGTAGCCCGGCCCGGGGACACAGTTCTAGAACACTTTGAGCAGCTCATTAAAAGCAGGAGGCGTTCTCCTTGTGGTACGCTTGTGGTTATCTGGGGGAGGAGGCCTTTGCGCAGCCTGCGGCAGGCTATCATACAGCGTCGACCACGTCGACTTCTGCGCTGGTTGTAAGAGGTCCACCAACAGCTGCGCCTGCTTCGACCCGGTATTCAGACGTGCGATACTGCCACTCTTCCCCAGCCGATCTAGAGGACCTGCCCACGAAACCGATGAGGGACCTCATCCAGGAAGATTCGACGAGCTGCGAGCTCATGCGAAAGCTGGAACCCTCAGCTATCTATCGAGTCTCCTAGGGAGCTCCCCTATCTCCAGCCGACTCGTCGGTACCTGATTGGAGGCGGGCCGGCCTAGTTCACCCGGGGATCGCATCGGTTTCGCTTACGCTAGGCCCAGGCCGCCGCCACCATGAGTATCGTGGCCAG
>Ga0307477_10000772_pt1 | contig 31563 bp, 22 predicted proteins | sample atmos_gasesECM2C_FD_203316 | JGI IMG/M metagenome (GOLD analysis project Ga0307477, IMG submission 203316) | Hardwood forest soil microbial communities from Morgan-Monroe State Forest, Indiana, United States - atmos_gasesECM2C_515 | ecosystem: Environmental > Terrestrial > Soil > Temperate...
TAAAAGTTGAGGTCCTTCACCCATCCTCGTCGGATGGTTTCAGGATGACAGGCGAGGGGGAGGCAGGGCCTTGCTCCCTTTTCATCCGAGAAAACCGCGTCGGCCTGCTCCGTTCGAAATGACGTGCGGGGGAGGGGCGAGATGAAAAAGATGGAGACAAGAGGGCTGTGTTTCGTTTTGCTGCTTTTTATTTCGTTTTGTTACTGGGCGGAGTACACTCTCGGAGTGATGGTGTGCCAGGTTTTTGCGCGAGGGAGAGGCGGAATGATTTCGATTCGCGGGAAAGCAAATTCTTTTGGCAAATGGATGGTGAGCGCGGCGGCGGGAGCGGCGCTGGTGCTGCTGATTGCGGGCGGGGTGCGGCTGGGGCGGAGCCAGGAGATCAAGTACAGCACCGATCCCAATGCGGAAAAGCGCATGACGCTGCTGCTGAAGGACTACGAACCGCATCCGATGGTGCACCTGGCGGTGCACGAGGTGCCGCGGGCGAAATTTGCGGTGATTGACGTTCACAACCACGTGAACGATGCGGGAGGGATTCACGGCGAAGCAGTTCCCGCCGCGGACGTCGTAAAAATAATGGACCACGCAAACGTGAAGAAGGTGGTGATCCTGACCGGGATGTGGGGCGAAAAGCTGCAGGGCGTGCTGGACAAGATGGTGAAGCCGTACCCCGACCGGTTTGTGGTGTTCACGCAAATGGACTGGAGCAAGATCGACGATCCGCAATTCGGCGCGAAAATGGTCGAGCAGATGGATGATGCGGTGCGGCGAGGCGCGCGTGGATTGAAAGTGCTGAAGGACCTGGGACTGGGAGTAAAAGACAAATCGGGGAAGCTGGTGGCGATCGATGATCCGCGGATCGATCCGGTGTGGGAGGAGTGCGGGCGGCTGGGGATTCCCGTGGCGATTCATTCGACGGATCCGGAAGCGTTCTTCACGCCGACGGACAAGCATAACGAGCGCTACGAAGAGCTGATGCACAACCCGTCGTGGAGTTTTAACGGGCCGAAATTTCCGAGCAAGAAAAAGCTGCTCGATGAGCGGAATCACATTATTGAGAAGCATCCGCATACCACGTTTATCGCGCTGCACGTGGCGAACTGGCCGGAGAATCTGGACGCGGTGTCCGGGTGGCTGAGGAAATATCCGAACATGAATGTGGAATTCGGCGCGCGAGAAGCGGAATTGGGGCGGCAGCCGAGGCGGGCTCGTGAATTCTTCCTGGAATTTCAGGACCGGATCATGTTCGGGACGGACAGCGAGCCAAATGAAAAGATGTACGCGAATTATTTTCGATGGCTGGAGACGAACGACGAATATTTTGACTACTGGGACTCTCCGGGGCAGGGGAGGTGGGAGATTTATGGAATGGGATTGCCGGACACGGTGCTGGAAAAGGTGTATCACGCGAATGCGGAAAGGATTTTTGCGGAGTACAAGGGTTTAGAGCAGAGCGGGGGCAAGAAGCCATGACCTGGTTCGAGCGGGCGAAGGCAAGGGGTAGAATTTCAGCGACGCGCGCGGCGGGGTGCGCTGCGCTGATTTTGAGTGGCGCGGCACTGGCGCAAATCGCGGGTTGCGGCAAGAAGGAGGCGCCGCCGGTGACGACTTCGGAGGTGCTGACATCGGCGATCCGCGTGAGTAAAGAAGCGGATGGAATTCATCTGTTGACGCCGGCGGCGGAGTTTGTCCTGTCCGGGACAGGTTATTTGAAGGGAAGCCTGAAGAGCGGGGGCAAGATTCTTTCACTCGACGATGCGGGAAGCGCGGCGGGGCAGCGGGTTAGCGTGGCGCACAAAGATGTGGGTGATTTTGTGTTCGATTTGGCGAACGCGAAGATCGGCGAGGCGCAAGGGAAGCTCGGGCGATTGGGGAAGCACATCGAAGTGGCCGGGGCCAGCGCCAGGACGGGGCTTGCGGAAACGCTGACACTCGAAGTGTATGACGACTTTCCGGCGCTGGCGCTGCTTTCGGCGACGGTTCGGAATGCCGGACCAAAAGATGTGGCGCTCGGGGATGTTTCGCTGCAGCAGCACCGGTTGAATGCGGCGGCCGTTGATGCAAAAGCCGCGCCGCATGAGATGTGGTCATTTTTCGGCTCGAGCCTGAAGTGGGGCAAGAATGATGTGCTGCCGATACCGGCGAAATTCTCGCAGGAGAATCCGTTTGGGGCACCGGTGGAGACGAAAGGCGACCTAGGACGCGTCGGCGGAGGCATTCCGGTGGTGGCGTTCTGGACGCGCGAGATGGGGGAAGCGATCGGACATGCGGAGACGCTTCCGCTGGTCCTGTCGATTCCGGTCGAAACCACGACAGACGGGCGGGTGGCGGCGGGCGTGCGGATTCCGGCGGATATGGTGCTGAAGCCGGGCGATGTTTTTGCCACGCCGCGAACTTTTCTTGCGGTGTACAAGGGCGATTACTACGAGCCGCTGAGCATGTGGTCGAACGTGGTGGAGCGCGAAGGATTGACGCGGCCAGCGAACAACGACGAGAACTACGCGGTGAGCTGGTGCGGCTGGGGCTACGAAGAAGATGTGACGCCGAAACAGATGCTGGAGACGATTCCAAAATTGAAAGAGCTGGGGATTCACTGGGCGACGCTGGATGACCGGTGGTTCAACAATTACGGCGATTGGCAGCCGCGCGCGGATACGTTTGCGGGGGACGCGATCCAGAAAATGGTGAACGACTTTCACGCGCAGGGATTCAAGCTGCAATTGTGGTGGCTGCCGCTGGCGGTGGAGGATGGGCACAACAGTTATGGCAAGCACAAATATGTCGTCTCGGAAGTTTTGAAAGAGCATCCCGACTGGCTGGTGCTGGACAAAAATGGCAAGCCGGCGCGAATGACACGCAACCTAGCGACCCTGTGCCCGGCCGTGCCCGGAGTGCAGGCTTATTACAAACAGCTTACGGAGCGGTTCATCCGCGACTGGGGCTTCGACGGACACAAGCTGGACAATATTTACGCCACGCCGGCGTGTTACAACCCGAAGCACCACCATAAATCGCCGACGGATTCGGTGTACGCGATGGGAGAGGTGTACAAGACGATTTTCGAAACGACACGAGCGCTGAAACCCGACAGCGTGACGCAAAGCTGTCCCTGCGGAACGCCGCCGAGCCTGGCGTGGTTCCGCTACATGGACCAGGCGGTGACGGCGGATCCAGTCGGCTCGGTGCAAGTACGGCGGCGGATGAAGATGTACAAGGCGATTCTGGGGCCGCGGGCGGCGATTTATGGCGACCATGTGGAGCTGACGCGGATCGTGGGTGAAGGCGACGAAGAGTTGGATCTGGGTAATGATTTTGCTTCCACGCTGGGAACCGGCGGCGTGCTGGGGACAAAATTTACGTGGCCGGATTACGGGCCGAAATTGAAAAACGTTTACCTCGGGCCGGAGAAAGAAGCGCACTGGAGAAAGTGGATTCGCCTGTACAACGAGAAGATGCTTTCGAAAGGAACGTTTCTCGACCTGTACATATACGGGTATGACACGCCGGAAGGGTATGCGATCGAAAAGGACGGAAGCATGTATTACGCGTTCTACATTCCGGGAAAAACGGATGCGAATGCGTCGACAACCGGCGGGACTACGAGCTGGAAGGGTGAAGTGGAGTTGCGTGGATTGCAGGAGAAATCTTATAAAGTGGCGGATTACGTGAACAACAAGGACTATGGAACCGTCACCGGACCGACCGCGAAATTGAATGTGGAATTTACGGGGAGTTTATTGCTGCAAGCGACGGCGAACGATCGCATAGCCAGAAAATAGCAGCTTCCTATTTGAGGGACGGACGTGGCGTTGGTGACGGCGAGGTGGGCGTTTCCGTGGACGGCAGGCCGTGTTCACGGAGGAAGCGGTTCCGATGAGCCGCGTCGCGGAAAGCCTCGGTGCCACCCGCCTTGCTGGTGGAAAGAGCGCCGGTGATATTTCCAAATTTCAGGCAATCCTCGATTTTGGCGCCGCGAATGAATTGGTGTAAGAAACCGGCGTCAAAGCTGTCACCCGCGCCCACAGGATCCACGACGACCGTCGCGGGCGGGCGGGACGTGAATTTTTCCTTGCTACGGCGAGCGACGACTTCATCTGCTCCGCGTTTGACCACAAGCAAGGGAACCTTCTGCGATAAAGTTTCGATCGCCCGAGAGAAATCATCGGTGCGCGCGATCTTGCAGGCTTCGCGCTCGTTTGGCAGGAACACGTCCACATACTTTAAGACCAACAAGAGATCATCAGCCCAACGGTCTTCGGGATCGTCATTCGTATCGAGAGAGGTCGTGAGTCCAGCTTCTTTGCAACGACGGAACAAGTCCACCATGCCGGGGCGAAGAGCGCGCTGCAGAAAATAAGAAGAGACGTGGAAATGTTTGGCGCTGGTGACGTAGCTGAAATCGAGATCGGTGGATTTCATCAGAGACATGGTTCCGGGGTAAGTGAGAATGAAGCGCTGTTTGCGAGAGGGAAGTATGACGGTGAGGCCGGTGGTCTTGTCGGGGAACCGGTGGACATGAGATAGGTCCACACCGCTCTCACCGAGACGCTCGAGGCAGATTTCGCCTAGGGGATCGCTGCCAATGGAAGAACTGAAGCCGACGCGGTTGCCGAGAAGAGCGAAATTGTGCGCGAAGATTGCGGACGAGCTGCCGAGAGTGATGCTGAGGTCCTTTGCGAGATGCTCGCGGTCGAGCTCAAGTGTTTCAGGCAGACCGTAGAAGATCAGGTCAAGATTCAGTTCGCCAACCACGCTGACATCGAAATTGGGCACGAAACGGCCTCCAGGGGTTGCATCAATCGAGAAGCACCACGCGGGTGAGATTGCGAGGATGATCGGGATTGAGGCCCTTCTTAATTCCCGTGTAAAAGCCCAGGAGCTGCGCGGGAACCACAAAGGGAGCAAGGACGGCAAGCTCTGGAGCGGCGAGGCCAAGCTCAAAGACGAAATCGGCGGAGCGGCGGATGGCGTCATTCGAATGGTTGCACACGGCGAGGGTCACACCGCCGAGCTCTTTCATTTCGGAGAGAACTTCGGTTTCAGCCTGGCTGCCGCTATCGCCGAGGAAAAATGTCAAACAGGTATCGGGCCCGACGATGGCCTTAGGGCCGTGGCGGAATTCGAGCGTGTGGTAGACCTGGCTGTAGGAGCAGGACATCTCCGTAACTTTCAGAGAAGCTTCACGAGCGATACCGTGGAAGGGCCCTTGCCCGAGGAAAACGTAATCCGCGAAAGTGTGCTCCTCGACGAAGGCTTCGATGCGATCGGCAAGGGGACGAATTTGGCGTGAAAAATGGGCGGCCATAGATTCAAGAGAGGCGGGAAAACTCTCGTCCGCGATCCTGCAGGCCGCAAGGTGCTGGATTGCGAGAAGCATGGAGGTGAAGGAGCGTGTCATCACCATGCTTTTTTCGTCGGCGACGCAGATTTGAATGGTTCGATCGCAGGTTTCTTCGAGGGGAGAGCCGGAAGCGCAGGTGAGGCCGAGCGTCGGAACGCGATATTCGCGCGAGAGCAGATGCGCAGCCCGGAGCGCTTCGGACGTGCGTCCAGAGCGTGAGATAACAACAGCTTGCAGACCAGCGGAACGCGCGAGGGTGAGATCCGGGAAAAGCAGTGGCTCCGAAGCGGGGAGGGCGCGGGCGCGTTGGCCAGTCAGCAGGGTCCAGGAAGCAGCGGCGGCCTCGGCAAGATAGAAACTCGTGCCGCAACCAAGAAAGAGCCATTCATTGCGAGAGCCGGCTTCAGCAATGACGTCGTTCAAGGAGTTGTTTTTCCGCAACTCGTCAATGGAGGCCAGCCAGACTTCAGGCTGAGAAAGAATCTCCCGGAGAGTTGCGGAGGCTTGCGCTTGTGTTCTGGTAAGAGCCATGAAATGGTGTCCTCGACGACAAATTCCTTCAGCCACATGCCGCGCGGCGGACTGCGAAGCATTCAGACGAGCGTCACCTCAATATCCGCGTCGCGCAGGGCTTTCAAATAAGGCTTCGTGATTTTGCGGTCGGTAATCGTTTCGTGCACCGCGGAAACCGGCATGATGAGCGAAAGGCTTCTGCGGCCGAACTTGCTCGAATCACAAACCACGATGGTGCGGCGGGAGGCCTCGGCCATGGCGCGGTTCACGCGCGCTTCGAGAAGATTGGGAGTGGTCAGGCCGTAGCGGACATCGAAGCCGTCAACAGCAAGAAAGAGCAGGTCTGCGCTGAGCCGGCGGAGCGATTCCTCCGCCAAGGGCCCGACGAGAGAGAAGGAATTTTTGCGCAAAGTGCCGCCCGTGAGAAGGACTTCGACGGAAGTGCCCGCGAGCTCTTGCGCGATATTGGTAGCATTGGTGATGACGGTGAGGCTGCGAAACTGACGGCAGGCGCGGGCGATGGCCGTGGTGGTGGTGCCGGAGTCGAGAATGACAACCTGCCCCGGGCGGATCATGCGCACGGCCGCGGCGGCGATGCGGAGTTTTTCCTGGCGATGCAGGCGTTCCTTCTCCTGAAGCGTGCGATCGCGCAAGGCCCCGGTGCGCAGGGGAAGAGCGCCGCCGTGTGTGCGCTCGAGCTGGCCCTGGTGGTGGAGAAACTCAAGATCCTTCCGAATGGTGATGAGCGAGGTGCGGAAGCGTTTGGAAAGATCGCGGACGAGAACCCGGCCTTCGGTCTGGAGAAGCTCGAGGATTTCGCGGCGGCGTTCTTCGCTGAGCATGGATTTTCGGGCCAGTTACCTTTTCTTTCGAATTATTACGATTGTATTGCTTCAATTACGCTTTTTCCACTCTGACATAGACGGCGCTTGCCGGCAAGCAGCGGGGTTGCGACGTTCATGGAAGCACCTCAACACGAATCTCCTTTTGCAGCCTATGCACATCGGCGGCCCTCAGGGCGCCCGGGGAGTCGGCAAGACAGTTGGCCGCGCCGCAAGCAGCTGCCAAGGCCAGAGTTTCTTCGGCGGGTAATCCGGCTGCGGCGGCATGGGCAAATGCCGCCAAGGTAGAGTCGCCGGAGCCGACGGAGGAGCGTACCTGGACTGCGACCGGAGGCGCGAAGTATACAGTTTGGGCGTTCCCGGGACACCAGAACAAACCGCGTTCGCCCAGGCTGATAGCGGCGCTTTTTGCGCCAGCGGAAAGAAGGCGGCGGATGGCGACAACAGCCGAGGGAAGATCCGCGATGACGCCGCCGGTGAGCCATTCCGCCTCTTCGCGATTCGGCTTCACAAAATCAGGAGCTGCTTCGAGGGCTCGACGGAGCGGCTCGCCGCTGGTGTCGAGAAAAAACCTGCACCCGTGGCTGTGTGCGCGAGCAATCAGATTGGCATAGAAATCCTCAGGCACGCCGGGCGGAAGACTGCCGGAGGCGATCACGATGGCCCGCCGTTTGCCCTGAGCAAATGCCTCTTCGCATGCCGTCAAGAAGGAGGCGATTTCGGTTTCGGAGGTAGAGGCGCCAGGCTCGAGAATCTCGGTCACGCTTGCGGAATCGTCAATGATCTCCAGATTTACGCGCGTGGGTTGCTCAATGGCGATGGCATTTGTACGAATGCCCATTTTGCGAAGACCTGAGAGAAGATCCTGGCCGCTCGCTCCACCGGTGAAGCCGATCCATTGGGGATCATCGCCTAGCGTGCGAAGAACCATCGCGACGTGCGCGGCTTTTCCGCCGGGTGAAGGGTGAACTTCGGTGGCGCGAATTACGCAACCGGGAACGAGCCTGGCGAGGCGCAGGCGCTTATCGATGGCCGGGTTGGGGCTGAGGCAAACAAACATTCGAGAGATTTTCCTCGCGACTCTCTAGTTGGACAACGCGGCTGCCGACGCGGCACCATAAAATTCAAACCAGGCCTTCGCATGAGCGAGCCGCGCGTTTACGCTTTGGATGTTTTTCACGCCCTGGGTAGACAGCCAGTCTTCCAAGGCGTGGTGCCCCTGCGAAGCGAAAATGGGGACACCGTCCTTCCAGGTGGCGCGCCCGCAAAGCACGCCGGAGAAATTCACACCTGCTTCGGACGCAAGATCAAGAGTTTCGCTGAAAACTTCGTTGCTGACGCCTTCGGAGAGGTAGATAAAAGGTTTGCCGGCCGCGGCAGCCGCGCGTGAAAAATGCGTTTTCGCCTCTTCTCGCGAGTAAACGACGCTGATCGGACTGAAACGGGCGCCTTCGACGAAGGCCATGTTTACAGGCACGCCGACTTTTATCACATCCACGGCGTATTGCGGCTTTGAAAATTCCCGAATGCTGCGGATGACGACTTGGGGTTTAATGCGCGCGAATTCGATGCTTTTTTCGTCCATGCCGTCGTCGTAGCTGACAAGTTCGAGAAAAAAAGGCACGTCGGCGGCAATGCACTCCGCGCCGATGCGCTCGACCCATTCGTGTTTTTGATTGTTGATGTTTGGGGGACTGAAAGGCGAGTAATACAAAAGGACTTTTACGCAGTCAGCGCCTTCGGCAACGAGGCGGGGAACGGAGTAGTTGTCGAGGAGGCGAGGAAGCCGGCCGGGAATGGATTTGTCGTAGCCGGTCTGCTCGTAGGCCAGGAGCAAGCCGCAATTTCTTGCCCGCCGACGGGCAGCGGGAAGACCGTACTCAGGGTCAAGCAGAATCGCGCTGGCTAGCGGCGTCAGGATGCGGCTGACAGCTTCCTTGAACTGCTCGAGCGATTCGTGGGGGACGTCACCAGGATCTTTGCCGGTGGCTTTTGCGAACAAGCTTCGCAGCGCGCTGCGTTGATCGATCGCCAGAGCGGCAATAACCCCGCGCGCATCCGAAACCGCTTGAAGTCCTTTCGATTTTCCGGGAGAAATTTTCACAAATTGCTCCGGCTAAACGGCGCGTCATTCAAGATGCGTCTGGACAAGAATACTTCGCGGGGATTTCTATTGCGCATCTTCCAGCCAGACCACCGCGCCGCGATCGATCGGCGGGAGAGGAAAAATGAGACGATCTCCCGCCTCGCGGCCGCCAATTGCTTGTGGCTCGCCGAGGAAAGGCAGGAAGTACAGCGTGCGTTTTTTTCCTGCCGGCACGGAGATACGTACATTGTTTTGCGGCGACGCGGTCGCAATTTTGTGGGGAACAAGGCCGGCGAAATTGGCTAGGAAAACATGGGGGTTGCCATCCACGGCGGCGATGTTGGCTGCGATGAAGGGCGAGGCTTCGACCAGAAGTTCGCTCGAAACACCAAGACTCTTGAGGAATTCGGTTGGATTGCCGAGGGAGCCCTTGGCGAAATCTTTTTCGAGCGCGGCGAGATGCGATTTTCCGGGGCAAGCGGGAAAGCGCGTGATTCCGGCTGAATTTGCAAAACCTGTTGCATCGGCGCCGGTGACAACGAGACGGCCGCCGTTCGAAACAAAGCTGTGAAGCTGTACCTTTTCCGTATCCGCAAGAACGCTGACGTTCGGAAGGACGAGAACTTCTCCGCGCAAGCCGGCGAGGGTCCGCGGGGTGACGACCTGAAATTCCCGATGCTTCTGGAGGAGCAGAAGAAGAATGCCGCGGTAGGAAGCGAGGAAATCGGTCGCGTCATAGTTCCGGCTCGCGGGTGAGAAATAGACACCAACAGGATGCATGGGACTGCGCGGACGATAGAAAGTTTTCTCGTGCTGCTCAATCCATTGAAAGATGATCTTGCGTGTAGCGAGGTCGTTCGAGCCTGCCATGGAATGACCGGGCGCGTCCCAGACGTTGACACCCGCCATCACCTGAGACATGAAGAGATTTTTCATGGCCTCGCGCGGGTCAACGCCTTTGTCGCCGTCCCAGGAATAGTTCAGAATCCAGGTCGCTTTGCCCTGCGCGAAGGCGCGGAAGGAGAGCATGCCGGCCTGGTAGAGAAACCAATCGAGCTGCGAACGCGAGGAAGCCATATGATCGCCGGAGCCGAATTCGTATTCGTGGGCGATGGCATCCACGACGTCATACAACTGATAGACATCGGCGCCGACGCGCACAGCTTCGTCTTCGATGCCCGGGTAAATTTCGGGGATCACCATGACGTCCGGATTGACGGCGCGAGCGTTGTCGCGAATTTCGCGCATGAAGTCGGTGAAGGTCTCAATTCGAAAATCGATCCACTTGCGGAAGTTGGCGTCGGAAAAGTCACCAAGCTTGAGATCGTGGCGGGCGGCGAGGCCGGTTTTGCGCTGGAAAGCAGCAACTGTATAGTCGTCAAAACTCGCCCAGGTTTTTTCCCAGCCGTCGAAATGGGTCATCCAGTAGGGAATGTCGACGTAGACGCCGTCGATGCCGGTAGCTGCGATTTGGCGGACGCGCTCCATGTACGTCTTTCGCCATTCGGTTGCATAAGGACTGACCCAGACGTCTTCGTCGCCTTTGCGGATCCAGAATGCGGTGCCGCCGCCGAAAATGGCCGGCTCGCCGGTGATCTTGCGCTGCAGCCAATCAGGGTGGTCCTTGGCGAGCGTGTGAGGAGTCTTGTCCGCGTTGGCGGTGATGCATTCCGTGCCGGCGATATAAACGAACGCCTTATTTTTGGCTTCATGCGCGCGCAGGGCGACCGAGCGAATGGCCTTTAGCTTTTCCGCGGGATCGAGGAAACTTTCGTAGCGTCCGGGGATGTCGTTGTCCACCTCGATGCCAAAGACATGGCTGGCCTGGGCGTTGCGGACGATGCTCTCGGCATCGTTACGTTCGAGGCCGTAGGCGCCGATGCGGACGTACTGGGTCCAATTCTGGGTTGACTCATCGCAGCGCGCGGCAGCGACGAGGAGCAAGACACACCCGAGAGACGCGATCCGTGTGTAGCGCATCGGGGAGGGAGCCTAGAACTCGAAGCGCACGCCGACTTGCGTGCGCCGTGGCGAACCAAGGGTGCTTGTAACTAGGCCAAACTGGGTACCACCAAACCCCGTACCCGGAATACTAAACCTCGGCGTATTGGTGAAGTTAAAGAATTCGCCACGAACCTGAAGTTTCATCCCCTCGCGGATCGTAAATTCCTTGCTCAAGGACACATCCTCATTGTGAATCCCATCGCTGCGAAGATTTGAGAAGTAGCGGGGTGCGTTTCCGGAAATTTGATCACCGGGATCGGCAAAGCACGCCTGATTGAATACGGAAGGATTTCCAACGCCGCTCAAACCGTTTGAAGCAGCGGCATGATAGCTGAGGCCACTCGAGAGTTGGGAGCAAACCACGTTGGGACGCTGGTTGCCATCGGCTAACCTCGCCGAATTCGAATCCATGACGATGGGGATTGGTGTGCCCGTCTGAAAAGTCAGAATTCCGGAAGCAGACCATCCTCCAATAATCCCGTCGAGGATGCGATTCATATCACGCCCGATCCAACGGCCGCGCCCGATGGGCACGTCCACGATGGTTGCCAGGACCATGCGGTGAGTGGCGTCGTTCGCGCTGATGGACTTTTCGGTTTTGAGATTGTCATAAACCTGGGGGATGCCAGAACTCAGACTCGTTGTTATGAAGGAATTCGCGCCCGCCGAGGAATTATCAATCGCCTTCGAGAACGTGTAGTTCCCTTCAAAACTGAAGTAATGGTTAGCGCGCTTTTGAAAACGCACCTGCATAGAATTGTAAAACGCGCTAGCACCCAGCAGTGTCAGCCCGCTGAATGGGCCGTTGAATTGCGGGAATGGGCGCAACAGATTGATCAGCGGAATCTGGCAATTGGCATAAATGGATCCAGGCGCGTTGAACATCTGGCCTGGTCCGGGAATAAATCCGCCGGGACAATTAAGAGCGCTCGGGTTGGGGACAAATAATGTCAGGAAAGGATTGTTGACCGTATTGTTCAAGGCATTCGTCGGAGTCACGCAGCCGCCGGGAGGAGGCGCGGCCAGGCAGGCGTTATATTGATTAACGATTTGCTGTCGAATCGACGAAGGCAAAAAATTGCGATTAGCTGTGCCGGAAAAGGAACTATAAGGCAGATGCGTGCTCCGGCTGGCGGAATAATCAATACCAATCACGATTTGGCCTGGAAGCATTCGCTGAATCCCCAGATTCCACTGGTAGATTTCCGCGTTGCGGGCTTGCGACGTGTCGAGACTGTTGTTGTTCGCGAGCCCGTAAAGGGCCGTGGAGCCATCGGCTTTTCCGTTTGGAAAGGCGAATCCCAGTGGGAAGGGGTTGGCGAGCGCAGCGAGCCGCGTCTGAAAATTGTCCGTCGAGAACGGGATACTGTTGCTGTTGCCGAACGCCGTGCCAACAAACTGGAAATTGGTGGCCACGTTCAGGCCATAGTAGATCCCCGCTCCCCCGCGGATCACCGTTCTTGAGTCCAACGCATAAGCAAAACCTATTCTTGGAGCCACATTATTCCGATCCACCGGCAGGCTGCGGCGGCCCGGACCTGCAAAGATGGTCGTGCCAAAGAGATTTCCTGTCCGGTTCAAAAGGCCCGGCAACCCTAAACCTGTATAGGGTGATGCAACGTTGTACGGCAGAGATATGCCGCTATCCCCAGTGAAATTGCTAAACTGAATTTTGTCGTTCCGTTCGTCGTAGGGCGTACTCCATTCGTATCGCAGGCCCAGATTCAAGGTCAGCTTGGATGTCACTTTCCAGTCGTCCTGAAAGTAGAACGCGGTTTCTTTGGACTTGTTTGCCACCGATGGCGCAACGGTGAGGTGCGAGTCGAGGTCTCCATAGCCCAGGAGAAGGCTGGCAAATGAGTTGCCCTGAACAGGATTTCCCGCACCGACCACACCTTCGGTGACACCCTGGGTAAAATGAAAGAAACCTGTGGGGTTCTGCGGCTGGGAGAAATTATTGTAAAAAAGGCGCTGTTCGCCACCGAACTTCCATATCTGGCGCCCCCTTACCCAGGACATCGACGAGCTATAGGAAAAAAGCGTGTGCGCAAAGCTGGTATCCGTGCAGCACTGGTTGAACAACGAAGTAGCGTTGTTGTCCATTTGAATCGTCGGAAAGCGGCTCTTGCTGTTCGCCTGAGACAGGATTTGATCGCCGGGTGAATTGAAGATCGTCGACACCTTGGGGTAATTCTCATTAACCGGGGAGACGGCGCGATCAAGGCTCATTCGGCTCGTCAACACGGTTGTTGCGGTAGGGCTCCAATTATCTTCGAACACCGCGTTATGCACATCGGTGCTGCCGCTCATCCCGTCCCCTCCAGGGGGGAAATCACCGTCTCCAAAAATGGTAGGTATCGCGTTGGTGTTGTGCAGATCGCTGTACCGACCGGAAATCCTGTGTTGCTGCGTAAAGTGATGATCCAGCTTGATGTCCCATTGATGTCCCGAAGTCTTCGAAAGAACTACGTTGTGATAGTTTTGAACGCCTGCCCCGGCGTTGGCCACGGTGGGCTGTGGATATAGGTTGATGATCTTCTGGCCGATGGGGTCGATGAGGTTTGCGTTGATTACGTTCGGAAGCGTAAAGTCCGCACGATTCCCGTTTGTGTCCACATTGAAGGGATTGAAGACATGCTGTTGAACGGGATTGCCGTTATTGTCCAGCACAAAGGTATTGCGGAAGTCCCCTGCACGCTCTAAAGCAGTGGGCACAAAAGCATCGATGTGAAGAGGATCGTTCTGGCGAAGCTCTTCGAAATCCACAAAGAAGAAGGTCTTTTCCTTTTTGATTGGTCCGCCCAGGGAAAAGCCGTACTGGTCTCGTACGTGGTCAGGCCTCGCAATGCCTTGCGCGTTGTTGAAGAATTCATTGGCGTCCAGGGCGGAACGCTGGCCGAACCACCAGCCGCTGCCATGAAACTTGTTTCCGCCCTCTTTCAAGACGATGTTCACGACCGTCCCGCCGTTGTTGCCGAATTCCGATGAAAAACTGTTGTTCTCGACCTTGAATTCCTGAACGATTTCCACGGAAGGCTGCCAATAAACGTTGGTCGTCGCGCCCTCGCCCTGCTCGGGAGCGCTGGTCAGTGCGCCATCAACGCGGATTTCGGCAGTCGCGTTGCGCTGGCCGTTCGAAACAAAATTAGTTCCCGTAGGATAGGAGTCTTCAGTTCCCTGGCCAGCGGTTTCGGTCACGCCGCCAGCGAGAAATACCAAACTGAAAAAGCTCCGGTTCACAAGAGGGATATCGCGCACGTATTCATTGGAGACATCTGTGCCGAGGGAAGCGCTGCCGGTATCGAGCAGCGGCACCTGCTCGCTCACGGTAACGGTTTCCGCGACGCCGCGTGGCGCGAGAGAGAGATCGATCGTGGTCTCCTGGCTGACGGCCAGGGTGATGCCCCGGCGCTCCGCCGGGGTGAAACCCGGCGCATCGACGCGGAGTGTGTAGTTCGCGGGGCGCAGGCCGGTCAGGACGTAGATGCCCTTGTCGTTCGTGGTGGTGGAAAGCGGGACGTTCGTAGCTTCGTCGGTGAGAATCACTTTAGCCGAGGGGATTACGCCACCGGAGGAGTCGGTGACTACGCCCGTGAGCTGGGCCGTGTAGGTGGCCTGCGCCCGGATACTGGGCGCGAATGCCAGCGCAAGAAGGAATGCAAGGAACAGACCGAAACGGAAAGAGGACAAATTCCGTATCAAAAACCGCATGAACACCCCCCCGGCAAGCAATTCAGCCGATTGTCTGTTTTTGCAGAAGTTACGACTACTTACGCTTAGTTTCTTTTACTTACTATTTTCGGGGAAGTCAAGCGCCGGATTTCTGCCGAATCGGGATGCGCGCAAAGCCCGGCGCGGGAATTCTAGGGTGCGAACGCAAAGGGCTGGTCGTAGCCGGTCATCTCCAGGTAGCCAGCGCCGCTCAGGGCCTGATTTGCGCGATGACCCGATAGAATGACCGCGCCTTCCCAATAACTAGGAGTGTGTTTGGATTTTTCTGCCAGCTCCTGCGAGGGGAGAAGTGTAGTCACTTGCATTTCGATGCCAAGCTTGGGGATCGCAATTTTCCATTGAATCGGATAAACCGCGCGCGTGGCGGAGCTCGTCCAAGTTTTGCCCTGAGGCTGCAGGGTGAAATCACCGGCGCGCAGGTGCGTGGTGCGGCTAGCGGCATCGATAAATGTTCCTGCGGAATACGGGTCTATCGAACCATCCTTGCGGCGAATGCGGAAGAGCATAAACTCGGTTCTGTCTTCGAGCTGAATGCTTAGCCAGTCCCACCCCACCTGGTCGGCTCCCAATTGATTGGTAAAAAACTCATGGTCCATCCAGGTGAAGCCGATGACGTCAAAATTCTTTTCGTCGAGTTCGATGGATCCCCTTGTTGCGAGCCGCGTAAGTGAAACGTAGTGCGACGCGCGGCCCGTTCCGGCCGCTTTCCGACTGACGCCGTCTTCACCGTGAATTACCGGAGGTTTCTCCGAATGCAAAGTGAAGCGCAGCGAAAACGAATCATCAACTGCCTGGAGCTCCTGATCATCGCCAGCCCAACGAATTTGCCAGTTGCCGTTCCAGATGCGCGCGGCCGCCTCGCTGGCACCCGCGATCCCGGGTCCGGAACGATTCGTGCGCTCCTTGTGATAGAAACGCTGACCGTCGAGATCACTGAGCGCGAGATGTGCAAGGTAGAGATCGCGCACGTCCCAAGCGGCGGATTTCGCAGGATCGCGATTCACCGCCTTGCGGAAAAACGTAAGTTCGAACCCGAAGCGATGGCCACCGGAAGATTTGAGATTGCCGGTGTAATACCACCACTCGGTTTCAAAGTCCGGGTGACTGAAATGATCGCGGGGAAATGCAAAGTGATATCCGGGCAAGGCGGAACGATATTGCGCACCGAGGGTTGGCAAAGCCAGCAGAGTCGCGAGGAGACAAGCGAGCTTACTCCTCATGGATTACCTCGAGGGGGTTGAGCTGCACGGCGACGCGCGCAGGATAAAGCCCAGCCAGAACAGTAGCCGCGTAAACGATGGTGAGTCCAGCGAAGAGGACGGCGACCGGCCAGTGGAAACGAATTGTCCAGCCGAAAGACTGTTTGTTGATCACATAGATGAGGATGAGAGAAAGCGCGAAACCGAGCGCCAGTCCGGCGATATTCGCAACCAGGCCGAGCAACCCTGCTTCCAGAAGAATGAGCTTGCGCATCTGGCTGGAGGCGGCGCCAAGAAACCGCAGCAGCCCAAGCTCGCGGCGGCGGTCGATCACGAGGGCGAGCAGAGCTCCAGCAATTCCCATGACGGCGACAACCACCGCGATGGCTTCGAGGGCATATGTAATCGCAAAGGTGCGGTCGAAAATGCGAACGGCCTCGGAGCGCAGGTCGCGATTGGAAAAGATAAGGATGCGTTGACCCGAGGCGGCTTGCAGAATTTCCGCCCGGACGGATTCGAGAGAAGCGCCGGGCGAGACGTAGACGGCGAGATTGGATGGGGCTGGGTCAGGCAGATAGCGCAACATCGTTTCGCGATCCATCAGGATGACGCCGCGCTCGCTGCCGTAATCGTAATAGACATCGGCGACGCGGAAGGCGGGTCGCGATTCGCCGAGCGAAAGCGTGATGAAATCACCGGCGCGCACATGATGCTTGTTGGTGAAGGGTTCACTGACGACGACCGTGTCGGAGTTGTGGAGCTCAGCAAATACCTCTGCGGCCGGTCGGCCGGAAAAAAAATCGGACTTATGATGAGCGCCTACGACGCTTCTCTCGACCGATGCCAGCTCCGCGGGCAACCTGTCGTAGCTGATTTCGTACGCGCGAAGACGATCGATTTGCGCAACACCGGGAAGCGCGGCGATCTTTTCCGCGAGATCGAGAGAAAGGGTAGGATGGCGGCCGGCGGCTGCCGGTCCGGCCGGCCGAATATAAAGGTCCGCAGGCAATTGTCCGTTCATCCAAAGCACCACGGTTTCGCGAAAACTCCCTACCATGATTCCAACGGCGGTCATCATGGCGATGGCCGTCGAGAGTGCGCCGACGAGAACGGAAGTGCGGCGAAGCGAGGCGGAGAGGCTTCGCGAAGCGAGAAGCGCTTCGATGCCGAGGATTCTACGAAGCGCACCGGACGAAATGGAAGCGAGCGCATCGACAAACGCCGGAATCGCAAGTGCGGATGAAATGACGAGCAGCGCACCCGCGAGATAACCGAAAAGGGGTTTGCCTGCGACAGCGGGAGCTCGTGAAGCTGCGGCTGCGGCGATACCCAACACCAAAGCCCACCAAAGATCGCGCCCTTTGTGAACGCGCGTGGTGTATTCGCGCCGGCCGCGCGCCATCGCTTCGACAGGGGAAACCCGTGCGGCTTCACGCGCAGGCGAATAGGCGGATGCTACGGAAATCCCGACTCCGACTACAAAGGAGAACAAGACGGACGCGAAATCCAGCTCGAGCGGGCCGGGCCGGCTGCTGACATACAGAGATTCAACGGTGGCGGACATCAATTTCACGGCACCGATGGCCATCAAGCGGCCGAGCGGGACGCCGATCGCGACCCCGGCCAAACCAAAAAAAGCGGCTTCGCCGAGAAATGCGGCAAGCACGGCGAAACGACTGGCGCCGAACGCCCGGACAACGCCGATCTCTGCCCGCCGTCGGACGACGGAGATGGAGATCGTGTTGTAGATGAGGAAAGCGCCAACGACGAGCGCAACGTAGCTGAGTAAGCGAAGATTCCAGCGAAATGCCCCAAGCATGCGGCGGTTTTCCACTGTGCCCGTGCCTTGAGGATTCACGTCGACGCCGGAAGGCAAAGCCGCTCGCAGGCGTCGCTGCCATTCTTCGAGGTCGGGCGTTAGCGGGACCTTCACCAGGACGAGATCGACGCGGCCGAAACGATGGAGCGTGCGCTGCGCCGCTGCGAGATCCATCACGACGGCGGCTTCGTTTCCTTTCGAATCGGGATAAACACCGCGCACCGTATAGTCCGCGACGCGACCATTGATTGACAATTGCAGGTGCTCGCCGGGCTTGCGGCCGAGGCTCGCGCCGATCCAGACGCTGCAGTTGTCGCCAAGATGCTTTAGGACCTCTGCGGCCTGGGAGATACTTGTGGCGCTGGACGCGCTGCCTGAATTGGCATCGCCTTCGGCGACCAGGTCGAGACCGATGAGAGGCAAAGACTGTTTGGATTCGACGACGACGGCGTAATCCTGCATGCGTGGGGAAATGCGCAGCGCGTAGGGCAGCGTCGCGAGCGTTCCGACGACAGTTTCCGGAACTCCGCCCGAAGCGGTGATTTCGAGATCATCGTCGCCAGCCAGCGTCTCCATGGAGGAGCGGAACGATCCGGTGGCAGAGTTCCCGGCGAGATCGATGGCCAGGACCACGGCGACGCCTAGCGCCACGGCAAAGACGGTCAAGGCAGCGCGGACTGGTTCTTGCAACAGCGGACGTACCATCAGGCGGTAAAAGAGGAGGAGGCGAGACATTTCAGCGCCGCGTGCTCTCTTCAATTTTGCCGTCGCGCAGACGGACGAGCGTATCAGCAAGCGCGGCAGCCTCTGGACTGTGCGTGGCCATAAGCGTCGCAGTTTTTTGTTCGCGCGTCAGGCGCCGCAACAGTTGCAGGATCGAGTTACCGGTCACCGTGTCGAGATTCCCCGTGGGTTCGTCAGCAAGCAATATGCGGGTCGAATGAACCAGCGCACGTGCGATTGCGACGCGTTGCATTTCTCCGCCGGAGAGTTGATGAGGATAGCGCTCGCCGAGACCTTCCATCTCGACCCAGGCAAGACGTTCGCGAGCCGTGGCACGCGCATGCGCTTTGCCGGCAAGCAGTAGCGGCAATTCGATGTTTTCGAGAGCAGTGAGCGTGTGCAGCAACTGGAAAGATTGAAAGATGAAGCCGACTTTTTCCCGGCGAAGCTGCGTGAGGGCTGCATCTTTCAGCGTGGCGGTCGAAACTCCGTCGAGGAACACCTGGCCCGAAGTGGGAAAGTCCATCGCGCCTGCCAGATTTAGCAGAGTCGATTTGCCGCAGCCGCTGCGGCCTACGAGCGCGACAATTTCGCCGCGCGAAACTTCCAGTGAGAGCCCATCCAGTGCACGCACGCTCTGGCCGTCGGTGAGGTAGTCCTTGACGACATTCTGCAGTGAGACGATGGGCATAGTTCATCAACAGGCCGCCGAGAAACGGGCTGTTTGCGTGTCAACGCAGGCGATGGCTGACGGATACTGGCGTGAGTCAGCGTCCAAGGCTGCTGCGCACAGTATCCCACAGTTGACTTGCAGGGTTAGCGCTTGAGGTCGTTGAGAGCTTTTTCGATCGTGGCAAAAACCTCGGGCGAATCCGGCGTCACCTCAGGTTCAGGCCCATTGAGCCCTCCAGTACCCTGTTATAGACTCCGCAATCGAATGCTTGTGGCCAGCGGGCGATTTAAGCTCACGAGCGGCGATTCTAGCAATGTTTTAGCGCATCGATTCCGGCACGGATGTTGATGATGAATGCCCGGGAGGCAGGGATGCTTTTTGCATCAACGGTCGCCGCAACGCACCGTGATCTCGAGACCGTGGATTGGGTGATCATCGGATTCTACTTCGCCCTAATCTTCGGCATCGGCTTTTATTTTTCAAGGAAAGAACGTACGTCTGAGGGCTATTTTCTCGCTGGCCGCAACATCGGCTGGTTCGCTATCGGCGCTTCCTTATTTGTTTCGAACATCTCGACCGAGCATTTCATCGGCCTCGCCGGCTCCGGTGTCAGCTCCGGCCTCGCTCCCGGGCACTACGAATGGCTCGCTGTTCTCATTCTTCTTTTACTTGGATGGGTCTTCGTTCCTTTTTATCTGCGGTCGAATGTTTTCACCATGCCGGAATTTCTGGAACGCCGCTTCAACCGCAATTGCGCGACCTATCTCGCGAGCATTTCCGTCATTGCGTATATCTTCACGAAGATTTCCGTGCATCTCTATGCGGCGGCCCTTGTCATGAATCGCGTCATGGGCTGGACTGATCCGCGGACAGCGGCGATCGTTCTCGTTATCGCCACCGGCATTTATACGGTTGCCGGAGGTCTCGCCGCGGTTATTTACACCGACCTTGTGCAGACGCTTATTCTTCTCGCGGGCGCTTGTGTTTTGACTCTTATCGGACTCGAAAAGGTAGGCGGCTTCGCGGGTCTCCGCGCTGCGGTTCCCGTCGATTACTTCCACATGATCAAACCTGTCAGCGATCCCGACTATCCCTGGACGGGCATTTTTTTAGGTGCACCGATTCTCGGAATCTGGTACTGGTGCACCGACCAGGTCATCGTTCAGCGCGTTTTATCGGCAAGAGATGAGAGACACGCAAAAGCGGGAGCGATATTTGCCGGCTTTCTGAAAATTCTTCCGGTATTTTTGCTCGTACTCCCGGGCCTGACTGCCTTTGCTCTCTATCCGGATGTTTTTCCTGTCGTCAACGGCAAGGTCACGAACGGCGATGCGGCGTATCCGGAAATGATCGTCAGGCTGCTGCCGCCCGGCCTTGTGGGGCTCATGATTGCAGCGCTTCTTGCCGCGCTTATGGGAGCGATGAGCGCTGTTTTCAATTCCGCTTCGACAATGGTCACGCTCGATTTCTACAAAAAACTCCGCCCCAGCGCGAACGAAGCGCAGCTCGTCCTTTTTGGCCGCATCGCGACCGTCATCATGGTCGTTTTAGGATTGCTCTGGGTTCCCTACATTCATTTGCTGAGCAAGCAGCTCTGGCTCTACCTGCAGAGCGTGCAGGCTTACATCAGCCCGCCGATCGCGGTTTGCTTCATCTTCGGCATCCTCTGGCCGCGGCTAAATGGCCAGGGGGCCATCAGTTCTCTTCTGACGGGGTTTGTCCTCGGCGCGGTGAGATTTATTTTTGAAGTGCTGGATAAGACGCGGCATTACGAATCGACCGCGCTACGCCGGCTCGTGGACATGAATTTCCTGCACTACGCGATCTTGATGTTTATCGTGTGCGCTGTCGTTCTGGTTGGCGTGAGTATGTTCTATCCCGCGCCAGAAAGTAAGAAAATCGCGGGGCTGACGTTCGCGACGGTGGATCAAAAGCTGGACACAATCAACCTGGCGACACCACATTTGCGGAGAGAGACGCGCAGGGAGCGTACCGTAAATCTGGCGTTCACCGGGCTGCTGCTCGTTACTGTGATTGGGTTGTGGATCTATTTTCGTTAGCAGAAATATGCAAGGCAGATCCACGGCAACTATGGCGATAAAAAGTTTGAAACCGAACGCCTCGCGAGTCGACGCGATACAAGAATTTTCTTCTCATGGATTCGCCAATAAGCTCTGGCAAATGCGCAACGGGCCCCTCCGACGCATCGCGGATGCCTATGTGCCTTGCTGGCTTTATCAGACACGCTATGAATTGGGCGGGACGCTGCAGACTTGCTGGTTTGCACTGGATGCGGTCGATGGCTCGCTCGATCTCTTGGAATTTCCGTGGCTGCCGGGCGCACAAGAACTCTTTTCCATTGAGACGCGAAATTTTCTGCGGCCTTCTTTGACAGAAGCGCGCGCAGGGGAATTGATTCGGGAGAAAGTTCTGCGCGTGATTTTTCAACAAGGCTTTTTCAAATTGCGCAGGCGGGGTCTCACCTTCGTTCGCGAGCCGGTGGAATTGCACGTTCCCTACTGGCTGGGTTTTCACGAAAAACGGGGAGCCATACATTGCCGGGTGATGGACGCCCTGCGGCGGAGGATGGAGGGCGCAAAAGCGTGCGCCTTTTTCGAAGAATGGCTCGCCGCGTGATTCAACAGCAGGATGGCAGCGCAGAAGAAGGCGTACTATCGCACTCGTGATTTGATTATTCGTTAATGATCGAGAGATGGGGATAGATTTTCTGCAGCCCCGCCCGCCAACTGCGCCAAAATGAATTCGTTGCACCTGGCCCCCTGGCGACGTGAATTCCGTCAAGGCCCGCGGTTTCCACCCACCAGATGCTGTTCTGCTGTAAATAGAGCGCGACGAGCGGATTCTCCGTGTCCAAGATTGGTTTGGCATTAGGAGACTCGCCGGAAGGCTTCGCGGGATTGCCTCGCGGATTTGCGGAGATACCAAACCATTCAGCAAGCGGAGGCCTTGACAACCAGGGATGATGCTCGCTTAGGTGGAGCAGATCCAGGTCGAGAACGACCTTCATTTTCTGTGCGTGCGCAGAACCGACGAGTTCTTGAAAATCCTTCAGCGAACCCAGAATTGGATCCACCGAGTAGAAATCAGCCGTCCCACGCGACCCATCAGCCGAATCCGGGATGGCTAACGGCGATAATCGGAGTGCGGTCGCACCGAGATTTTTCAATTCGGCGAGGTGGCTACGAATCTCGCGCAGATCGCCAAAGACATGAGCACCTGCCGCCGACTGGTCACCGGGCTTGTGCACCGCGCCGGATTTGTCGTCTGCGGAGTTTTCGCTAGCGGTAGACGCTGGCACGATTAAGTACGGAACGTCACCTGGTGAAAGCCCTTGAAACTTTCCCGTGGAGTCGGACCGTATGGCGAGCGGCAACTCAAAAGCCGCGGGACCTGTCGGCGTCTTAATGCGGCAGACGGCCGTCCCTGATCGCGTCTCCGGCCCGATCTTCAGCCACACGAAGAGATAGTCGCCTCCTGCCGTCGCCTCCGTCCGCGTCACGCGGATGGATTGAAGATTACAACTGACGTGCGTCGCTTCCAGGCCATGCCCGGTGAGGAGGAGCAGCACTTCGGGTGTGAGGCCGATCCACCAGTTGGGCGGTTCGATTTTTGTGACTTCAAGCGCAGCGGCTGATTGTTGCGGAGCGGCAAAGAGAGTTGCGCGTCGGAAGACCGTGTGGGGAATAATCACAAGAAAAAAGAAAAGAGAAAAAATTAAACGATGCGCGAGCTTCGCGAAACATAGAGGAGGCGGCTTCACTCCGACAGGATAAGAAAATCAGGCGTGGCACGCCAGCATTTCGCCGTCTCCGCGCGGTGCTGGCAAGACTCAATAATCTTGGGAGCTAGTGAAGAGAGGCCTGTTTCGAGGTACCTGACGCTGGGGACTCGACAAAGATCATTCGCCCGAAGGCTTCAGGGACGTGGAAGTTAGGTTCCGGCGTATGGGTCGGGCGCCAGGCCGAGTAAAAACGCGGCTCCGCGGCCCCTTCCACGCGATAAAAATTCACTCTCCAGATGGCAGTCGGATCGAAACGCTCGACCAGACTTTTCATCGGTATGGACAATTCTGCTATCCAAAGTTTCTTGTCGTCGTTGATTCGCACGCGGCTCTTCAGCCCGCTCTGCAGGTCGCGATTTTCACCCGGCGCGATGTCCAGGTCGATCCAGAACCCGTTCGGGCTGATCTCAAATTCCCTGTAGCGGCGCAGTTCGGATGAATCGGGCTGGAGAAAAGCTTCCGCGACGTCGCGGTCCCAGAGTCGGTCGCGGCGGCCGTTCGCTTCGGAATCGGGAAATACCGTAATCGCGCGATAGCGCGCCCGGAAACGCAGATAAAACATTTCTGGTGTCCACAGCAGCCGCACTTCTGTTTCGCGAAGCGCGTCGGGATTCTTCCTCTGCCAATCCGCGTCGAAGCGAAGCGCCGGCGCTATTTCCCAGGCCGCGGCGGCCGGGAATCCTTGCGAATCTGTCGCGCCGGTGAACCGTACGGCTGTGGCGGTGTCCGTGGTCATGGGATCATCTCTTTCGATGTTGCCATAAAGTGTTCGAGTATTCCGTATGCCATGTTCCCGAGGCGACGCAGAAATCAAGCAGGCCTGGATTGAGATGGAACCAATAACTCTAGAAAGCTGGTTCCCAAACACTGAACTGCTGGGTAGTGTGGTCGCGAGAGTTACCACGCAAGCCAGAACGAAGCTCGGAAAGCGTCGAGTCATCCTTTTTCCACCAAGAACTGCACTCATTTGGTTTCCGCAAGTCTTCAGACAGCCCTGAGCATAACCTCGAACGGAAAATCGTGAGGTGGCAATGCTTTCTTTTTCAATGGAGGCCATCTATGTGCCATGCCCCTGCAAACTGTTTGCGCACGCTCGTGCTCTCTCCTCCAGGGCTCCTGGAATCGCCGTGCTAGCATCAGATTTGTATCCTTTTCCGGTGCCTGGAAATAACACCGGCGCGCGCAATTCCCAGGAGGGCAGCCATGATTGAACCAGTCAACACCGAAGAATTTCTGACGCGACCCGAGAGGCGCAAGCCGGAGCGGTTTCAGTCCATCAAGATGCGCATAGACGCCGGTGTCGCGCGCATGACGCTGGACCGTCCTGAGCACAATCTGCTGAACGAAGCAATGCTGCGAGAATTGGCGGACGGAGTCAGCTTTGCCGGCGAGCGCGCCGACGTGAAGCTCATCGTTCTCGATTCCGCCCAGAAGGTGTTTTGCGGAGGCATCGATATTGGCGAATACACCTCCCAGAGAGTCTTCCAGATGCTCGACGCCTTCCACGCGGCATTCTCCGGCATGCTTGAAGTGTCCAAGCCGGTAGTGTGCGTGGTAAACGGCCCCGCTATCGGAGGCGGCGCGGAGCTGGCGGCATTCGGTGATCTGGTGATCGCCACGCCGAAAGCGCGCTTTGCCCAACCGGAAATTTCCATCGGCATCTTTCCACCTCTGGCTTCGACGATCCTGCCGTTCCTCGTCGGGCCGAAGATAGCACTCGAACTGGTATTAACAGGAGAAGCGGTGACGGCGGACCGGGCTCTGGAATTGGGCCTCGTGAATCGCCTCGTTCCCGAGGCGAAGATCGAGCAAACTGTAAATGAATTGGTTTCGCGAATCACGGAACACTCCGGCCCGGTGCTTACGATGGCGAAAAAAGCGATCCTCGGGGGCATGGGGATGTCCTTGCGCGACGGCATGAAGCACTCCATGAATATATTCCTTAATGAACTCTACCGGCTTGAAGACTCGCAGGAAGGCCTGCGCGCCCTGGTCGAAAAACGCAAACCAAACTGGAAGAACCGCTGATCTGGCACGAGCGCTATCTCGAACACGCGTTGACACTCGCGCGCGCGCGGAATACACTCGTCTTTCAATTTGCAGGCAGGGGAAGCGGGGAAGGCCGTGCAAATCGGCCGCGGTCCCGCCACTGTAATCGGCCGAGAGGCCGTAAGCCAGGCTACCCTCCCATGCCGCAGTGACCGCGTTCTTCGCGAGAAGGAACTCCGGCGAAAGCCCCAGATTGTCTCGTGGGGCTTTTTTGTTTTGAACTGGCCGTTCGGTTCTGTTCGTCAGAGGAGTTTCGTGCAAGGGAAAATGCGCTTCAGCCATCGAGATGTCGCGCTCACCTCGCTTGTGCTGCTTTTGCTGGGTTCAGGATCGGCACACGCGCAATCCGCTCTGGCAAACCGCGACTCCACTCTCGCCGGCCGGGATGTCGTGGACGAGGCCGGCCGCACGGTGCGGATTCCGCAGCCGGTGCAGCGCATCGTTTCGCTCGCGCCGAGTCTGACGGAAACGCTTTATGCCCTTGGCCTGCAGGATCGCCTGGTGGGCGATACGGATTATTGCGATTACCCCGAGGATGCGCAAAAGAAAAGAAAAGTGGGGGGCGCCATCAATCCGAATTTTGAGGAGATCGCGGCGCTGCGGCCGGATCTTGTTCTCGTCATCAAAAGTTTAAATCGCTACGACACCGTACGCGCACTGGATGAACTGGGCATTCCCGTCTATGCGACCGACCCGCGCACCGTCGACGAAATCATCTCCTCGACCGGGCGATTGGCCGAAATATTGGGCACGGAGGAAACGGGAAGCGCGCTTGCGGCGGACATGGAACATCGCCTTTCCGATTTGCAGAAGCGTCTCGCCCCGCTCCCACCGCGAAAGGTGCTGTTTATCGTCTGGGCGGAACCCCTCATCTCCATCGGCAAGGACACTTTCATCGCCGATGCCCTGCGCCGTGCCGGTGCTGTTTCGATCGTGGATTCCTCGCAAAGCTGGCCGCAGGTGAATCTCGAAGAAGTGGTCAAGCTGCATCCGGAGTATCTGGTTTTTGCGACTGGCCACGGCGAAAGCGTCGCGCACGACATGGACGCCTTTTCCGGCTTGCCGGGGTGGCGGCTTCTGGACGCAGTGCGCAACCGGAAATTCGCCGTGATCAGCGATGCCGTGAACCGGCCTGCGCCGCGAATCGTTTCCGCCATCGAAGATCTCGCGCGTCAACTCCACCCGGAAGCTTTTGTCGAGATGCCCGTGAAGGAAAAAATCAAAAAAGAGAACCCGCCAGCCAGTGAACGTCCCGCCGTGCATTCCACGTCCGGGGCGGAGAACCGGGAAGCAACTCTAGGGGAGGCTCGCGCGTGCGCCCGCTGAGTCTGCAACGCCTTCTGTTGCGCTGTGCAGCGCTCGCCGCGGTGCTATTCGTGGTCGTGGTGATTGCGCTGAAGCTTGGTGCCGTGCCTGTGTCGCTTTATGGCCTCGGACGCGACCTGATCCGGGTGATGCTGGGCCGGAGCAGCGAACTCTCAACAGACTACGGCATGATCGTAATTGATATCCGGCTCCCGCGCATTCTTCTCGGAATTGTCGTTGGGGCGTCACTTTCCGTCGCGGGCACAAGCTTTCAAGCGCTCCTGCGCAATCCATTGGCGGATCCCTATGTTCTCGGCGTTTCCAGCGGCGCGGCTCTGGGAGCAATCCTTGCGATCATCGCGGAGCCGCATTTGGCCATTTCCCCGGAGCTTGCTGCGCTGTTCACGCCGCTGGGCGCTTTTCTTGGCGCTGCGGCGACAATCGCCGCGGTTTATTTCCTTGGGCGGCGCGAAGGCCAGATTGACAGCAGCACTCTGCTTCTCGCGGGCATCATCAGTGCCTCGTTTCTCTCCGCGATCATCTTGTTTCTGATGACCACGCAGATCGGGCGCGACATGCACGGCATCGCTTTCTGGATCATGGGCGACCTCTCCACCCCCTTGCAGCAGAAATTGCGGTGGGTTTTGGGAGTGGGATTTGTCGCCGCGGCGGGGGCAATTTACACGACGGCGTCGGACTTGAATTTGCTCCTCGCCGGTGAAAAAGAAGCCATGCACCTGGGTGTGGATGTGCCGCGCGTCCACCTTGTCGTTTACATCGCTGCCTCCGTGCTGACCGGATTGGCGGTTTCGGTCAGTGGAGCGATCGGCTACGTCGGGCTGCTTGTGCCACACGTGATGCGTTTCATCTTTGGCTCCGATCATCGGATGTTACTGCCGGCCGCGGCGTTCGGCGGGGCCATCGCCGTAGTTATCGCGGACACGCTCGCGCGCACTGTGGTTGCGCCGGCAGAACTTCCTGTGGGAGTAATGACCGCTATGGCAGGCGCTCCGCTCTTCATCTATCTCCTGCGCCGGAGGCTGGCATGAGCGCTCAAACAGCGGCGCGAACCTCCGCCGACACAGCACGCGCAAGTGGCGAGGCTCGCCTGAGCGTCGAGCAGGTCAGCTATGCGTATTCGGCGAATCCCTCGCAAGCGCCGCTCTTCACGCTCGAGGCCACGAGTTTTCAAGCGCGCGCCGGCGAGATCCTTGCCATTCTTGGCCCCAACGCGAGCGGCAAATCCACTCTGTTAAAACTGATTTCCGGGGCGCTCCAGCCGCTTTCCGGCCGCGTCCTGCTTAACGGTTTTGTCACCCACTCGCTCTCCCCAAAGACCCGCGCCCAGCGCATCGCCGTCGTGCAACAGGAGAGCCGGCTGCTCTTCCCATCCCGCGCGTGGGAATTTGTCCTCCAAGGGAGGCATCCCTATGCCAGGCCGATGCGCTTTGAAACGGAAGACGACGTGATCATCGCGCGGAACGCACTCGCGCAAGTCGGCGCCGAACATCTCGGCGACCGTTGGATGGACCAACTCTCTGGCGGCGAGAAGCAACGCGTCATCCTGGCACGAGCGCTGGCGCAACAGCCGCTGCTCTTGCTGCTCGACGAGCCGACACTGCACCTCGACATCGGAGCTCAGGTCGACCTGCTGGATGCGCTGCGGCGGCTCGCGGCGGAGAACCGCTACACGGTCGTGGTAGTGACTCACGAGTTGAATCTTGCGGCGGAATATGCGGATCAAGTCGTCCTGCTGCAGCGCGGCAAGAGCCTGCGCATCGGTCCGCCCGCGAATGTGTATCAGCGCGAATTGCTCGAACACGTTTTCCAGACTTCGCTCAGCGTGGAGCTCGGTTCTTCAGGGCGCCCGCGAGTCAACGTTTTGTCTGGATAGCTGGAAGACATATTTTTGTGTACTACGAAGCCGCGGATTTGCGTCGCGGCACAACGTAACCCACAGCGGGCGGCAACGCCCCACCACAATCACCGTGGACTTCGTGCACGGGAAGACGGTGCATCGACTCCGGGTTAGCCGGGGTCAATGTGACAAAGCCGTCGCCGCCGCGCGACTGTAAGGCGGAAAAAGCAAGCACGCAGGCCACTGCGGCCAATCGCTCGAAAAGGGGCGGCGCCGCGGGAAGGTTGCGTGCCGGCCTCGAGGAAATCGGGGCTGGATATACCGCCAAGCCAGGAGACCGGCGAAGTCCGCAGCCTGCGCGATCGTTTGCTGATCGCCAGGCCAGCCTTCAACTCCCGCGCGAGAGGGAGCGGAGGAAAAAATGACAATACGCCGCCAGTTCTCTTTTTTAGTTTTTGGATTTGTTTGTTTTGCTCCTTGCCTTGCTTTTTCGCAATCCACCACTCCCCAGAGGCAATCAACCAGCATTCGGAAGCGAACAGAGAAAGCATCGCTTCGTGGCAAGGTGTTTGATCCCGATGGCCGCACGGTGTCCGGCGCTCGCGTCAGTTTGCTTTCCGGATTGACTCCGGTGGAAGAACGGGAAACCGGCGCCGGCGGAGAGTATCTCTTCGAGGGTCTACCCGCCGGAAAATTCACCCTGGTTGCAAATATGCCCGGATTCTCGACTCTTTCCAACGAAGTACAGCTTTTACCCGGGGAAACGGCGACGGCCGATCTGCATATGAAGCTGGGCGCGCTGGAAGAACGCGTCGTTGTCTCCGCGGCGATCGGCGGTGCGCTCGCTGCCCAGATCGGATCCTCAGTCAGCGTCATCACCCAAGAGGAAATCACGGACCGCGACGCAGCGGGTGTCTTCGAAGTTCTGCGCGGGCTTCCGGGATTGGAAGTCAATCAAAGCGGCCGGTATGGCGGTGCAACCGGCGTTTTTATTCGCGGCGGCAATTCGAACTACAACCTGGTGATGATCGATGGGGTCCAGGTAAATCTGTTCGGCGGTGATTTTGATTTCGCTTCCTTGACAACCGATGGTGTGGATCACATCGAAGTGTCGCGCGGCCCGCAAAGCGCGCTGTACGGCTCCAATGCCGTTGCCGGCGCAATTAACATCGTCAGCGAACGAGGCGAAGGCCCCCCGCATTTTTCATTTCTCGCGGAGGGAGGAAGCTTCACCACCCGGCGATTTGCCTCTGGAGGCAGCGGCCTCACGCGCAGTTTCAGCTGGGCGTATAACCTCTCGCGGCTCGATTCCGGTGGTGTGGTCGCGAACGACCACTACCGGAATCAGAGCTCGTACGTGAGTCTCGGATATTCGCGCACGCCGAAACGTCAATTCACATTTCACTTTTTTGGGAATGCCAATGACGTCGGCGCGCCCGGCCCCTACGGCTCCGATCCCGACCATCTTTTTCCCGGCATCGACACGATTTCCCGCGACAAACAGAATTTATTCGCATATCAGGCCAATTATTCCGAGCAGTTCACCAATCACCTGAAGCAGGTTTTTTCGGTGAGCGTGTCGCCCGATCGCTCCTTCTTTCATTCGCCTTTCGGTGATTCCTACCTCAAGAATCTGCGCGTGATAGCCAATATCCACGGGGAGTGGGCAGCTTCGACAAAAGCCCTTTTCGTCTACGGCTTCGAATACAACCACGAACAAATCCAGGACACCTTCATCACCAGGGCCAATAACACTCCTTTCGTCCTTCCGCGCGCGAGTTATGCCTATTTCGCAGAAAATCGCTGGAATCCGGTGAGCCGGCTGTTTCTCACTACCGGACTTCGCTTGGACGACCTTCGCACCGGTTCTCTGCCGCCGAACGCGTTTGTGCCGCGCCCGTTCTTGCCGGCAAGCTCCGTGGTCAAGGTCAATCCGCGAGTTGCCGTTGCCTACCTCCTGCGCAGTTCGAATTCGTCCAGCCAGCTCGGTGCTTCGCGACTCCACGGAAGCTTCGGCACCGGGATCCGCGCGCCCAACGGATTCGATCTGGCCTTCACTAACAATCCCAAACTCAAGCCGGAGAAAAGCATCAGCTTCGACGCAGGAATCGAACAAAGGTTTTTCAATGACCGTGCCGTCTTTGACGTCACTTATTTCTACAACCGCTTCAAGGACCAGATCGTGGTGCTCGGCGGCAACCTGCAAAACCTCAGCACCTTTAGCTCCGACAACCTGGCAAATTCGCGTGCGCAAGGGCTCGAAACAACTCTTCGTATTCGCCCCTTCCGCTCCGTCGAATTAGCCGCCGAATATACTTGGCTGGATTCTGTCATCCTGGCGCTTGATGGCAGCACCCTGGTGCAGACTCCCTTCGAGGTCGGCCAGCAGCTTCTCCGCCGCCCGCGCGGCTCCGCCGGTTACAACGCCACGTGGCGACGCCAGCGACTCATGCTCAACACCAACGCTTACATCCGCGGCGGAGTCCTCGACGTTGAGCCGAATGACGGAACCTTCGCCTGTTCGCTCGGCTTGCCTTGCTTGTTCCGTAACGGAGGCTACCTCATCATGGACGCAGGCTTTTCTTACGAACTTCCCAAGGGCCTTGAGATCCACGGACGGCTCAACAATTTCTTGAACCAGAAATACGAGGAAGCGCTCGGCTTTCCCGCGCTGCACCTCAACTTCTTGACGGGGATCCGTTTCCACTTCCCGGCGCGGTAATTCAGGCACGTAGCGACATGACCACACGTGATCTACGTCCCGGCGACTGCACGGAAGCGGTGAAGCGCGAACCGGTCCTCTTCTGCTGGAGCGGCGGCAAAGACAGCGCCATGGCCCTGCATGCCCTGCTCCAGAGGAGCGATATCCAGATCAATGCGCTCCTCACTACGGTGACGGAAGGATACGACCGCATCAGCATGCACGGGGTGCGCCGAGAACTTCTGAAGCGGCAGGCGGAATCGATCGGCCTGCCGCTTCACGAAGTTCTCATTCCTCCGCAATGCATCAATCCCGTCTACGAAGCGCAAATGGAAGCCGCGTTGCGCACGCACTACGACGAGGGCGTTCGAACCGTCGCATTCGGCGATATTTACCTCGAAGACTTGCGCGCCTATCGCGAGAAAAACCTCGCGCGCATTGGCATGACCACCCTTTTTCCCATCTGGAAACGCGACACGCGCGAACTCATTCGTGCTTTTCACGCTGCCAATTATCGTGCCATCGCCGTCTGCATCGACAGCAAAGTTCTCGACCCGAGCTTTGCAGGACGCGAATTGGACGAGGCCTTCTTCCGAGACTTGCCGCCGCAAGCCGATCCCTGCGGCGAAAACGGCGAGTTTCACACATTCGTTTTCGATGGGCCGATTTTTCGCGCGCCGCTTCGCGTTCGTGCTGGCGAAATCATCAAACGCGATTCCTTCGTATTCTGCGATTTGTTGCCGCTGGAGGAGGTTGCACGCAAATGAAGCTGAAGATTTCCAATAGAAATGGTTTGCTTTGTAGTACCATGCTCGCACTCGCGTTGGTCGTGCTCGCCGCCGTTCTGCGAATCGTGCCTCATCCATGGAATTTCGCCCCGATTGGCGCAATGGCGCTATTTTCCGGCGCGATG